>Ga0172367_10004134_pt1 | contig 18276 bp, 14 predicted proteins | sample Lak10m_FD_114542 | JGI IMG/M metagenome (GOLD analysis project Ga0172367, IMG submission 114542) | Freshwater microbial communities from Kabuno Bay, South-Kivu, Congo - kab_022012_10m | ecosystem: Environmental > Aquatic > Freshwater > Lake | place: Democratic Republic of the Congo: South-Kivu...
GGTACCGAATTCCAGTGATACCTTCATATTGTGGTAGGCTGGCATCAGTGGTTTGATATGGAAGGACGTAATCGGTGTGGTATTCAATTGCTCTTTCGCCAGTGAGAAAGACGAGCCAAGATCTGTAGCCATAAGGGACAGGAGGCTCAAGATAATACTCGGAAACCACGTAATCATAAGTCGCAGACCCCTGATCCCAATGCAAATATGACCCCCATTTTTCTATGCACGGACAAAACATCACAGTGTCATTCAATTTAACGGTAAACGTGCTTCGGTCAATATTGTAAGAACATTGCTGAATTGAAGGGAATCCCCAAACCCCGTCTCCGGGCATCACGGTATCGACTACCACCCAATTACCGTTGCTGTTCATGAGTTTTTCGCTGAATACCCATTCCCAATGACCAAAACACACACTGTCCTCCTCTACCGTTCCCAAATTTGACGGGAACGCTTCTGGACACAGGTCATCGGTGGGCTTTTTGCAGCCAGCGAATCCGATTGCCACCAACGTAATGTAAATTAAGAACCTGAAGTTTGCGATCATGGCGAAGCGTTTGTCCACGTCAACCAAAGGTCAACAATTTTAGAGTTGGTCAGTCAGTATGCCTGGTTCTAACGTAGAATGGGCCTTTCCCGAACAAGGATGGATGCCACATGCAATAGGATGAATACCACATGCATTAGGACGAGTATCACACCCCTTAGGATGAATCCCACATCCATTAGGATGGATATCACACGGTCGAAATGAACGTCCTAACCCGTGTGATGCTCATCCTTACGGTAAAACCGAAAATTCAACCCTTGGAGGGTACCTTTTGCCAAACACAACGTCATAGAGGCGAACCAACTCAAAAACGACATGAAAAAATGGGCTACCTCAGGGATCGGTGGAATGATTCTGACGCTCTTTTTCGCGTTTGCGTACAAGCACGCACAGGCACAATGCACCGTTGACCTGCAAGTGAATATCAACCAGAGTACATGTGGGGCACAAGTAGTGCTTACGGCCACGCCTTCGGAACCCGTGGTGCAATGGCAGTACTACATAGATGGGCAACTGGTGGGAACCAGCAGTGTGGTCAGTCTGTGGCTGACCCCGGGCGTTTACCAAGCCTACGTGGGTGCCATCACGCAGCAGAACTGCACAGCCACTGACCTGTTCACCTTTACGGTGGCGGGCAATCCGCTGGATGTAATGGCAAGTGATGATGTGCTTGCCTGTCAGGAACAGGCCGTCCTTTCTGTCGATGTGGCTTCAACCAATCCTTATGAAGTTAGTTGGACCCCAGCACAATATCTGAGCGACCCGACCAGCGAGACACCGTTGGTGACCCAGAATGTGACCGACCAGATGTTCGTTGTGGCGGTACAGGACCTGGTTACGGGCTGTGTCAGCTCAGATTCGGTGCTGGTTACGCAACAGAATCCGTTATTCGACACGTTGGACCTTTGCACCGGACAGGCCATCATCGACCTCGGCCCGGGGGCTTCACATTACCAATGGATCAGTTATACCGATACCAGCGGAAACAATCAATCGCTCAACTATCCACCGACACAACAGGCCATTACCGTTACGGAACCCGGACAGTATTTCATGTATGCTGCATTCCCTGAATGCGGAGCACTTACCAGTTTGGTAACGGTAGAGGCTTGCGCAGACTGCTTCAATGCCCTTACTTACATTCCGACCTATGGCCAGTGTCAAGCCGACCTCACCTTCATTGGAACCGGAACCGGTGCAGTTACATCATTCCAGTGGGATTTTGGCGATGGCACAACCAGCACACAACCATCGCCAAGCCACGGCTACACGGCCGGAATTTATGAGGTAACGCTTACTACGGTCAATTCGGAAGGATGCATTGCCACATCTTCCATGATGGCTCCTATTACGGTCGGGTTCACGGCCACGGCATCGGAAGATACAACTGCCTGTCAGGGGGCGGCAACCATGAGCGTGGACACGTACGCTGGTTCTGGGAATTTCAGTTACGAGTGGTCACCTCAAACGGGTCTTGATGATCCGTATGCATCAACGGTTTCGGCAACCAGCATACACAACCAGCAGTACACGGTTACCGTTACCGATCTGAACACGGGCTGTGTTTCTGTCGATTCGGTTACGGTAAGTTCCTATGTACACCATTCTCAAACCCTCTATCTATGCAACGACAGCGTTCTCATAGATCTGGGACCCGGTGCCATTTGGTACAATCTACAGCCCTTGGAATGGGACCAACAGGCACAATCTGTTTGGACCGATGAGACTGGATTCTATACCGTTTATGCAGTTTATCCGAACTGTGGTGCCATAACAAGTCAGATCCTTGTTGAGGAATGCCCTACGTCATGCGTTTCAACGATAAGCGCTACACTTCAATATCAGAATTGTGGGGCGTTGGTCAACCTCATTGGTGGTTACAGTTCGCCAATTGATAGTGCTGTGTGGGATCTGGGCAACGGCATGACGGTAGTGGAATACGGTTCGGGCCTTCAACCCGTGTTTTACGAAGGAGGCAACTATCTGGTAACCCTTGTGGCCTATCACACGGGTGGTTGCATAAGCACATACACCTATGGGCTGACGCTGCTCACTGAATTGACAATGGTATTGAACGCGCCCGATACGGTGGCATGTGCCGGACAATTGATGATGGGTGTGAACGTATCGGGTGGCAGCGCGCAATACGCCTATTCATGGCATCCGGCCAATCAGTTCGCCAACCCGACTGCACAATTTACAATGATGCTGGTTTCGCAGAACCAGTGGGTTACTGTTGATGCAACTGATACCTACACGGGCTGTACCGTTACCGATTCGGTTTTCGTGTACGCCAATCAGCAGATAAATGAAACGGTGCAGATGTGCGTTCCGGGCGTTCCGTTGATGGTCGATCCGGGCAGCATGGTCTATAACTGGACATACACCCCTGAAGGCGGCAGCGCCACGCAGTTGCCTGGCAATACCAATGTTCAATATGTAAGCGAATTGGGCACTTATACCTGCATGACCTACTACTCGGGTTGCCAACAGGTGTTTCACACATTCGAGGTGGTGCAATGCCCAACGGTGTGCTCCAGTGTGTTCACTTACATAGTTCAACCGTTCAACTGCGGGTCGTACGTGCAGTTTGTGGCTGCAAACGTTGGTGCTGCACCAATAGACAGCACTCATTGGGATTTCGGGAATGGCGTGAGCACAACTGTGACCACGGGTGCCCTTACCCACGTATTCACCGCTGGGGTTTATCCCATCATCATGACAGCCTATCATCAAGGTGGTTGCACAAGTACATATACATCTACCATAACGGTCAATGCGGGCCTGACACTTTCATTGGCCGAAGACACGGTGGCCTGCAACGGAATGTTGTTCACCAATTACACACTTAACGGAGGAAGCGGAAACTACACCTATTCTTGGACGCCCGCAGCTTTGATGAGCAATCCCACCGCGGCTTACCCGACCATCAGCGTAACCTACGACACGTGGGTTGAATTGTTGGTGGAAGATCAACAGAGCGGCTGTTGGGCGGTGGATTCCATTTACGTGTACGCCAATACGCCCATCGATCAGACCGTACAACTTTGTGAAGACAGCGTGCTGTTGGCGGTCAATCCCGGATCCATGGTAACGCAGTGGACCTACACGGACGCTCAAGGCAACTCGACCCAGATTCCTGTTCAGTCTGCTCAGATATGGGCAACGGAGGTTGGCACCTACGTTTGCATGACCTACTATTCGGGTTGTAACGTCATTACGCACGTATTTGCAGTGGAACCATGCAATGAGCCAGATGACGAGGTTTGGCCGGGCGATGCCAATAGCGACAACATCGTTACCAATGGCGATGCGCTCTATCTTGGGTTGGCGTTCAATCAGATGGGACCCGTTAGGCCAGCCGCAACGTTGAACTGGGTAGGCCAGCCGTGCCCCGATTGGAACTTCAACTTCGCACAGAACAACGTCAATCTCAAACATGCCGATTGCGATGGAAATGGCATCATCAACTTCAACGACACGTTGGCAATCAGCCTCAATTACCTGAACACGCACAACAAGACCGAAGCGCCTGCCGCAGGTGGTTATCCGCCCATTTGGCTTGAAGTGACAGAAGATACCGTTGGCCATGAGCAAGTGGTCGATATTACGGTTCATTTAGGCACGGCCGCGCAACCGGTCGATAGCCTGCATGGCGTGGCATTCAGCCTTACATTCAACGAACCGTTGTTTGAACAAGCAGGTCTCAGCCTTGATTTCGACAATTGCGCTCTTGGAACAGCTGGTACGGATGTCATTTCATTCCAAAAGAACCTTTTTGCCGATGGCATGATCGATATTGCCGTTACACGCAACACGCTTCAGAATTTCGTAGGATACGGCTCGTTGCTACATGCTCGTATCGTTACGAATGATGCTACTGCAACCATTACGGAGACGCAATTTGGCATTCAAGGAATCACTGCCGTTACCGCCACTGGTAGTGAGGTATTGCTTTCAACGATAGGCGGTTCTGTGGTAATCGACCCGAGTAAAGTGGGTGTAGAAGAGCAGGAATTGACGAAGGTGGCTGTTTATCCGAACCCGAGCACGGATGTTCTTACCATTGCCGGATTGACCCAAGGCGCTACGATAGAACTGATTGACATGTTGGGTCAGCGGGTTGCAATTGCGCAGAATTCACTGGCAGACAGAGTTCTTCTGAACGTTTCCGACCTTCGCTCAGGAGCGTATCAACTCAGAGTGGTAACACAGAATGGTGTGGAGACCCGCGCGGTTCAGGTGGTTCATCAATAGATGACCACGCTGTCCAAATAAGCCTGCGCGGAGGCAATTTCAATGAGGCCGATACCTTGCTTGTAATAGCTGGTGGAGCCAGACGTGGAACCACCGCTGTAGGTGATCACCTTCAGCAGGTTGGTGTAATCGCAACCATTCTGAGATGAAAGCGTGGCGCTTACCGCATCGATGACGATGGAATCGGTGTTGGCCGTGGACCACTGCATACCGGCCGTGGGGTTGGCGGGCAGGTAAACCTCTTCGGCACTCAAGGCCTCATTCCAACGGTAAACCTGTCCGTTCACTTCGCGGAAATAATCATTGATGGTGCCGAATGCGCCTGTGGTAAGCACATGCCAATACATTTCACCATTGCTTTTTTGTGCCTCCTCGGTCACTTGCAGCATGAACCATTGATTGTTCGGCATGGAATAGATCCAATAGCTGTTCAGCGTCAGTGGGAAATAGGAGCTTGAGCCGTTGCCGTTGCAGATGTACTGCGGGTTGGTAATGGAGGTGTCGTCAATGCACGGGGAACATGGCCCACCGCAATCGATACCCTCCTCGCCTTGGTTCTGCAAGCCATCGAAACAGGTGCCGCCAGAGGTATCGCACGGCACGCATACGCCACCGCAATCAATATTCTCTTCGTTCTGGTTCAGTTCATCATCATAGCAGGTCGGTTGGCACGAAGAAATGCCGGCAACCACAAAAACCCCGATCGCGAATGCGAACAGCAGGTCAATGATGGTATGTGATGGACGCGTGGCCACAGCTTACATGAAAAGCACGTTGCCTATCGTGTACAGATTCGCAACCGGGTTCACGCACATGGTGGCGATCTGCGCATCGTTGTTTATGATCTTCTCCTCATCTGGACCGAGCACGATCTCAGACATGCTCACTTCGCCTTTGTCAGTTAGAATCACGATAAGGTCGGCATTGACCTGCGATGCGTATTTGATGGTCTGCTTGGAATGGTTTCCATCGGCATGTGCCAATTTGAAATCGACACCGTTCTTTTTGAACATGTTCTCGGCCCAGGCAATGTTGTTCTTCAGGGCATTGGCCAAAAACTCATCCGATTCCTGACTTGCAAACAGATGCACGGTAGATCCAAAGAACTTGGCCATTGAAACGGTGTGAATGACCTTCTGCTTTGTTTCCTTACTCGGGTCGATAGGGAAAACGATGTTCTTGTAGCCTGATGAAGGGGCCTTCTTCTTCTGCACGATGATGGTAGGAACGGGAGAGGAAGTGATGACCTTAACGGCCCAAGCACCGGTTATGTGCTGCATCCCAACCACACCATGTGTTCCCATCACCAACAGCCGAGCACCGATCTCCTCGGCAGCTTCACCAATGGTAGTGAAAATGGAACCTTCGCGGAGGTGATAATCGGCCTTTACACCGTATTTTGATTTGATCTCCGCAACCGAAGCCTTCATTTTCGCATTCAGGTCGTCCAAGCTTTCACCAGCCTTCTTCAGCTTCGATTTCGTGTCCTTGTTCACAATATGAATGAGACGGATCTCATCGCGTGCGGCTGCCGCTATTTTGGCCGCATGGTCAATGGCCGTGGCAGCTGCTTCGGTAAAATCGGTCGGTACAAGAATGATCTGCTTTTTCTCTGACATGGCGTTGTAAACTAAATCAAGGGGTTACAAAAATACTGTTTGAATTTGGGCATCATTTATCATATCCCGCTACAATTTCACGGATCTTTTCCAGATGGATCTCCTTGGCAGGTTGTCTCACTCGTCTGCTATAAGCGGTATGGTAATGGTGATCGGACAGGAAGCTCAATTGAATGCGGTTCCATTTCTCCATTTCCGTAATGATTCCGAGTTGTTTCAGCTCCTCAAAAAGGCTGCTGGCAATTGGTTCAAAGTCGTCTCTTCCCAAATAATCAAGATCAGCGTCACAAAGAATGTCAGCCAACGTTCCTGTCGGGTTCTGTGGAACCTTGGTGGCCATGATCATTCCGCATATCTGCTCAATTTGCACTGAACTGAATCCGAAACGGGGCAAATGCTCACGAGCTATTTCACACCCTTTCAGTTCGTGATCCCTGTGCCCGAACAGAAAGCCAGAATCATGATAGGCGGTGGCAACTAAAAGGAGGTTTAGATCTTCTCCTGCGATTCCTTCACTTTCTGCAATTCGTGCAGTTGCTTCCAGTACATCCAGCGTATGATGGTGCCCGTGATAATACAGATGAGGTTCCAACTCTGCCTCAAGCTGACCCAATATGTACGCTATAGCTCCTTGATGATCCAATGTGCAATACAATGAGGCAAATAAGCGATTTTATTCAATACAGAATGCATGTGATCATCTGAATACAACAGCCCAGTTGATCAATTTTGCGTTAACCCGGTTCTCATAAATGTTGCCCGGGCCGTTGACATTGTGATTTCCCTGCACCGGAATAAGCGTGTCCGAATCGACCCCATTGATTCGGAGAGAATCGAACATGGCGATTCCTTGTGCAGCAGGTACGAGATCGTCAAGCGCACCGTAAATAAAAAGAGACGGGCAGTCGGAATGCCTGTAAAGTGGGCTGGCGTCTGTATATTCTGCTGAAGCATTTTGGAAACTGGCACCCATGAATTGCTCAACCGCCCACATAATGCCATAGTTGTTCACATAGTTGTGAAAGATTGTATCCGTTAGGTCAGTCGGCCCAACAACGGAGATCACAGATCGAATCTCATTTATCGTATCGAAGGCGTGTGCGTAAAGCAGCGAAAGGTGTCCGCCAGCACTGAATCCGATAAGCTGAAAACGGTGTGAAGCGATCTTCCAGTCTACGGCTTTGGTATTGATCAATTCCAAAGCGCTATGAACATCTTCCATCTGCTTTCGGAAATCACCGCAGCCATAGCGATAATTCATACTTGCAACAGCAAATCCGGCCTTGAGAAATTCGTTTCGGATGTTGTGCATCTCGGCACCTCCCTTGTCGCCAGCCACCCAACCACCACCGTGCAGCATAACTATGGTGGCAGTGGTAGAATCGCGTACCTCAGGAAGAAAGATGTCAAGCCTGTGGCGCTCATGTGAGCCATACGCCTGATCGTAAAATACCTCTGTTCCTTTCGGAAAAGGTTGCAAACAACCAGAAGCTGAAAGAAGCAAGGTTCCGGTGAGGATGGTCAGAAACGTCTTCATGACCGTTAGAACGGGCTGACACCGATGCCAATGGAAATTGGAACGGCCTCGGTGCCTCTGCCCTTCACAAAAAGAGGCGTCAATGAATAGAAGAAATTGACGTAGAAATTGGCATATCCGACCCGTGCAGTTACTCCGTAACGGAACTTGGTAAGGTTCGGAATGTCATAGGTTTTCACCTTGTCTCTGAAATTGACACCGTTGTAGTAGAAGTCAACATCGGTTTTGGTCTTGGTGTGGCTTTGTACCAACCAACCCAGTTTGAACCCGACAGAAGCAGCAATCCGTTTTCCGTTCTTGTGCGCATTGGAACGGAAACGCACCTCGAAGGGGATATCTATGAAATTGGTGCTGATCTTATTGATGACGATCTTCTTACCGTCAAAGAACGACTCTTCCAATTTGGTGTACGTGCTGCCGTTTGACGTGTGATATTGAATTGGGAAAGCATCCATATGGATGTTGTGCGAGTTGAATCCCACACCACCGGCCAAACTGAAGTTGCTCTTCTTCAACACGTAATCATACAATACGGCCACATCAACCCCGCGCGATGAGAACCACTCTGGCTTCACATAACTCGGATAGTTGAGCCAACTGTCGAAATTCAGGTTGATCAGGATCATTTCCTTTTTCGGAGGCTTCCGCTTGTTCTTTTTCGGACGTTCGTCTGCCACGGTAGTTTCCGATTGCTGTGCAACCGCAGAAAGACTGCCGATAATGAAAGCGACTATGAACGTGGTTTTTCGAAGCATGATGCCGTGTGGTCAAATATAGTCGAATAGGATCAGGTCACTTTTGACCCGCATCATTCGGATTCCATTCCAATTCCAAATTCCAGTTGGCGCGCACTTCGGCACCTTTCTGTATGACAACCAATCGCTCTGGCTCCTGATGAAGAATGTACCTGCCTGAATCCCACTTGCCGTTCGCGTTCTCATCGATCACTACCTGAATGTCATATTTCCCTGGGTCGTACGGGCCGAACTGCAGCGTTCCAGCCTCTGAAACGGCTTTCTTTTCAACCACCTTCCCTCCAGAAAGTATCTCAATCACAATCGGAGTGGGCGGTTTTTCGGTGATCTTCAGTGCCAACTCACCGAACTGTTCCTTGTCTGTTCCGGTGAAACTCATCTTCAAGGTGTCGTTCCAAAGCCCATAGATGTCTGTGAAGGCACTATCTGCGATCAGCAGGTCGTATTTCGCCTTGTTTTTCCACTTATACTGAATGTCGAAAGCACGCAACGCGGTGTCCTGCGAACTCAACTTGAATTTAACGGGAATGGAATCCTCATACAACGTAAGCCGCGATACATTCATGTTGATGATCGGGTGCGACCAAACGACCTTCAGCGGCCCGTTGGGTTTGGGCGAACGCCTGTCAGCAGGAATCGTCTTCCCACTCACTTCAAACTTCACCTTCTTTTTTCGTGCTGCCTTTCCTTTGCCTGAGCTGACCTCAAGTTCATCCGTTCTGGGTTTCATGGTCATTTCAACGGTGTCCTTTAGCGTTAGTCCGGCTTTCACATACAACAGTAGTGTGTCAGGAACGAGGTCTGTTGTCCAAACGGTAACCGTGTCGCGTTGCGAACTGAATTCTTTGATGGCCCATTGTTTCTTGAAACTGACGCCATCGATCGCCACATCGAATTTGCCCACGGGTCGGTTGTAAACGAAAACCAACTTGCCATAGTGTTCGCAGTACGCTCTCTTCAAATATTGGGTGGTGTCATCTTCCACAAACATCTTGATGGCATAATCCACTTCACCGACCGATGATTTCATCGTCTTCAGGTCGATGGTGCTCGAATCCGTTGCGGTCGAATCCTGCTGTGGCATTCTGCCCGTTGCGAAGGGCATTATCAGCGAATCGATGAAACCGATCTGTTCCGAAGGCACATCGAATCTGTAGTTGCTGTTCTCATCAACCAATGCAAATATCTTGTACGGTTGGTCGGCCACATGCTCAATGGAGAACCGCCCGTCTTCGCCCGTTCGGGTGAAATAATCAGGGATAGTGTCGATTGGGAGCGAGTCGGCAGCTCCTTTGTAAAGCATCACCAGCGCATTGGGAACAGGGTCACCGCTGATGGCATCCTTCAATGACCCACGAACATGCATGCTGTCGAGAACTGCTCCCGTACTGAACACGTAGGTGTAGTTTTTCAGCACGTTTCCTTCGTTGTTGTCCTTTATCGCTTCACCGAAGTTGATGGTGTAAGTGGTGTTCGGAACCAGTGCTTCCTCAAACTTCAACACTAACGATTTCTGTTTCAGCTGATAGCTGGGCATTCTGCGCATGGGTGGTGATATGACCACCTGTTCGGATGTGTTGGCAAGTTGAATGAATTCGCTGAACCCGATCTCTATCTTAGTTGAGTTGAAGTTCTTGGAGAGATTGGCCGGTTCCTCTGATACGATCTCAGGTGGGGTTGTGTCTTCTGGACCGCCAGTTGGTGCCACGATCTGTGCACAACCAGAAACCAGAAACCAAGCCGCTATGAGAAGATATGCGTTCGTTCTCATTTCAAGAAAGGGCAAATGATGGCCACATATCGTTCGAGCCAGATTCGGTCGGTCTCTTCAAAGTCGTTGAGCAGGTGACTGTCCACATCAAGAACGGCCAAAACTTCTCCGTCTGACATGATCGGAACCACAATTTCGGAGCGCGATAGGCTGCTACAGGCAATATGACCCGGGAATGCATCCACATCAGGAACAATGATGGTTTGCTTGCGCTGCCAACTGGTGCCGCATACGCCTTTACCCATTGCAATTCGAGTACACGCAATGTCGCCTTGAAACGGCCCAAGCACAAGTTCATTATCCTTCACCAAATAGAAACCGACCCAAAAGAATCCGAACGATTGGCGCAGGGCAGCAGCAAAGTTGGCCATGTTCGCCACCGCGTCTGTTTCTGCTGCGATAAGCGCTTGCAACTGCGGAAACAATTCCTCGTAGCGCGCGCCCTTTTGGTCAGATGATATGTGCAACGTTTCAGCCACAGAAATCCTTGATGATGGTGAAACATGTTTCAGGAGCCTCCAAGTGCCCCATGTGACCAATGCCAGCGATCAGTTCAAAGCGAATGTTCGGGTCAAGTGCCGCTTGTTGCCGGATACTCTCTAGCGAAATGATGGGGTCAAGTTCACCGTGCACTACACATTTTTGGAACCTGCCTTTTTGGAGGACCGCACTGCGGTCTGCTCGTTCCATCATGCCGCGCACATTGGCAATAATGCCCTGTTGCGAAAACGAGGTGGCCGTTGCAACCAAGCCGTCAATCACGCCCGACAGTCTATCACGATTCTGTTCTGCAAACAAAGAGGGAATGGCTGCTTTCACATAAACGTCCTTGTTGCGTTGCACCAATCCGATAACGCGTTCGCGGTCTTTCTTCTTCTCTTCCGTATCCGGGTAAGACGTAGAATGGAACAGCATAAGCTTCGCCATTCGTTCAGGAGCGCGTTCTGCCAAAGCCAATGCTACGTAGCCGCCCATCGAATGGCCCACAACGTTGCATCGCTCAATGTTCTCCTTTGCAAGAACGGCCAGAACTGCATCGGCCTGATCTTCCATACTATGCACGTAGCCCAAACAGCCGGTAGCGCCATGTCCGAGCAGATCGATGCAAATGACGCGATGATCATTGGTCAATTTTTCAGCGTAGGAATTCCACATGCTGCGCTCTTCCAAAAAGCCGTGCAGCAGAACAATGGGTTCTCCACTGCCATAATGTGAATAAACCACGTCAACACCCCGAAGATCAGCGGAACTGTTCAAGATAATTTTGCGAAGGCGGCCAAAGGTACATACTAACCCCAACAAAGGGCCGTTCATTAGAAACCGTCTGTCATGAAACGCATCGTTTTCCTTTCCTTTCTCATTGTCATTCTAAGTTCAAACCTTGGCAACGCACAAGGGCGCTTGGGCGTTTTTGTAGGTGTCGGCACCATGTGGTACGCAGGCGACCTTCAAGAGAACCCTTGGCCGCACTACAAAACGTTGCGCTGGACGGTTGATGCCGGTCTTCATTGGCAGATCGATAGAAGGTGGGGCCTACAACTCAATTATACTGCAGGCGAAATGCTGGCAAGTGATGCATTTGCCAAAGCATCCAGTCAGATTTCGCGTGATCTGCGTTTCCAATCGTTCATCCATGAAATAAGTCTGCGTGGAACGTTCGACATTCTGCCGAACGACAAATGGAAGGTGTTGCCTTATATAACGGCCGGTGTCGGTGCGCTGAACTGGGAACCGAAGCGTGATGGTGTTGCACTGAGGCCGATGGCGAACGAAGGCGTCAGCTATCTCAATTGGACGCTCAGCATTCCTACAGGCTTGGGTGTAAAGTGGCAGATCAACTGCAATTGGGCCTTGAAAGGCGAGATCCTTTATCATTGGACGATAACCGACTACTTGGATGATGTGAGCGGAGATTACCTTGCCGATTCAGGCGACCCTGATATCGACTTCTTCCGCGATCCCGGAAATGTTTCGCCACCGCGTACTACACGAGGCAATCCAAAATGGGACGATGGTTTTTGGGATGTGAATGTGGGCGTCATCTATTTCTTCTGGGGCTGCAACAACAACAGACGAGGCGGTCTCATAGAAGATTGCGAACGCATGTACAAGGATGCCGACCTCGACAAGCTGATGCAGCAGTACGGGCAATAAGCCTGCTATTGGCTTTTCGCGGCTTGAAAAGCCATCAGGTCTATCACATCCACGTGGTCGAGTTTGCCAATGATGAAACTCTTGAATTCGGCCATGTTCGGTTCGTAATAAGCGTCTCCGTGTACTACAAGTAAAAACTTGGCGCCATGTGCCATGCCATTGTCAACCACCTCACGTAAGGGACGTCCACCAAAGCTGGTCCAGCCTTTTCGATCTATCAGATACAGGGTGTGATTGATGGTCGGATCTGGAAGGACAACCACTTTAGTCCTTTCGTCAACACCCAATGAATCGAGCAACGGTTGTATCTTGGGCAATGCCCGTGTCCTCGATTTCCGTTCCCAGTGATACCATTTCATGAGGCTGACCGGTTGTTTCGGCATTAACGGATACGTGAATTCCTCTTGCGGATAATGCCTCAGCTCAAGGTTCTGCCGTGTGTAAATAAGGCCGTAAAGCAAAAGAGCAACACCAAGGGACTTCGTGGTTACGCTTGCCCAATTCGGTAGCTTGATGTTCGCATTCAAAAAAACATTGGGCATTATCGCAAACAGCGCAAATCCATTCACGAAGTAGTAATCGTGTTGGTCGATGGCCTGATACCAGAACGCAAAATACCCCAACACACCGATCAAGGTGGTCAGATAAACAAGTCTCAGCTGCACGGAGACCCTGTATAGCAATATCACGCTCAGTAGAATTAAAGGGGGCAACAAGTACCAGTAAAGCATGGGCATGGTAAATACCGCAGTCCAATTCCAAAACGCTTCTGCCAGTTCAATTATCTGCTCTTTGGTCAGACTCCAAATTGGCCAAGGGCTATTGAACGTGTACTTGCCTGCATGTTGGGAGTTGAAGTAACTGGCGTATTGATACCAAGCAAGAACTCCGGCAATGGAAGAAAAAAGAATGAACCCTTGCTTCAGGGGCCGTTTGAAGATCGGTTCAGGACTGTCGGCAAAACGCAGACCGATAAGTTCCAAGATCCAAAGCAACACGATGACAACGAATAGAATAAGTGCCGAAACTTTAAGCAACCCAGACATCATGAAAAGTAGGGCCGACCGGATCAGGAACCGATCGGCTCCTTCGGTTCGGAATCGTTCGAAGTAATACCAACCCATCAACGCGAACGAGAATCCAGGAACATCTGTCAGGAAGTTTGCGCCATATTCTGCCACGGCTGAGGTGGATAGCAACAGCAGCGAACAGGTTACCGCCCAAAAGAAACTACCACTTACCAATAAGTATGTGCGATAGAGCGCGAACAGACCTATGAACGTTATCAGAATGGTTAGGCCTCGGGTAAGAGCGATGTGCTTTCCAAAGATCTTCCATAGCAAGGCATTGATGTAGTAAAGCCCCGGAAACTCCCCGGCCGTGTATCCGCTGTCGTCCCCATCACTTATTTGGTAGTGGATCTCTGGCCAGAAGAAGCGCATGCCATGTGAATAGTAATTATCGATAATGGAAACACAATCGGCCTGCCTCCATGTATGCGGGCCAGACGGATTGAACGTAAGTAGATACTCGTAACGGTATATGAAGAAGCATCCGATAAGCGCAGCCACAAAGAAGAGGTCCTTTCCTCTTTGCGTTTCAAATAACTGGGAAATGCGCTTCATGGTCGGAGAATTCACCTCGCCTTTTCTAAGACCATGGCCTTTCTGATCGCCCCAACCGTTCGGTCAATATGTTCATCATTCACAATTCCCATATGCCCTACGCGGAAGTACAGCGACCTATGTGAAGGCAACAGTCCGCCTGCGATGATGACGCCATTCTCGCCAACGCTTTTCAGAAATGCAGGTCCGTTGACACCTTCGGTAAAATAGGGGGCCGAAAGTGTGTGTGCCATCACGTCATCAGACTTAGGGATGAATGATAGTCCAAGCGCACGGATCTCCTCGCGGAATTTTCTGGCCAATTGTTGATGGCGCGCAAAACGAATGTCCATTCCTTCTGCAAGAATGAGTTCCAAGCTTGTTTCCAACGCCTGAATGAGATTCACGGGCGGTGTGGCGAAATAAGACGGATTTCTAGCCTCGTATGCTTCCATGATCGGAAGCCAGTTTTTCCAATCACAGTAATAGTTTCCGACAGGCGCTTTGCGGTTTTTCCACGTGTTCATTGCCTTTTTGGATGCCACTAGAAGTGCCAATCCGGGAGGAACTCCAACGGCTTTCTGCGAAGCGGTCACCACCACATCGATTCCCCATTCCTCCTGACGGATCTCCTCGCCCGCAACGGAACAGACACCATCCAGAATGCTGAGCACGTTGTATTTCTGGGCCAAGGCCCCCATTTTCTTAGCATCGACCAGAACTCCAGTTGATGTATCGACATGCGTAAAGGTCATCAGTTTGTACTTGCCTGTTGCGAGTTCGGCCTCAACCTTTTCATACGGAACCACATCGCCCACTTCCGATTGAAGTAGGGTCACATTCGCACCGTAACGCTTCAGAATTTCGGCATAACGCTCTCCGAAATAGCCTGTGGAAACCACCAAAACACGATCGTTCGTTTCAATGAGGTTGACTCCGGCAATTTCCATGGCCAATGTGCCCGACCCCGCAATGATGAACGGCTGCCCGTTCGGTGCCAACCAAACTTCGCGCATCATTTCAATGGCCCTGCCGAATGATTCGATGAAAGCTGGAGCCACATGGCTCAAGGTCGGCTGCGCCATTTTTTCCATCACGCTCGGGTCGAACTCTATCGGCCCGGGGATCATCAATAGTTTTCTGCTCATTTCTGGCTATTTCGAGTTCATCAGCTCCTCAATTTCCTCCACCTCCTTCGGGATGTTCCTCATCAGGTTCACAGGTCCTTTCTTCGAAACCAGAATGTCGTCCTCAATTCGCACTCCAATGGCTTCTTCAAGGATGTAAATGCCCGGTTCGCAGGTAAATACGTTGCCTTCCTCCATCGGAATGTCCCAATTGCCCACATCGTGCGTATCCAATCCAAGAAAATGGCTGGTGCCGTGCATGAAATACTTCTTGTAGGCAGGCCATTTCGGATCCTGATTCTTTATGTCCGTCTTGTCGATCAATTTCAGGCCGAGCAGTTCGTCCTGCATCAGCAGTCCCACTTCACGGTGATAGTCCTTCAGCATGGTGCCTGGACGAAGCATTTCGATCGCGGCTTTCTGAACACGCAACACCGCATTGTAAACATCTTTCTGACGCTTGCTGAATGTGCCGCTTACAGGAATGGTTCGCGTCAGGTCAGCATCATAATTGGCGTATTCTGCACCAATGTCCAATAAAAGCACATCGCCCTTCTTGCATTGTTGATTGTTGGTGATGTAATGGAGCACGCACGAGTTGCGCCCCGAGGCAATGATCGGTTCATAGGCAAATCCCTGCGCACGGTTGCGAATGAACTCATGGGCCAGCTCAGCTTCCAATTCATACTCCCAAACACCGGGTTTGGTGGCTTTTAGCAACCTGCGGAATCCTTTTTCAGTGATGTCGCACGCCTCTTGCATCACCATCACTTCAAACTTCGATTTCACGGCCCGCAGACGCTGAAGTATCGGAGCGCTGCGTCTGTACTTGTGCAACGGATACTTTTCCTTGCACCACTTCACAAAGCGGGCATCACGCGTTTCCACCTCAATGGTAGCGCGGTTGTGTTCATTAGAGTTAAGGTAGATGAGAGAGGCTTCGCTAACCAACCCATTGAAAACACGGTTGAAATCCTTGAGCCAATAAACGGTCTGAATGCCCGATATCTCGCGTGCTTGTTCAACGGTCAACTTCGCGCCCTCCCAAATGGCAATGGTCTCGTTCGTTTCGCGCAGGAACAGCACTTCGCGATGCGCTGGCTCACTTGAATCGGGGGCAATGACAAGTATCGATTCCTCCTGATCGATGCCCGACAAGTAGAACAGGTCGCTGTTCTGTTTGAACTTCATATGACCATCGGCATTGGTCGGCATGATGTCGTTGGCGTTGAAAACAGCCACGCTCTGTGGCGCCAATCCGCCCGTGAACCGTTTGCGGTTTTCAATGAAGAGCTCGTTGTCTATTCTGTCGTATCGCATTGCAGTGAACTTATTGGTCAAAATTAGGTTTTTTGGATAGGTGCCCTTTCCGAAGGGACAACTATTAAGAATGGGTCTAAATAAGACATCGATTCGGGCAAAATTTACATGCGTATTACATTTGCGGCCACTGACCGAACACGGTCTTGGTTCTATAAAACACTATCATCCATGTCAACTTCGGTAGCGAAAAAGATAGCAATGGCCCTCTCGGGGTTTTTCCTGCTCTTCTTTCTTCTTCAACATTTGACCATCAACCTCATTTCGGTCATCAGCCCGAACGGGTTCAACGAAGCCTCGCATTTCATGGGCACCAACCCGTTGGTTCAGTTCCTTCTTCAACCGATCCTTGCGTTCGGTGTGGTTTTCCACTTGGCCATGGGCATCCGCCTGGAGTTGGAAAACCGCAAAGCGCGTCCCGTCAAGTATGCGTTCTCTAACCCTGGTGCCAGTAGCACGTGGATGAGCCGCAACATGGTCATTACCGGCATCACGATCATGCTTTTCCTTGGCCTTCACTTTTACGATTTCTGGATTCCGGAATTGAATGTGAAGTACGTTCATGGCGACATGAGCGGCCTCAACGCAGAAGGCGGAATGCGCTACTGGGAGGAGCTTCATCACAAGTTCCACGACCCGATTCGAGTAGGTCTTTATGTTCTGTCATTTGTGTTCTTGGCATTGCACCTCATGCATGGTTTCCAATCGGCCTTCCAGTCGGTAGGTTTCCGCCACAAGAAATACACGCCTATCATCAAGAAATTGTCGAATATCTACGCAGTGGTGGTACCGGCCGGATTCATCCTTATTGCCGTTTACCATTTCCTGACTCAAAACTAACAGCGAAGCCATGTCATTGAATTCAAAGATTCCTACAGGGCCGGTCGACAGAAAGTGGACCGATTACAAGGACCACGTCCGTTTGGTGAACCCTGCCAACAAGCGAAGCATCGAAATTCTTGTCATCGGTTCGGGACTGGCGGGCTCATCGGCCGCTGCCTCACTTGCCGAAATGGGCTACAGCGTTAAATGCTTCTGTTTTCAGGACAGTCCGCGCAGAGCGCACTCTATCGCAGCACAGGGCGGTATCAATGCCGCCAAGAACTACAAGAATGATGGCGATAGCACTTACCGCCTGTTCTACGACACCATTAAAGGAGGCGACTACCGTGCCCGTGAAGCAAACGTTCATCGTTTGGCGGAGGTAAGTGCCAACATCATTGACCAATGCGTGGCGCAAGGCGTTCCCTTTGCCCGCGAATACGGTGGACTGCTCGATAACCGCTCATTTGGTGGTGTGCAGGTGCAACGTACGTTCTATGCGGCTGGACAGACAGGCCAACAGTTGCTGTTGGGTGCGTACTCAGCATTATCAAAAGAGATTTCGAAAGGAACTGTTACCATGTACAACCGCCACGAAATGATGGATGTCGTGGTGGTGAACGGCAAAGCGCGTGGCATCATTGCCCGCAACTTGGTTACGGGAGAAATTGAGCGTCACAGCGGACATGCCGTTTTGCTGTGCTCTGGTGGTTACGGAAACGTATTCTTTTTGAGCACCAACGCCATGGGCAGCAAC
>Ga0172367_10004135_pt1 | contig 18271 bp, 13 predicted proteins | sample Lak10m_FD_114542 | JGI IMG/M metagenome (GOLD analysis project Ga0172367, IMG submission 114542) | Freshwater microbial communities from Kabuno Bay, South-Kivu, Congo - kab_022012_10m | ecosystem: Environmental > Aquatic > Freshwater > Lake | place: Democratic Republic of the Congo: South-Kivu...
ATGGATCAGTCAGATCCTAACTATCCCAAAGAAGTTAAACGCCTTCGTGACATGGAGAAGGCATCTGGCACGGCTGGTGGTATACCTGCTGGCGTTCAGGGCCGACTGCTTGGGCTTTATTCCGAAGCCTACAAGAAAGTTCTAAATGCGTATGACGATGAAGAAAGAGAAGTAGCGCAGAAAGAACTAGACGAAATTGGTGATGATCTCGCTGAACTTGGTATTCCAATCCCCGGCATGGGAGGAAGAGGAGCAGCATCTGGCGGACCCGCGCCACCGACACCGGGACAAGTAGTTGACGGATATCGATTTAAGGGCGGTAATGCCGGAGACCCGGCTAACTGGGAAAAAATAGGCTGATAAATGGCTAAGCCTTGGGAACAGTATCAGGCTCCACAGCAAGCTGCGGGGCCGTGGACTCAGTATCAGCAGCAACCGACAGGGCCGTGGACTCAGTACCAACGCGCCGCTGTAACTACGCCGCTCAAGGAAGAAGGTAAAGAAAAAGCTGGGTTCTTTGGATCTCTGCAAGAATCTATTCAGACGCTTGGCCTTGCAGATGAAGCCGCTGCGTTTGCGGCTAATCCTACTGAAGAGAATCGCCGCGCCTTTTTAAAGGCTGCTGAGTCTAAATACAAATCTTCTGGTGGGTTTGGTAAGGGCCAGAACTGGGAAGCTTTCAAAGAACTGCTTGGCGGTTCACTTGGTATGCTGGTTGCCCCCGCTGTTGTGGCTACGGGTGCTGGCGTTGTCACGGGTCCGGTTGGCGGGGCGGTTGCAGGTGCCGGTGCGATTGCAAGTCAGTACGAAATCCAAGCCCTTTTACGTCAAGCACAAGAACAAGATAAAGCTATTGCTGAGGGGCGTACGCCTGAAGAACTCTCAATTGTTAAAGCAACCGCTGCGGCAGCAGCTCAGACTGCCCTTGATGTTGCAGGATTTAAACTCTTTAGAGAAACTTTCCGTGCGTTCCCGTTCCTGCGTAATCTCGTATCGTCAGAGAAAGAAATTGCTGAAGACGCTGCACGTAAACTTGTGGACTCTGCGCGTGAAGGCACTCTTAAATCTACGGCAAGAGGCACCGTTCAAGGTATTGCTGGTGGCGTAGCGTTTGAAGTTCCGCAGGAAGTTGCTCAACAGGCGCTTGAGCGATGGCAGGCGGGATTATCGCTTACCGATAAAGAGGCGCAAGAGGAGTTCAAGCAGGCTGCGATTGGCGCGGCAATCCTTGGCCCGGTCATCGGTGGCCCTGCGGGTGCCATTAGTGCCCGTGCAAATCGTAGTCGAGCGCAGGTTCTCAAGGCTGCTACCGATACCGCCCAGACTAGGCTTAACGAGATTACGTCAAAGGCAGACCCGACCGCAGAGGAGCAGACCGAGGCTGCGTTCATTCAGTCTAATCTGAATAATCCGCTTGAACTTGCCAAGAAGTACAAGCCTGCTGCGCCTGCTACGAGTCAGGAAGAGTCGTCAGTTACACCACCTCCGGTGAAACCCGCCGTTACAGAAATCAAAACGGCTGAAGATCTTCTTAACGCGCCGCCTAAAATTGCTGCTGAAGATGCGCCAGAAGCACTTCGTAACGAGCCTGTAAGCCTGACTGAAAATCAGGTTTACGAAGAAATTAACAAAATGGAGCAGCAGCAGGAACAGTTGGCTTCGCTGCTCTTTGACCCTGTTCAAGTAGAAATTCAGGCCAAGGCTGCTAATCAATCTATTGAAGTATTTACCGCGAACCTCACTAAAGCGTATGACGAACTAGTAACGCGGCTTGATGTCTTCGATAAGAACTACATGCAGCGGATGGATACGACTACCACGATGCCGGGGGCTGCGCCCGGTGTTCAGTTGCAAAGAAGGTTTACTCCGCAAGAATTAACGCAGGCACAAGTCTCGCCAGAAGTTGCTAAGGCACTTAACCTAGATATAGCGGACGTTGCCCCGTCAGCGCCGCCTACAGCGCCTATTACATCGGAGGTGCTCCGTGGAGCCGAACCAACATCACAGGAAGTTATTGAGCCAGTTGAGCCTCAACCAACTGGAGGAGGCGTTGCTCTGCCTCCATCAGGACCGCAACCCGCAGGACAAACACCTACAGTCGCTCCAGTTGAAGGAGTGGAGCCTGCTGCACCAACTCCTAGTGATGTTGATGGTGGAGAAGCAGCAGTCCAGCCTGCATTAAAAGAGAAAACCTTAGAAGAACTTGAAGCGGAAGTAGCGGCGCTTGATAGAGCCGAGCAAGAAAGAAACGCTAGAAGAGAAGAAGTAAAAAACTTTGCTAAAGCGAGTGCAGAGAATGCGATTGCCAGCCAAGGGAATTACAGTGATCTTCAAGACAGTATAGATTCTAATAGAGAAAATATACGAGACACCTTGAATGAAGGCGTTTTTGGTAAAGATGCGGTTGATTTTGAATCCGACGCGTTTGCCGCTTACGACGCTGAGGTTGCTAGATTAAGAGGGGCACCGGAGGCCGCAGCTAGAACTGAAGCCGCTACCCGCCCTCAACGCCGTGTTTCTACGGATGAACGACGGGTTCTTGCCGAGCGTATCGCTCAGCGTATTGCGCCTAGAGGCATGGTGCTAAATCGCGCTGGCCCGTTTGCAAAGAGTAAGATTGTCGTTAGTGATGCTTTTAACCCACGACTTGAGGGATTCCTTAAAGCTGTAGTCAACATTATCGGGCTTGGCGATGTAAACATCATTCTGCTCAGTAAGAGCGATCTGCGTACGCCCGGTGCCAGAACTGTCACCACTGACAAGTACAACCTGTACGGCGGCTTCAACGTAGAGCCGCTGATTGAGTATTCGCAAGATCCTACGGCAGATGGTGCTGTCAATCCGTTTGCCAACGGTAAAGGCTACGCGATCATCCTAGACGACAAGCTGTCTATCCAAGTCATGCTTGAAACTCTTGGACATGAACTCGGGCACATCGTTGAGTCCAAGGCGTATACCAATGCAGATGAGAAGACTCGTACTGCGGTATTCGATGCTTACCTTTCTTGGCTAACTGCAAACGGGCAAGAAGACACCGTTAAACTGATTCGGCTTACCCGTGCATGGGGTACGTCAGAAAGAGCGTTGGAAGGTCAGCCTGAGAGCGCCACGCTTAATGAGAAAGATCAGGAATACCTGAAATCTTTCAGCGAATGGTTTGCTGACAACGTAGCCAAGTGGATGACAACCAGCGAGAAACCGCTGAACGTTGTAGAGAAGTTCTTCTCAAACCTTGCAAAAAGAATTCGTAAGATCGTTGCGTACTTGACTGGCAACCGCCCGGAGTTCCTGCCTGCTGAAGCGGTGAAGAACTTCTTGGATGGACTGACCCCGCTTAACGAGAACATGACGGAGCCTCTGATTAAAGAGGCAATTGGCATCAAGGGGCCGCGCCCAATCTTCCCGACTATTGATGGGCTAAAGAACTTTTGGAATTGGTTCAAGGGTTCCAAGGTGGTGGACGAAGAAGGCCACCCCATCATCATGTATCACGGTTCACCAAAAGTATTCTCGGTATTCCGACCGGGCCGTGCCAAAGCTATTTTCTTATCGCCTGATCCGCATTTTGCAGAACGCTTCACGCTTGACGCTTTTGACTATGAAGTTGGGCCGATGTACGCGGTCTACGTCAACGCTAAGAATCCGTTTGACTACGATGATTGGAAGCAGGTGGCTGCACTTGAACAAGCACTTGCTACTGAATACCCCAAGACAGGTGGCGTAGTAGGTTCTACCGATTGGCTTGCGATGATGTCAGCCATCAAGGAAGGCGACTGGCGCACGATTGAGTTGCCGATGGTTCAAAAAGCCATTCGTAAAATTGGACATGACGGGTTCTACGTCATGGAAAGCCTGTACTCGCCTGAATTAATGGAGCGTGTTGAAGCTAAAAACCTCGCTGTTTATGAGCCAAATCAGGTCAAGTCAGCGATTGGTAACAACGGTAAGTTCAGCAATAAATCAAATGATGTGAGGGAATCGCGTCGGGTACTGGCCGCGACAATTAACAATGTTGGTAACGCCGTAAGCAATCTGCCGCCTTTTAGTAAGCGTGTATACGACGGTGTGCGTAGCGTACTTGACTCGACCCGTATAACCGATTCGATGCGGTCTGCGCTGTATGCGTTCACATCTTTGCCGCAGCAAGTAGAGATGTTTGCTAAAGAACTGCCGACTCTTCAGAGCCTGCTCAACGTACTAAACGTACGCGCTAGTTCCTTGAAGGATCGGAAAGAAGATCTTGATCGTAATGTGCGTGAGTGGAATGACATCATCACTGATAGAGCCAACATCAAATACAAGGATGAGTTTTACGATGTAGCGCACGAGTCAACTCGGTTGGTAGGCCCAGACGGTAAGCAGGGTATTCAGTTCAATAACCCGTCACATGCAAACCATCCGTTGACTCAACGCTTCAACCGGCTCCCTCCTGCTTTGCAGAAAGTCTATTGGGAGATGCTGGCTAGTTACCGCAAAATGGCAGATGAGTATTTGGCACTTCTGTCTAAGAACTTGTCACCCCGTGAAGCCAAGCGTCTGCAAAGAGAGATGGCTAAGAAGCGGTTGCGGGTTTACCTGCCGTTGTACCGCGAAGGCGATTACTGGCTGCGTTATCAAGATGCTAAGAACGAAACGGTTGTGCAGTCGTTTAAGTCTAACTACGAGCGTGAACTTGCGTGGAAGGAAGCCTTGGCGAACGGGGCGCAGCCGGGCAGTGACCAAACCTATTCTAAAATTGAAGACTTCTTTAAGGACAAAGGACCGGGCACATTCTTTAATCGTGTGCTAGATGATTTAGCCAAGAACAAAGTATCTCCGGCAATTAGACGGTCGCTCTACGAACTTTACCTTGATCAGATTCCTGCTTCATCTGTGCGGCAGTTGTACCGTAAGCGCGACGGATACAAGGGCTACGAGTCTGATCTTATGAATGTTTACTCCACGGTAGCCACTCGCATGGCTAACCAGCTTACTAATATGGAGTACATACCGGAGATTGACAAAGTATTTAACGATGTCAAAGAAGAAGCCGATGTTTACGCTGCTTCTGGTCAATCTAAGAATCGGTCTGTTCCGCTGCTTATTAAGAACCTAGAAAATCAGATGGAGTACTTGCGCGACCCCGGTAACGGGTCGTTGGTTAACGCCTTGTCTTCGTTTAGCTACTACTGGTACATCATTGGTAACGTATCGACCGCCATCATCAACACTACTCAGTTGCCGATGGTTGTATACCCGATGCTCGCGGGTAAGTACGGCGTCGATAAGGCTAGTGCGGCAATGGCTGAAGCCACTAAGCAGTACTTCAAAGGCGGGTTCGATAACGACAATATTCCGGGTGGATACAAGAAGTTCCCTGCCGATTTTAGTTTTGGTGTAGGTGTGCCGCCTAACTCGCCGCTAGGCAAACTATACAAGGCCGCAATTAGACAGAGTGCGATTCGCCGCTCTACAGGGTACGACCTTATACAGGGCAGGAAAAAGAACTACGGGATGGGGGATTACATTGGCCTGAAGGCCAAGATGGAACAGATCCTAGGATGGACGTTCCAGAACTCAGAACGGTTCAACCGCGAAGTGACATTGGTCGCGGCGTTTAACTTGGAAATGCAGAAGAATGGCGGGAATGTAGACGGGGCTATCAAGGCTGCGCTTGATCTTGTAAATCAAAGTCACGGTACGGTGCTTGCCGAGACTTCACCGCGTGTGTTCCAGACGGGCTTCGGCAAAGTCGCGTTCACGTTTAAGAACTTTGCTCAGACTCAGATCTACCTGCAAGCAAAGCTACTGCGTGAGGCAACCAGAGGGGAAACCCCGGAAGTTAAGCAGTTAGCTGCCAAGCAGATGATCGGCATCATGACGATGGCGTTCGTGTTTGCGGGATTGCACGGGATGCCTTTCTACAGCGCGGGCACGTTGCTTGTTGATCTTCTGGCTGATCTCTTTGGCGACGACGATGACCCGGTTAAGTCTGATGAAATTGTGCGGCAGTCTGTAGGGGCGCTTGGACATAAGGGCGTAGTCAATCAGTTATTTATGTTGGACGTTGCAGCACGTACCGGGTTTAACAGTTTACTTTGGAAAGACAACGATAAGCGTTTGGAAGAAGTTGGTCCTGTGTTGTTTGCTGCTGAACAGATCTTCGGCCCGTCCTACGCAGCATTCATGGGCTTCTTCCGTGGATATAAAGATTACAAGGAAGGACACTACGACCGAGCTTTGGAAGCTGTGACTCCAGCTTTCATTAGAAATAACCTTAAAGCATACCGCTTTGCGGTTGAGGGCGCTCAAAGTAGAAGTGGTGAGAAGATCTTTGATGACTTCAACAACTACGAACTCTTCATGCAGGCGCTTGGTTTTACCCCGACTGAAGTTGCAGAACGCTCTGAAATTGCAGGTGCGTTAGCAAGCAGGATGAGCGATATAAATAAGAGAAAGACCGCGCTTCTTAATAGACTTTATTTGGCTAGGATCAATAAGGACAAGGAAGGGGAACGGGAAGTTAGGGAAGATATCAAACGATTTAATCAGAACGAGTTTGTAAAAAAGACCCGCAACATCATCGGCAACGACGAGATGCAAGATTCGTTTGAAAGACGGCGCAAGAACGCCCGCAGTTCTATCTACGGCATCAACGTGCCGGATAAAGCCCGCCGTCAGTTGGAAAAAGAATACAAACTTGAGGAAGATCGCTAATTACTTAGTACGCCAGACGCGCACGCCAAGGTGTCCATCCTTGGACGAGGCATAAGCCTTTACCCGTACTTGGGCAACCTTGGCGCGGCAATCTATAACATACAACATTTCAGCGATCTTTAGCGTAGGAATGAAGAAACTATCCCCAACTGCCATACCGTCGAATGGAAAGATCCACTCAGGCTCCATCACTCTTGTTGTCATCTAACAACTCTTTTGGTACTTCGTATTGAAAGGAATATACGTGAATAGGCGGGGTAGTCATACCTGCCTTCCATCCAGTCGAAAGCCGCATCTTCTTGGACTCTAACTTAACGTCAGACCTCTCCAAGGCTTTCTCAAACTCTCCGGTGCCAACGCTCTTGCTAGTCAAGAACTGCTTAAACTTACTCTTAGAAACGTACTGAGTTGAGTTGCCGATCTCGACACGGGCCACGAGTTCTCCATGCGGCTCATTCACAAGCCGTCCCTCGTCGAAAATCAACGTACCGCGCCGCCAGTGGTCGTTCAAGAACTCACCGATCAGGGCTTCGTAATCCGTCACTCGATTCTTTTGCGTGTTGTCTCTCACTTTGATTGTCTCCAGCATTACTCTGTCAAATATTCGTTCAATATCAAAATTAATGATATCAAACCGGTTGGCGATCTCACCACCTGCAAAGATGGCGCTAAACGCCGTCTCGTAGAATCGGAAAGCAGCATTGCTTCCCAACTTAGTCGTAGTTACGCGCCTACTCCATCTATCAATACACGACCTAACTTCTGTATCGCCAAGGTCAATAACTCTATTAATGAAGTCTTCACCAGCATGGCCGTGGTTTCTGTGCAGCGGGTCGAAGATGCGCTTACCCATCTCCATCGTAAGGCACGACGGCTGCATCAACACGTACTCCAGCAACCGCATGATCTCGCCACTTGCGTTAGCTTTTTTGTTGAAGATCAGATCGTAGAGTGACACGTTCGATGACATCAGGCACAGCATGGATGCAATCTCCTGCTGCTCGCGCTCGGCGTTAATCGAACTCTGCATACGCATCTTGCCCTTACCCTGCGAGACAAGGTGAATCAATTTCGATATCTGCTCGGGCGGTTTCTCTTGCACCTCGTCCATGCCCATCAGGATGTTCTTGAGCGACATGGCCCGCGAGTTAAAGGCGTTGTCCGTCGAGTCGTACACACTGAGCGGCTTCGGTGCGCCCCATACGGAAAGCGCCGCATAGAGTGATCCAGACTTGGCTGCGCCAGAAGGCCCGGTAAAGCAGAACGTCATGCCGCTTGTAGATGTATACCGCATAAGTGGAGAGCCAAACGATACCAGCAAACCAAACGCCTGCATCTCCAACTCAGGGTGATTCAATTGATTTATGCAATCTTTCCACACCTGATAATCACCCTTCGGGCGCATAAGCCTAGATACATCGCGTATTAACGGACTGGATGCCGCCCTGCGCGTCTTGCCACCGCCAATAACTTCAGTCTCGCCAATCAGGAACGTACCGTTATCCGTCCACCCCATCTGATGACAGATCTTGTCTGCTGAGTTTTGACTCTGCAAATAATGTATCCATTTAGTCATGTATTCCACCAACTTGGGCCATAGGCTTTGATGCGGCGGGGCAACTCCTGCCTTACCGATGATTTCTTTCATACTGTCAACTGACTGTGCATCTCCAGTTGAAATGTATTTTTCCCGGACTTCGTGAGGCAGTTTGATACGTACAAGTAAGATCTCCCCGTCTGATTCGCCGTACATCCGCTTCACCGGGAAAAATTCATTCGTCGATATCAGCGTCGGTTCAGACTGAATCTTGTCCCCGTCTTCCCCTATTTCGGCAGGGGGGACAAGATAGATTCCTCCGTTACGTCCTCGCACAAACGGGAAGATTGCTTTGGGGAAAGGAGGAACTTCTTCGGGATTCTTTTCGATCCGAACTGTGTCCTCCGCACTAACCTCTTCGGCTGGCGCTGCAACGAACTTGCGTCCGATGGCAAGAGGGTTTGTGATCTGTCCTTTGAAGGGGCATCCGTTGCACCCACCGGGGTTTCGTTGCTCAAAGGTTCCACAACTGTGGGGCTTGCCGAAAGTTTCATTAGCCTTCCTGATCGTCGCTTTGCGGTTGTATCCGGGGTAGTCCTCGGACATCAGATGGATCGCCGTCTCCCAGTCAGAGCAGTGGCGAGCAATAGATAGAGCGGAGTGCCAGACAGGTTCGGGTAATGTTTTGGCGTTGATCAGAGCGTTCTTGATCTGATTGCAGCCGTGACCGTCAATACTCTTCTCAGCGATGTCCTGAAACGTAGTCTCGTAGTTATCAAACTTGGCGATCTTGCGGGTGTCTTCGTCCAGACCTTTAGGCACAAGATCAAGAATTGATCCAGTGGAGTGCTGCACTTCACCTAAATAATCTTTAAAGGCACCAAAGTCGTACTGATTGATCTCGTCTGTCAGGAACTTTGTGGGGTTCGGCGGGTCTGTTTTGAAGTTCAGCGTCTCAGGACACCGCATGATCCGTGTGACATCTGCCGTCACAACGGGGTCGATCTTCATGTGATCAAGACATAACTGTTTGAATTTGTCAGCGTATGCCTTCCACTCGGCAATCGGCACAGCCTCTTCAAACGGCCAGTACGCATGGATGCCGTTACCCGAATCAACCACGACTGGAGGCGGTAACTCCGTAACTTTCAGGAAGTGATCCAGATCCTCAATAGCCTCTGCCTTGCTGTTGTAATGCCCCGGCTTATCAGGCTTAACATCCAGATCAATAAAGAATGATCGACAATAAGCAGAGTAATCGCTCATGCGGCTGTGGCCGCTGAAACTGCTTAAAGCGATGAATACGTTTTTGCCTTCAGCGTTGATCTCTTCGACCAACTTCTCTACTTCGTCAAGACTCTCTGCAAACCGATTGACTACCCGCTTATCTTTAAAAATCTCGGTTACACAGTAGACGCCCTGCGAAGGTAGTACGTTCTCGTAAAATTGTTTTCGCATGGACACCAACCCACTTAGATAAAAAAGGCGGGGCGATAGCCGCCCCGCCAAACCACGGAGCAAACTTAAATCTTGCGACCGATCATCTCCTCCACGTAGGCCTTAGCCCGTTTGGTGTTTGAGGCAGGGAGTACTCCGTTCTTCATGTCTTGCTCAACGAGGTACATGAAAGCCTCCACGATCTTGCGCTTATGCTCGTGCATGACTTGGCCCCTGAACCATAGATGCAACGTGTTACGCGATACTTCTACAGCCGGGGCGACGTAAGCCACAGGAAGGTTTGCCTCCACACATAAGCGACCAAGCCGTACTCCCAACAGGGAACTATCTGCCTGCTGTAGTTGGATAAGGAACTTGTCGCTATATGTGCGGGGCATGGATTAACCCTTCTTAGACCACTTCTTGATGACATCAGAGACATCACCAGCCGGGGCCGCTTCAGTCTTCTTCGTCTCACGCACAACCGGCTCATCAGTAACAGGCGCAGCGACGGTTGCCTCTTCACCTTCATCCTGCTGATAGACGGTCAACTTGACTGCGTTCTCCGCAGACTTGCTTTCTTTCTGGATCTGCACTGCCTTAGCATCATCTTCAGGAACAACGCCAATAGGCGAGAACAGCAACTTCGGCACAGGCGACTTGGTATCGAACTGCATCTTAGTCACGACTCGACCCGCTGAGATGTTGTTGTTAGCAAGCATCTGGATGTACGGACGGAACGGCCACTTGCCGCCTTCTTCCTTACCGAAGCAAGACGTAGCCGGGAGAACCAACTGCATCACATCGCCACCGGGGTCTTGCGGCAGAACCACCGCAGTACGCCACGACAGACGGCAAGCAGAGCCACTGCCGCCTTGACCGGAACCCTTCACCGACCACTGGCACTTGTCACAGGCAGAGGCTTGCGGGTTCTTCACTTCGGGGTCAGGCACTTTGGAGTCAGATGACCAACAAACCGGAGCGACCTTCTCACCTTCCTTGTACGCGCCCGTGTAGTAGGTGCGGCTCGGGGCATGGGCCATCTTCACAAAGATCACGTTCATGTGCCGATCTTCGATGGAACCAATCTCTTTGCCACCCGCCATCTTGCGGAACACGCCGCCCTTGATGGAGATACGCTTGGAAAGATTGCCACCGCCACCGGCAACGGCACGTGTATCGTCATCGACACCGCCCGGAATCTGGGCGAGTTCGCTCTTCAAACTTGCAATGATATCGTTACTCATAAATCCTCACTGACTGGCTTTACGTACTGAAACACCAAACTCACGCATCACATTGACACCCGGCGGCAACCCGTCGTTGTCGTGATCTTTCATATACTCTTTGAAGTTGCCTTGATGGATACGTCGTTCCAACAAGTGCGGCGCTTCGTTATCAACAACAAACTTGTAGAAGTTCTCCCAATCCTGACAGAAGAAGCGTTCGTTCAACTTCCGCATGACTGTGCCGTGCTTGGTCTTGATGCTATCCGCGTTCACGGCGTTGCACATATCAAGCATTACGGCTTCTAACTTCGACATGTCTTCCTTCAAGGCCGCATCCGCAGCCTCGTACTCACGAGCGATCCTCTCGCGCTGAGTGCGTATTGATAAATACGCTTCGACTAATTCATCTGTGTTACCCACTTTTACTCCCTACGCTCGTTGTAGTAAGCGTGACCTTGTTCAATAAATTGTTTTGAGTCAGTTACTTTGTGATAGTGCGTATCCATTTCACCACGAAACGAAATATCAAGTTTCTTGATAACGGACTGAAGCACTTTAGCAGCACGGGAACTAACGCCGCATGACTGCCATACTCGGTTTCTGATGTTTATTAAATCATTCAATGTCTTCTTAAAGTCTTCTGCAAGAACTAAATGTTCTTCGTGTGTCAAAGGTTTGAGTCTACTCATCGTCTACTTCCTCCAACTCCTGTTTGTACAGATCAACCAACTTTTGATGGTGATCGACCTTGCCTCGTAGCATCGCGTACATCTTCTTCTCAACTTCCGATCCACGCAGATGAACTACAGACATTTTGTTTACTTGACCAACTCTTTCAATACGAGCAATACACTGTAGATACGTCTCGACTGACATCACCGGAGACCAGAACACCACCGTATCAGCAGCCGTCAAAGTGATTCCGTGCGCTGCCGATTGCGGTTGAATGATCAGTATTTTTGGATCTGTACTTGTTTGAAAACGTCCAATAATTGCAGAGCGTTCTCTTGCAGAAACCGATCCTTTGATGACCTCGTTTGTGATGCCCTCTTTCGTCAGGAAATCCCTAACGATGTCGATAGCATGAAGGAACGGAACAAATACTACAACCTTGTTGGTAGTTTCCTCAAGCACTTCTTTGAGCGCGTTGAGGCGGGGCGAGATGTCAAACTGCACAACGTCGTGCTTGTCCGTGTACACCGCACCTGCTGATATCTGTAAAAGTTTACTAAGAGATGCTGCTGCATTTACAGCAGTAATTTGCTCGCCTGCTGCTTCTATCAGTAATTGCTTTTTTAACTCGTTGTAGAACTTTTGCACTTGTGGCGTGAGCGGTACATCACGTGTCTGGTAAACAACATCCGGTAGATCCAGACACTCTTTCTTTGTGTAGCGGATGGCGGGCTGTAACGCACGGAATACTTGATCAGTAGCATCGTGCTTCGGTACCCACTTAAATTTACTAATCTGTGCCATCACCCGATCACGCCAAGCCGTTGAAAACTTTGGAACTCTGATTGGAGTAATCAACTTAGCAAGGCCGAACGCATCGACCGGCGACTGCGCGGCAGGAGTACCCGTCATCATCCACAGCCATGTCGTAGGTTCAACTAACTTGGCAAGTATCTTCCACCGCTTTGTACTCGGACTCTTATAGGCGTTGGCCTCGTCTACTATGATCAGGTCAAACTTCGCCTGTTGCAGTTCTTGAAGAACTACTCCGGTGCCGTCGTAGTTAATCACTGTGAAGTCATAGTTCTCGCTAATTACTTTCTTACGCTTTGTAGATGACCCATGTGCGACACCGCACGTGCGATGAATGGCGGTCTTCATGATGTCGGCTTGCCATGCGGAATACATGATCGACAACGGGCAAATGATTAGCGCCTTCTTGATGATGCCCTGATTCATCAGATAGTCAGCCGCCCAGATAGCCGCTGAAGTCTTGCCCGTCCCTGCCTCGTTGAAACAGAACGCTCGCTGCCTGATGCTTAGGAAGTACGCCGTGTCCCGCTGATGCGCGAACGGTGTGTAGAACCCCGGCCACGTGTAGTCACGCTGCATGGGGGAAGGAATCTTCGGGATGTTTTGACTAGGCAAAAAGTTGTCAAGATACGTAGCAAGAGTTCTCATCTCGCCGTGATCCCAACACACGAGCAATTCTTTGCTGTGCCTGTTGTCGTTTATGATTTCGCTGCGCTCTAACCGAGAAGTAATCTCTGAAGCGAACGAGTTTGATGCAGTGAATCTGACTGCGGCGTTATCAACTATTTCCATACTGTACCTACTGAGTTAAAAGCCCGTAACGTGGGCCAGACGGTTGACGCCTAGAATTAAATCACAGGTAGCGAACTTCTATCGTCAACTGACGCAGTTATTCTGAGGGTAAGTGGGTGGGGGAACCCTCATGCACACTTGCGTCTTGTGCCTATTTCATAGCCCCGCTTGAAGTCCTGCGGAACGAACGATTCTTAGATGGGGATTGTAGTCGAGTTCCATCACCGTTGCTACCCCCTTTTGAGAGGGCTTTCACGTGGGCAATGTCTTTGCCATTTCGACTAATACCTTTCTTATCGTAAGACCTACGCGCCCGCTGGCGCTCCATTCGATTTTCGTGTTCGCCTCTTTTGACTTGTTGCTTGTACTCTTTCTTGTACGGTCGAGTCTTGTTCACGTACGGCATCGTAGTTCTCCATCAGATCTGCTGTCTGGTCTAAAACGTCTTTGATGTACTCGTGGAATTTAAAATTGGCTTCAAACCTTTCGTTAAGTTTATCGTATTCGCGCTCTAGTTTAATTAGTCGTTTTCTCTCGTACTCTAGTGCCGCGTTGTAATACGCTGCGGTCTCTATATAATTTTTAACAGAGTTTCTACTTTTCTTGAGTAGTAAATTTAATTTCGCTATCTCAAGGTCTTTCTCGTCCCGTATCACCTGCTACCTCTCTCTATAAAAGTTACAACTACTGACAGGGCACCACCCGCACAAAGGCCCAGCCTTGGGGAACCACATATTGTTGTCATACGCGACCTGAAGACGATCCAGCTCTTCGGTAAAGTTTCCCCATAGTTTCTTGATATCTTTCCTGTCGTATTCTTCCGTAATGAACGTGTTGTGCATCACGAACAGCAAACCTGCCTTGATTGACTGCACCTCTGGGAAGTGTGCAAAAGTCATCAACGCCATCAACTTCAACTGCTTCGGGTCAGGGTAACGGTTACTTCCGGTCTTGTAGTCCACGATGAATGCGTCGGCCCCATCGACGATGAGCAAGTCAACAACACCGCGCACCCACCTAGTATCAGAATCAAACGCGCATGGCTCCTGATCTTGGGTAAGCGCCATTTCGTGTTCGCAATACTTGGTTCCTCGTATCTCCAGCAAAGCGTCAAGCTGTGGTTTAAAACGCTCATAGTTCTTGAGGAGTGGCGTTCCATCACGGACGTAATCCTCGCAAGCCTTGTGAACTTCTGTGCCGTACAACATCTGCTGCGTGGCTTTCTTCGTAAAGTCCTTCGCTACCTTGGTGTGATAGTACTGCCTTGGGCAGTTTATGAAGTCCTTTAAACTGCTGAACGACCATTGAATCACTAGCAATCCCCATAAGACTCACCGTATTTGGCTTCGCAAGCCACAGGCAGTCCCTCAGCCCAATCTGGTGGAGTAGACATCACCTCTGTAATAAACGCAATGGCTTGGGATAATTCCTCCTTGGGAGCAATAATTACCGCTGCGTCATGCACAGTTAGGACAGGTCGGTAGCGTTCTCTGATCTTGAGCATCTGCTCTCCCACAATGATGCGGGCCAAGGCTTGCACGATGTTCTCTACCATCGCGCCTCCCCAGATCGAAGTTACCCCCCGTCGTGACTTGTAGATGTACTTCTTGTCGCTCAGGCGTAGGTCTGGATATCGTATAAACAATTCATTTGGGAGACGAATCCCGGAAGCTGTTGTGCTTAGTACGCCCTCTCTACCTATCGCATAAGGTCGTAATCCAAGAGGCCACGACGATAGGTGCGTTAGCGCACTATCACATTCGCGCCACAAGTCCGTGATCTTGTCATTAGATTCCCGATACAGATCGACGATGCGCTTGCACTCTTCTTCAGGCAGATCAGCCCCCGGCGGTTGGGTCTTCAACGTGTGCTGTAACTTCTTCGCCCCGGTGCCGTAGCCAAGTCCAAGGATGCAGGTCTTACCGACGAAGCGTTCGACCGGGTTAGCCTTGGAGATGTCTCGCTTGTAGATCTTACTGGCGAAGATCGAATACACATCTTCGCCCTTGCGGAACTGTTCGGTCACATCGTCCTGCCCTGCAAGCCATGCAAGTACCCGTGCCTCAATCTGAGAAGAGTCACAGTTGATAACTACATGGCCTGCCGGGGCGATGATTGAGTTCTTCAGCGTTTTCTTTTTCTTATCACGGCTCGGGAGGTTCTGGAAATTAACCGAGTCAGTCCCGGCCCAACGACCTGTGTGAGCGCCGTAATACTTGAGCGGGATAGGTAGCCGACCGCTATTCCTAGCACCAATACCGATAAAGCGTTCAATGCGTGACTCCTCTATGGTGGACTTAGTGCCAAGTCGCACGGCACACAACTGCTGTATGAACGGGTCTTCGTGTTCTAATAACTCAATAAACCCTTCATCGTTTTTTGCAAGCGCATAAGTTTCTTTACCTGTAGTTGGGCTAATTTTCATCGGCACAGGTACGTTGAAGTCTTTCAAAACAGCAGCGAACTGCGGGTTGCTTGCCAACTTAGCCCTGACATCCTCTTCACTAGCGCAGCCTAGTCTGCCTTGCAATCCCGCCAAGAGTTCACTCTTCTCGTTCTTTATGTCCTCAAGACGTTCGACGAGCATGGCATCGTTCACTTCCAATACCGGCAGCGTGTACATACGCAACGTCATATCGATTAGGTCTAGTTCCGACTGGGGAAAATAATCCGATATAAAAGTATTAAACAAAGCAAAAGTAAGGCTGACATCATTAACACAATAATCGCCATAACGACGAAGATCGGCAGGAGTAAAATCCTCACGGCGTTTGCCAAGTGCCTCAACCACTTCAGTGCCTTTCTGTCCAAGCCCATACATTTTTACCAAATTTGCTAATGATCCGCTTACATCAACGCCATGCTTGGCGCGGGCCATGCACAGAGTATCAAAGTAGTAGGCAGGGACAATGTTGAAGATGAAAGACAGGATGCCCCCGTCAAACATCGTATTGTGACAAAGCAGCGCAGACTCAGACCAATTGATCTGATCAAGTCGTGCTTTAATTTCTTTATGGTTGCCGCTGAACCACTCCGGCTGGCCGTCGTCAATTTTAATTGCAACGCCAATAACTTCAAACAATGGACTACGGATATACTCCTCCGTAGTCATGCGGCTCAGACTGAACTGTTGAGAATAGTACGTCTCGAAGTCAAGTGTTACGAACGCCACGTTTCCCACCCCTTTTTAAATCTGCGACTTCTTCTCGCAGCCTACGAATTTCATGATAGCACTCCCACAGTACGCTACCTACCGTGAGAAATTTAAATTCAGTTGTTGTTGATGCGTTGTTGACCTCTCTCGGTAAAGACCGTATTAGATCAAGCACATCTTCTTCAGTACCCATTTCTTAAACTCTCTGTGACTGGTGATACTTTGTAATCTTTACTAAATATACTTTTATCCAACGCCTTGGGTTCGATACGTTTGTTTAAGTAATCGATACCCGTAAATTGTATGTAGTCCTTCAGACTTCTACGGTTTCCCAACCCGTACACGCCGCAGTTCTCCCCCGTCACTACCCGCTCCAATCGTCTAAATGACTTAGAGTTCAAGTCCTGCCAAGTAGTTTGCTTCTTCACGTTGTCGTCCCAGAAGCGTTTCTTGTATGCAGAAATGTAGTAGTGGTAGAACATCAGCGGCGATATGTGGAAGATATTGTAGCCGTGAGTCCACGATCTCAAGGCTACGCTCTGCTCTTCGCCTTCAAAAAACAAGTGCGGATCGTAGGGCACTTCCTCTGCCCACTTGCCTAGCGTAAACATGCAGCCCGCCGCGACCATGTACCCCGGTACAAAATTCTTTTTGGGGACGTAATCACACTGCACGCCGACAAAGTAGTTGTCCTTGAATAGAGCGTCTTTTTGTACAGGCCGACACACTCTTGTCAGTGTGGCAAACTCGTTGGAATCTCTAAGTTTTTCTACAGGGTTGTTCTTTATGTCATCGTCCTTGGCTTGCAGGGCGTAAGGCATATTCGTAATTAGTGGTCTTTCATGATGCTCCATGAGATGCGTCATGGCGGTATGCATCAAGGAGTCCCAGTTAGGATCAAACCCGATGTGCGAGTCCAACTGGAAGTAGTAGTCCTCGTTGTTCCAGAGAGTCTGGCCTACGCTTCGCGCCCAACAGCACCCCCGACTCTGGTCAGGATCGACACGTACATACCGGATCTGATTGCTAAAAGGCAGATCAGATGGATTAAAAAATTCTTTATCATACGATTGCTCGACTACCCCAAACACTAGGGAGTCCTTGTACCGAGCGTTGTCATAAGCATCTTTAAGCGTCCATGCCAGAAGCGGATCACGGTATGACGCGATGCTTAGGAAGATCTTAGGATGAGACACGGAACTTTTAATGACGCGGTTCAACTCCATCACAGTGTTGTCACCACGGGAAACTAAACGATAATTAAGCGTCAATAAAGTCTGAATAGTTTTATCTATTTTATCCGTGCTAGTAAGCACATTACTTTCAAAAGATATTTTAAAAATCTTGCCGCCATCACGAATCCAATCAAGTATATTTTCTAAAATAATGCAGTCATGACCTTCGGTATCTATTTTTAAATTATCTACAGAAACAACATTAAACTTTTTAAATAACTCCTGAGCTGAATACATTGGCACAACAGAAGATTTAAATATATCACTTGGGTCTAATCCTTTCTGCAAAATGATAGTTTTTGCTGTGGGGTGGTACTGCCCTATACTGTTACATCCTTTCAACCAAATAGGCAGATCATACTTTTTAATTACATCTTCTGGTATGTAATAGCATTCAACGCTCCCGCTCTTATCAGATATGGCCGCATTTACATAATGTACATTAGGTCTTCTAACCAATTTATCTAAATAAAATAACAAAGGCTCAACGCATATACCGTTGGCATATTCATCGCACTTTTCAACTTCAGTATCAAAGTCTGACGTACCAATTTCTATAAAATTAAAGTGCATTTTATTTGTTTCTCAAATACTCTATCTCTGCCTTCAGCACGTTGATCTCTTGGGCAAGTAGGTTAGCCTCAAGCGCCATGCCAACCTTGCGGATCGCAGCAAGTGCCTCGTCGATCTTGGCTTGCTGTGAATA
>Ga0172367_10004136_pt1 | contig 18269 bp, 12 predicted proteins | sample Lak10m_FD_114542 | JGI IMG/M metagenome (GOLD analysis project Ga0172367, IMG submission 114542) | Freshwater microbial communities from Kabuno Bay, South-Kivu, Congo - kab_022012_10m | ecosystem: Environmental > Aquatic > Freshwater > Lake | place: Democratic Republic of the Congo: South-Kivu...
AAACCCTCAGCGAGAACAGACCAAGCAATGCAAGTCACACTCCCAACCTCGGACCCCAATCCCCATCCGACAACCCCTTCACCGCCAAAGCCCGCAAGCTACAATCAGCATGGCGTGTGCAAAACGGTTTAGAAATAGGCATTGGACCCGAAAGAAACTCAGTTGACAGAAACGGTCAACCCACCTATTATGGCAATATGATAAAAGATGGTGAATCCAATGGACGTAACTTCTTTTATCCCGAAACCTTTGCCTATGCCCAATGGCGAGTAAATAAAAGGTTGCCAAAAGAAACCATTGATGAATACAGGCTATTCAACAACCTAATGTCGAGCATGCCCATGGCTTTTAATTTGTTTCACCCATTAATGATGCTACATGCCAAAAATCCTGCTGCGGTTGATAAAATGATGCAAAATGCATTTCCGGATTTACCAATCTACAAAATCAAAGAAATAGGATTAGAGTACATCCCCACTCCTTTTGAGCATTACACCAACGACAAATCCGCAATGGATGCCTTTATTTCCTTTTACGACAAACTAGGTGGAGAACACATCATTGCCATTGAAACCAAATATACAGATAGTCTGGGGACAAACAAAGCAAAAGACAATGCCCTGAAAATCCAATTCGCCATCGAATCCGGCTTATTCACCGAAGAAGGTATTAATCAAATAGAAACCAATTGCACACAGATTTACCGCAACTTTCTATTAGTGGAGAAATTCCGGGTTGTAAACCGGCTAAAAGATTCATATTCCATTATCCTTGCTCCCGAAGATCATCCAAGCACCGAAAAAGAAATTAATTCGTTGAAGGAATTTCTAAAACCTAAATACAAAGAACTCAAATTAAAAAAATACAGTCTTGAAGCGTTTATTCAGGTGCTGAAAGCAAATTGTCCTTCTACATCACTGGATTGGTTGGTATGGTTTGAAGATAGGTATTTGAATTTTGTTAAGTTGGAAAAATTATAGCATGATTATTTCAAATTTAAATAAATTGGGTATCCGTTTATACGAATACCCAATCCATAATAAATACCTAAAAATTAGCCTCTTGAATCCCAATAAGCATTATTATTAGGGTTTAGCTGGTCTGAATAATTATCTAAATCTGCTTTAGAGTAATCGTAATCGTCACGTAATTCCATAAAATTCTGTTTTTAAAATTAATAATTTCTTCTTGTGTGTATAAGCCATATTGTAAAGGACGAAATATTATATTCAAATTCTCTCGAACTTCGCTTACGCGATAATTCTATAAAAAAAATTCAAATATCAAAAGCCTATATTGACAAATTGTAGTAATCTATTTCTGCTTGCTCAAAGCAACATATTATTGAACAGTATCATTCAATGCAAATTAGCACCATTCTCGTTGTTCTAATTACTTGAATTATGAACCTTAAGAATGATGCTTTTAGAAAAGGCTAGGATACCAACACTAATTGGTCAGAAAGTAAACAAGCTAGAAAATATCAATCTATCGAGTAAATATTATAAACCCATTTATAATCATTGAATTCAACATAAAGTTGCTTATTTTCAGCTGTTAATCTTGATTTAACTATCCTTAGATGACATTTTAAACCATCGTTATCAACACATAGAAATTTATATATTGTATCACCATCTTCATCTACACTTTTATCAATGCTTTCGATAATATCGTACACTTGCTCCCTTTTACTAAAGACTTTTATTCTAGCTTTGTCAAGATCAAACGTAATCAGAATGTAATCTTTTTTCCATTCAGGCCATTCGGGCCACCTGCCTGTACTTTCATTTCTAGCTTTAATTGAATATGCATCCGCCTTATATTTAACAACCTGACCAAATGAATTAGAGCAAAACACTGTTGTAAAAATGATTATAAATATATAAGTTAACTTTTTCATCTTCGCTTATTTTTAATGTCTTTTTTAAAGAATTGAGATAATTCACTCTCTGATTTATTGCTCCCGCAGTGAATGCACTGCGGGTTTGTAAATTTATTTTTACCAATTTGAATTTCTTCTTGTTTTAGTTGTCGTTCCGGTGTACATGCCGCTACTATTGTATCTTGAAGTAGAAGTAGTGGTATAAGCTCCGGAATTTGTACTTGTAGTGTACGAACTCGAACGTGGCGAACCATTACTATAAACACTGGTACTCGAAGTATAATTACCATTACCATAACTACTTCTGTTTGTGCTCACTGTGGTACTTCTGCTAGGTGATGAATAACTTTGGGTTGTTGAATACGAACTTGGTGAAGTGTGAACTGTGGTATTGTAATTCGAATAACTTGGTGAAGAATAAGAACTTTGGCGGTAATTTTGACCATTGATAGTTCCAAACATGCTTAAAACGATTGCGATTGCTACTACTAACTTTTTCATGATGATAATTTTTAAAATTGTTTTTTGTTATTTGTATTTATGAAAATTGATTTCTAAATGTATATCTGTTTTGTTTGAAAAAAGTAACCAAAGTATTCTGAAAAATAAAAATAAAATTTTGTAATTGGATTAAATACGGTTTGCAACTTGTTTTCTACATAACTATATCTGAATCCAAATAAAAAAGTAACCAGATAGCTTTTAAATAATCAAATTTTCATTATATATTTGCAAATTAAACTTCTAAGAAATATGAAAAAAACAGCAACATACTGTAAATTGCTACTTTTGTTAGTTATAATTGCCAATTATTCTTCTATAAATGCTAAAAAATATGCACTAATTGTTGCAATTGGAAAATATCCAACACAGAGTGGTTGGGCTACAATAAGCTCCGACAACGATGTACCACTTATCAAGTCAGCTCTTCTGAAACAAGGTTTCCTTCCACATAACATAGCTACTATCACGAACGAACAAGCTACAAAAGCCGGAATTACGAACTCGTTCAACAACTTGATTCGAAAATCGCAAGAAGGTGATATAGTAGTATTTCACTTTTCGGGTCATGGACAACAAGTAACAGATATTAGTGGTGATGAATTGGATGGACTCGATGAAGCGTTAGTGCCTTATGATGCTGGGAAAACGAATCTAAATGGGAGTGGGAATTTGAATAATCATTTGATTGATGATGAATTGAATGCTCTGCTTGGAAAATTGCGTACAAAAGTGGGCAATAAAGGCGATGTGCTCGTTTTTCTGGATGCGTGTCATACTGGTACCGGCACTCGAAGTACGGATGAATCAGATTCAAACGCTGTTTATAGAGGCACAAATGAAGTATTTGTGATTCCGGGTTTCGTGAAAGCAAATGACAGCACAAAAACGCAAACTAAAACTTTGTATTCCGAAGAACAACCAATAACGCGAGGAGGCTCAAATCAGATTTCGCCCGTTCTTATTATAAGTGCTTGTTCCGCCGAGCAACAAAACAAAGAATATCGTGAAAACGGAAAAGGATATGGCTCACTTTCGTACGCATTAAGTAAAGTATTGACTAAAAATACTACCGGAATATCATACATAGCATTTTTCGAATCACTCCGAAATGAGATGCTCCCTTTAATGGGAAGAAGACACTATCAAACACCTCAAATTGAAGGGAATCCTAATCGTACATTTTTCGGTGGTAAGACTGTAAATATACCACAATACTTCACTGTAAATAAAGCAAATGCAGATGGTCGAATTGTTTTAAATGCCGGAACCTTGAATGGCATCTTTGCCGGTGCCGAAATAGCTTTTTATCCTGCTGATACATATAATCGCACAAAAGCCACCCCAATTGCCATTGCGAAAGTAGATAGTGCTAACTTATTTGAATGCGCTTTGACCATTGACAAAAACATAAATAGAAAACAAATCCTTCATTCGTGGGCTTTCGTAACAAAATATCGCTACAGAACAGCGGCGGGTGAAAATTCAGATGAAATGAGAGCTCGTGTTTTAAGAAATGCTAAATCAGGCTCTTCAAAAGTTGATTTTCAGTTGATACCGGTTGATAATGCAGGAAAACAACAGGATATTAAAAGTAAAACCAGAAACGGTAACATCGAATTCAAATACGGCGATCGCTTTGTGATTCGAGTAACTAACAACGATTCAAAAGCTATGTTCTTTCAATTGGTAGATGTAATGCCTGATAACGTGATAGCATTAGCTACCGACGCAAATAAAAAATACGATTACATATTACAAGCCGGTGAATCAAAGATTTTCCCGAAAGATGTATTTCGGATTGATGCAGGTTCCACATTAGGTATGGAGACCCTGGTACTGATAGCTTCTGAAAAACAAATGGATTTAACGGCAATTGAAAACAAAAAGCCACAACCAAAGCGTGCTGAGACAAATGAATTTGAAGATTGGCTGAATGAAATATACAGCAACGAAAGGGCAATTAGCATTTTTGATTCTAACAAAATTAATATTGCAACCAAAAGCTTTATTGTAAAAGTAAAATAAAAAATTGTGACAAAAAGAAATTTATGACATCAACCAGGGAGCAACGAATTGCAAACGACAACATCAGACTAAATAAAGTATGTGAGAATGATCGACGTACCATATCGAATATTTATGAAGAATGTAATTTCCTTGTAAAAACATACACAGCAAAATATGCCCAACAGCAAGGATTAGATATCGAAGAAGCTTATCAGGAAGCATTTATGGCTTTTTATCAGAATGTTATTTCATTAAAACTCCAAACCATGACTGTTGAATTCAAGGACTACATTAGTCATATAATGAATTTCAAAATTCTCGATCAACTTTATAAACTTGACCCTGAAAAACGCAAACGGTTACCTAATACGGAAAATACAGATATTATTGAGGGTGAACATATCATCCGACATGTGAATTATACGAGTGAATTGGCTGATGAACCCAATGATAACAATGACATTACAGTGGGCACACACAAAGTAAACCCTTTGGCAACTGGTAGTTACGATTACGAAAAAGATAGACAAGAAACAATTGTACGTCAGGTTGTAAAGCAACTTACTGACCCTTGTAAGACTATACTTGATTTGTTTTATTTTAAAGAATTAAGTTTAAAAGAAATGATAGGGAAAGTGACTGGCTACACAACCGTGGATGCACTTAAAACAAGGAGTTATAAGTGTAAAAAAAATCTCGAAAATGAATTGAGATTAAAGTTAAGTGTCAGTAATTTATCGAATTAATACAGCTCGACTATATGAACAAACAAGATATACAAACCAGAATAGACAATTACCTGCTAAACCGAATGCGAGAAGCAGAATGCAGCAGCTTTGAAACCGAAATGGCAGCAGATAGCCAGCTTAAAGAAACAGTGGAATTGCAACGCTTATTGGTAAACGAAATTAAACAACGTGCTTTTATTGCTGAAATAATAAAAGAAACTAAAACACATAAACCTAAACGGATACAATTTCGTAAAGTTATGATTATTACATGGTCGGCTGCTGCCATTTTTATAGGTGCATTCTTTGTGAATCAGGCTTTTGTAAATAATCGAATGGATAATCTTTATTCACAGTATTACGCCAACCCCGAAGTAGATGTGATGCGTGGCGATGTAATGCGTGGCATAGATACAAACGAAACTGATTTTTGGCAAGCTATGAAATTACTCGACAAAAATCAACCAAAACAAGCACAGGAAATTTTACAGAAACTCTACCAATTTAATGACAACTTCACTTATTACGAGGATGTACGCTGGTATTTGGCACTTACCGAGCTTAAACTTCATCATAGGTCCGAAGCAAAAAAATACCTGAATGAGCTGATTGATAGTGAGTTTTATGGAGAGAAAGTGAATAAGTTGTTGGAGGAGTTGTAAGCTAAACAAAAAAATGGTTTTTATGCAATTAGAAAAATCGCACATTGAATTTATTGCCGACATAAAAAGTCAGATAAAAGCAGCCCAATATCGCGCACTTCAAAAGGTAAATGCCGAGCAGGTAAACCTTTATTGGAATATTGGCAAAACCATACTCGAACGACAACAACAGTTTGGCTGGGGCAAAAGCATTGTTGAGTTGTTGGCGGCAGAATTACAAGCCGAATTTATTGGTATTGATGGGTTTTCTGCTCGTAATTTATGGAGAATGAGAACATTAGTTGAACAATACCAAGACAGCAAATTAATTCTGCCACCATTAGTGGCAGAAATTCCCTGGACGCATAATATTATTATTATCGAAAAATGCAAAGACGAACATGAACGTTTTTACTATATAAATCTCACCAAACAACAACGCTGGTCGAAAACCATGCTCACAAATGCTATAGCGGCACAAACCTACCAGCGCACACTAATCAACCAAAATAACTTTGCCGACACACTACCGACTGCCATAGCCAGCGAGGCTGATTTGATGATAAAGGACGAATTTATGTTTGGATTCTTGAACCTCACCGAGCCACACACCGAAGCACAGTTAGAGCAAGCTATACTATCCAATATTCGTAATTTTCTGATTGAAATGGGTGGCGATTTTACGTTTGTGGCTAACCAATATCCTGTGCGGGTGGATGATAAAACCTTCGAAATTGACCTTTTGCTTTATCACAGGCAACTGCAATGCTTAGTAGCCATTGAACTTAAAACGGACGAATTTCAACCCGATTACGCCGGAAAAATGAATTTTTATCTTACAGCACTAAACCGTTTGGTAAAAAAGCAACACGAAAACGCCAGTATCGGAATTGTAATTTGCAAATCGAAAAGTCGGACGGTAGTAGAATTTGCATTGGAAGACATTAACAAACCAATTGGCGTTGCAACCTACAATTTAGTGGATAAACTTCCAACAAACATTCAACAGTTTTTCCCTTCGAAATCCGAGTTTATAAGCCGCGTGGAAGCCGTTACTGACTATATCAGTAAAAAAGAAAAGCAGAAATAAAAAAAATAGGCAGATAGTTAGCAACAATAAAAACCTATCTGAATGTGCTTTAAAAACTCCCATCGGTAAATGGGCAAAAAACTGGATTTGAGAAATGCGAAGTGATGCGTAATGAAGAAACGGTAGTGGGGGTGGTGGCTGGGAAAGATTAAGCATTAGAAATTTAATCTCAAGCACATTATAAAGCTAATAATGAATACATTAATTTAAAATTTCAAAAATAAATATTATGAACTGGATAAAATTTGACGCGGATAAACCAAATCCAAATACGATTAATAGAATTAAAGATATTGGAAAAACTATACTTATTACGGAAAGAGTTCAAGTTACTGAAATTATTAGCTTATACAATTCGAATTTGAAACCTGATTTAAATCAAGTAATTGAAATAAATATTTTCAAACCAAGTGAATTTGATAACAATACTATAAACGACAATTCGCTAAAAACATTTGGAAGTTGGTTGTTGACTCAAAATATTAATTGGAAAAAAGGTTCTGAAAATCTCAAAAAAGCGATTGACAATAACTTTAAACAAATTGAAGGTAAGGTAATTAAAGGTGGACGAGCTAAAGTAATTTTAGATAATTTAATTGAAGTAGGAAATAAAAAAGTAGCGATAGAGATTGAAACATCTACGAATATTGAAAATGGTTATTTCACACTAAAACAAGCAATTAAAACCAAGCGAGCAGATTATGGAATTATGATTGTTCCTTGGTTTCCAATTTCAAGTGGAAGAGCTGATGAGGGTAAAGCCACCGATAGATTGGATAGGGAATTTGATGGTAAAACAGATTTAATTGAAGGTCCAATTTTCAGAATTTCACCTATAAGAAAAATTGATGCAGTAATTCAGTTGACAAAGTAAATATATGGAACAATATCACGGTACAAATAGAAAAATTGCTCAAGAAATATTTGATGGAAATATTGATGTAAAAATTGGTGGAGGCGAATTAGGAAGAGGATTTTATACAGGTGATTTGCTATATGAAGCTTGTAATTGGGCTTGGCATAAACACCAAAAAGAGAAAGCTGTTGTGAAATTTACCGTTGATGATTCTGAATTTCTTGAACTAAAACCATTATGCCTTGATGGTAATGAAGCAACGGAAAAAAGACGAGAAATAAAAAATAAAAATTTGACAAGATCCTATATATTCAAACGTAATGCAGTTTGGTCTCCAGTTGTAGGCAAGGAAAGGTCAAATTTCAGCCAAATTAAGTATGAAAGCGAATTATCAGAAAAATACTTAAACTCAAATCAGGTCTTAAAAGTAGTTTTATAATGAAAAATGTCTTATATCTAACTTATTCTGATAGCCCTCGTAAAAGAGGTTTTGTTTTTCCAAATGAATTGCAAGATAATTCATATTCAATTGGAATTTGGGCAATTGAAATGCAGACTAGTGTATATCCAGAAATACTAGCATTCGATGCTGTTGATAATAATCAGTTGATTACTTTACATCTTCAAAAAATAAATGGACCAATTTATAAAGTTGATACTTTGAAACATGGTGTTGTATTCTTTCGATTACAAAAAATATCTAAATGGTATGAAAAGTATGTTGGAAATAGCGATTTGATAACAAATGGATGTAGCATAATACAGGTTATACCACTAAACTACAATACATTAGAAAAAATTTGCAAAGAACATCACTTTTTCTTTGTAGGTACAATAGAAACTAAGCAATAATTTGAAAATAGATTCAAACATACTCTCTTAAATACAGTTAATTAGATATGATAAAATCTATTATTCTATTTATCACGTTATTTTTCACGGTTATTATTTTTGCGCAAAATGACATTTATAATAACCTCTTTAGAAAAGCTATTACTGATAATAACTTAAAGGATGCTGAGTATTGGTTGAAAAAAGGAGCAGATATAAACGCACTTGATTCTGAAGGTATAAGTCCTTTACACTACGTTGCAAATAAAGGAAATATAGAATTCGCTCAATGGCTATTATTACATAATGCAAGTGTTGATAATTTAGATTCGAACAACAAAACCCCAATTATGTATGCAGTTTATGGAGGAAAATATAAAATGTGCCAGTTTTTAATTCAAAATGGCACAAACGTTAAACATAAGGATAGTGACGGAAAAAATTCAATTGAGTATTCTAAGGAATGGGGATTTAATAGGATAGATAGATTATTAAATAACAAAGACATATCATACAAACCTGCATTTGATACTTATATTGAATCTTACAATTCTAAATTTAACAATAGAAGATATTTTGACGCAATTTGTAAATTAGACACTTGCATCATGTCAGTTATTGATGAATGCGATACATCAAAACAACAAATTCGAGATCTGTTAAATAGATTGTACTTAAACAGAAAATATATATTAAATAACTATCTGAATGATCTAATTACAGAAAGTTCTTCTGACACTATCTCAAAACTTTTAAATATGAATCCGGATTTAAATCACCGAAATCAATCCGGAGATGATTTTTTGATACTTGCAGCAAGTGCAGACAAATTTGAAAATGTAAAATTATTGATTAAAAAAGGCATATCTGTAAATCTGCAAAATAATAGTGGCAAGAGCGCTCTAATGTATGCTGCAAGAAATGGAAATCTCAGAATGTGTTATGAACTGTATTCTCATGGTGCATATTTAGAATTAAAGGATACTTTGAACAAAACGGCATACAACTATGCTTTGGAAAAAGGATATAAAAGAGTCGCACAATTTCTAAAAGAACCGCAAACTTATAATGAAGAACCAACTGCTTTTGAGTATATAATAAAATCCGGAGAGAACACACAGAATGGCAAAATAAAAGAAGCCCTAAGGTTAATTGAACAGGGGTTGAAACATTATGAGTCAGAAGTAGATATTCAAAAGTCCGAAGTTTTATTTAGATTATACTTAACATCTCTATTGTCTGCTTCAAATCAGCTAATTATAACAAATGAGCTTGTGAGTTCCAAAACTTATATTGATAAAGCATTCAACCTAGTAGAATCTAAGTTATTTAATATCGATTCTCTTATTATAACAAAAGGAAAGCTAATCCGTGGCAATCTGATGGAGCATACAAGCAATTATCAGGATGCAATTACTGATTATTTTTCCGTCAAGAACTATTTAGAGTGTCACAATCTTAAATCAGACCCGATGTATGTTGGTTCTATCAATAGTTTAGCTCTAGCATACATGAATATTGGTGAAAATAAGATTGCAGGTACATATTTCAATTTATTAATCCCATTTTTAGAAGATGAAGAATTTGTAAAACAAAATAATGTAGAGCTTCCAAGAATGTTAAACAATCTAAGTGTTTACTATACAAAATTAGGACTATATAATAAGGCATTGGAATATTCCTTAAGATCACTTAATTTATTAAAACACATTCCGCTCATTTCTTTCTGGGAACCTGAATTACTCAATAATATAGGTCAGATATATGGTTTAATTGGGGACTATGAGAATGAGTTATCTACGTTAAATAGATCCCTAAAGTTGTCTGAATCATACTATGGTATAAATTCAAAACAATATGCCACAACATTAACTAATATTGGTTTAAATTATTTCAGAAGTGGTGATAATGACAGAGCTGAGAGCTGTTTTTATGCTGCAATAGAAAGTTATAATAATTCTGGTTTTTCAAATAAAAGCGAATGTTTATTAGCATTAGAAAATTTGGCTTTAATATATATTGAAAAAGATAATTTCTTGAAGGCTGATAGTATTTTAAAAACCAACGAGAATGCATTTAATAATATCAAGATGTCAGATGCAGGGGATCTATTTATTTTACATATAAACAATAAATTCTTATTAAATCTCAAAACAGGGCAAAGATTTAAAAATGATATTGAAGTAAATAATTTACTTGATAAAATTAAAAATAATATTGGCGAGAATAATGTATATTATGCTATCATATTAGCTAATATTGGCGCTTTTTATATTGAGAACGGAAATTACCAGAAAGCTAAAACCTTTTGCTCAAAAGCAATTTCCATTCTACAAAGTCTCAACTCAAATGAAACAGTAGATTTAGCGATGGGCTATAATTTACTTGGTATTTGCTATGATAGAGAGGGTAATTACGATGAGGCAATAAATTACTTACTCAAATCAAAAAAAATATACCAAGCAATTTATGGCGAAGATTCTCCTAAGATTATTACAGTATTAAATAACATTGCTGTAACTTATTCAAATCAAAATCTCTTTGATCTGGCTGAAATTTATTACGATAAATCTTTACAGCTTCAAGCTCTAAATTATGGAGATAAAACTACTATGTTCGCTCAGATTGAACGAAATTTTGCGAATCTTTATGCTGATAGAAATAACTTTATTAAAGCAGATCCACTCTTCAGAAATGCAATCAGCTTAAATAAGGAACTTCTAGGTATTGATAATAATGAGTATGCAGAATCGATGTATTATTATGGAAAATTTAACTACAAGATGGGTCAGATGGATACTGCCTATTTTTATTTTAATAGATCCATAGAGGCGATTTCTAAAGAAATTATGTATGCATTTAATAATATTTCTGAGGTTGATAGAAATATTTTATGGGATGAAAAGAAGTTTGTGTTTGAAGATATAATTAATTCATTTGTATTTGATTATTATCCCATTAATAAAACTGTTTTAAGTTGTGGATTTGATAATGCATTATTTGTCAAGGGGCTACTTCTAAACACTTCCCTTCAAATCCAAAATGCAGTGCTGCAAAGTGGTGATTCAGTACTTATAAATACATGGGAAAATCTTAGAGGATTAAAACGAACAATAAACATACTTCAAAGTAAACCTTTAGCGCAGCAAGGAGATTTATCTGTAATGGAAGCGCAAGCCGATAGTTTGGATAAGGTGTTGACAAAGAAATCGCAACTTTACAAACAAAGTCAGGAAGATATGCAGGTAAAATGGACTGATGTTCAAAAGAACCTGAAACCCAACGAAGCTGCCATTGAATTTATAAGCTTTGATTATTTCAACAAGCATTACACCGATAGTACCATGTATTGTGCTTTGGTACTCAAAAAAGACAGCAAATATCCCGAAATGATTCCATTGTTTGAAGAAAAACAGTTGGATAGTTTATTTGTAAAAAGCAATACTGATATTAACCAACTCTATACCTACCGGCTAACAAATCTTCGGAAAGATACGGTTGAGAGCAGGCTAAATTACGGTTCAAAACTCTACAATCTAATTTGGAAACCATTAGAAGCTAGTTTAAACGGTATTAAAACTGTATATTACGCTCCATCGGGTAAATTAAATCAGGTGGCATTTGCGGCTATTCCGGTAGATAGTGTTCGTTTACTTTCCGATAAATACAACTTGCACCAGGTTACCAGCACACGGCAAGTTATAAAGAATTCAAATGCATCAAACAAGCTACAAGAGGCAGCTTTGTTTGGTGGCATAGAGTATGAGTTGGACAACAATCAATTGGCTCAGATACAAACTGCTAACGCATCAACAAACACAACGAATTATCGCTCCGTATTTGTTGCCGACAGCACCCAACGTTCAAGCACATTCACTTACCTCAAAGGTACCGATGACGAAGTAAAAGGCATTGCCAATGAGTTCAGCAATAAAGGACTTACCGACCAACTCTATACCGGAGCTGTTGCCAGCGAAGCGGCATTTAAGAAACTCAACGGTACGAATACGGATATTATCCACATTGCCACGCATGGTTTTTATTTGCCGGTAGAAGAAACCAAACGTGAAGAGTTCCGGTTTATGGGTTTTGACGGTGACCGCCGGAATGTGGTGGTAAAAAATCCACTGTTACGCTCGGGGCTCGTAATGGCTGGAGCAAACCGCGCGTGGCGTGGCGATAGCATTCCCGAAAATTGGGAAGATGGCATTCTCACGGCCCACGAAATATCCCAAATCAACCTCACCAATACCGAACTCGTAGTGCTTTCGGCTTGCGAAACCGGCTTAGGCGATAATGGCGGCAGCGAGGGCGTATTTGGTTTACAACGTGCATTCAAAATGGCAGGGGTACAAACACTGATAATGAGTTTGTGGAAAGTGCCCGACACTCAAACCTCACAACTCATGCAAGGTTTTTACAAATATTGGCTCGGTGGAATGACCAAACACGATGCCTTCAAAAAAGCCCAAAACGAAGTACGAGCAGCAAATCCAAATCCGTATTATTGGGCTGCTTTTGTAATGGTAGATTAAAAAAAATACAAATATGAAGAAATCAATTATTTTATTTATCTCGATATTTTTCAATGTTGTTATTTTTGCGCAAAAAGAAGACCTTAATAATCGTTTAATTGAAGCAGTAAATAATGATAGTATAGAAGTTGTGAAGCTTTGTATAGCAAAAGGTGCAGATGTAAACTATGTAGATTCAACAGGTAGAACTCCTTTACATTGGGCAACTGGTAGTCACTTGTATGATATTGCAGAATTTTTAATAAGTAATGGGGCAAAAGTGAATGCTAAAGATCGCGAAGGCAGTACTCCATTAATGTATACTGGCGAAAGTGGTGATTTAAGGATTTGCTACCTTTTATATAAAAATGGGGCGGACTTAAAACCAATTGATTCATTTGGAAGATCAGCTTATGATTATGCTAAATTAAAAGGGTATTTGCGAATAGCTGAATTTTTAAAAAATCCAAAAACCTATAGTGAAAAACCAACGTGTATGGAATATTTAATGTCTTCAGTAGGTTTTACCGAAAAATTAGAATTTTTTAAAGCAATTGAATTAATTAAACTTGGATTGGATGCTATAGAAAAAGAACTTGAAATAAAGAAAATAGAAAGTGGAATATCAATTTTAATCGGGTGGCAGAACTCAATTGCTAATCAGTATTTACAAATTGGCGAATATGATAAAGCAAGTTTTTACCTAAATAAATCAATTGATTTATTTAAAACAGAAATTAAAGAATCAGACTCCGTAGTCCTATATAGCACTTATATCATTATAGCTAACTACCAAGTTGAAGTTGGCAAATTGAGAGAAGCCCAAGATAATTATGAAAAAATAATTAGTTATCTTGAACGCACATCAAATACAAAAGATGGTACATATACCCGCTTGTTAAATAGTTTAGGTCTCGTATACCAAAAAAATGGAGATTTTACAAAAGCGTTAGAATATTGCCAGAAAGCTATGGAGTCTATGAAAACTTTACCAAACGTAGCAAAAAATTCAATTGAAATGATTGTAAAAGGGAGTATTCTTATCAATACAGGTCTAAATTATACCGAGTTACAGCAGTTCGACAAGTCTTTAGAACTATTCAATGAGGCATTGATATTTTTCAAAGAAAATTACGGTATTGAAAATAATTATTATATTACAACCCTCTCAAATTTGGGGTATGTTTATGGTATCATGGGTAATTATGAGAAGGAAAAACAGTTTTATATGGAGGTCTTGGTTATTGAAGAAAGGTTATTAGGCAAAGAAAGTAAAATGTATGCAATTACATTGAATAATCTTGGGTTACATTATGAAAGAATAAGTGATTATAAAAATGCAGAAATATTTTGGAAAGAATCTTTGGCGATATTAGAAAAAATAGTTGGAAAAAATACGATAGAATATATTACATCATTGAATAATTTAGCATTTAATTATTATAATCTCGAAGATTTTCAAAAATCAGAAGAACTTTTCAATGAATTAAAACAAATATTTAATACTACAAAGTTTGCTGAAAATCCAATATATATCAAGTATTTAAATAATTATAGCTTGTTGAAATTTAAATTAGGGCAGTATTCTGAAGTTGAGAAAATGTACCAAAATGCATTGAAGAACTCAGAAAATTCAACTGGTAAAACAAATACTACTTATGCTCTTATTTTAAATAATCTAGGACTTTATTATTACGAAATTGGCAGTTATGATAAAGCAAAAAAATATATAGAAGAAGCTATTAATGTACAAAAGATCGTCTTGGGTGATTTTAATATTGGATTAGCTACATTTCTTAATAATTTAGGTCTTTGTAATAAAGAATTAGATTTGGATTCAATTGCTATTGAATCTTTTGAAAAAGCATTACAAATTAATAACAAAATATTTGGAGATGATAATCCAAATCTTATTGTGATATTAAACAATCTTGCAATGTTAAATATGAACATAGGTAATTATTACAAATCTGAAGATTATTTTATAAAGGCATTAAAAATTGAAAATGATAATTTTGGGAACTCGAATACGGAATATGCAATGATTGCTGAAAATTTGGCTCAATTGTATATTAGAATTAAAAATTATGATTGGGTTAAAAAACTATTAAATAAATCTATTGAAATTAACACGAATAAATTAGGAAAAGAAAATATTAAAACTGCAACGTCTATTTGGTTATTAGCAAAATATAATCTTAGAATCGATAGTTTGTTTAATGCTGAGAGTTTTATTCTAAAATCGACAAATATTATAAAAAAAACAATTCAAGACAACTTCAAATTCTTATCAAAAAGTGAACGTGAATTGAATTGGGATCAATATGAATATATATTTAATGACCATTGTCCATCATATTCATTAAATTATTACACTCATAAACCCTCCATTTCCACTTTTGCCTACGATAATACCCTTTTTACAAAAGGCTTATTACTAAACACTACACTCCAAATCCAAAATGCAGTGCTACAAAGTGGAGATACGGCACTTATAAACACTTGGGAAAATCTTAGAGGATTAAAAAGAACAATAAACATACTTCAAAGTAAACCTATGGCGCAGCAAGGTGATTTATCTGTAATGGAAGCTCAAGCAGATAGTTTGGATAAAGTGTTGACAAAGAAATCACAACTTTACAAACAAAGTCAGTCAGATATGCAGGTAAAATGGACTGATATTCAAAAGAATCTGAAACCCAACGAAGCTGCCATTGAGTTTATAAATTTCAATTATTTCAACAAGCATTACACCGATAGCACCATGTATTGTGCTCTGGTACTCAAAAAGGACAGTAAATATCCCGAAATGATTCCATTGTTTGAAGAAAAGCAACTGGATAGTTTATTTGTGAAAAGTTCCTCGGATGTAAATCAACTCTATACCTACCGGGTAACAAATCTCCGGAAGGATACGGTTGAAAGTACGCTGACTTACGGTTCGAAACTGTACAATCTAGTCTGGAAACCATTAGAAGTTAGTCTGAAGAATACCAAAACACTATATTACGCTCCATCTGGTAAATTAAATCAGGTGGCATTTGCTGCTATTCCGGTAGATTCTACTTCTTTGCTTTCCGATAAATACAACCTGCATCAGGTTACAAGCACACGGCAAGTAATAAAAAATACCAATGCCGCAAACAAGTTACAAGAGGTAGCTTTGTTTGGTGGCATACAGTATGAGTTGGACAATAAGCAAATGGCTCAGGTACAGCCTGCCAATGCTACAACTTATAATCGTTCTGTATTTGTTGCCGATAGTACCCAGCGTTCCAATTCTTTTAATTATTTGAAAGGAACCGACGACGAAGTAAAAGGCATTGCTAATGAGTTCAGCAATAAAGGACTTACCGACCAACTCTATACCGGAGCTGTTGCCAGCGAAGCGGCATTCAAAAAACTCAGTGGAACGAATACGGATATTGTCCACATAGCCACGCATGGTTTTTACTTGCCGGTAGAAGAAACCAAACGTGAAGAGTTCCGGTTTATGGGTTTTGACAATGAACACCGGAATGTGGTGGTAAAAAATCCACTGTTGCGGTCAGGATTAGTAATGGCCGGAGCAAACCGTGCCTGGCGTGGCGATAGCATTCCCGAAAATTGGGAAGATGGCATTCTTACAGCCCACGAAATATCACAAATCAATCTCACCAATACCGAACTCGTGGTACTTTCGGCTTGCGAAACCGGCTTAGGCGATAATGGCGGCAGCGAGGGCGTATTTGGCTTACAGCGGGCATTCAAAATGGCTGGCGTACAAACATTGATCATGAGCCTTTGGAAAGTACCAGACACCCAAACATCACAACTCATGCAGGGCTTCTACAAATACTGGCTGGGTGGCATGACCAAACACGATGCCTTCAAAAAAGCACAAAACGAAGTTCGAGCAGCAAATCCCAATCCGTATTATTGGGCTGCTTTTGTAATGGTGGATTAAAAATTGACAAATATGAGAAGTGCGATTATTTTAATATTTGCATTATATTTATCTTGTATAGTTTTTGCTCAAAAAGAGGTTTACAACAATCTCTTTAGACAAGCCGTAGCAGCAAATAACGAAAAAGACATTGTCAATTACATTGATAAAGGTGCAGAAATAAATAGTCTTGATTCTGCCGGAAGATCTGCACTTCATGAATCTGCTAGAGATGGTAAAATTGAAATTGTAAAACTTTTATTGAATAAGGGAGCAAAAGTTGATAACCTGGATTCTGGTGGCAGAACACCTTTAATGTATGCTGCTTATAATGGAAATCTGCGAATATGTCATTTGTTGTTTGTAAATAAAGCAAACTTAGCTTTAAAGGATAATGAAAAGAAATGTGCATTAGATTATTCTAAAAGTAAAGGATATTTGCGTGTATCGAAATTTCTTTCTGATCCAAGTTCCTATAATAATGTCCCCACTTTTGAGGAGTATATACATATGTCTACTATATATACTCAAAAACAAGATTTTCAAAAAGCAATTTTAACTACTGAAAATGCACTAAGGATTTTAGAAAGTGAATTAGATTTAAGTGTTATTAAAGATGGTCACACTTTTAAATCTTCGCTTTTAAATAGTCTTGGAGAACTTTATAAAATAACAAAGGATTTTGTAAAAGCTGAACATTATTTCAAAGAGTTTTTGTCAATAAAAAAAATCGAATTAGGAGATAATTCTACAAGTTACGCTACACTATTGAATAACTATGCACCGATATTTGAAAAAATGGGTAATTATGACTTTGCAGAACATTTGTATGAAAATTCACTTGAAATATGGTTTGGTGCGAAAGGCAAAGAAAACATTGACTATCTCACGCCTCTAACTAATTTAGCCATACTGTATCAAAACATAGGTAAATATGACAAAGCCGAAGCACTTTTTAAAGAATCAAATATTTTAAAGAAAGGATTGTTTGGAGAAAATAGTCCAGAATATGCTGGCTCACTCAACAATTTGGCCATTTTATACAATGATCTGGGAAAATACGCTAAAGCTGAACCTCTTTATCTGGATGCGTTGAAAATTCGAAAATCGGTTTTAGGTGAAAATCACCCTGATTATGCCACTTCACTCAACAATTTAGCCACTTTATACAATGATATGGGAAATTACGCTAAAGCTGAACCTCTTTATCTGGATGCGTTGAAAATTCGAAAATCGGTTTTAGGTGAAAATCACCCTGATTATGCCACTTCACTCAACAATTTAGCCA
>Ga0172367_10004138_pt1 | contig 18259 bp, 20 predicted proteins | sample Lak10m_FD_114542 | JGI IMG/M metagenome (GOLD analysis project Ga0172367, IMG submission 114542) | Freshwater microbial communities from Kabuno Bay, South-Kivu, Congo - kab_022012_10m | ecosystem: Environmental > Aquatic > Freshwater > Lake | place: Democratic Republic of the Congo: South-Kivu...
TGCCGGCGCGTCATGTCGTCGTAGCAAGCGTCAAGGCGCACCCGCTGTTTGCCTACGGCAAGGCATACGCGGCCTTGCTGGGCTATGCAAAAAGCCGCAACATGCCGCTTAACCTGCCAACTTTCGAAATCTACGACAACAGCGTATTGAGCGTCGAAATGCCGCTGCCCGGATAGCCTGATGAGTTTCTTTTCCCTCCTTGCCGCCTTGCTGCTCGGCTACCATCGGCCACAAGTCCAGACAGACTTGCTGCAGCGTCTTTACGCGCCCTATGCAGGCTTGCTGGAACGCAGCCTGAATGATGGCCAGCCCCGCCACGGTATTATTGCCTGGCTGCTGGGCGTGTTGCTGCCGGTGTTGGCAGTGGGTGCCGGCTACATTATGCTGCTTCGGGCTAATCTGCTGCTCGGGATGGCATTCTCGGTGGTTGTGCTGTACCTGTCCCTGCGTTTTGACCGCTTCGGTAGCCAGGCAGAGGCTATTGCCGCAGCGCTGAAAGATCGCAATGTGGATCTGGCGCGCACCGTGATGGCAGGTTGCGAAGGCTGCGAGACGGAAGTTTTAAGTGCCAGCGAAATCTCCAGAGTAGCCATAGAAGCGACCCTGCGCGATGCCTATTACGACCTGTTCGCGCCGATTTTCTGGTTTATCCTGCTGGGTCCGGCAGGCGCGCTGCTGTACCGTTTTACGCTGCTGACACGAAACGAGTGGATACGACAGCCAAGCGGGGAGTTCACCCTGTTCGCCGAACGCGCCTTCGGCTGGCTCGATTGGCTGCCTGCACGCTTTACCGCCGGCAGCTTCGCCGTGGTGGGCAATTTCGAAGACGCCGTATATTGCTGGCGTACCCAATCGGCTGCGTGGGCCGACCAGACTCTCGGCATCATCCTGGCCGGCGGCGCCGGTGCCCTTGGCGTAAGGCTGGGCGAACCCCTGCCGTGCAAGGGAGTGCTGCAATACCGCCCCGAACTGGGTTTGGGCGACGAAGCCGATGCCGACTACCTGATGAGCACCGTTGGCCTGATCTGGCGGGCGCTGGTGCTGATGATGGGATTGCTGCTGTTGCTCACTTTCGCCAACTGGCTGGGAGCCTGACATGCAACTACTGCTCGCCAATCCCCGCGGGTTCTGTGCCGGCGTCGATCGCGCCATTGTCATCGTGGAGCAGGCGCTGGAACGTTTCGGCGCGCCTATTTACGTGCGCCACGAGGTGGTGCACAACAAGTTTGTGGTGGACGAACTCAAACGCAAAGGCGCGGTATTTGTCGAGGAACTGGATGAAATTCCCGCCGGCAGCACGGTCATTTTCAGCGCCCACGGTGTTTCCAAAACAGTACGTATCGAGGCCGAACGCCGCGGCTTGCGCGTGTTCGACGCCACCTGCCCGCTGGTGACCAAGGTACATATCGAGGTGGGCAGAATGCGGGCGCAAGGCAGGGAAATCGTCATGATCGGCCACCGCGGCCACCCCGAGGTAGAAGGCACGATGGGGCAGTGCGCGGAGGGCATGCATCTGGTGGAAACCCCCGAGGACGTGGCCAGCCTGCAAGTTAAAGATCCGCGCAAGCTGGCCTACGTCACCCAGACCACGTTATCCATGGACGACGCGAGACGAACCATCGAAGCACTGAAAGCGCGGTTCCCGGATATTACTGCACCCAAAAGCGACGATATCTGCTATGCCACGCAGAATCGCCAGGACGCGGTAAAGCTGCTTGCCAGCCAGTGCGATCTGGTAATCGTGGTGGGCTCGCCCAATAGTTCCAATTCCAACCGGTTGCGCGAAGTAGCGGAGAACCAGGGGATCGAGGCACGCATGGTGGACAATGCCCAGCAACTCGATCCGAACTGGCTCGCCGGCAAACAACAGATCGGAGTAACGGCGGGGGCATCGGCACCGGAATTGCTGGTACAGGAAGTCGTCGCCAAACTGAAAGGACTTGGCGCCCAGAATGTGCGCGAGCTGGACGGCAGGATCGAAACCGTGGTGTTCCCATTGCCGAAGAATCTGGTGACGGTATGAGCAAAACAATTACCCTGGCTCTTACTGGCGCTTCCGGCATGGCTTATTCCATGCGGTTGCTGGAGATGCTGCTGGCCGGCGGACATTCGGTGCATCTGGTCTACTCCCAGGCGGCACAACTCGTGGCAGTGCAGGAACTCGGCCTGACACTGCCGGGCAAGGTTTCCGAAACGCGCCGGCTGCTGCTGGAACGTTACCCGTGCCGCGCGGAACAATTGCAAGTGTTTGCACGCGAGGACTGGCTGGCGCCGATCGCCTCCGGCAGCAGCGTGGCGGATGCCATGGTGGTCTGTCCCTGTACCATGGGCACGCTCGCCGCCATCGCCCAAGGCAGCAGCGACAACCTGATCGAGCGGGCGGCGGACGTAACGATCAAGGAAGGCCGCCAACTCATCCTGGTGCCGCGCGAAGCGCCGTTCTCCGCCATCCACCTGGAAAACATGCTCAAGCTGGCGCGGCTGGGAGTGGTCATCATGGCCGCCAATCCCGGCTTTTATCACTTGCCCAAGCAGGTTGAGGATATCGTGGATTTTATGGTGGCCAAAATACTTGACCAACTCGGGGTCGAACACCAGTTGATCGAGCGCTGGGGCAGCGTGGCGCTGCCGGACTAACCCATTCCACTAAAAACTGGCGGCGATTTCCTCCGCCTGCAGACAGGCGTCAGTCTTGATTTTCTGCACGTCCAGGGCAGGCCCGAGGGTAGGCTCGACGATGATGGAACGAATATCCTTGATGCCGATGAAATTCAGCACTTGTTCCATGTAGGGTTTCTGAAAGTCAGGTGCCTGCGGCTTGCCAGCAAAGGAGCCACCACGGGTGTAAATCACGACGGCAGGCTTGCCGGCGACCAATCCCCGATAACCTTCCTGCTTCGAATAACTGCAGGTCAATCCCGGCTGCACGATGACATCGAGGTAATGCTTCAGCTTGTAGGGTATGCCGAAATTCCACATCGGCACGCTGAAAAGATACTTGTCGGCTGACTTGAACTGCTCCACCACACGGACAATCTCCTCCCATGCCTCGGCCTCCCTGTAAGTCAGATCCAGCCCGTGATAATTGGCATAGATGCCGTTGACCATGTCGCCGGAGAGTTCGGGTAATGGGTAACTCCACAAGTTGATGGTTTTGAACTCATCGCTCGGGTGCGCATCGAGATAGGCATCGCGAAACGTCTCGGCAATTTCGATGGAAACTGAACGGTTCTTGCGCGGCGACGCCTCGATATAGAGCAGCTTTGTCATGGTTCGCGATATTAAGCCATCGCCATGAGCTTATTTTTTGCCCAAATTATCCAGGCTGCAAGAGCCGGGGCCTTGTACAGCGATGGCCAGCATGCCGCCTGCAACCGCCAGATACTGCAAACATGCCAGCACTTCGGCCGGGTTGGCAAAATTACGATGGAACACCGCGGCGATGAACAGGCTGTAGCCTGCCAGTACATAGGCAGCCATGCGCGTCTTCCAGCCCAGTAGCAGCATGCCGGCGCCAACAATCTCCACCAGGATCATGAGCGGCGCGAATACTCCCGGCAAACCATTCATGCTCAGGTATTGCTGGAACCCCTGGTAAAACATGGGATCGGTGATGCTTTTGTAAACATGCGACTGCAAACCGACTATCAGGTACACCTGCGCCAATAGGACTCGTGCCGCTACTGCGATTACCTTGTTCATGCTATCCAATTCCCGTAAGTCAGAAACCGGCTCATAATGCACGCAACAGTCCGCCATAGCAAGAGGCGGCAGAATGTCCCATGGGAGGAACAATGAAACGCAGAAACGCCCCATTACTAATGCTAGTAGTTGTCATGCTTGCTGCTTGCGGCGCCAGCGACAAGAGCAATGAAAATCCTGCCGCTGCCTCACCTTCGCCGCCCGCTCCGGCGAAACTCCTGCAGGAGCAGCGTGACGCCCTGGAAAAAGCCAAAGGTGTCGAAAATACCGTGCAACAGCAGGCCCAAGAACAACAGCAGGCAGCCGACCAGCAGGCACAATGAACCACCCATGTCGGCAGCCAAGCCGTTGATTTGCCTGAGCGAACCCCGCGCCGTTATTTGCTCCGCGCTGGTCGTTTCCAGTAAAATGCAGCTTTTTTAACGTTCTCCATAAGGGAATCACCATGTCCAGCAAGATCATTTTCAAGGCCGGCGAAGCCACCGTATTCAGCCCCGGCAAGGATGTCACGGCAGCCATGCCGGAAATTCTCATCGGCGCCACCGATGGCCCGGTCGGCCATGCCTTCGCCAACATGATGGCGCAGAATAAAGGCCATACCGCCATGTTCGCCGTGCGCGACATCAACCAGATGGTGCGCCCCGCCACCATGATGGTGCCGAAAGTCACCTTGAAGGATTCCGCCAACATCGAGCTGTTCGGCGGCGTGGTGCAAGCCGCCACGGCGGACGCAATACTGGACTGCGTGATCGACGGCATCATCCCGCGCGAGCAGGCCAACGACCTGTGCATCATCAGCCTAGTGTGGATCGACCCAGGCTGCGCCAAGGAAGCCAACCTGGACAAGGCCGACATGTACAAGAACAACTACGAAGCCACCAAGCTCGCCATCAAGCGCGCGCTCATCGACGAGCCGTCCATCGAGGAACTTATCAAGAACCGCCACACCATCAAGCACTGCATGTGGGAAGATAGCTGGGATCAGAAATAACCGTCTCCAGAAACAACAAAAGGGCAGCAGGGCTGCCCTTTTGTTTGTCTATCGAACTATCAGTAATCGGCACTGCGGCCAGTGGAATAGCCTGCCGGCACATCCCCCTGATATTTGCCGCAATCCTTGCAGAAGTGGTCGTTCATTGTCGGGCACATGGCCAATTGATTACTGCCGCAATGATGGCAAACCATCGGCGGAATATCGGAATATTCCGGGTGGGCGTCATGATGGACATGCGCGACCTTGGCACTGCCTAAACCGTATTTATTATCCATGGCGAGACTCCATAGCTAAATGCAATACAAGCTTCACTGGCTATGCCAACTGTATACCTTTTCTCCGGTAAATTTAAGTAGTGTTATATTACCTCGGGCAAAGCCGGAGGCTTATTTTTGTTAGTCCCTCAAAAGGGCCTCAAACCCATTAGCCGCCCGAGGCAGCAGGCTTACGCCTCCTTCCCCCTGAGAAAGGGGGAAGGTTGGGATGGGGGTGAAAATTGTTTATGTGCGAAACTTTTGACCCCCACCCTCGCCCTCCCCCTGCCTAGGGGGAGGGAATCATCTGCGACCAATGCCAGTCTCACTACGCCGGTCTCACTACAATCTGACCGCTGCATAGAGCCTGCCCCGGACTTGATCCGGGGTCAAACCTTTTCGAGTCCCCCGGCATAGCCGGGGGTTTGCCTCACTTAATTAATCCACCAGTTTTTCCAACAGCTTTCTTATCGGTGCCGGCACCGCTGCGCCTAGCGCATCGTCTTTGTCCAGCCACACCACGGCCGCCTGCCTGGCTTCCGGTAGCTGTCGAGTCACCCGCAACGGCTGCGGAGTAATGTGCAGACGAAAGTGGGTAAAGGTATGGGTAAAGCTTGGTAGCTGTGGAAGCATTTCCGTTTCCAAACCGTAGCGGTCACTTACCGATTGACGAATATCCGCATCCATTGCAATTTCCGGCAGGCTCCACAAGCCGCCCCAGATGCCGGTGGCCGGACGCTTTTCCAGCAGGATTTCATTGCCAGACATCATCAGCAACATCACCGTCTGCCTTTCCGGGATCGCCTTGCGCGGCTTGGGCGTGGGCAGTTCGGTGATACGGTTTTCGCGCCGAGCGACACATTCGTGCTGCATCGGGCAGTTGCCGCAATCTGGCTTGCTGCGCGTACATACTGTTGCGCCCAAATCCATCAAGCCTTGGGTGTAGATTTCAATCCCGGATTCCGGCAGCAGACTTTCCGCCAGCGCCCACAGTCGCTTTTCCACTGCCGGCTGCCCCGGCCAGCCGTCAATGCCGAAGACGCGGGAGAATACGCGTTTGACGTTGCCGTCCAGAATCGCCTGGCGCTGGTGAAAGGCGAAGACAGCGATGGCGGCCGCGGTGGAGCGGCCTATGCCGGGCAGCGACCGCATTGCTTCGACATCCTGCGGAAATTGCCCGCCATGCTCCAGGGTAACCACCTGTGCCGCAGCGTGCAGATTACGGGCGCGCGAGTAGTAGCCCAGCCCGCTCCAGTGTCGCAATACTTCGTCCTCGTCGGCTTGGGCCAGGCTGGTGATGTCGGGAAAGCGCGCCATGAAACGCCGATAGTAGGGGATGACGGAAGAAACCTGCGTCTGCTGCAGCATGATTTCCGATACCCAGATGGCGTAGGGGTCGCGCATGTTCTGCCAGGGCAGGTCATGGCGGCCATGCTGCTGTTGCCAAGCTGTCACGCTGGCGGCGAAATTGTGCATTGATTTGTGTTAATTCAGACTCTAACCATGACTGTCAGAATGCCGATTTCTGCTATCGACCCAAAGCTGACGCCCATTAGAATACAAGTTGGCTCACACGCTATGCGATCAAAGAGACTTCGTACAAGTTTGTCGTCGATTTGCATAAACTCAAAGGTAACCATCTCGGAACCGGCGTGTAGCCGCATCGACCATGCTCTCAGTGCTGCCTCCCTCAGCATATTGTTGTCGGAGGTAACTGGCGTCACTGCCTTCGTGATCAATCTGATAGAGATGTTCAAAGGCAGATAGACCACCCATCATTTCGGCGTAAGGCTCCAATTTGCGCAAGGTGGTCAATATATCTTCGCGCAGCGAAAGCGTTTCATGAGTTTTAGGGTGAACGAGATTGCCGTCCAAGCCAAAACGGCAGGCCTGGAAACGGTTGTAGTTATAGACCAAATAGTCATCTTCTTCGGGAGCAGGTTCAGTGATATCCATCAGGTATCGGCACAGCACTTGCAAATAAACAGCTAGGGCTGCGGCTCTTTCTACAGTTAACGGCGTGTCGCATACACGCAACTCGATGGTGCCATATTCCGGCTTGGGCCGTATATCCCAGTAGAAATCCTTCATGCTCTTGACGATGCCTGTGGCTTCCATCTTGGCAAAATATCCGCCCGCAAAATCTTCCCAGCGCAGCAGAAAAGGCGCGCGACCGCTTAATGGAAAAGCAAATACCGAATTAAGCCGCGCCGAGTTGAACAGCGTATCGTTCCCTTGAAAAAATGGTGACGACGCGGACAGCGCGATAAAGTGAGGCACATAGCGATTAAGGGAGTGCAGCAAGAGCAGCGCATCGTCACCTGATGCACAGCCCACATGAATATGTTGGCCAAACACAGTGAATTGCTTGGCGAGATAGCCGTAAATCGCAGATATTTCCTTGAACCGCGGCTTGGAAAATATCGTGCGCTCTGTCCATTTCTGGAATGGGTGGGTGCCGCCGCCGCATATTCCGACGTTCAGAGTGCCCCGCCTGTACCAAGGTATCGCGAATACGTTTTAGCTGCCCCAGTAATTCTGAGTGATTAGTGTGTATATCGGTGTTAATCTCAATCATGCTCTCGGTGATCTCTGGCGTGATGTTACCGGGGAAACTGGCTCGGTTCAGCAAATGCAGCATGTCCGGGCTGGCAGCCGTGAGATCGAAGTCGCTTAGACTGACAAGCTGGAGTTCCAATTCGACGCCGAGCATGAGAGGCAATGATGACTTGAAGGGTTCCAGCGGCATAATCAAGCTTTCCTAGCGCCTGGAACTTCCTTAGCCAGTACCAACGCCCACAGTGTGATGATGGGACCAATGACCTCCAGCAGGAGTGTGATGGCAGCCAAGGCAGCCAATTCGTCCATGAGTCCAATACCTAAGTGGCGGGTCTGTTCCAGTAACAGGATGACGAAAGCTGATATGGGGGTAAGCGCCACCCCAGTCAGCAATCCTTTCCACCAAGTGATGCCGCTGAAGTGAGCAAATGCGACAACTCCCACAGTCTTTACCACGAAACGAGCCACTAACAGCACCAAAGCGAGACCAGCGCCAGCAATTACCATTGGCCATTCCAAAGTGGCTGCCATAAATACAAACAACAGCACTGTCAGCAGATTTCCCAATGCACCGAAATTCTGTTGGGCTTGGCTAAGGGCAATACGGCGGTGGCGTGCCATGAGGCCAAAAGCCAATGCTGCTGGAACCGGGGAGAGTTTGAGCGTATGAGTAAGTGCAACCAGGACAACTAGCGCTATCGCGAATGCTACTGTGGAATCACTGCCTGCATTGCGTAGTCCTTTTAGCAAAGCGGGCATGGCTACCCCAAAAAGACCGCCAATTGCAGCAGATATCAGCAACACAATCAGACTGTTCCAGAGCGCATGCAGAATATCACCGGTATTCTGAAATACCCACAAACCAACGACAATTTTGAATGTGAATACTGCGAACACGCAATTGAAAGCGCACAGATGTAATATCCGTTCGGTCACCTGTCCAGAGCTACGTTGCTCGTTCACAACACACAACACTGCCGCTGGTGAAGTGGCCATGGCAAGCGACGACAATAGCAAGGAGGGAACAAATGGCATGCCGAACCACTTTGCGACAACATACACGACAGCGAAGGTGCCGCCAGCCTTAACCAAACTGGTAACACCAAGCCATGGGTTATTACGCAACCAACGCAGATTTATGCGGTAGCCAAGTTCAAACAATATTAGACCGAAAGCGATGTTTGCCAATAGCCGGATGGAAATGTTAACCGGACTTGAGAGAAGGCCAGCCTGAGCGTTTGCCAATATAAAACCGACCAGACCATAAATGCTGATACGTGGCAAGCCTGTCCAACGATGCCCGATTTCACCCGCCACCCAAGCGATAGCTAGGGCAAAAGGCCATGCTAGATCAGAAACAATGGAGAATAATTCCGGCATGCCTAATCCTTATCAAAAGCACTGTGTTGCTGGGTAAGATTACTCCGTATAACTTTCAAGTGGGACTCGTACAGGCTACAGAAGAACGCCGATATATATGGCATACAGTGCGACCAATAAGGCACCGCGCCGTCTTTCAATAATGCCACCATTGAAAGGGAATATGGAAATGCTCGTTATCAGGCCAAAAAACAAGCCCGATGAAACGCCCTCCCAGCTAATTGGGATGGGATTGATTATTGCCGCAATACCCACAACAAAGAGGCCATTAAATATGTTGCTACCCAGAATAGTACCCAATCCAACTTCATCATGACCCCGTAAACGCGAGATAACCACGGTAGCAAGTTCTGGGGCAGAAGTACCGATGGCGACGAGCGTCGCGCCGATGATAAATGGATCAATTCCGTAATAAGTTGCGATCCCTGTGGCGCCAGAAACGATTAATTTCCCCGAAGCCAGAAGGAACCCAAAGCCAACAGCGCTTTCAACTACAGAGCGGCTATGCCTTTTTTCCCCCAGGATATCTGGCGCTAGACTTCTTTGCTTACGCACATCAATCACCATCAATACCAACCAGGCCGCAAAAAGACCCATCAGAACGAAACCGTCAGCCCCAGACAATTCACCGTCCCTTGCCAGAGCTGCTATAAGAAGAGGGACTAACAGAGCGATGGGGAAATCACGTTTTAGTGTTTCCTTCGATGCACTTATTGGAGCAATCAGTAGTGCAATGCCCAGTATCAGCGCGATATTGGTGACATTGCTGCCAAGTGCGTCACCCAGCGCGATCTGGGGAGTTCCTGCCAACGCAGACGTGATGGATACCGATAACTCTGGGCTGGATGTTGCGAAAGCGGCAAAAGTAGCCGCAATGATCCCAGTAGAAATGCGTGCCCACAGAGCGATGCCCACAACCCCATGAACAAACAACTCCCCACCAATAGAGGCACAAAGAATACCGCCCAACAACGTGATGAAATTCATATACGCTAAGAACTAAAAAAGATTGGGCGGAGCTACTTTCGCATCCCCGCCCGAGTTGCTCTGAAAGACTAGTTGGAACTTTAATATTACCTTATTCCCTTAAAATTCCCATGACAATCTGGTTCTATATGGCTACTTGTGGCCGAAAGCGGAAGCTCTCAACTAACAGTCACTGTCTGATCAAATCACAATCACTTGATCCAACTTCTGACTCTAAAACCCGAGCAGTTTGTTGAGCTTTTTCTTGGCCTTTTCTTCCGGGGTCAACGACTTCTTCGGTTCTGGTGCAGGTTGGGCTGGAGCCGGTTGAGCAGACGGGGCCGGCTGCGGCTGGGTTGAATCGGCCGGTGCGGGAACAGCGGGCGCCGGCTGTTCGGCCGGCTTGCTCTTGCCGCCCAGCAACCCTTCCAGCGCCCCGGCCTTGTCGCCGCCTATCAGTTTCTGCACCGCCTCGCCCTTGCCGCCGGCGACATTGCCCAGCAAGTTCTTTTGCGCCAGGGCCGTGCCGATGGCGGCGAAATCCGGAGCATACTTGGGGTCGTTGAAGCTGCCGCTTACTTTCACCGGGATGGTCATGCCGTTGAGCGCTTCCAGTTCCGCGCCGCCCTGGCCCTTGAGCGAGGCTACCACGGTGGGCTTGGCGATGTAGTTGAGTTTTTCGTTGCCGATATCAATGTCGCCGGAACCTGTAATACGGAACAGCGGCGCCTTCATGGCGAGGTCATCGTTGTGGGCAACGCCATTCTTGATGACGAAGGTGGCCTTCATTTCGCTGAAATCGGTCTTCTTCTGTTTGTCGGAACTGACGTTGCCCTGCGCCTTGAAAACGTTGAGCTTGGTCTTGACATCGCGGATGGTGCCGGCCAAATCGAAGCCCTTGATGGCGCCATCGGCCAGATTGACGCTGGCATTGCCGGCCAGCGCCTTCTTCAATTGCCCGACAGTGCTGCCCTGCGTTTTCACATCCACGCCCAGCGTACCCTTGCCGTCCAGCATGTCGTTGTTGATCGCGTCCACCAGTAGCGGACCGATGGTGATGTTCTTCATGTCCTGTTTCAGGCTGATGGCAGGCGTAGCGCGGGCGTCCACATTAAGCGAGCCGGCCATGGAACCCTGGTAGAGGTCGGCGGAAAACGGTGCCAGCGCAAGCTGTCCACCCTCGGCCTTGAGGCTGAGCCTGACGTTGGAGGTCTTGACGTTGGCCAGTTTGAACCAGCCAATCCTGGCTTCGCCGCTGGCGTTGAGGGTTTTCAGCGGCGTCAGGTCGATGGGTGTGTCGCCGGTGGATTTGGCCGCCGGCTGGCCTTTCGTCACATAGCGGTCGGCGTCGAGTTTGTCGATGTCCACGTTGAAGGAATAAACGGGGTTGTCGAAACGGCTGATACCCAGTGTGGCGTTGATGTTGCTGTCGTCCACCCTGGCGGCGAAGGGCGATACCGCGAGCTTCTGCCCGTCCGCGTTGAGGCCGACTTTCAGGCCGGAAATCTGGTAGCGGTCGTATTTCAAGTCGCCCACCCGCAGGTTGCCGTTGGCCTTCAGTTGTTTCAACGGCGTCAGGTCAAGAGGTTTTTTTTCGGCGGTGGTCGCTTGGCTACCTCCCGGAGCCACATAGCGATTGGCGTCCAGCCGGTCTATGTCGAGGTCGAAACCGAACACCGGGCTGGCCAGTTGGGAAATGCTGACATTGCCATGTATCTGGCTGTCGTCCACTTTCAGCGACAGCGGATCAACCTTCACCTTGTCGCCGTCAGCCTTCACATCAACGCGGATGCTGGAAGCGTTGATCTTGCCCGACTTGAGGCTGCCGATGCGCAGGCTACCTTCAGCGTTGAAGGCCTTGAGCGCGGACAGGTCGAGCGGTTTGTTGTCGGGCTTGGCCGGCTTGCCTTCATCCTTGGACGCATAACGGTCGGCGTCCACGCGGTCGATATCGAGGTCGAAGGTATACAGCGGCTTGTCGAAATGGGTGATGCCCACGCTGCCCTTGATCTGGCTGTCGTCCAGCTTCAACGACAGCGGATTCACCGTGAGCGCCTGGCCGTCGGCCTTGATGGTGGCGGCCAGATTGGCGATGCGGTATTTATCGTAATTGATCGTGCCGATGTTGATGCTGCCTTGCGCCAGCATGTTTTTCAGCGCGCTTAAGTCCCCGGGCTTGCTTGAAGCGGGCTTGGCTGCGGATTGGGATTTCCCCAGCAATTTATTGAGATCGAGCTGGTCGGCACTGAGGTCGAATTTCACGTTCGGCTTGTCGAAACCCACCACGTCCAGCTTGCCCTTGACGTTGCTGCTGTCGATGTTGAGGTTGAGTCCGGCGGTAGCGAGCTTCTGTTTGAGGTCGGCTCTGGCATTGAGGTCGAACGCAATTTTGGCCGTGCCGTTGGGCAGTGCAGGGTCTTTCACATCCACGTTGCCGGCCAGTTTGGGCAACTCGAACACCTGCGTTTCCAGGTTGCCGGTGATGGGCGAAGAGAATTTTCCAGCGACGGTACGCGCCCCTTGCTTGCCGGAAATTTCACCGGCGATGCCCGAGCTCTGGAATGCCTTGGGCGAGCCCTTGACATCGGCGATAGCGAGCTTCGCCGTCAGCACGTCATCGCCCTGCCCACTCGTAAAGGCAAGGCTGACATCCTTGCCGCTGACCTCGTCCTTCTGCACCACCAAGCTGGGCGCAGCCAGTTCCACGGCCAGCGCCTTGCCACCGAGATTAGCCTTGGCCGCCAGTTTCAGTCCATTCAGCAGAAACTCCATGGTTTCCGGCTTGGCTTCGAGGTCGCCGGTAAGCTTGAGGTCAAGCCCGGCGGCACGATCCACGTCACCCTGCAGCGCGGCATCGAGGTTCTTGGCGAGAAAGCGTTTGTGCTCGGTATCGGCCAGCAGATTGCCTTTGAGCTGCACTTTGGCGCTCATCTTCGGGTTATCCGCAGTCACTGCGAAACTGGTCTGCAGGTCGATCGGCTCGTTCTTGGCGATGTGGCCGGTCTTGAGCTCCATGTCGGAAATGGCGATATGGCGGTTGCCCATTTCATCGGTGAGCGACACGCCGGCATTGGTCACCAGCACGCCGTCAATGTCGAACTTGATGTCCTGCGACTCTTCCTTGCTCAGCAGGTCGTCAAAATTGGTGGTGCCGTCCTTGTGGCGCACTATGTTGGCGCGCACGCCGTCTATCTTCACGGTATCCACCACCAGTTGCTTTTTCAGCAGCGGCAGCACGGCGACGAACACCTTGGCGCTCTGCATCGCGGCGAACTCCTTGTCGCCGTTGTGTTCCGACAGGGAAACCTTGCCCAGATCGGCGCCCAGCTTGGGCCAGAAGGCGAGCTTGATATCGCCTTCGATATTCAGCGTGCGCTGCTTCTTGTCCTTGACCAGCTTGACGATCATCGGTTTGTAATCGTTAGGATTGAAGGTAGCAGCGACGATGCCGGCGGCGACCAGCGCCAGGGCAATCAACCCGCTCACTCCGAACAGGGCATATTTGAGGATTTTGTTCATTTGGGGCACCCGGTTGGACAGACAAGGAAAAGTGTAGCACCGGCGGCGGCGTTTATCACGCGCAAAAAACGACCCGCGGCACAGTCGTGGCTACGACCCCCAGCGGAAATAGTGGAGCGCTTCCTCGCCAAAATACCACAGCGCGAAGAAGAACACCGAGAAATAAACGACGGTGACGATCAACCAGAAAAAGGCAACGAACACCATCAGCCCATCTTCTTCCAACTCGCCGATGCCATAGAACAGGATAGCCAGCCCCGGCAACAGGTTATTGAGCGGCAGCACGCCGAACGGAATCGCCATCAGGCCGCCACCCGCCAGCAAAACGAAGCCTCCGATCTTCTGCCCTTTCCGCCCGCTCACCAGATACGAGTAGCGCGGCTTGGTGAACTTGCGGCAGAACCCCAGGATTTTCAGACATACTTTAGCCAGAACACGCCAGCTATGCTCGCTCAATTCCACCGCACGGATTTTTTCCGGCAATACCGGTGACTCGTGGCCGTGGAATAACTGCCAGCCCAATGTGGCAAAAGTCACGCCACCAAGCACCGTGAGCGGCCCCAGTGGCAGCGGCTGCAGGAAAGGCAGCACCAGGATGATGGCGATGAAAGCGTAAGCAGCTTCGTCCAGAGTATCCAGCGCCTCGCCCAGCGTCAGTGGCCGGGTTTTCGCCTGCTCGGCGAAGCGGTTGATCACGTCAACCAGCGTCTGGTAATTACACACCGGAGGGCCAGAAATACGCCAGCACAACGACGCCAAAAACTATACGGTACCAGGCAAAGGCGCGAAAATCGTGATGGGCAATGTAGCGCAGCAGCCCCTTCACCACCAGCAGGGCGCTGGCGAAGGCCGTGACGAAACCGACCGCGAACACAACGAAATCGGCGGCATGCAGCAGTTCGCGGCTTTCGTAGATGTCAAAAATCGTCGCGGCAAACATGATGGGGATAGCAAGGAAAAAGGAAAACTCCGTCACTGCGCGACGCGACATGCCGAACGCCAAGCCACCCATGATGGTGGCACCGGCACGGGAAACTCCGGGAAACAGCGCCAGCGACTGGGCAAGGCCCACCTTGAGCGCGTGCTTCCAGTCCATGTCGTCCACTGTCTGCGTATCCGGTACCGGCGCATAACGCTCCAGCAGCAGGATGGCGAAGCCACCGACGATCAGTGCGCACGCCACGGTGATGGGCGAAAACAAGTATTGCTTGATCAGGTGGAAAAACATCAGCCCCAGCACCGCCGCCGGCAGGAACGCGATCAGCAGGTTGGCGGCCAAGCGCCGCGATGCCGCTTCCGTCGTCATGCTCGCCAGCGTATGCCCGATGCGGACACGGTACTCCCAGCACACCGCCAGGATGGCCCCGAGCTGGATGACGATCTCGAACAGCTTGCCGCGCTCATCGTTGAAATTGAGCAGATCACCGACAATTATCAGGTGGCCGGTGCTGGACACCGGCAGGAATTCGGTGGCGCCTTCGACTAGGCCAAGGATAAGAGCTTTGATGAGAAGAAGAATGTCCATGGGCAGGGATTATACCTGCACCATTATTGGCAAAACTTCCCGTGGACTACAGAAATTAAAGAATCAGGCGGCTCTGGATTGGCGTTGCTTAAGCGCTTTTCGCGCTGTCAACAGTGCAACGTCCGGTGTTTGTGGAGAACGGGACAACAATCGCTGGCGAATTGCGGCAGCGATTGCCCGAAATACCACGGCACTGGTATTTTGGAGCGCCACATGTTCGGTCAGCCATTCCAGGCCATAGCGCAAGGCCAGCACGCCAAACAGCTCGTCGGCATACGATTCCGACACGGAAAGTACGCTGCCGAGATCAATGGAAACATCCTCTCCCGCTGAGACGCAGCCTTCCACTTCAGCGCGCAACTCGGCTGCTGCCTGTCTGGAAGCCAGGTCGGAATCGGCAATATGTATATGCTGTGTGCGCATGATTTACTTCCTGAATAGTGTCCCCAGTATAGTCTCGAATTCGTCCTGAGCATATTGCGGCTGAATGCCCGCAACCCGGTTCGAATCGAAGCGGCAAGCAATCGCAACGCCCTGCCAGGGAATATGCGTTGTCTCATATGTTCGCTGGCCATCCGGGCTGATGTATAGCATGGCACTTCCACTGGCAAGCCAGCACCAGCCATGGAAGCGTTCCACTGCACTGATCAGCTTGGCCAGCCCCAACCCCATGTGATGATTGTCAGTTTCGACAACACGAGCATGACGCCCCATGGGGTTGCCCATCATGTCTGGTGGCAGACGTTGTTCCCACGGGTCCTCTACCTCGCGCTTCTTGGTGGAGTTACCAGGCTGGATGCACCACTCGATTGCCGCTCCGTCATCTGGGATATCGGAGATGCCGACCCGTTGCAGTTCGCGCAAGAACCCTAATCCGCAGTCCGCCACGGCAAATTCGAACAGAAAACCATCCGGCGGGTCACGCCATTTTTGTGCCATGGAAAACCCGGTTGCCTTGCCGTGCGCCCACACGTTATCGAGCAAATCGCCAACCAGTTCGCAGATGGTTGAGACAAACTCCTCATGCTGAGGTTCTCCGAAAAGCCGCCGGATACACCGGTTAATTTCGCTAGCTGCGCCATCAGTCTGCTCACGGCTTTCCAGCAACACCAATGGGCTGTAATTGGCTCCGGCACGCTTCCGGGAATAGGGATAGGTATCAACCAAGCCCAAAGCATGTTCGACGGCGATGGCTTTGGCATATTCCAGCGCATCTCCGCGGATGGCAAGATCATCCAGCGACAGGTGCCGCTGCCTAGCCCGCGCAGTATATGTTGTCCAAAAACCGGGCGAGGCATGGCTGTTAGGCATATCGAAAAAACCATCGCGGCCGTGGCCGCTCACGGCAACCTGGCGGTTGAGCAGTTCGTACAGACCGTCCATGCTACCCCGCCTCGCTTACCATGGTGGTGAAATCTCCCGCCGCCACCGCGTTCATGTAAGCCAGGATCAGGTCTTTGGTCAGGTAGCGTCCATGCGCTTTTTCATCCTGTTCCCTGACGATGGGGAACTGGTCGAGAATGTAGGCGGTATCGTCGCGGGAAACGCCGTAAAGGTGGAAAAACAGCGCGTCCAGCCTGGCAAGGCGATGGCGGCAGTCTTGTTCGTCCCAGACGAAAGGCGGGCCGTCGTAGCCAAGGTCGCGAGCGAAGGGCGCGAGGTCGTGGGCGGTATAGGAAAGGCGCAGCACTTCACCGCGCACGAAGTCGGCCACTTTCAAGCCCCCTCTCCCCCTGGGAGAGGGCTGGGGTGAGGGCAAAGCGCGTAAATGCGCTTCAGGCCATCATGGAAAGCATCCAGAACGGCATCGGATAGCGTCCCCCACGTTGGGGTGGCGCGGATGCCATCCAACAGGAAGTCCTGCGAAAAGAGTTTGCCATCCATGCGTTCTGGTTCTTCTTAAAGTTTCACCGGTGAGATTGTACCCGTGAGCGTTATGGTAAACACGGTGGAAAACTTTGATGTTTGCACCTTTCAACGGCTAAAAGCACGCGATTCCATTCCGTCACTTTTCATGGTGCGGGTGCATCGGCTCGACATGCGGATGTGCGGCGTGCGCGTGCAGGTAGCTCGGCTCCTCGATCATGACTTCGTGGCCAAAATAGGTCGGCAGCAGCGAGCCGGCCACCATGCCGCAAGCGCTGGCGATGACCCCAGCGAACTGCGCGGGAAGGAACGGGTCTTCCGGGCCGACGACAAGCACCGCCAGCCAGGTAGTAAGGCCGAGAAAAATGGACAGCAGCGCGCCCTGGTTGGTGGCCCGCTTCCAGTAGACACCGCAGGCCAGCGGCACGAAGGCCATCACCAGTGTGATCTGGTAGGCATTTTCCACCATCTTGAAAATGCTGAGCCTGGAGTTCATCGCATAGATGGTAACCAGTACGGTGAAGGTCAGGGTGACGATACGCATCAGGCGCAGCAAGTGATGGTCGCTCATCCTGTGCATCATGGGCCGCAGGATGTTTTCGGTGAAGGTGACGGACGGCGCCAGCAGCGTGGCCGATGCACAGCTCTTGATGGCGGACAGCAGCGCGCCGAAGAACATCACTTGAGCGAACAGCGGGGCATGCTTCAGCACCAGATTGGGCAGGATCAATTGCGGGTCAGTGTCGATCAGGTCGGCGACCATTTTGGGGTCTATCAGCGTCGCCGAATAGGCCAGGAACATGGGCACGAAGGCAAACACAAAGTACAGGCTGCCGCCCAGCACCGAGCCCCACACGGCGATTTTGATGGTCTTGGAAGACTGCACGCGCTGAAACACGTCCTGCTGCGGGATGGAACCGAACATCATGGTCATCCAGGCGGCAGCAAAGGCGATGATTTCCTTGAGGTCGAGCGCAGGCCAGAACTCGAATTTTCCGGCTTGCCATGCGTGGTCGACGACGGCTCCCACGCCGCCCACCATGCCGCTTACTTCAGAGCCGATGTAAAGCATGCCGATGCAGATAATGATCATCTGCAGCAAATCGGTGATGGCCACCGCCCACATACCGCCAAAAATGGTGTAGATCAGGATGGTGCCGGAGCCGATCCACATACCGGCGAGCTTGCTGACTTCGCCGCCGGAGACGACGTTGAACACCAATCCGAGAGCCGTGATCTGTGCGCCCACCCAGCCCAGGTAGGAAATGACGATGGCGATGGTAGTGAGTATTTCCACCTTGCGTCCGAAGCGTTTCTTGTAGAAATCGCCGATGGTGAGCAGGTTCATGCGGTACAACGGCGCGGCGAAAAACAGGCCGACCAGGATCAGGCACAGCGATGAACCGAACGGATCGGCAACGACGCCATGCAGACCTTCTTTCAGGAAGGTAGCGGGGATGCCCAGCACCGTTTCCGAACCGAACCAGGTGGCAA
>Ga0172367_10004140_pt1 | contig 18252 bp, 24 predicted proteins | sample Lak10m_FD_114542 | JGI IMG/M metagenome (GOLD analysis project Ga0172367, IMG submission 114542) | Freshwater microbial communities from Kabuno Bay, South-Kivu, Congo - kab_022012_10m | ecosystem: Environmental > Aquatic > Freshwater > Lake | place: Democratic Republic of the Congo: South-Kivu...
CAACAAACTGCTTGAGTGCCTCGATTTGCTGGTTGAGCGCCTTGATTCGATCGACGATGCCCTCCGAGATCATACCGCCTCCATCTCATCCCTCGAACGCGCCATCCGTGACGTGGGCGCTGGGACCGCGGAGGCCCTTGGGGCCTCTGCGAATTTACGGGATGCATTAAGCAGGGGCGCGGCGTTTACCGACCAATCGAACGACGCGGCGGATCTCTTGAACTACATCGCCGACCGGATCAGGGAGGGGAAGTGATGAACCGAGAACAGGAGACCGAGAAGACCGCATGATTCGATGTGGTGTCGGATATACATCTAATAATTCAATATTGGGGGTGGCGAATGTCTCGATTATTGAGCCTTGACGTAGGGTTCAGTGGATGTGGCTGGGTCGTGTTCAGCGAGAACCAGCCGATGGTATGCGGTACCATTGTGACTGAGAAAGATAAGCGGAAAAGTGTACGCCAGTCTGACGACAACGCTCATCGAGCCGCCGTTCTGGCCATTGGCTTGAGAAATTTAATTCAAAAGTATGAAGTCGATGGGGTTATTGGCGAGTTGCCATCGGGAGGGGCGCAGAGCGCACGAGCCATGCAACATATGGCGTTGGCGACGGGTGTGGTATCAGCCGTGGCGGCAGTGCTTAGCGTCCCGGTGGAGTGGACCGATCCGAATAGCGTCAAATTGGCGGTGTGCGGGTTCCGGTCGGCCAGCAAGGACGAAATCATGGGCGCGATCCGGGCCAAGTACCCCGCCTTCGCGTTTCCCAAGCAAAAGGGGATTTTTGAGCATATAGCCGACGCCTGTGGCGTCTATTTGGCAATGGAATCGTCAAATTTGGTGCGAATGTATGGCAAAGCGGCCTAATCCACCGTTGATATTTGTATAATTTATGTGTTCCATAAACAGTCAGCGCTTAGTATAATTATATAGTGGAAAGGAGAGCGCAATGAAGAAATTGACATTCAAGAGACTGCGCGATGGCGCTTTGCTTCCCAAGTACGAATCGTCGGGAGCAAGCGGATTTGACATTGCCACTCCAGAAGATGTCACGATTCCTGCTCAGACCACCATACTGGTAAAAACTGGGTGGGCGGTTGCAGTTCCAGCAGGCTATGAAATGCAGATACGGGCGCGGTCAGGAGTTGCCTACAGAACAACGACGATTATTAAAAATGGGGTCGGCACCATTGACAGCGACTACCGGGGGGAAATTGGCGTATTGATGTTTAACCTTGGCGCTGAAGATGTGGCGTTTAAGGCTGGCGACAGGATCGCGCAGGGGGTTATTTGTGCCGTAGAGCGCTTCCTGATTACAGAGGTTGACGAGTTATCAGATACAGTCCGTGGGGTAGGCGGCTTTGGGAGTACCGGCGAATGATGGAACAATTCAGAATGGGGGTAGGACTTGACTGAAGCAATCGTGAACGCCAGTAGGGTTGTGAACGACTATTTAGAGCGCGGCGATGCCGCCACGGAAAACGCCAATTTGGGATTCGGTCCGAATGGGTTACTGTTTGCGGTAGGCGGCAAGGCATTGGCGTTAGATAACCTTAAACGGATTGAGCAGGCTGGATTTGGTGAACTGGTCGAATTACACCATCGCGGGGCTGTGCATATCCACGACCTTTCAACGGGCCATGTGACCCCCTACTGTTTGACTGGCGATACCAAGGTGCGTTTGGCAGATGGTACTACACCGACTATCAAGGAGTTGGCAGAGGGGTACGCTGGCGGCACATTTGAAGTGTTGGCTCAGCGCGGGGAAGAATTGACGGTTGGGTTTGCCAAGAATCCCCGTCTGACACGCCGACAGGCTGATGTTGTGCGGGTGAAGTTGGTGGGCGGGGCATCGTTCCGGTGTACCCCGGACCATAAGATTATGCTCCGCGATGGTTCATGGTGTGAGGCTGGGGAACTGAAAAGAGGGGCGCGGTTGATGCCTTGCCATTTGGACAAGTCAAACAGCGGCTATCTGTACGTTGAGGGTTGGGCTGATGGCAAGAAATTCAAGGAGTATTTGCATCGGAAATTTATGGAGCAGGCGCTTGGACGCAAATTGGAGCCGGGGGAAACGGTACATCGTTTCAATGAGAATAAAACCGATAACCGCCCGGAAAACTTGATACTAATGGGTGATGTCGAGCATCGACGCGCCTCTTTGGCCAAAACAAAGATGTCTGAAACGTGTCGCAAGGCGAACGCCGAGGCGCTGGCAGAGCGAAACCGGACGCCCGCAATGAGGGAAGTTTCGCGGGCCACGATGCAGGAAAATTGGGACAGGGCTAAAGAGGCCGGGAACGATTCTCTCTATTACAACCACCGGGTTGAAGATGTCTGGCTTGAGCCGCAGTTTGAAGATGTTTATTGCATGGAAGTTGAGGGGCTTCAAAACTTCATTCTTGATGTTGGCGTGGTTGTCCATAATTGCGCGGGACATTCTTTGTCAAACCTCTTGGAAGATGGCGTGTCCAGCGGGGTCGTGAGCCATCCAGCGAAGCACTTGAGGACGGCCATTAACCATATGATTAACTTCATCGGCGGGGCGTCCAACGAGTTCGCCGGGGCGCAGGCGTTCTCCGACGTTGACGTTTATCTGGCCCCGTTTGCGTTCAAGGCGTTTCTGGACGCGCTGATGTTGACCGGTGCCGATGACAGCACGGCGGCGATGAAACTGGCTGAGCGCGAAGTGAAGCAGAGCATTCAGGAATTGCTATTCCACTTGAACCATCGGAACCGATGGGGTGGTCAGGCACCGTTCTCCAACATTACGCTGGCCATCACTTGCCCACCGGACATGGAGAATAGGCCCGTGGTGGTGGCCGGGAAGATGCTCTATTCGTACTACCCGCCGGAATGGCGCTTTTTAATTGACGATTCTCTGACCTATGGCGACCTTGGGATGTGGCAGGAAATGGTTGTCAACGCCATTTTGGACACGTTTTTGGAGGGCGATGCCGAGGGGAACGGGTTCACTTTTCCGGTGTTGACGGTGAACGTGACTGAGGAATTTTTCAAACATCCGATGCGGCACAAGATTTTTGAGTTGTCAGCCAAGTTCGGTACGCCATACTTCCAGAATTTTATCAATGGTGTGTCGGGGGGCCAACGCATCAATCCCGAGGACGTTCGCTCCATGTGCCCGATGCATGGAGATACCAGAGTTTTGGTTAAAACAGACCATAAGGGCATAAGCGTTAGGAGAATACAAGACGTTTACGGTTCCGCGCAAAAAGGAACGAAATACAAAATATTTCACGGGGGGGCGTGGATTGAGGCTGATGTCGTAGCCAATGACGCGATAGGAATGAAAACCATTAGGACGACAAATGGCGCAGAAGTTGTTTTTGACGAAAGGCATGAACAGCCAATTAAAACTGGAATGGGAGCGAGTGTAGAAATAGTTACAGCCAAAGATATTCGTCCGGGGATGTGGATTCCCTTTAATGCAATGCGCGACAATTCCGGTGGGAGCAGGGAGGCCGGGTTTGCGGTAGGATTGTTTATTGGCGACGGTTCTTATCAAAACGATACTAATATAGTGTATTCACTCAATAGAGATACAGACCAAGAAAATGCGGCAAGAGTTATGCGGTTTTTTGAATTGTTCGGGTTCAGAGTTGGCAAATACGAACATGACAACGATGCATTAATGACGGTTAGAATTGGTGGAGCGTCTAATGGTGCGGCTGTTCATTGGATGAAGCAATTTATTGATGGTGATAGCGCCACAACAAAGGCAATGTCTCAGCGCGTTTTTAATGCTGGTAGCGATTTTCTTGAAGGGTTGCTTGATGGATGGTATGCATCTGACGGTGGCAATCGTGGACGCATTTATACCTCTTCCGAATTTCTACTTAATGATTTTGAAAGTGTTTGCGCCCTACTCGGAAAGCATTTTAGAACATCAAGAGGCAATCCTGATATTAGGAGTGGGCGCTTATCGGATACGCCGGGGCATACATTGAAATTTCATGTACGCCCATCGTATGCAAATCAATTTTTCTTTGAGGACGGGTATTGGTGGTTCCCGGTTAATAGCGTTGAAGAATACAAGACCAACGGAAACGAAAGAGTTTATTGTTTTGTGGTAAATAGCGATGACCACTTGTTTGCTCTTGGTAATGGAATGATTACACACAATTGCCGCCTCTCCATAAACGAGAAGGAAATCGCTAAGCACGTCGGTGGGATATTTGGCTCGGCTGAACAGACCGGCTCTTTGCAAGTGATTACTATTTCTTTGCCGTACTTGGCGCAATGTGCGTTCAACGCCGATGATGGGATATTCGGCGAGGAAACACGGAAGGTGATGGCTGAACGCTTTTTCTTTGAGGTCGGCAGGGTGATGAGCCTGTGCCGGGACGAAATGCTGTGGAAGCGCGAAATAGTCAACGACCGCTTCAAGAGGGGCTTTTATTCCACGGCGGGGAAGAACTTCAAGAGGGGCTTTGACACGTTTTTCACGACGGTCGGCTTCATCGGACTGTGGGAGGCGGTGGAGATTCTGACGGGGGACAAGGATTCCTTCCTGACGGAGCCGGGGATGGAACTGGCGCAGAACATCCTTACTTTCATGCGGGGCACGGTGGAGGATTTCACTGCAAAGACAGGCAAGTTGTTCAATTTGGAAGCCACACCAGCAGAATCAGCGTGCTATAAACTGGCAAAGAAGGCTATCAGGGACTTTCCAGAGATTCCGCATCGAGGAACAAAGCGCGGCCCATACTTCACAAACAGTTGCCACCTACCCGTGGAGTTGCATGACCAGTTGGATTTGGTGTTTGACACGCAGAGCAAGTTGCAAACGATTCCTAACGGTGGTACGGTGACGCACTTCTTTACCGGGGAAGATATGACCGGTGAGGAAATCGAAACCTTTGTTAAAACGGTTTGTGGAACTAAAATCCCATATTTTAGCATAACCGCTGTTTATTCTGTTTGTCAGGTGCATGGTAGGATACCGGGGGCATGGGATTATTGCCCTAAATGTACGGACGCTGATGCCTTGGAGTTGCAGAAAACACACCCTGAATTGGTGGAAGCGTGAGCGCTCCAAGGTATTTCACATGGTTCGCAATCCCATTCGTGGATGGGGGCGAGATCCCGGATAATTGGGCGCCTGTGGGAATCCCGGCGTCGGTGGGCGGGATGTACTGGTCGGTGTTGTGTGAATGGGTCGGCGAAGGAGAACCAATCAAGCCATTGTGGGAGGGGGTATGAAGAAGCCTATCCTCGGTTGGGAATTTGGTTCCAAGGACTTCCCGAGGCGGTTAGCATACACGTTGTTCTTTGCCGGTTGCAATCTCAAATGTTCATTTTGCCATAATCCAGAAGTAGCAAATGCCAAAGATGGGGCCTACTCGTTGCAAGAACTGGCAGATTTCATCGTTTATGGACGTGGACATTCGGTGCCAGATGTTGGCGTTGTTTTTTCAGGTGGAGAGCCGTCAGTAAGCCCTTACTTTGAAAATGCTATTCAATTGTTCAATTGTTATCCATTGGCGATCCACACCAATGGACTGCGGCTTCCAGAGCGCAAGCGAAATCCATTTGAGGCAGTGGTGCTGTCGATTAAGCCAATAAGCAATGAAATTAATCAATACACAGAAAAAATGTTGGCGGCTGTTGACTATTATCGGACGGCAAAGTTCAAAGAAATTCGCATTGTAGCCACAGACGATATGGAGAAGGCTATCCAGACAGTTGATGCCATGAAGAATTGCCTTGATGCTTATGGCGTCAACGATTGGGTAGTGAACGTCGTAAATGAAAGGAGGCGAGCGCAATGAAGGTACGAACAGCGGGCGTGTTTGCACGAATCGTTGGGTATTACAGCAAAGTATCCAACTGGAATCAGGGCAAAAAGTCTGAATGGAAAGACAGAACTATTCCGACCCTGAAGGATAAGACAGCCAAGGCGGCGTAGGAAATAGGGCGCGGCAGTTTCGTGGACTGTTCGCAAACAGGATAAAACGGGTGCCGCGCCCTATTATATTCGGAAAGGTGTTTTGCTCTATTGCCAAGTTGGTATTGATTACTACACCAAAAGGGCGACCTGATGAAAACAACATACGTTCTTGACACCAATGTTCTCCTGTTCGATCCACGATCCTTATTCGCGTTTGATGAGCATGATGTGGTTCTTCCAATTACAGTCTTGGAAGAACTTGATAAATTCAAGTCTGAGCCATCGGAAATCGGGGCTAATGCCAGAGAGTGTTCTCGACTGATTGAGGCGCTCAGAACGAATGGTAGGTTGTCAGAAGGGGTATCGTTGGGCGAGGAGATGGGTGTGTTGCGGGTGTTTGCCGAAAACGTAGAATTTTCCTTTGTTGGATTGAAGAATGGCAACGACAATCTGATTGTTGGAGTGGCCCACCGGCTACAGGAAACTGGTACCCCTGTAATTCTGGTTACAAAAGACACGAATCTACGCCTCAAGGCCGACGTATTCGGAGTGGTGGCGCAGGACTATAAGGGCAAAGGCGAAGTAGATACCGAAGTCGGCAAGGTGCAAGAAGTAGAAGTTTCAGCAACAGACATTGATGCCTTGTATGATGTACATTTGGTGGACGCGCCCCATATGATTGTCGATGGAACGTGCGCTGTGCTGAGGGGTCCGACCGGACAGGGGGCCTTGGTGCGCCGCAAAGGACAACACATCCATTTGGTCAATGATAAGGTGCGTCCCGGCGGGGTGAAGCCCCGTAACTCAGAACAGCGCCTATTTGTTGATGCTCTGCTGGATTTGTCCGTTGACATGGTGATTTGTGCCGGAGTGGCTGGATGTGGGAAAACGCTTCTTTCGATGGCGTGCGGCGTGCATCTGATTGATGCGGGCAAATACGACAAGATTCTGATTACTAAGGCCATCCAGCCGGTCGGCTCTGACATCGGATATGTCAAAGGGACCAAGGCCGAAAAGATGGCCGAATGGGTTAAGCCGTTCTTTGATAACTTGGATTTCATCGTCAAAGCAAAGGGGAGCCGAAGAGCGCCAGACGACGAAATCCAAGACTGGACTGAGGGGGTTCTGGAGGTGGAGGCCATTACCTACATACGGGGCCGTTCACTTATGAATAAATTTATTATTGTTGATGAAGTGCAGAACCTCTCCCCGAAGATTGTCAAAACATTGGTGAGTAGAGTGGCCGATTCCAGTAAGTTGGTCTTGTTGGGGGATTTGGGTCAGATTGACAGCCCCTATCTTGGCCGCAGAAGCAACGGGTTGGCCTACGCCATGAATCACTTGGGCAATTTGAGCAACGTAGCAATCCTCAATATGGTTAAATCCGAGCGCGGACGGTTGGCAACTTTGGCTGTCAATAAATTATAGGGGGGGACTGATGGACATTGCAATTATAGGAAGTCAATGCGCGGGTAAAACCACAGTGGCCAACGCCATTGCGAAGCGAGTTGGAGCGCGCTCAGTGGTGGTGAAATTTGCCGACCCACATTATGCCATCCTTGACATTTTGGGCCAGAAGAAGAATCGACTGTTTATGCAAGAGGTCAGCGATGTCTGCAAAAAGCATTTTGGGGATGATATTTTCGTCAAACTCTTTGAGAAGGCATACGATCCGCTCTGGGCGCACTTCCAAATCGTGTTCTGTGACGATGTTCGGTATCAAAAGGAATTGGACATGGTGAAGAAACTGGGGTTCAAGACGATATTCGTCAATTGCTCAAGCGGACAGCGCATGGCGCGGGCTTTGGCAAACAATCTGGCTTTCAACGAAAGCCACAATTCCGAGACAGAAGTGGAATCATTGAGGCCACAATGCGACTTCATAATTGAAAACGACCTCGGAGACGACATTGACGCACAAATCGCCACAATTTTCGCTCCAATGTAAATTATCTCTTCCAAAATTAGTCAGCACTGAGTATAATCTTACTGGGTCTGGTAGGGATACTCTTTCTTTTAGTTAAGGTTAAATCAAGGTTAAATCCGCAAATTGGAGGGATTGATGAATACGAAAATGGTCAAAGTGGGAGACTTGAAACCGGCGGCTTATAATCCCCGAATCATCTCTGACGACACGTTGACCAAGTTGGAAAAGGGAATTGCGGAATTTGGCATGGTCGAGCCATTGGTCGTCAATGAAGACATGACTGTGGTGGGAGGGCACCAGAGGCTCAAGGCCGCCATCAATCTCGGAATTGCAGAAGTGCCGTGCGTATTTGTCAAACTGGACAAAACGAAGGAAAAAGCCCTGAATCTGGCGCTCAATCGCTTGCACGGAGAATGGGACCATGGCCAGTTGGCTGTTATGCTCAAGGAGTTGGAAGCGGATACATCTCTTGATATCGAATTGACGGGATTCGACAACGTGGAGTTGGCGGGGTTGGTGGACTTCAGCAGTTTTGACGTTGACAAGATGCTCTCTGGGACTGAGATGGGGGCTGAAGCGGGCCATGCGCCTCCATCGCCGGTTATCAGTTATACGATTATCTTCAGCGACGAAGCGGAGTTGGCCGCTTTCGGGGCTTGGATTCGAGGGTTGAAGAACAAGTACCCGCATATTGACACAATCGGCGGGCGCATCATTGAGGAAATCGGGGGCTGAAATGCCAATTGCGCCATCGGAAATTGACATGGGCGAGCAAGAAGAAATAATTGGCGTACAGAATAGGAAGAAGGGCGTCCGGTATATCAATATCGACGTATTAACGGAGTCCAAGAACCGCATCCGGCATATCATTGACAAGTTCGACCACCTATTTGTCTGCTTCTCCGGGGGCAAGGATAGTCTGGTAGTGTTGAATTTGGTGCGCGAGGTCTACGACGAACTGGGAATGGAAGACAAGAAGGTTGACGTCATTTTCAGGGACGAGGAACTCATCCCAGATGATGTCATCAATTTTGTCAATGAATACCGATTGAACCCCCGTTTCGACCTGCGCTGGTTCGCAGTTCAAATTGAAGCGGAAAAGTTCATTTTGGGGAAAACGCTCAAGTTCATCCAATGGGACAGCACGCGCAAGTGGATTCGTCCGAAGCCTGAGTGGGCCATTACTGACCCGTTGGATAGGAAATATACCCAGTACACGATGGATGAATTGATGAGCCGGGGCTACAAGGGCAAGATTGCTTTTGTCAACGGTATACGGGCCGACGAGTCTTTGGTGCGCTTCAAGTCCTGCACGAACAAAGTGGTGGAGAACTACATCTGCGGGACGGAGGCCCGGAACGTGTCAATGGTCAAGCCAATCTACGATTGGTCACAGAACGACGTTTTTAGATACTTCTATGACCGGAAGATTAAATACTGCCCCATTTACGACCTGCAAACATGGAATAGTCAAAACCTGCGGGTGTCTACGCCGCTTCATGCTGAGTCATCCAAACGATTTGGTAAGTTGCGAACCTTGTATCCCATATTTTATGAGCAATTGATTGAAATGTTCCCTGAAATGACCATGCAGGAGCGGTACTGGGACTCTTATGACCGTTATTCCATTATCTACAAGTACCCGAAATCGTGGAACGGAATCTTGCAATACATACGCGAAACGATCCCCGACGTACAGTTGAGGGGCAAGGCGATTCATCGTGTGTTGGACGCCAAGCAGAGCCGCGAAAATGCTATTGCTAAGGGTGATCCGCGAGGCAATTGGGGTGGCTATCCGTTATTGTATGTATTCAAAGTGATTATGGCAGGGCAGTTCAAACGCCCCATCATGCCGAAAAAGACGCCCGATAAAGAGGATTTGGAGTACGAATCTCTAATCGCCGCATGACGTTGGTATAATCAGATGTATGCAGTTAAATATCATGTTGGAGGTAGGAATGTCCTTCAGTGACCCCGCCTATGTCCAAGCCTATGTTGCGATGCGAGAATTCCCGAAGATTCATGTCCCGGTGGCAGAGGCTATCACGCTTTTCGCATCGGAAGCGCGTGGAGCGATTGATTTTGGCTCCTGTACGGGGCTGTTGTCGGCGCAAGCCGTGGCCCTTGGACGGAGTTTCTGCCTTGGCATCGAAGGGAATAGGTCGGTCATAGAGAGGGCGGTGGCCCATCCAAGGGTCCGGTACTTCAATTTTTATATCGCCACGGACACCCTATCCCGGCTCGACACGATCCTGACGGAGTTCAAGCCGACCCTGTTGATCGCCAGACGGGTGTTCCCAGAGATCGACCTGTATGACGGGGAAACCTTCAATGCGCTCCCCGAACTACTCCATAGGTGCGGGATCAAGAAGATTATATTGCAGGGGCGCAACCCTGTGGCCAATCCAAGAACCCGTCTGTATAGCGCCGAGAAAGAGGCTGAGGCGCTAAGTTCATGCTACGAGCGTCGGTACAGTAAGAGGAGTGTTATTTTCATGGTGTCCAAATGAATCCCTATACGAACATTTACGGGCAGTTCTTCACGGGGGCGCAACGGACGAAATCCATCCCGATTCAAAATCAGGCCATTAAGGATGGCATTTTGCCACCCTTAAAGGATCAGCCGTGTCGATTTTGCGGGCAGATGCATGGCCTGAAGGCGTGGCATTGCGAGGATTACGACAAGCCTGTGGAGAGTGCCGTATGCCTCTGTTGGCGATGCCACATGATGTTTCATTCACGGTTCCGAAGGCCAGAAGACGTATTCCGATACCTATACGAAGTCGTGGTTCTTGGCGTAAAGTACCCACCCGTCCCAAGACACGACTTCAAGTTGCTTGACCAGCATTTCAAGGGGGGCCGATAAATGCTTCTCAGCGAGCATCCGATTATGAACGTCCAGTGGGTGGACGCCGATCTTCTTCATGCGAATGCCTACAATCCGAACATCTGTTATAACCAAGAATTGCGTCTCTTGGAACACTCGATTGCCACGACGGGATGGCTTCAGCCAATACTTGTAACCCAAGATTACGAAATCATTGACGGCTTCCATCGCTGGAATCTGGCGAAGGCTTCCAAGAAACTGCGGGCGCTGACCGAGGGCAAAGTCCCGGTGTGCATGATGAACCTCACGGAAGCGGAGCGGATGCTCCTGACCGTCAGAATCAACCGAGCCAAAGGGAGCCATATTGCCGTAAAGATGCACGAATTGGTCCGTTCGCTGGTAGAGGAACACGGCGTCAGCCGGGAGGAAGTGGCGCGTGGAATCGGCGCGAACTTGGACGAAGTGGATTTGCTTCTCATGGATGGCGTGTTCAAAAAGTTGAACATTGCAGAGCATAAATACTCCAAAGCGTGGTACCCCGTATAACCTTCCAACGCACGGCCACATGGGGCTGGCGCACGAAGGCACGGCCAGCAAGGGCTGGAAGGCGATCTCGGCAAACCCTTACTGGCATGGGGCTGGCGCACGGAAAATTATTTTTATCAAACGCAAAAAAAAAACTTGACAAACAATAAGTAATTGCTTACTATGTAACTATGATGCTGAGGGAAAACAAAACGAAAGAGGTGGAGCGATGAAACTTTATACGGTTAAATTAGAAGACATACTTTACATTTACGATGAGGGGTCGAAAGAAGAGGCTGAAAAGCAGATTGACGCCCATATGAAAAGAACTGGCGCATCCCGCACGAACCCAGACGGTTCAATAACTTGGTATTCTGACGAGATGAATGTTGACACCACAAAGAGTGGTTCGGCGGCATTTACATGGCGCGGCGACAAGGTGCTTTATACCCGATTCCTAATGACTGTAAAAAACGGCGTGTTGGCGAAAAAGCAGGTAAAGCGACTCTACAAGAATTTTGATTAAGGAGGAACGAATGGCTGACATGGTGAAGATGGTCCAGAATGGTTCTTGCCGCCCCGGCGGCGTGCATTGCCCTTGTTGTGCCCCGCGTCCGAACGACCGGAAGGCGTTTGACCGCAGGGTGCGGAAAATTGTGAAGCGCCTTATGGATAAGATTGACCGTTTGGCGTGGGGCGAGTAATGCCAGCGCGTCAAGCGCGGGAGAATATTTGCTTTGACAGGGTGAACCAATTGGTATCGGAAGGGTCCGATTCCTATGACGCGATGGTGCAGGGCTACAGAGAGATAATCAATGGGCTCCATGACGAGGCGATAGCCAAGGAAACTGAGCGACTAACGAAGTTACGGGCCGCATGGAATGAGCGGGAGGGGGGCGAATGAAGCGAAATCTGATTGATGCCAAGATGCTGGCCAGCGTACACCACAGGGGGCAAGTGGACAAATCCGGCGTGGACTACATCAAACATCCACTGGCAGTCATGGAGATGCTTCCCTATGAACCCCCCGAATTGCGCATCGTTGCAGTTCTTCATGACATCGTGGAAGATACGGATATGACGCTTGCGGGCCTGCGGGAGCGCGGGTATTCTGATGTGGTGGTGGACGCCGTTGACGCCATTTCCCGACGCGAAAGCGAGCCGTACAGCGGCTACATCGACCGGCTGGAGAAAAATCCATTGGCTGTCCAAGTGAAGATTGCCGACTTGAAGCACAATCTATCCCCGGCCCGATCCAAAACAGTAGACGAGAGTCTATTACGGCGGTATATGTACGCTTTGGGGAGATTGACGGAATAATTATAGGGGGCGGCATGGCCAAGGTCATTAGAGTCGATGGCATCATTTACGATCTTCACAGTCCTACCTTGGAAGACTTGCAGAGGGCCGTTGGGGGCTACATTGAGATTCTGAGCCTTGGCGATAAGATGTATCTGGTAGTCAATGAGGAAGGGAAGTTGCAGAATTTACACACAAACGAAGCCGCCACGATGATTTATGGGCACGACATCATAGTTGGCCCTGCCGTTCTTTGCACTTTCAAGGAGTTGAATCAGTAATGTTTTATGGCGGGTATTAATTATCTCTTCCAAAATCAGTCAGTGCTGAGTATAATCTATACATGAGTATAGATTATACCTAATCAGGATTCAGCACCCAACACGGGCTTGGCCCACAGCGCCCCCTTTGATGGTGAGCGTGTGAGAGGAACCGTGTGGCTTTCAGGGAATAAACCGAGGCGGCATAAGGCCAAGATAGAAGCCCCGCCCGAGTCCCTGTCTCTATGGCAAATCTCACTGAAATTCAATTGAGGTTGCCTCATGAAGCGTTAGTTGCCTCAGTAGTAACACACGTTTGGATGTAATTCTAATCAACACTCGCCCATTTTAATCAACACTTTGAGGCCGATTAGTAACCGGCCCGGATTCTTCAATCCAATCGGGGTGTTGCAAATCATCATAAATCAACAGGGGCAAAGTCAATCAACAAGAAGGGAAGGCGCTCTTTGATAGAGTGTCAAATTCAATGGAAAAACCAGAAAAGGCCCCGGTGGCCAAGAGGAAGATTGAGCGTAGGGGCAGAGGCCGCCACGCCAGACTGACTTACGATCAAATGTTGAAGATACGCGCCCATTACGAACATGGGACTAAATCCCAAAGGGAACTGGCAAGGGACAATGGCATTGACGCCGCTATGATTGGACGTTACGCAAAGAAAGAAGGCTGGGCGGCGTGGGGAAGCAAGAGGGCTGAGGCGATGGAGAAGGCCGCAGAGAAGATAGCGGCGGCTACTGTCAAATCCTACGCAGAGGTTATTGAAGAAGTCAATACACGTCATTTGAATTCATACCATGCGGCGGCCAATATCGTTGATGGGCTACTGGGAGACATGATTAAGCGTATCAAGTGGATTCAGGCGGCCAACAGGGCGGCTGATGAGGCCGCCATCAATCATTTAGACGAGAAGGGCAATCCGGCCCCGCTTCCCCCGCCACAACATATATCTACAGCGAGGGAAATTATCAATATAGAGCGCCTATCCAGTGCAATGCGGGCCACGATTATTGAGGGCGAGCGCGTCCTGTTGAATATGAAGGATGGCGCAATGTCAAGGGACGATTCCAGCAACGGGGCAAACGAGATAGTTCGGGTTTTGGAAAACGCAAGGAAAGAATACGCGACAACACTTGAAACAGTTTCATCAATGACTCCCAATTTAAGGGAATAGAAAGGGGCACAACATGATTAGGGCTTTCTTTGACAAGCATCCAGAGGGAATTGTGTGTTTTGTGCTTGGTGTGATTTTTGGGGCAACCTTTTTTGGCTTGTTCCGGTAATTCAGGCTTCACATCCATTTATATAGGGGGCGTTGGTGCCTAACGGCTTAATAGGCGATGCCCTGCCAGCCCCAAACCTTTAATGGGGGGACAATGGAGCCAGTTCAGATCGAAATGGTCGGCTATATGGCACTGCATAGCGCTTCCGAGGATGCTTGGCGTTGTAGTCAATGCCCATCAAATCAATATTATACACACGATGCGCTTAAAACTCACCTTTTGACGCATGGATATGATGCGTCAAAAATGCGGGAAGAGCCGCCCGGAGAGATTTTTCTATATCCATAACGCTCAGGGAGCGGAATATGTCGTTTGAATGGGGGAAATTAGGCGAAGCGTCATATCGCTCCATCGTTGACAGCGATGCCCGCATGAATATCTGGGAGGGGTCGGTTCGTTCCGGAAAGACGATTGCCAGCATTCTCCGATGGATTGAATTTGTGCAGAAGGCCCCAACAGGCGGCGTCCTGATGATGGTCGCCAAGACGAGCAAAACGCTCCACCGAAACATTTTGTCAATCATCATTGACATGGTAGGACCGAAGAACGCACGGTTTAATCGTGGGACTGGTGCCTTTTATCTTTACGGCAAAGAGATTGACACTATCGGCGCGTTGGATGAGCGCTCGCAGGAGAAGATTCGTGGCGCAACCATTGTGGGTTGCTACGGCGATGAATTGTCGCTTTGGCCCGAATCGTTCTTCAAGATGATGCTCTCCCGGCTAAGTGTCAAAGGAGCCAAACTGTTCGGAACGACCAACCCAGATTCACCGTACCATTGGCTGAAAGTGGATATTATTGACAGGGCCAGCGAACTGGACTTGAAAGTTTTTCATTTTGTACTCGATGATAATCCGACACTTGATCCTGAATACGTCAAATCGCTCAAGGCAGAATATACGGGCTTATGGCGCAAACGCTTTATTGATGGGCTGTGGGTTCAGGCGAGTGGGGCCATTTGGGATTGCTTCGATGAGGATTTGCACACCAAGGATGTATCTGTCGTATTGGATGGCGGTGGGCGCACGCGCTTCAGAAATTACATCACATCGGCTGACTACGGCACTAATAATCCATTTGCCATTGGCCTGTTTGGTTACGATGGGAAGCCTCCCGTGTACTTGGTAAAAGAGTATTACTTTGATTCGGTTAGGCGCGGCAAGCAGAAAACCGATTCAGAGTATGCCGATGATTATATTAAGTTTATTGGAGATTATCATCCAAGCGTCAATTACATTGACCCGAGTGCGGCGTCATTTATGGCAGAGATGCGCAAGCGTGGAGTCAATACGACCCCGGCCAAGAATGATGTTCTGGACGGCGTTCGATTCGTAAGTCAAATGTTGGAGCAGGGCAAGTTTATTATTGACAAGTCTTGCAAGGAAACAATTTGTGAGGTTACTGGGTATGTGTGGGATGCGAAGGCCCAACAGCGTGGCGAGGATAAGCCGCTAAAGGTTCACGACCACGCCTGCGACATGATCCGCTATGGATTGTTCTCTCACTTCTATCGGGAAAACCATACAATTTTTGGCACCAACTATCGTTAAGAGGCGGCCATGACAATCACAATTGGGGCCTACGCTCTTACTTGGGCTGTGGGGCTTCTATTTTTGCTCAATGTAGGTGGAGTCATCTTTATCTTCCATTTTTGGCGAATGGTTATGCACTTAATAGATGCGCACAATGGCTTGGCCAGCGAATTTAAAGAACACATTGGCGCAAAGGTGCAGGAAGTCAATACGCAGGTAATTGGCTTTAAAGGGGGCGAATAAATGGAGTTTAAAATTACCACGGCACGGCACCCCCGATATTCATTTTGGGAACCGAAATGGACGTTCTTCCTCGGCTCTTATTTGGGTGGCGAGGAATTTGTGTCAGCAAACTTGTTCAAGTATTTCAAAGAGGGCGACGAGGAATATGCGGCCCGACAGAAGCGGGCATATCGGGAAAATCATTCAAAGCGCGTCGTGGATTTGATTAACAGTTATTTATTCAAAGAGCCGCCCACGCGCAAAACGGAAAACGCGAAGATTCAGGAGTTTATTGACAATTTTGATGGCAAAGGGCGGAGCGCGACTCGTTGCATGAAGATCGCCTCTCAATGGGCGAGCGCCGCTGGACGTATTTATTTGGTTGTTGACAAGAAGCCAATCCCAGACGACCAGAAAACTGATACGCAGGCAGACAATCTGAAGGGGACACCCTATGTCTACCCCGTATTCCCACAGGACGTTCTGGACATTGCTTTTACTGAGGAGGGGAATGTCAAGTGGGCCATCATTCGTGAAAAATACCGCGATGATGATGACCCACGAACAGCCGATTCTATCATCAGGGAACGGTACCGTCTTTGGGAAGTGGGCAAGTGGACGCTTTATTCCGATGAAGGGGTTGAAACGCAGACGGGAGAAACTGGGCTTGATTGCGTCCCAATCGTCATTGTGGACAATGAGGAACACGACGTATATGGCGGGCAGAGTTTAATCAGTGATATTGCCTATTTGGATAGGGCCATCTTCAATAACTGGTCGCGGCTGGATACAATTGTCAATGACCAGACATTCAGCCAGTTGATCTTTCCAGTTGAAGGACTGAACGCAGATGTTCTTAGTGACCCGGATTTGCGAGAACAGTTTTTGACGCTGGCCACCAATCGGGTAATTCTCTATTCGGCGGCGGCGCAGGCAACCCCGCAGTTCATCAGTCCTGATGCCAGTCAGGCGCAATTCATACTGTCAATGATTGCCAAGCAGACTGAGCAACTCTACGCTTCATTGGGATTACAGGCCGAAACGGCTACGATAGTTAAAGCGGCGGAGTCCGGCGTCTCCAAGGCGTATGACTTTGACAAATTGAACAAATTACTGGCATCCAAGGCATCGAACTTGGATCAGGCTGAAGAGCAGATTTTTGATATTGCCCGCCAATGGTTTGGCGGGGGCGGCGGGGATGTTGAAATTGAGTACCCGACCGAATTTGATGTCAAAGGGTTGGTGGATGAGATTGACATTGCCGAGCGTATGGCGCTTTTGGACATTTCACGGACGCTTATGGCTGAAATCAACAAGAATATAGCGGCTAAGGCGTTGCCCAAGGCCGATCAAGAAACGATTGATGCCGTCAACGAGGAAATTGAACAAAAGGCAAAAGATGATGCTGAGAGGTCGCAGTTTGCCAATGATAATCTCTTTGATCCGAACAATACAGGGTTGACCCAAACAATACAAAGAGCCCGAATGGGCCCGATGAATCAGGCGAACGCCAACAATCCAATGAATAGGGCAAACTCGTTTGTTGGAAATACGTCCCCAGTATCCAGAAAATCCAAAAAGAAGGGTAAACCTTCATAAACAAAGGAGATTTTAGCAATGGCAATTACGGCCGGCATCACCAATCAGTTCAAAAGCGACATCTTGGCCATGGCGCCGCATACGGCGGCTGACACATACAAGATTGCCCTGTTCCCCAATTCGGCGACCATCGGCCCTACTGATGCCACCTATTCATCCACGGGCGAGTGCGCCAACGGTAATGGCTACACCACGGGTGGGGCTACGTTGGTTGGCTTCACGGCGGCGCTGTATACCAGCACCGGCACGCTGGATTGGACTACCGATCCTTCTTGGGTGTCTTCTACTATTACGGCGCGGGGCGCGTGGATTTACAATTCGTCCCGTACCAATAAGGCCGTCTGTGTTTTGGATTTCGGCTTAGACGTCACCAGCACGAACGGAACTTTTACCGTTACGTTCCCTGTGGCGGCGGCTGGCACGGCGCTTATTCGTATTGCGTAATGCGCCCGCATTTCAATTGATTGGCCCCGGAGGTCACAATGGATGGAATTGCGGAAGTGAAAAGTGTCAATATCGGTGGCAGGAAATATCACGTTGATCCGACGCCGATCCCCAGAAACCTGCGCGTTGATTTACCAAATAATCAATTTGTAGAAGCGCCGATTGAGGTCTGGATTGGGGCCATTATGACGGTGCTTTCTGACAAGCAGAAGCACGACATGGTAGAGATGGTCACGAAGATGCGTTAAACGTCAATTATGTTGGGGGAGTACGTAGATGCCCGTTATCCATTCTTCCGTTTGGGGTCATACGACCCGTCCTTGGGGCTACGAGGTCCGGGTGGACTTCACGGACGACAAGGGTGCGATCCACAACGAGACGCTTTCCTTCAAGACGCAGCCTTCGGAC
>Ga0172367_10004145_pt1 | contig 18245 bp, 10 predicted proteins | sample Lak10m_FD_114542 | JGI IMG/M metagenome (GOLD analysis project Ga0172367, IMG submission 114542) | Freshwater microbial communities from Kabuno Bay, South-Kivu, Congo - kab_022012_10m | ecosystem: Environmental > Aquatic > Freshwater > Lake | place: Democratic Republic of the Congo: South-Kivu...
CCTTTAACCATTCTGGGATCATGATAGGCCTCACACCATTTCTACAGACAGTTATAGTGGGTTAGACAATACCCTAAAATGAAAGTTTTGAATGTATCTTAATCAATTCTGGCATCTATATTTTCTTGCCGAACAGTATAGGGAGAGGAACCGGCTGATGTGAGAGAAGTGTCCCGATTCCACGGCAAAAACAAAACGGCAATATCATTTTTAGCGATCAAATTCACCATCCGTAGTTTTCTTCTCACCACCATAAGCTATTGATGAAAAATGGTCGAATGGAAAACTCTGAAACGAAGAACCATGGCATTACCCCCTTAGAGAATACCAAGCATAGCAATAATCGGAATAATGTTAAGGAAAGTTAATAATGACTCCGAACCCGCTGGTTAGTGCTTTTGACATGGCTATCAGAAATATCGCCATGATCAGGTTTTTTTCCGTTCTAGTGATAATTTCATTTCTGATCATACTGGTTTTCATGCGTTATACATCGGCACGGGAAGTTTTACTCGTACTTTTGGCGCTGGCTTCGGTCTGGCTTATCGTTCGTCAACAAAAGGACGGAAATAATACTCAGCAAAATCCCGCCCTCGACTTCCTATACCAGTACTGGGTCTACGCTCCCTTGCTCCTGACCTTTTCTCTCACTTTCCTGGCCCTCTGGACGATCCCGATGGTACCGGCCCGGGATGCATGGAGCTTTGGAATCGATAAGGCATTACTCGTGATCGCGATCGTCATTTACCTGCTATTGCTCTCGACGGCGATAGAGGCGACCCGTAGGGTTTACCTTTGGCTACAAAATGACGAACAACAAATCGGCCCACAGTCGGACGCGACCTATATCGCCAAAAAGATTGACGAGATCGCCTGTAGAACCACAGCGGTACAAAAGCAAATCTTCAAACCCTTTGTGATCCTGACCCTCATGTTGATTTCCCGCAATCGGGCGTTCGACAATTGGGTGGTGTCACCCGGCCTGCTGGCCATCTTCCTGATGGGGTTCGGACTGATGGCCGCGTGTGCGTTCTTCGTTTGGCAACCGGCGAGGCGGATTCGTGAGGACGCCCGAAAGGAATTCCGTAAGGAGGATCGGGGTCAGGAGACCGATCGATCCCGGGCGCTGGGGAGCAACGAGGGGGCTTACGGCGGTGTCCTGACCGGGCCGATTGTCAAGGGAATGGTGCTGCTGGCCGGCGGCGCCGGGTTCGATCCGCTCCTGGAGAAACTGATTAGCTGGCTGGGCAAGTAATTAAAAGGCAAGAATCGAATTGCCCAACACCTTAATTCAGAAAGTGTTCGTTGCGCATGAAGTTTCAAGGCAATTCGATAGTCAGCCGTCCAGCATGGCCACTGTCACGACCTTCTGCGGCCCAAAAACCTTCGCTTCGCCATAGCGCCAGTCGCGGGTGAGCAAGAAGCGCTGGACATAAAGCTCCAGCGGGTCCACGACCCAATATTCCCGCACGCCCGAGCGCTGATACAGCCATTTCTTTTCCCGCAAATCCTTGGCGGAGCTGCCGGGCGACAGGACCTCCATCACCAGATCCGGCGCGCCTTCGATATGGCTGGCCGTAATCCGACCCGGATCGCAGACCACCAGAATATCCGGCTGCACGACACCGGTTTCAGACTGGTGCGTATCGGTAGGAACACCATTATGGCAGTCACGGAGAGGTGGTATCTAAAGCACTTGGCCTACTTGGGGCTTTGCCACACGGTAAGGCGAAGTCCCCAATTTACCTCAGTATCCCGACCAGATTGCTAGATATACTTTTTCCTCGACGGGTTGAGGATCGTCAAACTGGCAAGGTACATTTTCTGGACATTACGCCCACGAATGACTTTAAATTGCCATACTTCAAGAAAAACCGGAATTGGTTCTCTTGATAGTGCCGCCCTAAAGCGAAGTGAGCAAGAACGTCCATGTGTGGCACACAAAAGACTTGCCCATGTCGCGCGACTTTCTCTTTTCCTTTGAAATTAGCGGAGGACGCTGCAATGATATTGATTCGTGTCTTGCTTGCTTTGCTCTTGTCCCTTCTGGGCGCGATCAACACCGTGAATGCGTCTTGCCCATTACCAGCGGCACCCCCACCAACGGGACCAAACCTGCCTTCGATATTGATCATTAATCAGGCGTATACCGTACCCATCGGATCGAATTGCTCCTTTGATTACGTGAATGTGGTCAGCGGCGGTTCAATCATTTTCGAGGATGGCGTCGGAACGACCACCTTCACTGCCCGCTCCATTCTTATTGAACAGGGCGGGGTGATTGAGGCTGGGACGCCGGAGGCGCCATTCGGCGCGAGCGGTGGACATCTGGACATCGGTTTGTGGGGGAGTGCGGCTGACACGGTGCCGTCCATCAGTTGTCAGAGTCAGGGTGGCTGCTACCCCACCAGCGCTGTGAGCCTGGCTTGTTATAACTCGGGGACCAGCTTTGATCCGACAAATCCTTGCCAGACAGCTTTGACGACGCCGGGAACCAATCAGAACATGTATTTTGAAGGTTATGCCAGTTCCACCAATCCTTCGGATCCGGCCGACAATTACGGCCAATTTGGACGCAAAGTGTTGGCCGTCAGCTATGGGGGCACCCTGAATCTATTCGGCAAGAAGGGTGTGCAGAACCCCTCCGACTCCCCAAGGGCTAGCTGTGACGTCCCGACAGCGCCCCAGACCCAGACTAACATCCAGAATTGGGCCAACCTCAGTCAAGGGAGCTGGGCCCGATTGAATGCGAATGCCTCCCAAGGTGGTACTAACCTCGTCCTGGATCGAACAGTGGACTGGGATGAGGGTGACCAATTGATTGTGGGCACCACGGATTGGCATGTCGGCCATTCGGAACGGGTCACCGTCCAATCGGCCAGCGGCACGTCCAATACCACCCTCACCCTGCAGGGCAATCTGGCGAATAATCACAACGGGACGCCCTATGCAGTGCCGAGTTCACTGACATCGCCGACCACGAACCCCAATACTCAGGTCGAAAACCGGGCCGTAGTGGGTCTATTGTCGCGAAGCATCACGATCCAGTCTCTGGGGCCCACCGCCACCGACCCCTTTCCTGCGGCCAGCGACTGCGGTTTGACGCAAGCGGCCGGCCCCAATGCGAACCTTGACTGTTATTTCGGGGGCCACCTGATGGTCCGCCAGGGCTTTGCCCAGGTCCAGATCCAGGGCGTCGAATTCCACCACTTGGGTCAAGGCGGCACCATCGGCGCCTATCCGGTGCATTTCCACCTGGCCAAGGACACCACCTATACCAATGCTTTCGTGAAAGACAGCTCCATCTGGGAGTCGAACACCCGCTTCATCACCCTGCATGGCACCCACGATGTCGAACTATCGCGCAATGTCGGCTACCTCTCGATGGGACATGGCTACTACCTGGAGGATGGTTCGGAGATCAACAATCTGTTATGCAACAATCTTGGCGTTTCCGGCCGCGCGGCCTTTCTGCAATATTTTCAGGCACAGGAAGCCGGTGATCCCGTGCCACCTGAGGCCCGGTATATCCCGCCGATCCTGAACGACGTGAATGACCCCACCGGTTCGGGGCAGACCCTCCAGGGCGCCGACAGCACGTACCCCACCATGTTCTGGATGATGAATGCGTGGAATGAGTTCGTCGGCAACCAGGCCGTGGGCCTGGGCGGCTTCGGCGTCTGCTACTGGCCGCTGAGTTCCTCGGTCAGCGGACCCAGCACCGGTTTGCATTGGGCGGCGGATACGTCATCCGATCTGGACTACGCCAACTTCAATCAGGCCGGCCAGTACCAGGCGCCCCTGAAACGCTTCCGCGGCAACGGCTGCGGCACCGCCGCCTATGCGTTGATGACGGAAAGGGCCAGTCTGACACCTGGCACCGGCCAGATCGCGGCGGTCCCGCCCACGACCAGCCCGACACCCACGCAGGTCGCACTAAATCCAAATGCTCCGTCAACGACCCAGCAACCCAATGTTGCCAGCAATTTCTACCCGCTGCAGTATGGTACCCAGTCGGATTCATGCTCGCCACAACCGGCGGGCGCCAGCAACAACAACGCCTCCTGCGTGGCCACGGTGGTCGATCGGTTCACGACCTCGTTCAACTGGCCGCAGCAGAATTTTGGCGCCATCTGGCTGCGACCCTGGAGTTGGGTGGTCGTGAACGGCGCAGTGACGGATCAACTATTCGGTGGTCTGGGCTTCGTCAGTGGCGGCAGTTGGGACCAGGTATTGAACCGGCAGCTCGCCATCGTCAAGGACAGCATCTTTGTCGGTAGTACCCACCCGAGTGATTCCGAGGCGGGTACGAACGGACCCGATATGAGCCACATTACGAATTGCTCCGCGGCCAGTTTCTGTCTGTTTCCCGAGGATGGCTCCGGCATCCCGTCGGGTGGACTGGATCCCAAGCGGTTGCTCACGATCTATGACGGTCCCTTCTTCTCGGATGGCAACATCTTTGCCGGAATCGGCACGTCGAACATCGACCCGTCCCCGAGCAGTTTTATATCGATCTACGACACCACACAGCAACCCGTTTACTCGGCGATGGCCGGAACGGTCTCGACTTACACCGTCGCCAATGCGGCAGTCGGCTGGAAGCAGCCGAATTTCTTCTATTACCCACCGGCGTTTGCCTTCAAGGAAACCGCATTCGAGCTGAATCCCTCGGCGCCGTCCACCCGGCACAATGTGCTCGATCAGACCTTGCTGTACACCTCAGCCATCGCAACCCCAAATTCCATGACTACCTTGAACATGGACGGGCTGGGTGTCACGCCGGTCGATACCACGACCATCCTGAATGACCTGGATGGCAGCCTGAACGGATTGATACCCGTTCCCTCGGGCGGCACGACGCACACCTCGGCGGTAAGCGTCAATCCCTTTTACGACGCCCCGAATGGCGTGGCGCAGTGCCATTCGATCGGTACCAAAACCCTCCCCGATGCCTTTGTCACGACGGTCGTCGCACAGGTGCAAGACTTGCCCACGGGTAGTTCGCCGACCAACACCCTGAACCCCTGGGACGCCAGTGGCCCATCGCCAGCGGTCGCCGTCTACCGCCAGTACATGACCTCTTCCACGGATACACCAAACTGCAGCGATCCGAACAACTACAAAGTCTGTCTCCCTGGCCAGACCACCGCATGCTGCCCGCGCGGCACGTCCTTCGTGGGGGCCTACATCGGTCAGGCGCCAGGATTGACCATGAACCAGGGCATCTATTACCTAGATACCAACTCCGCGCAGCAGCCGACCACCCCCCTGAACGGGTCGGCGGCGGCGCAATTCAGTGGGGGTTCGAGTTACGCCGTCTACAATCTCTTCGGCAACTCCGAAACCCAGGTCACCTATCAGCTCTATGTCGGACCCGGGTTTGATGTCAGTAGTGGGTTTCAGTGGATCACCGTGGATCCTCACCAAGGCAGCGGAGGCCAGTTGCAGGTCTCCAAAATGGCCACTGCGTCCGGTGCGTCCACGGTCAATTACAATGAAAGCACCGGCATATTGACCGTGGTCCTGTCGCACGATGGCGCTGACTACTCGCCCACCCCTCTGTCATCGGCAACCGATGCCTGCTATCCCAATAATCTCTGCGAGATCAACTCAAGCACAGAGCCGAACGCCTCCGCATGCACCCTCAATTCCGCTTTCAACGAAAGTGGCCTGGACACACAAATTTCTGACGTGTGCGAGTATTGGGTCACGCGAACGACCACCGAGGTGACCGATTCAAGCGGGGCGGTGTATCTCAATGATTGTCCGCAAGGCGGATGCCTGGGCTTTGCCTTCACCCTGCCCGCCGGTTTCTCGCCGACACCCTATCTAGGGACGAGCGGAGGGAAGAGCGTCTATGCGGCTAGTCCCCAGCCTTATCCCACTAACTGGCCCAGTCTTACGACTGCGCCCAACTCCCTGGACAACTGCCCAACCCCGGGGCAGGAGCCGCAATACCAGTTAACCATTAACAACTCCACCGGCGTGCCATTGACGATCAGCCCGGGGAACACAACCTGCACGAATACCACCTGTCAACTGTCCTTTGCCGCCGGCACGCAGGTCCAGATAAGCTATCCATCTACACCCCCGCCGCCCGCAAATTCCAGCTACCAATGGTCGGGCGCATGCCAGGGGCAGGGGACTCCCTGCGTGCTCACCATGGATGCCGACAAAACTGTAGAAATCGATCTAGTGACGTTCTATTCTCTCGCCATGGGGTCAGCCACCAATGGAGTTGTCACAAGCAGTCCCACCGGCATCAATTGCGGCAACGCCTACACCCAGTGTTCAGCGAACTTTACGGCCAACACCGCCATCCACCTGACCGCCACCCCGAACTCGGGCAACACATTGACCAACTGGAATGCGCCGGACGGGCTCTGCGTGTCGCAGGGGGGTTCTCCGCCTAATCCCTGCACCTTCACGATCACCGCCAACGAAGCCTTCGGTGCGCCGCAGTTTTCTGCGTCAACCTCGACCAATCAGCCCCCCATCGCCATGGCGGGTCCGGACCGTACCGCGCCGGTTGGCGAGCGAATTACCCTGGACGGTACGCTCAGCGTGGATCCGGACCATGGCCCTGCCAACCTGAACTACCAGTGGAGCCAGACCGGCGGCCCGTCCGAGACCTTACAGGACGCGCATACGGCCACTCCGAGCTTCGTGCCGACGGCGCCGGGCCGCCATGTCTTCAGGCTGGTGGTCAGCGACGGGGCCGCCACGAGTGAGGACGAGGTCACCGCGGACGTTATGGACGTGCCCGTGGTGTTGCTCTCTCCCAACGGAGGGGAAATCTGGAAGGTGGGCACTCGCCAGGCGATTCGTTGGTACGTGTCCCCCACGCTGGCCAAGCTGAAGCGGCCCTTGAGCATTCGTTACTCGAAAAATAACGGAAAGGCATGGAGGCTGTTGAAGTTGGTGGATGCTAGTGCCGACAAAGCACACTGGACCCCAAAGCGCCGCCATCGCAGCGCCAAGACCCTGCTGCGAGTCTGCGTGTCGCCGGCTGACGGTCAGCAACAGCGAACCTGTGATGCCAGCGATCAGCCTTTCAAGATAAACAAATGAGGTAGGTCGCCTGCGGCGCCTGAACCAACGGCGCCGCGACGGCACCAGTTCCTTCGGTGACCCACCGTTAAAGGATTGAGCTTGTCCGTTGCGGCATCTATCCTGGATGAACTGCTGCAGTATGACCGTCACTTGTCGTCCTTCATCAAACCGTCAACGAACGCGGTCACCGTGATTTTCCGACGACTGTCTGAACAATGGGGCGGCAATCCTGTGACCCCTTCGGGACGATTTACCGTTAAGATGGCAATCCTTACGCCAACCAGATTGATCCAATCCCCGGAGTTTCCCGCATGATCGTGCAGAGTTTCATCAGCGACGCCATTCCCCCGGACCTTACGCATGTCCGTCTGGCCCTGTTTCAGGGCGCCGGCCCCACGGGAAACTTCGACGCCGTGCTGGCGAACCTCGCGACCTTGCGCCGGGTCGCGAACCGCGCCAAGGCCTTGGGGGCGCACCTGCTCAGCTTTCCCGAACTTTACCTGAGCGGCTATAACACGACCGATGCCGCGACGGCGCATGGAATCGCCGACCGGATCCGGACCGAGGGCCTTCTCGATCAGGTGGCGGAAGTCGCCAGGACCGAGGCGCTGGCGCTCATTTGCCCTTACCCCGAATCGGCCATGGTGGCGGGCCAACGGCGCTACTATGACAGCATCATCGTCTTTGGCGCCGATGGCGCCGTGCTGAAGAATTACCGCAAAACCCACCTCTGGGGCGGGGATGAGCGGCATCTGTGGTCCTTTGGCCACGTCCATCCCGAGGAGGGCGAGGCCTACACTGTGTTCAAGGTCAACGGCGTCAATGTCGGCGTGCTCAACTGCTATGAGGCGGAATTCCCCGAGCTGTCGCGGATTCTCGCCTTGCAGGGGGCGCAACTGGTCGTCATCCCGACGGCGGCCGATGACTATACGATTCTCCGGACCGGGGAGAAGACCCGGACGCCCTACCCGGATGCCAAGTTCCTGATCCGCGCCAATGCCTATCAGAACGAGATGTTCTGCGCCTATTCGAACCGCCGCGGCGCCGAGACGGAACAGGGGCGGGAGGTGGGACGCTATCTCGGCAATTCCTGCCTGTACGATCCGCACGGGAATGCTCTGCTGCCGGAAACGGCGCTGCCGCCGCATCGCGCCGACCAGCCCGACTCGGGCTGGGAGGAGGACCTGCTGCTGATCGCGGATTGCGTGCCGTCTTACTATGGTCCGACCCATCCAGAGACGCTGGTCCGCGATCGCGCAAAAGCGACCCATTACCTCGAAGACCGGCGCCCGGACCTCTACGCCGCCATTACGGCCCGGCAGTACGTCCATCCGGCGGACGGGCAACTCACCCGCTACCCCGACGAGCCGGCCTGATCCCGTTTCGAACCCGAGCCAAGAATCCTTATGCTGAAGTTACAGAAACACCAGAACTTTGCCGAAGTCATCTATGCCAGCCGCGAGATGCGCCACGGGGTGCCCACCACGGACATCCCCGAGGAAGGCATGGCGGCGCAGACCGCGCAGCGCATCATCCTCGATGAACTCAACTTCGATGCCAACCCGGCCCTGAATACCGCCAGCTTCGTGACCGTGTGGATGGAACCCGAGGCGGATGAATTGCTCAAGCGGACCAGCGACATCAACTTCATCGACTTTCACGAGTACCCGACCACCCGGACCATCCATCAGCGGGTCATCAATATGATGGGCAATCTGCTGAACGCGCCGGCCGCCGACGGCGATCCCGAGGCCGCCGCGATCGGGACCGCGACGGTGGGTTCGTCGGAAGCCATCATGCTGGCCCTGCTTGCCCACAAATGGTCCTGGCGCAAGCAACGCCAGGCTCAGGGGCTCGACGCCTCGAAACCGAACGTGATCTTTGGCGCGGACGTGCATTCCTGCTGGGAGAAATTCGCGCTCTATTTCGACGTCGAGGCCCGCGTCGTGCCGCTGCAACCCGGAAAATACGTGATCGGACCGGCGGACGTCGAACCCCTGATCGACGAGAATACCATCGCGGTCGGTGTCGTGGTCGGCACCACCTTCACCGGACAGAACGACGACTTCACGGGTATCAACGACCTGCTGATCCGGGTCCGCGAGGAGCGGGGCTGGGACATCCCCATTCATGTGGACGGGGCCTCCGGGGGCTTCATCATGGCCTTCGTCCACCCCGAGATCGCCTGGGATTTCAGGCTGGCGCAGGTCCGCTCGATCAATGTCAGCAATCACAAGTACGGGCTGGTCTATCCGGGCATGGGTTGCGTCATCTTTCGCGATGCGAGTTGCGTCGCTGAGGAACTGATCTTCAAGATCAACTATCTGGGCGGCGAGATGCAGAATTTCAGTCTGAATTTCTCCCGCTCGGCCTCGCAGATTTTCCTCCAGTACTACAACTTCCTGAGACTGGGCCGCGAGGGCTACCGGCGCATCATGGCCAACATCATGCGCAATGCCCGACATCTGGCGGAGCGCATCCTGGCGTCCGGCCGCTTCGAATTGCTGGCCGACATCAATTATCTGCCGGTGGTGGTGCTGAGACTCCGCGACGACAGCCGCTATACGGTGTTCCAGATTTGCGAAATCCTGCGGGAACGCGGGTGGTCGGTCCCCGCTTACACACTGCCACCCGACGCGGAGACGGTCGCGGTCATGCGGGTCGTGGTCAAGGAGAACTTCAGCCGCGATATGGCCGACATCTTCGCCCGCGATCTGGAAAATGCCATTCAGCGGCTCGAAACCGACCGGCCTATCCGCCGGGCGCCTCCCGTAGACGGTCCCCGCCACCGGCCCTGCTGATACGGTCGATGGCGTCGCCAGCCTCGGTGGCTCGGCTCACCATCGTTAGTGCAACACCATTGCTCAGGGTCTTGATATCCAGCATTGAGTGATGGGTCTTCCGGATATGCCGCCAGGGCAGTCGTGTTCGTGACCATTCAGTCATGGGTCATCCTCGCTCGGCGAGCAATCACTGGAGTTCCGGGATACAAGAGCCGCAATTCGTGCCAGCTCTCAACACATGGCCGATTGCCTGGACGCTATCCAACCCCTGCTCCTGGATGGCGCAACGCAGGGTATTGAGACCTACGCCAAAACAGGCGCACACGGTGCGGCCCGGGTCCTGGCCGGACAGGGGTTTTCCCAGCAGCAGGCTGCGCCGATCCCGATCGTCCAGACAATCCTGAAGGAAGAGGCTGCCTAGCCATTCCCGCGGTTGCGACAGCGCCGCGCTATCGACGAACAGACAGCCCATCAGGCGCTTTTCGCGGAACCAGGCGCAGTGATAGCGTCCGGCCTGGCTGTCCTGAAATTCGGTCCACTCGTCCTTGTTGGCGTCGGCGAGAGCGGCATTGGGGTAACCCAGCAAGACCTGGGCCTGGGCCCGCCAATCGGGGGGCGCATGATGATCCGCCAGTTCGAAGCGCCAGTGCCGCCGGCCGGCGGCGCGGACCGCGTAGGCCAGGGCCGGCAGCGGCAGGAGTTGCCGTGTCAGCAGGAAGCCCTGCCAGGCAGGGTGCCAGGGCAGAATTTTAAGTGGGGTATGCTTCGACTCGGGTTCCCCCGAGAGAGGATCGGTCAGCGGATTGACCAGGGCATTGACCAGCCCGGCGGTGGCGTTACTCAGCGACCAGTGCATGGGCATGAAGACGGATGCGGGCGGCAGGGTGTCGGTCAGCCGCGCTCGGGCGATGGCTTCCCCGTACATCGTTTCCAGTCTTACCAAACTGTTCTGGAGGATGCCGAAGCTAGCCGCCGTGGCAGGATGCATCTCGGCGTAGGGTTCCGGTTGGTGTTGGGAGAGACGAGGCGATTTGCCGGTGCGGGTCATGGTGTGCCATTGATCGCGGACCCGGCCGGTGTTCAGACTCAGCGGGTAGTCCGCCGAGAGTTTGGTGCGGAGATCATCGATCCGGGGCGAGACCAGACGGGCGCGGCCATCGGCATGCGTGAACGTCCCTGTAGCGAACAACCGGGCCGTACCCGCGGGGCTCCGTGCATTGACCGGCCACTGTATGGGCTGCAGCGCGTCGTATTCGGCCAGGCCCAGCCCGGCCAGCCCCGAGATGTCGAACTGGCGCTCACCGTCGTTGCGGTAACCCGACAGTCGCGCGTGTTCGTCGAAGATTTCATGCACCGATTCATACGCAAAGCCCTCGCCAAAGCCCAGGCGTCGCGCCACCTGGCTGAGGATCCACCACTCCGGCCTGGCCTCGATCGGCGCGGGCAGGAAGGCGCGCTGGCGGGAGATGCGCCGTTCGGAATTGCTGACCGTACCGTCCTTTTCACCCCAGGCCAGCGCCGGCAGGCTAACATGCGCGAAGGGGGCGAGGTCGGTATCCGCCTCGCAGTCGGATACCACCACGAATTCACAGCGTGCCAGCGCGGCGCGGACCTGGCGGCTGTCCGGAAGGCTGACGACCGGGTTGGTCCCCATGATCCAGACCGCCCGAATGCAACCTTCGCCAATGGCCTGGAACAGATCAACGGCCTTGAGACCGGGACGCTCCGCCATGCGCGGGCTGCCCCAGAATTCCTGAACCAGCGCCCGATGCTCGACCCGCTCCAGGTCCAGGTGCGCGGCTAATTGGTTGGCCAGCCCCCCCACCTCGCGCCCACCCATGGCGTTGGGCTGGCCGGTCAGTGACAACGGTCCCATGCCGGGCTTGCCGATACGCCCGGTGGCCAGATGGACGTTCAGGATGGCATTCACCTTGTCCGCCCCCGTCGCGGACTGGTTGATCCCTTGCGACCAGGCCGTCACGACTTTCTCTGTGTGGGCAAACCAGCGATAGAACCGTGCGAGATCCTCTTCCGGAACACCGCAGGCGGCCGCCGTGGCGGGCACCGAGGGCGCGCGTTCGCGGGCAGCCGCCAGTGTTTCGGCATAACCCGTTAGATGTGTTTCGAGCAACGCGAAGTCGAGCCGGTCCTGTTGCCGCAGATAATGCAATAAGCCATCGAAAATCAGTGCGTCGGTACCCGGCTGTATGCCAAGGTGCAGATCGGCGGTCTCGGCGGTGACGGTCCGGCGCGGATCGATGGTCACCAGCCGCCGTCGGGGGTTGCCCTGACACGCTTTGAGGAGGCGTTGATACAGCACCGGATGACACCAGGCGGCGTTGGAGCCGACCAGGATGACGAGGTCGGCCAACTCCAGATCCTCGTAACAGCCCGGCACCAGGTCCTCCCCAAAGGCCCGCTTCTGCCCGGCGACGGTCGAGGACATGCAGAGCCGGGAATTGGTATCGATGTTGGCAGTGCCAATGTAGCCCTTCATCAGCTTGTTGGCGACATAGTAGTCCTCGGTCAATAGCTGTCCGGAGCCATAAATGGCTACCGCCTCCGGGCCATGTTCGTCGATGATGGCCCGAAACCGTCCCGCGACCTCGGTCAGCGCCTGGTCCCAGCTTACCTTTTCCCGACCGATGCGCGGGGCAAGCAGCCGTGTACGCAGGGATAGCGTCTCGCCCAGCGCGGAGCCTTTGGAACAGAGCCGACCAAAATTGGCGGGATGCGCGGGGTCCCCTTTGACCGTTGCAGCCTCGGCATCCTGGGGTGTGACCAGGATTCCGCAGCCAACCCCGCAATACGGGCAAGTGGTGCGAACCGTTGAGAACATCGTTGGCATGGTAGCGCTCCGTTGTTGTTAGGGCCGAGGAGAGGAAAAGGGCTGACGCCGTCAGAGCTTCAGTCAAACGATGCCGTTCCTGACCTTCACCGCAAAACAGGCGGTATTTCTTGGGACCAATCATGTCCGCTATAAAACCGATGAGAACCCGGAACACAACTACCGCGATCAATGGTATTGAAACAAAGTATATATCTCGCTGATTGGCAAACCCAGCTCGTAGTCATATCGAACGACAGCGGACCCAGCATGATCCAGACCATGAATGAAACTCTGAAATATAGAAAGGCCGCAGCCAGAGTAAGCTTTCAAGAAGGGTCAGATAATTGAACATGATTTCCAATATCGTTTCAATTTAGGTATTTCCATCCTTGACGAAACCCATTGATTAAGCGAAACTTGCAATGCCTTCGTGAGTGTGAGCAAGCCCGCGTGATCTCCTAAAGCAACCGAAGGTGTTCTGGTACCCCCGGGTTCAACCTGGGGGTACAGTTCTCGGAAACCTGACAAATCTTCAAACTCACCTATCATCTGCTTGATTTGCTTGACTGATTTGTCAGGTTTCCTGTGATTGGAGCCCACTCGCGGCGCCCATTACGTCCATGGTATTAGGGGTTCGAGTGACCGTTTCGTTGCTGGTTATTTCGTTATGGCTTAATCAACAACCTGTCTGGTAAGTCTTACCCGAACCCAGAAGCTAGGCGCCTAAACCTTCCTACAGGTCTATCAGATAAACCCCATGCTAGACGGTAGCCACTCCGAGCCAGATTATCCACCTCCCGTCGCTGGGGGAGGACTGCTCGATCGCAGGCTATTTCTCAAGCAGGGCGTTGGCGCCGGTGCTGGATTATTGCTGGTAGGACTAGACGCGCCAGCCGCTGAGATTCCACCCTGGATGCACACGCCAGGCGCTCCCTTCAGCAATTATGGGCAGCCGTCTACTCACGAAAAGGAGGCCATCCGCTGGATATCCGCCAATAGTGGTGCGCCAGGCAATGGCATTTCCTGGTCCCCTCTACACAAACTGGAGGGCATCATTACACCGAACGGACTCCATTTTGAGCGACACCACAACGGCGTGCCGGCAATCGATCCCGAGCGACATCGTCTGAGGTTGCATGGGCTGGTCCGTAACCCGATCAGTTTTGGTGTCGATGATCTGCTGCGTTACCCGATGGTATCGAGGATCTGCTTCCTAGAATGTGGTGGCAACAGTAACGCGGGATGGCACGAGGAGCCCATACAAACCCCTGCCGGCTATTTTCATGGGCTGGCGTCATGTTCCGAGTGGACCGGAGTACCTTTGTCCACCCTGCTCGACGAGGCCGGCTTGTTACCCGAGGCACGCTGGCTGATCGCGGAAGGCGCCGATGCGGCTGCCATGAACATCAGCATTCCGGTCGAGAAGGCGCTGGAAGATACTCTGGTAGCCCTGTACCAAAATGGTGAACGTATACGCCCGGAAAACGGTTATCCCATACGGCTGATACTGCCTGGTTGGGAGGCCGTGCTGAGCGTGAAATGGCTGCACCTCCTGCAAGCGGCGAAGGAACCCGTCATGGCCCGCAATGAAACAGCCAAGTACACGGAATTGCAACCGGATGGCAAAGCCCGACAATTCACTTTCCTGATGGATGCCAAATCGTTCATCACGCACCCTTCCCCCGGGTATCGATTGCGCGGGACCGGACTTTTCCAGATTTCCGGGCTTGCCTGGAGTGGCAGAGGCAAGATTCGCAAAGTCGAAGTTTCCGCCGATGGCGGTCAGAGCTGGGCGGAAGCGGCCCTGCAAGAACCTATCCTCTCGAAGTGCTTTACTCGCTTTCGTTTGCCTTGGCGCTGGGATGGCTCGCCTCGCGTCTTGAAAAGCCGCGCTATCGATGAAACTGGTTATCAGCAACCGGAACGCGCCACGCTGATTGCCGAACGTGGCCGCAACGGTTATTTCCACTATAACGCCATCGTATCCTGGGCCGTCGCGACAGACGGAAGTCTGAGTCATGTTTATGCCTAAGCCGGCTCGGTTTTCTCGTCCTCGCTGTTATGGATTATTAGCCTGCCAGCGCATCAACCCATTCCGCCAAGTCGTGACGCAAACATTGCACCATGCATTACGCCCATCGCCGTGGGTTTCGGCGCTGATCTTGTCGATGTGCATTTTGCCTACGGCACATGCCGCACCTGAAGGGCCCAAACTTGGAAAACCATTGTCTGCGCAAGAACTCAACGGGTTGGACATAAATGTTTTCCCCGACGGTCATGGCCTGCCCGCCGGGAGTGGAACAGCCCGTGAGGGCAAAGATATCTATAACACCCAGTGTGCGAGTTGCCATGGAATTAGGGGATCAGGTGGCAGTGCCGGTGAACTGACTGGCGGTTCATCCTTGCATGGCGCTCATCCCGATCAAACGATCGGCAACTACTGGCCCTATGCCACAACGATTTTCGACTTTGTCCGTCGCTCCATGCCGCTTAACGCACCCCGTAGTCTGTCCGATGATCAGGTGTATGCCATTACCGCATATCTTCTACATATCAACGGGATACTTGACGAAGATGCAGTAATGGACGCGAAATCATTGCCCGCCATCCGGATGCCCAATCGGGAAGGATTTGTCCGCGTCTGGCCTGATGGTCAGTAATACCACCCTAATCTCAGATATCGTTAGTCGCCCAACCGGTTGAGATTTCAGGTTTTCACAATTGTTCGCTTTCTAGCATGTGACTTGACACCGGCAACCGATTCCAATTGACCCGGCTAATGCCAGGCGACACCATGCCGACAAACGTAGTCAAGGTTGTGGCCCAGTGGTAATGCCTGACCCAGGTGCAATCAGGCACTACCCAAATCTGCTTATTTCATTCTTCCGAGCTGGGTTTATAGGCTTCTGTCAGCTGACGCTGCACATTGGGCGGAACCGTATCATGGTGACTCAATGTCAAGGTATAGGAGCCTTGACCCGAGGTCAGCGATTTCAAACGTGAGTGAAAACTCAGCAATTCCGCCAATGGAGCTCGACCCGAGACCACAGCCATACCCGCTTTTGATGGCGCGTGGCCGGTTATCTGCCCCCTTCTTGAGGCAAGATCACCACTGACATCTCCAATCGTTGTCTCTGGAATGGTCAGTTCGATATTCACGATGGGTTCCAGAACGATAGCCGAAGCTTTGGTCACGGCATCGAGAAATGCCTTTTTGCCTGCCATCACGAAGGCTATCTCCTTGCTGTCTACAGGATGTGTCTTACCATCGTAAACAATAACTCGTACGTCCTGCATGGGATAACCCGCGATCGCCCCAGACTCCAAAACCTGACGCACACCCTTTTCAACAGCCGGGATAAAGGTGCCAGGAATCGTGCCTCCTTTAACCTCATCCACAAATTCGAAGCCGTCACCGCGCGACAAGGGTTCAATGCGCAGGAAAACTTCGCCGAATTGCCCCGCTCCACCAGTTTGCTTTTTATGCCGATGATGCCCTTCCGCGGGAGCGGTAACCGTTTCCCGGTAGGGTATTTGAGGCGTCTGGGTTTCCACGTCCAGCTTGTACTGATCGTGCATTTTTTCAATGACACTATTCAAGTGCAATTCCCCCAAGCCATGCATGACTTCCTCGTGCGTTGAGGGATCAAAAGCAACATGCAGACTAGGGTCTTCCGCTTCCAGTTTATGAAGAACTTCAGAAAGTTTATGCTCATCCCCACGACGCTTCGGTTTTATCGCCAAACCAAACACTGAATGCGGGAAATCCAGTGGTCGCAAGTGAATATGGTCGTCTTCAGGGGCATCATGCAAAACAGCATCAAAATGAATTTCATCCACCTTGGCCATCGCGATAATATCCCCAGGCACCGCATGAGTAATAGGTACATGCTGCTTACCTAATAATCTAAATAGCTGCCCCATCCGCACGGGTTTTCTGGACTCGCCTACCAGTAACTGTGTATCTGGACCTATGGTTCCCTGATGCACACGAATAACTGAAACCTTCCCGACATAGGGATCAATTTCGACTTTGAAAACGTGTGCCAATACATGTGCGCTTTTATCAGGATATGCCTTGAAGGGAACCGCGTCCTTGCGTTCACCGTTGGATGGCCAGCGTTCGTATAGCGGAGGGTTACCTTCAGCAGGATTGGGTAATAACTTCACCATGATGTCGGCCAACTCGGGAACACCTGCTCCGGTACGGGCAGAAACGAAACAAACCGGTACGAGATGTCCTGCGCGGAGGGCGGCTTCGAAGGGTTCATGCAATTCATCCGGTGTGATCTCACCCTGCTCAAGATAGCGAGTCATGAGTTCTTCATCGACCTCCACGACCTGATCGACGAGAGCACGATGACATTCGGTAACCGAGGAGAAATCGGAATCGCCACCGGGATTGAAGAAACAATCCACTACTGTAGAGGCATTATTTGCCGGAAGATTGATAGGCAGGCATTCCTTACCGAAAGCCTCCCTGATGTCTTGTAAGAGTCCGGGCAGATCCAGATTTTCTGCATCGATCTTATTGATAACAATCATCCGACATAATTTGCGGGATTCCGCCCATTGCATCATGCGGCGGGCCGTGATTTCTATCCCATTTTGAGCGTTGATCACAATGGCCACGGTTTCCACGGCATCCAAAGCGCAAAGCGCTTGACCCATGAAATCAGGCGTACCCGGCGTATCCAGCAAATGGACCAGCTTATTTTGGTGCTCAAAGTGAGTCACCGCCAACTTCAACGAATGTTGATGTGATTTTTCGAGTGGCTCATAGTCACAAACCATCGTGCCCTTTTCCAATTCACCGGGAGCATTGATCATCCCAGTGCGATGCAATAGGGTTTCAATCAGCGTAGTTTTGCCAGACCCATTTTGTCCCGCGAATGCAAGCGTGCGAATATCTGCTGTTTCATGGGTATTCATGTTGTTCTCCGTGAGAAAATGCAAAAATCCTATTCTGCAAACCGGCTGCTAGCCGGAGCGCTTCTTGACTGTTTATATATGGATTTGAATATATAACCTTGGGTTACAATAAGCATCCATTTGAAAACAATGTTTTGTAAATAACAGAGTTTGACGGCTACTGACTCGTTATTCAAAAGCCCATATTGGATTGATGACTCACTGTAACTTGATACAGCATGATGTCATATAATCAATGCAACAAGAGTAATAAGCGCGATACCACTATCCGCCGACAATAAGCATGTTAGAGATCATGCCATCAAGAAATTGTCAACCCCCGAACGGATATGTCACGCTTATCCAAACATGATTATGCCACTATGACAGCATCAATGGATACCGCAGACGTTCATTTCCGCCGCTAATTCCCTGTTGGGTTGATGGAAATCAGGAGACAACGTCCGCCTTAGGATATTGCATAAAAAAGCCCCCCATCCTGTGATGGGGGGCTTTCGGAGCGCCTTCGGCGAGGGGGGCGACGGGTGAACCCGGCGCCCGCCAGGCTTACATGAAGGACGGGATCAGCGGGGCGTCAACCTGAGAGATCTGACGGTTGCCGTCCGCATCGAAGAAGAACAGCAGACCGGCGAAGCGGCTGTCCG
>Ga0172367_10004147_pt1 | contig 18240 bp, 12 predicted proteins | sample Lak10m_FD_114542 | JGI IMG/M metagenome (GOLD analysis project Ga0172367, IMG submission 114542) | Freshwater microbial communities from Kabuno Bay, South-Kivu, Congo - kab_022012_10m | ecosystem: Environmental > Aquatic > Freshwater > Lake | place: Democratic Republic of the Congo: South-Kivu...
CATTAATTCCACTCGCAGAAGATCTGCTCCCAAATCGGCCAGCTGGGCATAGAGATCCTTTGCTGTGGTCGTCTTTTCAAGGGGCACCCTGCGAAGGCCGATAACATCTCCCGCATCGAGCTTTTTCACTAACTTCTGCAAGGTCACGCCGGATTCCCTGTCCCCTGCTTCAATTGCCCTTTGAATGGGAGCAGCCCCTCGCCAGCGTGGTAATAGACTTCCATGGACATTAACAGCCCCAAAAGTAAACATTTTTATAAAATCCTCAGTCAAGATCTGTCCAAAGGCCACAACTATGGCAACTTCAGCACCCCACCTGCGAATTTCTTCTACTATCAATGAATTTTGTTTTAAAGATTCGGGGGTAAGGACCGTAATACCGTGACGAAGAGCTAAAACCTTCACAGGACTGGGAGTCAATAGAAGTTTACGTCCGGCAGGACGATCCGGTTGAGAAACAACTCCCACCACTTCATAGTGTTCGTCATCCAGCAAGGCTTGAAGGGATTGGACTGCAAACTCGGGAGTTCCCAAAAATACCACCCGAACTTTGCTCACAGTGCACTCCCCTCATCCGAGGAGTTCGATGTGGCCCCCTCCTTTTTCAAAGCTTCCCTCACTGGACCTTTTCGCCTGGGACTTCCTTCGGGTTTGTTTTCAGGATAACCGTGTTTTTTAATTTGATTTTTAATTTTATTAGACTTGATAAAACTGATTCGATCTATAAACAATTGTCCCTGCAAATGATCTATTTCGTGCTGAATACAAATAGCCAATAGACCATCCACCTTCAAACGATTTTCCTTCCCGTACAGATCCTGATACTTCAATTCAATAACTTCTGCCCTTTCTACCGTTTCATAAAAACTGGGCACACTCAGGCAACCTTCATCAAAAGTGGTTTTCCCTTTTTGGGTAATCACCTCTGGATTAACCAACAAAAGTGGTTGAGTAATGGTTTTTTCTAATTCCGTCATTTCCTCATAATTATAACGGCCCTTCTCATCCTTTGGACGAGTGTCCACGACAACAAAACGCTGGAACTCACCAATTTGAGGAGCGGCCAAACCAATGCCTTTGGAGGCGTACATGGTCTCCAACATATCGTCTGCCAACAATTTCAATTCGCTCCCAAAGTTCTGCACAACCTGAGATACTTCTCGAAGACGAGGATCTGGAAATGTTAAAATTGCTCTAATTGACATAGAACCTCCTTAGTAATTGGGCCACTCATAAAAAGTGAGTGGGGATTCTATACAGTTCCTGCCCTATTTTTTCAAGCGCCACATCAACCAAATTCCCAGAGCTGACATCAAAAAATTAGGACTCCAAGCCGCCAACACTGGAGCGATATGCCCATGTTGCCCCAGAGTTAAAAATGAACTCAATAAAACCCAGTAGGCAAATACCAATGCCAAACTGATTCCCAAATTGGCAACCATTCCCCCAGAACGGGCTCTTCCCACACAAAAAGGAATGCCAATAAAACACATCACCAAACCCGCCATTCCAAATCCAAACTTCGAATGATAATCCACTTCATAACGAAGGGTATCCAGTCCGGCCTCTTTATTCTTACGGATAAAATAATTTAATTCTTGTTGAGACAGAACTTCGGAGGCCATGCCACTTTTTTTCAAAGAATCCCCATCTTCGGTCATTTCAATATTCTTTTGCTTGTAGTTGCTGGTCAATGGAAAGGGATCTTTTTCACTGAAGATGGTAATGGACCCTTCCCTTAAAGTCCATTTATTGCCAGCAAATTCCACTTCCTTCGCCGTGAGCATTTCCAGTAAATCCCAGGCCTCCGAAAAGAAATAAAGAGTCACACCCTGGGCTTTCATACCATCCACACTCAATGTTTTGATATTGAAAATAGTATTTTTAGAACGGTACCAAATTCGATCGGTTTTGAGGGTTGAAAATAAACCCGGTTGCTTTTTCATCTCGTAATAATAAACATAATTTTTTTGTCGAGTGGCCCTTGGCAGCACTTGGTCCGCGACATAGTACCCAAACGCAGATATCAGAAGAACCCAAAGTAACACAGGAGTGACGATTCTAAAAAGACTCATTCCCGAGGCAAATAGAGCGACTAATTCATTATTCCGATTCAAATTTGAAATGGTCAATACAGAACCTAACAAACACACCACCGGTAGCATCTTATTGAAAATTTCAGGACTGTAATAGGCATAGTATTTAGCTAAGGTAGAGGCCGCCAAACCCTTAAAGGTTACCATCGTTGACATCACATCAATGGCCAAAAACAAAGTCATCAACACCAGCAAAGAACCTAAAAAAAAGCCCCAAAATAAGAGAGAGATATAGCGGTCAATGCGATTCACGTTGAATGACTCCTTTGAAAACATGGAATTTACTAAGAATAAATGCAGTGATGCCATCTTGCAATATTCTTGACTCATCCCTCTAGTTCATATTCTACTTAATCTATGGCTTTACGCGTCTTATTAGCTGATGAAAGTTCTACAATTAAAAAAGTAATGCAACTGGCATTGCAGGATTTTGGCGTTGAGGTGAAATCTGTCCCCAATGGGTTGGATGTCTCATCCGTCGTGAAAACCTTTTTACCTGATATTATTTTTGCCGATGTGCTTCTGACCAAAAAATCTGGTTATGATGTTTGTTCCGAATTAAAAATGGATTCTGCCACTGAAGAAATTCCCGTCGTATTGATGTGGAGTAGCTTTATGGAGCTGGATCAACAGCGTTTTGTTCAATCTCTGGCCAATGGACGTTTGGAAAAACCATTCGATGCGGACACCCTCCGTTCCTTAGTTAATCATCTGGTTCCCAGAACCACACACAACCCTTTAAGTGCCTTTCTTAAATTTCCAAAACTCCCTGAATTTAACGAGCCAGTCGCCCCTTCCAGCAGTGAGGAGGACTCTCTCAGTCCTCCGGAGGAATTTGCCCAGGTTCCCCTTTATGGTTCCAGAAAAAAATTAGAAGAACCAGGCCTAGCATCTTCTGAAGACAGCTGGTCTCAACAAAACTTAGATAAATTTAAAATCCAAATTCCTGAAGAAATTTCCAACGAACCTCATTACCAGTTTGAAGATCCACAGCAGATCCCCCCTCACTCTGACACTCCACCTCATTCCATCAGCGAAGAGACCCAACTTGGAGAAGTTGGGATAGGAACAAATGATTTCGAGGAGATTGATTTTAATTCTTCCGAAGATTTAATGCAACCGCAGGCAAAGTCTATCGAGCCCATTGCATTCGAAGTCGAAAAAAAGCGCACCGACCCCTCTTCAACAAATTTCAACACCGAACCTATTGAGACAAAATTCCCCGCTTTGAGCGAAGAACGCCTTTTACAGGAAGCTCGAAGCATTATCGAATCCATTTGTTGGAAAATTCTTCCCGACATTACAGAAAAGATCGTGCGAGAAGAACTGCAAAAAGTCATGGCCAAGATCGATCATCAGTAGGTCGCCAAATTGTAAAAAAAATAAAAAGGCGACCAGGAATAAGAGGGGGGCACCTGGTCGCCATGGGGGGGTACTTATATCCTTAGCAAAGGCAGTGCCACTCTCCCTCCTTCAATCTCAAGGCATTGGACTAGCTTGACTGTTTGGAATTCTAACAAAATGCCGGCAATTGTCAGTCTGCCCACTCTCGTTGGCATATAAAATTTTGGATCCCATCTTGACTGTTCTGTAATTCCCCCCTAGAAGTTCACCACCCGAAGGAACTTTCTAAAAAGGACTATTCAATGAAATCTATTTTAAAAAAAGGGACGATCTTCTTAGAAAAAAGAACGATAACTCTTGCGCTTTTCATGGTATTAAGTACCCACGATGGCGGAGCCGTCGCCGCAAATTCCATTCCTGGTGAGGGGCCCGTTGTCGATCGCGGCCTATTGGATACAAAGACCTCACCTTGCCAAGACTTTTACCAATATGCCTGCGGGACTTGGATGGAAAAAACCCAGATCCCCGGAGATCGTTCTTCATGGTTTCGCTTCAGTGAAATTGATGAACGCACTCTTGGAATTTTAAAGAAGATTCTTGAAAGCTATCAAAGCAATAAGCCCGCACCCCAACAAAAATATTCTAAAGCAATGGGAGATTTTTATAAGTCCTGTATGGCCCCAAGAGCCACGGATAAAATGGCCCTTCTTCAGCTTAAATCTCAATTTGAGAAAATTAAAAAAATGAAAGTGAACTCGGATTTGCCCGAAATTCTGGGACAATTGCACAGTCAGGGAATTTCCGGTTTCTTTGGATTTTATATTGACCAAGACATGGGAGATGCCACTCAAGCTATCGCGAATCTCTCCCAGGATGGCCTGGGACTTCCAGAAAAAAGCTATTATACTGAGAACAGCGCTGAGAATTTAAAGCTGCGAGCTCAGTATATTAAACATGTTGAAAAAATGTTGAAATTGGTGGGTTTTAAGACTGAAAATGCTCAGAAGGCCAGTAAGGCTATTTTCGAACTAGAAACTGAATTGGCAAAAAATTCACTTTCTGCAGAAGAGCAAAGAGATCCGAAGGCCCTCTATCATCCTATGCGGCCCGAAGAACTCCTTATTTATGGAGATGCTTTTGACTGGGGATATTATTTGAAAGAGATCGGAGCTCTTCATGCTCAGAAAATTAATGTGACAACTCCTGTCTTTTTTCAGGGGTTCAATAATATTCTAGCGAAGAGCACATTAGATACTCTTAAAGTCTATCTTATCTGGAATGTCATCCATTCTACAGCGGAGTTTTCATCAGATGCTATTTTTAAGGAAAATTTTGCTTTTTACGGAAAGATTTTGAATGGACAAAAGGAGCCCCAAGTTCTTTGGAAACGCTGTGTAGGAGCCATCGATAACTCTATGGGGGAAGCTCTTGGAGACTCTTTTGTTCAAGTAGCTTTTGGAGCTGATGCCAAAGATTATACTCAAAAAATGATGAATAACGTCCTTGCTGAATTTCATAAAACTATTCAAAGTTTAACATGGATGGATGCAGCTACCAAAGAAGGAGCTAGCCAGAAACTCAATTCATTGATGGAAAAGGTGGGTTACCCCGATACCTTTAAAAATTATGATCCATTGAAAGTGAGTGGCGAATCTTTTTTCAACAACATGCTGCAGAGTCATATTTTTGCATTTCAAAAAATGCTCGCAAAACTAGGAAAACCCGTAGATCGAGGTGAATGGGGTATGACCCCTCCTACGAACAATGCCTACTATAATCCATTAATGAATGAAATTGTTTTTCCTGCCGGAATTTTGCAAGCTCCTTTATTTTCAACGAAATCCAACCTGGCAGCCAACTACGGAGCAACGGGCGCCACCATTGGACACGAAATGACTCACGGTTTGGACGACGAAGGTCGCCAATATGATTCCGTCGGAAATTTACGAGATTGGTGGACTCCTGTCGTGGCAGAAACATTCCAAAGGAAATCTCAATGCTTGATCGATCAGTATGACAAGTATACTGTCGCCGGCGGAGTTCCAATTAAAGGGGCCCTCACTTTAGGCGAAAATATTGCGGACCTGGGGGGCTTAAAGTTGGCGTTAAAAGCTTTCAAAAATCTAGGTGCCTATAGTGGTGAAGATCTACAGACTTTCTTTATTTCCTATGCCCAGTCTTGGTGTGGAAAATCAACTCCTGAAAAAGAAAAGCGTTTGGCCACCATGGATCCGCACTCCCCTCCTCGATTTCGAGTGAATGGAGTGGTTGTGAATCTTCCTGAGTTTGCAGAGGCCTTTCGTTGTGAAACAGGAGCCCCCATGGCTCCTCTAGAGCGTTGCGAGGTCTGGTAGCTCCTGGAATATTATCTAATTCTGGCGGATGAGACTGCGAGACCAAGTTTGAATTGCAGCTATAACGCCCGCTTTAGATTCGTTAAAGCTCACGCCATAGGCATGATTATGCTCATTCCAAACAATCTGGCCCTGTACCTCAATTTTTTCATTGCCGTCAGGGCTGGCAATTTGCAATGTAACAAGTCCGCCTTTTTCAAGGGCCTGATCCACATTAAAGGAAACACCGCCCATCGAAATCGTCTGAGTACTACCCACTAATTCTCGATCGCCGACTTTAATTCGAATTTCAGAATTCATTCGAAAACGATCATACTTACGACGGCTTGCTGGGTGACGCTGCCGCAGGAAGTACCATACCATCACGGGGGCAAATAAAATGGCCAGAAACCAAGGATTAAGGCCCGTATTGCCGAATCCTCCACGATCAAGACCGGACTTCATCAAGGCAACCATTCCACAGCCTGAAGTTTTCATTTCGGGCCCGCTCCCATCGGACGAAGCTAGGCTTCGCGGCTCATCAGTATAATTGGGAGTATAAGCTGGCTGCGAAGGAGGAGTGCTCACTTGGAGTTTAGCCTGAGTCAGCGCATTTAAAACTTGGACTCGACGACCTCCAGAAACCTTATTATTCAGCTGGGAAAGTCCCTCTGACGTTGACAATAATAACTGTTTAATTTGATAGCCAGTCAATTGAGGGGATTCACTTGTAATCAATGCTGCGACTCCGGAAATAAAAGGAGCTGCCATACTAGTCCCGGACATTGTTCCAAAGCCACCGGGAATCGTACTCAAGATTCCAACTCCAGGAGCTGCTATCTCGACAGTTCTAAATCCGTAATTTGAAAAACTTGCCAAATTGTCAAAACTATTAACTGCAGCGACAGCCAAACTGCTGGGAATATCATAATTAGCAGGATACATCGTCGTTCCATCATTGTCTTTGCTATAATTACCTGCTGCGTTCACCAATAAAACTTGGTGATCATAGGCGAAGGTAAATGCCTCATGCAAAGAACGACTGTAGGAGGGACCTCCCCAGGAATTATTAATCACTTTGGCCCCATTATTGACGGCGTAATAGATTGCCTTAATTGCATTTGCCGTTGATCCACTTCCATCAGCCGCTAAAAACTTCAAAGGCATAATCACAATTTTTGACTCTCCAATGGGAGTTGATAAAACATCCATGGATGTTCCAACTATAATACCTGATACGTGAGTTCCATGATCTTGATCATCCGTGGGTGTGGCGTTGTTGGCGCTAAAGTTCCAACCATTAACATCATCGACATATCCATTAAAATCATCATCGATCCCATTTCCTGGAATTTCACGAGGATTAACCCACAATGCCCCCGTCCCCCCTTGATTGTAGGGCTTAAATACATCATGTTGAAGATCAATACCGGTATCAATAACAGCAACAACGACTTTGTTGGAGGAGGAGGGGGGACTCATTACGGACCAGGCTTCTGTTACGTGGACCGGAGTTGTTGATTGGGAATAGGTACCCGCGTTAGAATAAGAGGACCCCGTAACGTCCAAAAAACTCATTTTACCCAAAGTTTGATTAACAACACCGTCGTCTGCTAGCCGCAATACATAGTTCGGTTCAATATATTCCACCGTCGGATCATTTTTGAGATCTTCATAGACTGCTTTCATCGCAACATCGGAATTCATGTTGGATGAGGTTTTCAACGAAATATGATACATATTCATCGCAGCAAAACTAGCCTTCAAGGCAGCTTTCCCCTGGAGCTTTTGCGCGGCCTCCCCGGGGCGAATCAAGGACTTATACTTAATAATATATTCACCGGCAACAACCTCCGATGGAATGCCACCCGAAGGAATGGAACTTTGGGCCCAGAGGGGGACACTCCACAGCCAGAGAAACCATCTCAAAAAAAAGAGGCTCATGCGACCTATCAAATTTAATATATAAGAATCGAGGCGATTCACAATGTTCTCTCCTGTCAAAAAGGATGTTGACGTACCTTATTCAACAAACTTACTCTCCCCTTTATTATCGGCCAAAAGTCCGGAAACGTAATTAGACAATTTGAGAATTCTTAATTATTTAGCAAAAACCAATTATCCTAGAGAATTAGTAGCTACTGACTTTTTGGCATTTCGAGACAAAAACAGAATTTGTTTCAAAGTGAGAGAGGGAATTTCAGTTATGTTAAAGAAAGTTCAGAAAATATTTATAAGCGGCCTCATGAGCTTTTTGCCCTTTGCCGCTGCTATTTATATCATAGTTTCGGTGGTGGGTCTGTTCGAAAATTTTCTTGGCAATACGTTGAAAATGTTTTTACCCATGTACTTTCCTGGAATGGGATTTATTGCAACAATTTTGATTATCTTTTTTTTCGGCCTTCTCCTGAATAGCTTGATCACCGAAAGTATTTTTAGAAATCTGGAGGCCATGTTTTTGGAAATTCCATTTTTTAGAACGGTCTACTCGCCTTTACGAGACTTGATGAATTTATTTTCCAAAACATCAAAATCGAAAATGCAAAGTGTTGTCTTAGTTCATCTCCAACCCCAAGGACTGCAAGCCCTCGGAATTATCACTCGGGATCCCGCTGAAGAGGTTATTAACCTCCCTCTTTCGAATGACCCCAAGGTGGCGGTTTACATCCCGCTCAGCTACAGTATGGGTGGATTCACTCTCTTAGTGGAAAAGAGTAAACTCACTCCAGTCAATATCAGTGTGGAAAAAGCAATGAGTTTGATTCTCACTGGCTGGGTAGCTTCGGACACAAAGGCCAAAGGAGATTCTGGAAATGAGTAATCAAGGAACCCATAGAACCACCATTGGAAAAGCCCTTCAAATAAATTTGGATGCCACTCGCTACGGCACTTTTGCGGAGATTGGTGCTGGACAAGAAGTGGCGCGATATTTTTTCCTTGCCGGAAAAGCCTCTCAGACCATAGCCAAAACCATGTCTGCCTATGATATGACTTTCAGCGATGCTATCTATGGAAAAGAGCGATCTGGACGTTATGTCTGTGAATCCCGTCTCGATAAAATGCTTACAAAAGAGTACGATCTGCTCTTGGAAAGACTCAGTTCCACCAAAGGACAGGATCACTGCTTTTTTTCTTTTGCTAATACCTGCACCACCGGTGACATTCAGAGAAGTCACGGTTGGATGGGGCTTCGGTTTCAAGAAAAATTCAATGGACCTTCTAATGAAATTATTCTGCATGTGCGCATGCTTGAAAATTCAAGACTGGGTCAACAAGATGCCCTGGGGATTCTGGGAGTCAACTTGCTTCATGCTGCTTTTTTTCGCACAAAAAATCGAGGGGACTTTTTATCTTCCTTAGTTGATAATTTGCGACCTGGACAAGTGATCATCGACTACTTGCGGTTTTCTGGTCCGGACCTCAAAGACTATGACAACCAATGGATGAATACCGAGTTAGTAAGAAGGGATCTAGCAGAGGCCATCATATTTTCGCCAGAAATGGAAGTCTTGAATGTTGCGGATGTCGTGTATAATAAAGCCATCCTCCTGCAACCTGTGGCCCTTGCCCCCTCCTCCCAGCTTCAATCCAATTTATTGGACCAAGGTCTTCGCACTTTCAAGCACGATATACGGCGATCGCGCCATGACAATGACAAAATTCCCGATGTTCTTCCTCTGCTAGAAATGACTTTTAATAAACCCGCAGCAGATGGTCAGAAATTAGAAAGTACTGAACTTATTAAAAAAATTAAAAGCTTCACCAGTCTGGGGCAAAATATCCTAGTTACAAATCATTACCTTTTTTATGAGATTAAACGAACTATCCGACTCTACAGTAAAGAACCTTTTTGGATACTTCTAGGTGCCACAAAATTACCGAAAGTATTCGATCCCGTTTATTATACAAACTTGGAAGGGGGCCTCCCTGAAGGTCTAGCCCTGCTCCTCGAAGACAATGTTCGTTTGTTAGTTTACAACCAAAAAGTAAATACCGAACAAGTAACTGCAGGAAGCTTTGTACCTGATAACAAATGGAAACTCCTTTACCAACACTATTTATTTAACGGAAAGGTGCTAGATTTACTAGCAGATCCCAACTAAGATTGGGGTCTACCTTCATTTCGACCCCTTGCTAATTCCAAATGCAGTTAATACCCATTCTGATTAAAAAGTAGACCAAGGACCGACCGTAGAGAGCGCGGAGGTTCCATTTTTTTAATTCCTAATTTTAACAAAAATACCCTTCATTTTTTCTGCTCAAAACCGATCAGGTCTTCGTGCATTTTTTAATGTGCGTTGAATTAATGCTATTTTTAATACTCATTTCTATTAAGGAAGGCTTTTGCTTGGCAGACTTTGAAACAGAACTTAAATTAGGATTTCTAGAGGAAGCAGAGCAAGCTATCAGCGATGTTGAACAGAGCTTTTTAGCACTGGAAGCGAATCCTAACGACACTGAAAATATCAATAAGATATTTCGACTGGCCCATAATTTAAAAGGATCTTCTAAAGCAGTCGGATTCGATGAATTTGGAGCCTTCACTCACCAATTCGAATCCTTTATTCTCAAGGTTAAGAACGGCGAACTGAAAGCCACTGCGTCCATAATAAATCTCCTCCTTAAAGCCAACGATCATGTCTCAGAAATGGTTCAAACACTCAAACTGGATCTGAATGCGAAGCTTGACTCCTCAGCTGTTCTCTTTGAATTCGAAAACTATAAAGAGGAATCCCTTCCTAAAGACGAACCCCCTCCTTTGGTTTCGCAAAACTCAGAATTCGATCAGGCAGAGGCATCCTCAAAAGGTATCAAGGCTGAGGAAGGAGCCTCTGAAGAATACCTCCCGGCGCCGACCGCCGTAGCTGCGAAAATCACGCCATCTCCTGCTGCCGCAGCATCCAAGACCAGTGCCGGACCCGAAGAGAGCATCCGCGTAGGTCTCAATAAGGTTGAAAATTTAATCAATTTTGTGGGTGAAATGACGATCCTTCACAGTGTTCTGCGGGAACAAATCACTGCGACGGAATCTCCCTTAATCAAAAAGACCGTTCACCAGCTCGGTAAAGTGAGCAAGGAAATTCAAGATCTCACCATGGGACTTCGAATGATTCCTCTCAAGCCCACTTTTCAGAAAATGCAAAGAATTGTCCGAGACACTTCCAAGACCCTGGATAAAGTAGTCCATATTACCTTATCGGGAGAGGACAGTGAATTGGACAAAACCGTACTAGAAAAAATCAATGATCCCCTCGTCCATCTCATTCGCAATTCAGTGGATCATGGAATTGAGTCGGCTGATTTGCGAATCCAAAGAGGAAAGTCCCCCCAAGGAATGGTACACCTCAAAGCCTACCATTTTTCAGGCAAATTGGTTATTGAAGTCAGCGATGATGGTGGCGGTCTAGATCCTCATAAATTAAAATCCAAAGCCGTGGAAAAAGGAATTCTCAAACCCCATGTGGAAATTACGGAAACTGAAGCCTTTCAATTAATTTTTGCTCCTGGCTTCTCCACCAAAGAACAAATAACGGATGTGTCAGGACGTGGCGTGGGCATGGACGTTGTTCGTACCAATATCACCGATCTCGGGGGCGAAATTCAAATTGACTCAGAACTTGGAAAAGGCACCACCTTCCGAATTCTCCTCCCTCTCACTCTTGCCATTGTCGATGCCATGGTTATGAATTACAGCGAGCATCGTTTTGTAATTCCAATAAATCATGTTTATGAAACATTGAAGCCTGATTTAAAAATGATCCAATCAAATACCAATACCGGGGATACCTTAATGTTACGAGGCGAGAACCTTCCGATTTTGAGGCTCGGAGATTTTTTTGCAATCAAGAGCCATCGCCCCGCCCACTCCATGATTGCCATGGTCATTCGTTCCGGAACAAAAGCCTTTGCTTTATTGGTGGATGATATTGTGGGTCGATACCAAATAGTCATTAAGCAACTTGGACCTGATTTACAGCATATCAAAGGAATCAGTGGCAGCACGATTCTTGGCGACGGAAAACCAGCCTTGATTCTAGAACCCCAGGATTTAATAAAGCGAAAAATATTTCCCAGTTATCAGAACCCGTCCCCTAATACAGGAGGAGCCGCAGCATGATTGAAAATAAGAGGTATCTTTGTTTTGGTCTAGGCAAAGAGGAATTTGCAATTCCTCTCCTCGCCGTGAAAGAAGTGCTGGGAGTACCCGAGATAACTCCAATCCCCCAGGCCGCTAATTATTTTTTGGGAATCATGAATTTGAGAGGTTCTATCATCTCGATCATTGATCTCCGGCTTAAATTGGGAATCAAAGCCCAAAACGGTGAAGAAACCAGTGTGATCATTTTGGACGTCGGACAATATAATTTGGGTGTCATGGTGGATCGGGTCAATGCAGTGGTGAGTTTATCCGCAGATCAACTTTCAGAGAAGCCGGTCATCAATTCTCATATTTCAACAGATTTTATCTCTAATGTTTTTCGTAAGGACGAAATTCTCGTTCTACTTCTGGACATTGGCAAGGCCCTTTCCCTAGAAGATAAAAATCTCTTAGCAAACCAAAGTAAAAGACTTGCTGCATAGCAAGTGAGGATAAAAAATGAAATTTACAAATGTCTCTCTCAAAACTAAAATTATTGGAATCGTCATGACTGTCGTCGCCTTGATAGGTCTAGGTTCCTTTTTCAATATGAATCAGTTTGCCTCCTCCTATAAAGAAACTTTGAACAACAAGTTTGAAAGTACGGCAGTTGCACTGGGAGAAAGTATTACAGCCCAACTTTATGAAAGGTATGGGGACGTTCAGGCCTTCGCACTCAACCCTACGATCATTCAATTGGATAAACATAAATTAGCTCCCCTCCTCGATCAATATGTTCGCATGTATGGAATTTATGATCTCATACTTGTCTTAGATAAGTCCGGAAATTTAGTCGGAAGCAATACCAAAGATGCTGCTGGAAAAAATGTAGACACCACTCATCTCCTTAAAGTGGATTTTGCCCAACAGCCATGGTTTATGGCAGCCCTCAAGGGGGAATCGACTGAGGAAAAGAAAAACGGGTATTCCGGAACCTATTTGGAAGATTTTATCGATGATCCAATAATGGCCAATGCCTTTGGGGAACCTCGCTTTGGGACATCTTTTTCAACTCCGATCAAAAATGAAGAAGGTAAAACTGTTGGCGTCATCACCAATCGTGCCGGAAAACGATGGTTCGAAAATGAGGTTATCAAAACCTACGAACATCTCCACAGTGATGGATTTAAAGATCTTGAAGTTACTGTTACCAACCGTGAAGGAAAAATTATTTCTTTTGCAGGAACCAACGAAAAAACTTTAAAGATGGAAATGGTTGAAGACTCTAAAGTCATTCTCAATGAAAATTTTGTCCAAAATCATGTCCCTGGTGGAGAGGAATATCATAAAAATAAAACGGGTGTCGCTCGTTCCAAATATATTACAGATGACAGTTTCGACATCGTGGGTTTTCACCAAATTGACAACAATAAAGCCATTGAATCTTTGGGGTGGGGTGCCTTTGTTCATGATTCTGAGGATGATGCCTACAGCCATGTTAAAAGTGCCCAAAGTAATTTTATGTTTATTTTAGGTGCTTCCTTATTTATTGCAATCGCAATTGCCGTATTTTTTGGAGTGTCCATTGCAAAAAGCATCACTGCGGTTTCGACGGCCCTAGCGAAAAACTCAAGCGAAGTTTCCTCGGCTTCGGTACGCATCGCCAGTGGGGCGACTGAACTTTCTGAATCTTCCACCGAACAGGCTGCCGCTCTCCAGGAAACTGTCACCGCAGTAGATGAGATTAGTGCCATGGTTGATAAAAATGCGGAAGCAGCCAATCGATCCAAGGATGTTTCTCAGCAAAGCAAACTAGCTGCTGAGAGAGGGCGAGAAATCATGGATCAAATGCTTGCCGCAATAGATGCCATCGATCATTCTAACGATGAAATTTCAAAACAAATGGAAGAGTCAAACCGCGAGCTCTCGGAAATCACTAAAATGATAAATGACATAGGTAATAAAACTAAAGTCATCAATGAAATTGTATTTCAAACTAAACTTCTTTCATTTAATGCCTCTGTCGAAGCTGCGCGGGCCGGAGAATATGGAAAGGGCTTTTCTGTGGTGGCTGAAGAAGTGGGAAACCTTGCCCAAATGTCAGGGAACGCAGCTAAGGAAATTTCAGGCCTTCTCGATGCTTCGGTACATAAAGTGAACTCCATCGTAAACGATACGAAATCTCGAGTTCAGCGCCTCACATCCAACTCTAAGGACAAAGTAAAATCGGGAGCCCAAACAGCCAAAGAATGCACAGATGCATTGGAAGAAATTCTTCAAAATATCCAGTCAGTAGATTCAATGGTTTCGGAGATTGCGGTTGCCTCTTCGGAACAGTCGACAGGAATCCAAGAGATTTCTAAAGCCGTGGGTCAAATGGAGCAGGTGACACAACAAAATTCCACGGTCGCCCAAGGTTCTTCGGTCTCTGCTGAACAATTGCGAGCCCAGGCAACCCATCTCAATTCTATCGTCCAAGATCTTATATTTCTCATTCATGGAGATCGCACCAACAATACCCATCACCCAAAAGATCTTGCTTCTGAGAAAGCGTCCCCATCCGCAGGGACTTCCTCAAAAAAAGGCAAGGATCCGAAAGTTGCCCAAAACTTTGGAATCCCGGAAAAGAATGTTCTACCTTTTCAAGCTTCTGAGGCTCCTGCCAGGGATTTCCATGGAGATATCAAAGCAGATTTCCGACCTAAACAGGCTGCTGGCGGAGAATTTGTTCCCTCTTCCGAGGATCCTGGTTTTTCAGAGTAAACTATGGCGACGACATCCTTAATACCTGGGAAGGGGATTTTTCTGTGAGTTCACTTAAAAAAACACCTGAAGATTATACGGCAGAAACTATTCAGCAAGTTGCAAGAATAGTATCAGAGATGGCTGGAATTCAATTAGGCCCCAAGCAATATCCGATGATTGAAAATAGGCTGCGCACTCGAATGATGCGGCTTAATATACCCACCTTTGAAAACTATCTTCATTTTCTGAGACAGAACAGTGAGAATGAATCCCAAGCCCTCCTATCCCTTCTTACGACTCATCACACCTATTTTTTTAGAGAATTTTCCCATTTTGAACATCTCCTCAACAATGGACTCCCGGATGCTATTGCTAAAGCTCGAACCCGGGTCGATAAGACCATTCGCATTTGGTCTGCGGCGTGTAGCAAAGGACAAGAAGTTTACTCCTTGGCGATGTTCTTTAATTTTCATTTGAAATCAATGGCCCCGGATTTACGATTTCATATTTGGGGTACGGACATCGACCCAGAATCTGTTCGCCATGCCGAAAATGGCGTTTATAAAAATGAAGAGCTCAAACAGGCCCCTGCCATGTATATTCAAGACAACTGGATTCGAGGTACGGGGGCCGTTGCCAACTTTTCAAAAGTAAAAAAAGAACTAAAATTAAATTGCCAATTTACAACTACCAATCTTTTCAGTTCTTCTTCGTTTCTTGCTGACAAAAAATTTGATTTCATTTTTTGTCGGAATGTTTTTATTTATTTCAACTCAGAACAAATTACTAAAATTTGTAAATCCTTTTCCAATCATCTTAATCCCAGTGGACATTTATTTTTGGGAGTTTCAGAAAGCCTCCAGGGACTTCAGCTCCCCTTGCAATTGGTAGGTCCCTCGGTTTACGGCCACAAGGGACAGACCTCTCCGGTTCCTCAATTCAAACCCTTAGAAAAGCGAATTCAAAGGGGGCCTTTGGAAATACTCTGCATCGATGATTCTGGAACTATCTTGGCCTTGTTAAAGAAAATTCTAGTAAAAGAGACCGGATTCCTGGTGACAGCAACTGCTAAAAATGGCCAAGAAGCCTTGGACATTTTGAAAACACAGAAATTTGATGCCATAACCCTCGACTTGCATATGCCTGTTTTAGATGGAGTGGGCTTTCTTCAAACTTATAAAAAAAGAGAAATTCCCATTTTGGTGGTCTCGTCCATCAATCGAGATGATACAACAATTGCGCAAAAAGCTCTTTCTCTAGGAGCGGCCGACTACGTTGAAAAACCTTCTCTTGAAAATCTGGCCCAAGCGGGAAATGAAATACGAGGAAAAATAAAAACTATCTTACAGTCCTCCGTTCTCTCCCACCCAACAGAATCGGGAAATTCTAACGACCCTACCATCTCCTCACCCACTTCTAGCAATACTACTTTGTCGAAAAGTTCTGCGCTCAAAAAAATTAAGGTCTTGATCGTGGATGATTCAGCAACCATTCGCAATTTGCTTTCTAAAATTTGTCATCATGATCCCATTTTTGAAGTTGTAGGAATGGCCGACAGGCCTTCGGAAGTAAAAGATCTGATTCGAAAAAGTAAACCTGATGTCATCACTCTGGATATCCATATGCCCGAAATGAACGGAGTAGAGCTTCTAGAACAAATTCATCCGCTTTTTAATATTCCCACTGTCATGATTTCATCAATTAGCAAAGAGGAAGGGCCCCTCGTTCTGCGCGCTTTGGAAATTGGAGCTGTTGACTACATTCAAAAACCCCAAATGAGTAATATCTCAGAGTCGGCAGAGCAAATTCGCAACAGTTTAAAAATGGCGGCGTCTGTAAAGATACAAAAGCGGGACAAGGTGAAAAAGAATCTTGTTTCTAAAACAATATTTGATCAACGCAATCTCGTTGTCATTGGGGCTTCCACGGGAGGAACCGAAGCTCTGAAAGATATTTTAGAGGGAATGCCTAAAAATATCCCACCTATTTTAGTGGTTCAACATATTCCCCCTGTTTTTTCAGCAGCTTTAGCCAGTCGCCTTAACAATCTCTGCCCTTTTGAAGTTCGTGAAGCGAAGGATGGAGATGAGGTCTTGGCCAATCAGGTTTTAATTGCTCCTGGAGGACAACAGATGGGTGTACGTTTGTCCCATGGACGTCTCTTTGTTACCATAAAAAATGACCCACCAATGAATCGACATAAGCCTTCCGTGGACTATTTATTCCAAAGTGTCAGCAAATTGAATTTGAAAAATGTAGTTGCTGGAATTCTCACCGGCATGGGCGCTGATGGAGCCAAGCAAATGAAAGTCCTCCATGACCAAGGAACAAAAACCATTGCCCAAAATCAAAACACTTGTGTGGTATATGGAATGCCCCGAGAAGCCATCGAATTGGGAGCTGCGGATTTCATTCTACCCCTGAACGAAATTGCTCAGAAAATAATTCAAATTTGCGAACAACAAAATGGACAGAATCCTTCTGCAAACCCGCTCAAGAAAGCATCCTAAAAAAGGAGAAACGATGACAACGGAAAAATCAATTTTGGTCATTGATGACGAAGTAGAACTCGGCGAAATTATGGTGGATATTTTAAGTCCGCATTTTAACCAAGTCACTTATCAGGCGTCGGCGGATTTGGCTTTAGAACAGATCAAAAGAATCGATTATGATCTCATTCTCACAGACGTCAATATGCCAAAATTACAGGGACCTGAATTAATTCGTTATACGAGAGCTGCTGGAAAATTAACTCCGGTCATCTTTGTAACGGCCTATGCTGACAAGGAGATGGTCCTAAAAGCCCTCCGTTTGGGCGCCTCAGATGTCATAGAAAAACCTTTTAATCCCGAGGAAATCATAAAAAGTATGGATCGCACTTTCGAAATTGAACGTCGGCGAGCCCAACTCATTCTCAATCAACATCATTCTGAAGAAAATGGGAATTCGAATTTAAATAAACAAGAAAAAATGCTGGGACTATTAATGGTGGCCGGAGATAAAAAAAAATAGAGCCTCTGCGTCTTCCTCGATCGCGCCTTGGTCTACTTTTTAACTGAGTTTGGTATTACTTATGAACCCACTTCAGAAATTAAAACCGCACGGACGGGTGAGGCATCTCCTCCCTGAATTTTCAGAGGGAAACACGATAAGAGATAGGCCCCTTCGGGAACATCCTCCAATGTAATTCCTTCCAGAATAGCCATATCGTGGCGAAAAATTGCCCGATGGGCAGGAAGGTCCTTACTCGAAGCAGGATCAACGCTGGGGGTATCAATTCCAATCAGGCGAACCCTCTGAGTTGCCAAAAAATCAATCAATTCGGAAGAGCATGCTACAAAATGATCCTGCCAAATCCTGGGGTTTTTATAAGATCCCGTCTTAAATAAGATACGTTGAGGAATGGCCACGCCCCCTTCTCCACTTCCCTCAAAAACCTTTTTTGGATTGAAAAATTTCGATCCTGTAAGGGAAAGCTTTTGTATAAAATCCTTCACCTCAATTTGAGAGGAATAGGAAATTTTTTGGACATCCAACACCCAGCATTCTCCGTAATAATAATCCAAGGATCGATCGGCGATAGAAACCCCAGAAGAATGATAGTGATTGGGGGCATCGACATGAGCACCCAGGTGAAGGGTGG
>Ga0172367_10004150_pt1 | contig 18231 bp, 14 predicted proteins | sample Lak10m_FD_114542 | JGI IMG/M metagenome (GOLD analysis project Ga0172367, IMG submission 114542) | Freshwater microbial communities from Kabuno Bay, South-Kivu, Congo - kab_022012_10m | ecosystem: Environmental > Aquatic > Freshwater > Lake | place: Democratic Republic of the Congo: South-Kivu...
CGGGTTATCCTTTATCTCTGCACCCAGACCAGGCGTTTCCTGAGCATGCCCAAACGACGCACCGGCGATGGTGTTCAAATCAGATTTCATGGCGACGTAGCCCCAGATTTTATCCCAAAGACCGTTGCCACGGACAGCCAGAAGATATAGCTTTCCTCCTTTACCATCATTGTAAATGAATAAAGGATACCTGCGCTCACTAGCTGGTTTCTTCTCCTCTACGGCCATATCGATGTCCTCCGCTTTAACCCCCTCTACAACCTGACCGTTGGCATCCAGTGCCACCTGCTCCATTCTAGAACTGAATAGGTCCAGAATTTCCTGGCTCTTCATGGTATTCAAATCGCCGTCAAGCTGATCCTGGATAGAAAACAAAATGTCCTTTTTCTTAAAAACAGCTTCGTTGGTAGCGTGCATTGGGCGCAAAGCCGTAACTACAAAGGCTAGCCCAATCGAAACGATGAGGGTCATCACCAGTGTGTACCCCGTTATATAGTTATTACTGTGCATATTTCAAGCGTTTTTTGATGTTGCCCTGAAGGACGAAATAGTCGATCAGTGGTGCAAATACATTCAGGAATAAAATTGCCAACATCCATCCTTCCGGATAAGCGGGGTTCATTACCCGCACAATCATACCTATCACTCCAATCAAAAAGCCATAAATCCACTTACCACGATTGGTCGAAGCAGCAGTAACCGGATCCGTTGCCATGAACGCCATAGCGAACAGGAAGCTGCCCATAGAGAAGTGATAATACCAGGGAATCTGCATAAACGCGTTGAAGCCCCAGGCATTGAACAATAACCCCATGAAGGACATACCGAGTACCATAGACAACATGATACGCCAGCTCGCTACGCCAGTAAGTGCCAGCATGAGCGCACCCAGGATGATGAACGGCTTGCCCGTTTCACCCGCAGAGCCGGGAATCGCTCCCCAGAACATCTGAGAAGGTGTATATACCTGGGAGACCGCCTCCCAGCCACCCTTTGCAGCCAAGGCAAGCGGAGTCGCTCCCGTATATCCGTCCACCACAGCCGCAGTAGGATCAAAACCCGCCCAGCCAAACGCACTGAACAATGGATTCAACACATGCATCGTGAACCAGCCATAATCGGCCACACCACCAGCACCAGCCTTTGTGAGACCGGCTACCCATACTTCATCCCCGGAAATGGTACCCGGATAGGCGAAGAATACAAAAACACGAGCCAGCAATGCAATATTTACCACATTCATCCCCGTACCACCAAACGCTTCCTTACCAATAATTACAGCGAAAATAATCGCAACGGACAATATCCAGAGCGGCAAGTCCGGAGGCATAATCAACGGAATCAACGCTCCGGTGACCAAGTAGCCCTCTTCCACGGCGTGGCCTTTTTTGGAAGCAAAATAAAACTCAATACCCAAACCAACGACCATGGAAACAACGTACATAGGCAGCAGCTTCACCAAGCCATAAGACAGCTTGAGGTGAAAGCCTTCCCAAAATCCAAGGTACTGGCCAAGGGCAACAAAATGCTGGTGACCGATATTATACGTGCCCATTACATAGGACAACTGAAGTGCAAGAACCACAAACACCATGAGGCGCTTCAAATCCATTCCATCCCGTACATGTACCCCGTCTTTGGTTACATGATTCGGTGTAAAAGCGAATGTAAAAAACGCGTCGTAGGCAGTGTGGAGCAATCGCTTGCTTTTATCCGGTTCAATCCGGCTGAAAAAATTAAGCAATGCTTTTTTCATGGATATTTAAAATTACGTTTGATCAAATTCGGCTAAAACCGAAAAACATATCTTATTTATTCCCGGGAAAACGCGGAGCGTTATTCCTCCGATTGCATCAAATCCAGGCCTTCGCGCAGCAACTGCTGAAGTGGCTGCTTGGAGGTACACGCAAATTCACACAGCGCTATATCCTCTTCGACCATTTCCTTGAGGCCAAGACCTTCCATGTTCTCATAATCCCCGTTAATCACCGCCTTTATCGCGTGTTGAGGGTAGATGTTCATTGGCAGCACGTCTTCGTACTGACCAGTGACCACAAACGCACGGCGTTCTCCCCGCGTGTTAGTATCAATTTTGAACTTGCGCTTAGGCGTGAAATAGCTCAGGTACGTGCGGGATACGGTCGGACGGGATTTTTCGGGGACCAGCCAGCCGAATAAATCGAAATCATCGCCTTCTTCTACCGCTGTGACCTGGTCGTCATAAAAACCGAGGAAGGATTTCGGGGAAACCTTGGTACCGGAAAGCACATCACCGGAAATCAGTCGTGCATCGTCCTCATCCAGATTGCCCTTTACCAAATCCCCCATGTTTGCACCGATGTAGGTCTGCACATAACAAGGCTTCTCAATCTCTGGGCCTGCTACAGCTACTACCCGCGAAGCATTGAAGCGACCTTCTGTGAAGAGCGCACCCAGGGTAGCCACATCTTGTACACCCAGTGTCCAGACAACCCCGCCGTTTGCAACGGGTTGGGTATTGTGAATCTGCACCCCTACGTTGCCGGCTGGGTGTGGACCACTGAACCATACTTTCTCAACGCCCTTGGCCTCTGTATAAACCGCCGCCGGGGCTTTCTTGCCGTTCGCGTCCAGACCCAGATGTACCTTGCCAGATGTCAACTTAGCCAGTACATCCAACCCTTTCTGGAAAGCCGCTTCTTTGCCGTCCAGTACTACATTCAAATCCGGAGCCAGCGGTGCCGTATCAAACGTGCTGATGTATATATCCCGAGGCGTAACTTCCGGATTCGCAACCACATTGTACGGGCGCTGACGAATCATAGGCCATACGCCACTTTCCAGCAGAAAAGCAACCAACTCCTCTCGCGTGGCCTTTTCCGGATCCACGACATCCAGGGAACGGTACACCATCTCCTTGTCTGCCAAAATGACCACCGCGTCTATCGCACGTTTGGCGCCGCGACGAACTTCAATGACCTGGCCGCTCACCGGAGCTGCGTACTTAATCTCCGGCCGCTTTTTGTCGAAAAACAGCAAGTCACCTGCTTTCACCGTATCTTCCTCCTGTACCAATAACTTTGGAATCGGAGACATACCAATGAATTGAGCAGGCTCCAACGCAAAATGCGTCACCGGCTGATGACTGATACTTCCCTGTGCAGCCCCTTTCAGCGAAATGTCAAAGCCTTTGGTCAACTTGACCACTTTGCCACCTCCCGTATAGGCCGGTCCATTCCCCGATTTCGAAGGGCCACCGTCCACCAGACGCACCACCAGTACCAGCAACACCAACGTCGCCAGCGCCATCAGCAAATAATGCAGCGTGGCTCCTCCACCGGAGCCGTGTGCATACGCGCTTTGCGCAAGCAATGCCAGCGCCAGCACCAAGTTCGTTTTGAGTAGTTGTTTTTGTTTCATTAGAAATACCTTTTGAAGGTGCGGACAACACCGATTTTTTTGTGGCGTTGCCCCTTTTAAAAAGACGGTGCAAATATATAAACCTTTTACCGTAAATCTTTAAGACGGCTTTTCTTAATCCTATAGAACTTTTATTTAAACGAAATCTAAATAAATTAATTCAATTAATTGATTACCAATATTTTATGATAATTTCATTTTACCATCTACCGTCTTTTTTTGTACCCTATCGAGCCATATAATACCTCGGGGCACTGTTTGCCACCCAGCAGGTCTATCGCGCTCCACATTCAGCCTACCCATCACTTTTGTTTTTTAATCGCTCACAAGGCTTAAAATATAAGTGACATAACACAGAGACGTAAGCCCCTCCAAAAGTTCACACATTGGCTTAAAAAAATCTTTTTGAAGGCACTTTTCGCCTTGTATTTGGAGGAATTGGCATACTGACCAAACCAAAAAAAAGGGGCTGCCCTATTCGGACAGCCCCTTTTCGGATACCATTGGCGGGCAACCGATGCCTACTTTATCAGTTTGAATTTATACTGTAATCGTTCCATAATAGGATGCCCGGTATCGGGCTCGTTGTTGTCCAGAAAAATATCGATATCTATTGTCTCATCTGCGTCTTTTTCGGTGCTGTCAAAACGCACCAGAATCTGACCTTTTCCTCCGGGAGGAACGGGCTCTGTGGAATACTCGGTAGTAGTACAATCGCAGGCAGAAATCAGTGAAATTTTGAGTGGGGTATCTCCTTCATTGGTAAAGAAATAAATGTGCTGCCGCTGTTCTCCCTTTTGCACTGCCCCAAAATCGATGACCCGCTCTTTAAATTGCATGATGGGCACCCCGCGGAGGTCTTTTCGGCCGCGCAGGGAAGAGAGGCTGCTGATGGTGGGGGTCGGGTTGGTATCCTGCGGCACGGCTGCCGGGTAGGCATTTTTCACTGGCACGGTCTTGGCTGGCTGTTTGCGCAGACTCGTGCGTTTAATCGTAATGGTAGTAGGGCCTTCCAGGATTCTGAACTCGGTGCGTCGGTTGATGCTGTGTGCGCGTTCTTTATCCACCTCGGTCTCCAGTGAATCGATATATGCCTGGGTAAGTACGTCACCTTCCCGAAGTACGCTATCCTGCTGGGCGATACGTGCAGAAATAGTCTGCGGTACTTTTTCTCCGTAGCCTTTTGCCACAATGCGCTCGGGAGCCACCCCTTTTGCCAAGAGCCAGCGTTTGGCAGATTCGGCGCGCCGTTGGGAAAGGGCTTCATTATACTGGTCGTTGCCCCGGTAATCGGTGTGCGAGCTCAGCTCGATTTTCATAGTCGGGTACTCATTGAGCAGATTGAGTACCACGCTGAGGTCTCCCTCTGATTCCGGTTTGATTTTATCGTCGTTAAAGTCGTACAGGATATTCTCCAGCACAATCGCCTGTTCGGTCGTAATCGTATCATACTCTGGCTCTACCGGAGGCGGTGGCAGCTGTTTGAGGTAAAAGCGCTGCTCGAATGTTTTGGATCGGGTGATACCGGTGGTATTGATAACCAGGCTATCCGGGTAAAAGCCTTGTCGGCTGATTTTAATTTTGTAGGTTTTTTCCAAATCCAGCGGAAATTCAAAGCCGTTGCCGGTGGGATTGGTTTGTGCAACCGGTGATCCTTCGCCCGCCGCTTCCACAGGAATCACCTCGATAGTTGCTCCGTTGAGTTGTTTCTTGCGGATATCGAATATTCCGGCCACTAACTTGACTTTAACTTTTTCTATCTCGAAGCTATAAATGTCATCACAGCAGGTTTTGCTGCGCACAGAACGGCCACCCGGCCGGTTGGAGGTGAATGCACCGGTGTACCCATCGGAGGAGAGCACCAGGTATTGATCATCCTGGGGCGAGTTGAACCCGGGCCCCATATTTCTGGGCTCGCTCCAGATTGCGCCATTCCAGGCCGTATAGAAAATATCCTGGCCACCTAATCCAGCCAATCCGTTGGAACTAAAGTACAGCGTACCCCCAAAGAAGAACGGCGTAATTTCATCACCGGGGGTATTAATTTTTGGACCGAGGTTTACCGGGTCGCCATACACCCCTTCTCCTTTTTGAGTAGCGTAATAGAGGTCATACCCTCCGAAGCCACCTTCCTGGTTGGAAGAAAAGAACAATACTGATTTGCCAAATAGCTCGCCGACAGCGGGGTGCCGAGCCAAATAATCCCCATTGACGCCCGCTACTTCCTCTGCCCCGTTCCATTTGCGGTCGCCGCCCACACTAAAGTAAATTTTACTCTCCGACAGCTCGTTCCCTTTTAGCTGTGCCCGCGTAAAAAAGAGGGTCCGGCCATCCGATGAGAACGCGGCATTGCCGGTATGAAATCCGGGGCGGTTGATTTCCTGCCCCAGCGAATCTGGTTTTTTCCATCCTTTAGTAGGGTCTTCTTCCTTCGAAGTAACATAAATTTTACTGTGATAGTCGGTATTTTCCTCATCTACGATAATCACTTCCGACTGTTTGAATCCCGTGTAGAACAAGGAACCATCCCGTCCAAAAACTGGTGCATATTCCGAAAATGGCGAATTTACATCCTTATCTGCTGCCGCTACCTGCACGAGGGGAGTTTCATTGGCATACGACAGCGCCAGCTCTGCGCCGGCCATCTCCTGCTCAGCCAGTTCGCGCAAAGAGTCGGATGGGTTCGTTTCCAAAAACTTGCGGAACTCCGGAATCGCCTCGGCATATTCGCCGTTCATTTTTAAGGTCCTTCCGTAGTTGAACCGGAGCTCGTCCATTTTTCCGGCTTTATCCCGTCGCAGTGCCTGCGCATAATAGCGTTGTGCCCGGGTATAGTCGCGCAATTTGAGGTTCAGCTCCGCCATGAGTGGAATCAATCGCTCATCCTTGCGTTCTTCGTATGCTTCTTCATACAAAACAACCGCGTTGTAATAATCTTTTTCTGCCGCCTTTTCGGCCGCGACGGCTACCCGCATCTCGTAGGAAGATTTTCCCACGGGCTGTGCCAGGAGCGGCAGATTGGCAATACCAACGAACAGGAGCAGCCACAGAACGCTTCTCATATTTTTTACTTTTTTAGCGCTAGCAATAGATAAACGTATCCGCATTACAGTTGCGGGCAAAGGATAGCCGGACTAATTTTCGGCTTTTTATAAATCTTGACGATATAGGAAGCCGCCAATTCAAAGCCTCCTTGTAGTTTACTGACGCCGCTCAACGACGACAAGTTGACATCGTAGCTCACGCCGACGCGCAAATCGCGTTTGTAATCCATGCCGAGCAATACCTGTCCTGCATCGCCCACCCGATAACCCGGTCCCATGCGCAATACAAAATCTTCGTTGATACCATACCCAGCCATCGCTTGTACGACTACTTCGGCACCTCCGGTAGTGAGCTGGATTAATGCGCTGGGTTCGATGGCGAGTTTGTCGGAAAACTGATATTTCACCAACCCATGTGCCGTCACGCGCATCGGACGCCCTACCCCTTTTTCGGGTTTGTTGCCCGTCTGGCCGCCCCCTGTTAACGCGAGGCCATATTTCGGCTGCCCCAGATGTGCCAGTGCGAAACCAAACTCACTGCGGGTTTTTTCGTTGAGGGTAGATCGTAGCATAAATCCCAGGTTGATATCCGTATAGGAAGCCTTTTCCTGAATCCCACGGTCTGCCCCGTTGCCAATACCTACACCACCTCCGCCTACGCTTTCCGAAAGCTCGTCTTCAAAGCGAATCCCCTCGTTGGTAAGCTTGATGCGTCGCTGCACCGTGCCCCCTTGCACCCCCACCGTAAAATAATGCTTATTGCCTTTTCCAAGTCCGGCGTGGTAAGAAGCTGAAAACAACGATCCAGCAGTAGTAAGCTCCGCTGTACCCGCCTTATCGCTAAACATAGACACACCGACACCTACCCAGTCCTGCTTGCGCAAACCTTGTATAATCGGCGCATCAATGTAAATCGACGGAGTAGTAAACTGGTCTTTCAGAAAACTGCCCCACTGGTCGCGGTAGATGCCACCGATACGTGCCGTTCCTTCAAACGCACCAGTCTGCGCCGGATTCAGCGTCAGCGGCGACATGTTGAACATGGAAAAGTGCAAATCCTGCGACTGCACGGCTCCGATGGCCATCCATGTCAGTAAGAACAAGTAAAAACGAAGTTTCATAAGCATTTTCAAGATTTGGAGAGTTTCTCGCTTTCAGCGTTTGTAGCGGCTGAAAGATACTTGTTTTTCCAAAATATTGTCTAAATGGATTAACGGAATTGCTGTCCCTGAATTGCCAGCTCATGGCTTAGTGGCGCCATTTTTAGGCAGCAGGGTATCCGGAGAGGGGATTTCCAGCTCCAGCATACAGCGAAAATGTCCTTTCGGACAAGTTTTGTACCCAATTTTCGAGCAGGGCCTGCAATCCAGCCCTTTTACCTCTACACTCGTGTTTCGCTGCATCCCGATGGGGTAATAGGGCGTCATCCCGAATTCCGGAATAGTGTTGCCCCACACCGAAATAATTGGTTTCTGAAAGGCAGCCGCAATGTGCATCAATCCGGTATCCGATGTGACCACCACCCGGGATTGCCGAACCAGCGAAGCCGATTGAGGCAGGCGGTATTGTCCACAGGTGTTAATCACCCGGCTGGCGAAAGCGGCTGCTACCTGCTCGCCTTCTGCCCGCTCTGCCGCCCCCCCCAACAACAATACCGGACGCGTAGATGTCCGGCAAAACGCCTCCACTTTTATCCGTGGTATGCGTTTGGTGCCATGGGCAGCTCCCACTACCAACGCAACATAGTCGCCTTGTACCAACTGCTCCTTACTGCGCACATCCAACGTACTGTCGGCTGCGAGCGAAGCCAGCAGCACTTCCTCTTCGGGCGGAATAAAATAATCCAGTCCCTGGCCGTCCTCCTTTACCCCCAGTGCGCGTACCGCCTGCATGTACCGCGCTACAATATGTATTCGGGGCAGCCAATCCCACTTGAAACGAACCATCAGCCATTTTTCCAGGTTGAGCTTGGGAAAAGCATGGTACCGAACCCCGGGAAGCAATGCCCGTACCTGAAAACTACGCATATTGTGGTGCAAATCCACTATCGCATCAAAGCCCTCCGCCCGTAGCGCGGCAGCACACTCCCATACACTTTGTCGAATTGTCCAGACCTTAGATACGTTGGGATTGCTCTGTAATACCGGAAGGAATGGTTCCTTGGTAAGGACCTGCACCTCTGCCCCCAGTTGCTGGTGCAACCCCCGCAACACCGGAGTAGTCAGCACAATATCTCCAATGGAAGAGAAGCGAATGACGAGTACCTTCACCGTAGTTTTTTTCCTTTTATAAACTGCATATAATCATAGACCAACAGCATACTGGGTGCCATGTAATCCCGATTTGGATCCAGGCGCGCCCGATGGGCGGCTTGTATCCCCTCATGCTGTTGCAAAAACTTAAATATGGTACGGCTCACTTTTACGAAGCGTTCCGGATCGTGGGTAGCCGGAACATCCGGAGCACCTATGCGCCGCAGGGTATGTACAAAGGCAGTATAATCATAGGGACTGTATAGATCCGGAAACCGAAACGCCAGATACAGAATAATAATCTGATAGCCATCGTCGTGGTAATGGCTGGCCTGCCGCTCACGGGGATGCCGCTCCTGGTGGTCTTTTAATAGCTCATCACAAGCGAGCACAAATCGGCGTAAACGGCCATCAATCGACCGATCCTCTCGAAATAAATCATCAAAAAGCTGTCGTGTAAATATCGGCTGCTGCTGCATAAAGCGGTGCATCAGCGCTTTGGGCTGATAATCGTCCCGGCTCCAATAGCGCCGCGTCTGGGTACTGTCCAGGCTTTTCTCGTACATGTCTGCCCAATCAGGAGCATCCGGATTCCAGCGTTCCTGAAACAAGCGCTGAGCCTCCCACAAAGGCAGGTGTGCATCGCGGGATGGCGAGTGTAGAAATCCGAGGTATTCCTCCAGAGAGGACTGCAAGTCTTTTAATCGCATCAGACCAATATTAACAAGAAGGATCAGGCATTCGGCGTTGTACCTCTTCGATAGCCTGAAGTACCTCCGGAGAAAGCACGGTATGAATACTAGCTATATTCTCTTCCAGTTGCTCCATCGTAGTGGCTCCAATGATATTGCTCGTCAGAAAAGGACGGGAATGGACAAACGCCAGCGCCATCTGCACGGGGCGGAGTCCTGCCTGCCGCGCAATCTGCACGTATTCGCGGGCCGCTGCCTGGGCACCTCCTGCGTTGTAGCGCGTATATTGCTTGAATAAGGTAAGCCGGGCACGCGACAAATCAGCTCCCTGCTCATCGTACTTGCCCGACAAGACACCAAAGGCCAGTGGAGAATAAGCCAGCAGACCGACCGCTTCGCGCATCGATACTTCCGCCAAACCGATTTCGTAGGTGCGGTTGAGCAGATTATAGGGGTTTTGAATCGTAACGGGCTTTGGCAACCCGTGTATTTCAGCCAGGTGCAGTATCCGCATCACCCCCCAAGCTGCCTCATTTGACACGCCCCAATGCCGGATTTTTCCTTCTTTTATAAGCGCATCCATCGTCTGGAGCACTTCCAGAAAATTGTCTTGCCAGTGGTCCTGTTTCTCAGCCGGATACCCTCTTACGCCAAACATATTCATCTGCCGCTCCGGCCAGTGCAATTGGTAGATGTCGATGTAGTCTGTCTGGAGGCGCTGCAGGTTTCCTTCCAACGCAGCGCGTATCTGACGGGGCGAGAAGTCCAGCGGGTCGCGCAGGTAGCGGAAAGAAGCGCCCGGCCCTGTCGCTTTGCTCGCCAGAATGACACGGTCGCGGTTGCCGCGGCTCGCAAACCAGCTGCCTATTATCCGCTCGGTAGTTCCTTGGGTCTCCTGCCGGCTCGGCACCGGATACATCTCCGCCGTATCAAAAAAATTGACTCCCTGATCCAGTGCGTAATCCATCTGCCAATGTCCCTCCGCCTCAGTATTCTGCTCTCCAAAGGTCATCGTACCAAGACATATTTTGCTGACCCGCAAGGATGTTTGACCTAATACACTGTATTCCATGTATTTATGTTTTTTTGATAGATGGTTATTTTAAAATTTAATTTTATGGTGGGGAAAATTAGTGCTTTTTATTCTTTTCCCGCTGCGAAATCAACCCACATTGACCGGGGCGGAAGCCCTGTACCCCTTTGTTTTGTTTAGAAAAAAATATATATTGAGAAAAAAACAAGCATATGGGAATCCTGAATGACATGAAAAAATTGCTCTTCGGCGCCCGTTCTGTGGGTGCCCACCAGCTGGAAGAAGCGGTGAAAGCTACCAGGGAAACTACGTCAGAATGGATGGATAAAGCCACCACACCAAGCGCACCTGCCGCTGATAAAGCGGCTGATTTTACCCAACATACCGTCGAAAAAAGGGAAGGCTCGGTCGAAAACCAGGTTTCGGAGAAACCACCCATTCAGGAACCGGCGCGGCCACTCGACTTCAGTGCACTGGATCATCCAGAAACATCCTCTTCCATGCATCCCTCCGAAAAGTCTCCCGTAGAAAAGGCCGGTGAAAAACTCCTCGACACCACCCTGGAAGCAGGTAAAAAAGTGGAGCAGGTCGCCGAAGAAATCGGCCATAAAGTGCTCGATGCCGGGGAAGTAGTAGCCGAAAAATTTAAAGCCGGGGCGGAACAGGTAGGGGCCAAAGTAATCGAAAAAGGAGAGGAATTCCTCGAACGGGCTAAAGAGTTTGGAAGCCATATCCTGCACAAAGCAGAGGAAGCAGCCAAAAAAGCCCAGGAAGAGCGCGAAAAAGAAGGCCCCGGCACCCTCGAACAACTCCTTCACAAAGCCCAGGAAGCCGGCGCTAAACTCGAAGAGAAAGCAGCCGACAAAACCAGGCAGTTTACGGAAAGCCTGAAAGACGCCAAAGATAGTGGCCTGCACACCCACGATTCGTTTTTTGAAAAAGCCAAACGCTTTGCCGAAGGCGATCACCACGCCACCTCCAGCCAACCTAACATTAGTAAAGACCCCCATTTTCAACCCACCGACAAAAAAGGGGCTACCCACGGCTATACCGATGCGGATAGGGATGGCAATGATTTAATCGACGACGCCATCATCGACCAGCCATGAACCATACAGATTCCTGGCAGCGCCAGTACTCCGAACCGGGCCCGGACCTCAAGCTGTTCCGAGCCCGATTCGACTTTATGACCAACCCGCGCAACGGACTCACCGAACGCATGGTCGTACTGGAGTCGCCACACGCCGTCAATGTGGTAGCGCTTACTCCCCGCCACGAAATCCTCCTCGTACGCCAGTACCGGTTTGGTATCGGATACGAAACGCTGGAACTACCCGGCGGCATCATCGACGCCGGGGAAGACCACTTTCAGGGGGCAGCGCGGGAGCTGCGGGAAGAAACCGGCTACACCGGCACCAACTGGGAATACCTGGGCAAAGTAGCCTCCAATCCGGTTTTCCAAGACTGCTATATCTACCACTGGCTCCTCCAGGATGCCCAACATACACACCCTTTACACCTCGACGCCGGGGAAGACCTCCGACTGGAAGCCATCCCCGCCGCCGAGGTACAGCACATGCTCCTCCAAGGAGCCTTCGAACACCCCCATACGGTAAGCGGACTACTCCGCTATTTTGCGCAATCCAACACATTCTCCGAATGGAAAACAAAGTAATCGCCATCATCGGCATGGGGCCAGGTATCAGCTTTTCAGTAGCCGAACGCTTCGCCCGCGAAGGCTATGCCGTAGCTATGTTTGCCCGCAATGAAGCCCGCCTGAGCCTGTTCAAAGAACTCTTGACCAACCAACTCGTAGTAGCTCAATACTACCCCGTGGATGCCGGGAACCCCAAAGCGCTCTGTGCCGCTATCGAACAAATGAGCCGGGAGATGGGGCATCCCCAGGTGCTCGTCTATAACGCATCCAGAAACAAACAACTCCATATTCTCGACGATACCGCGGAAGGGATTTCCGAAGACCTGCTCATCCATGCAGGCGGCGCACTCGAAGCGGTAAAAACGGTGTTGCCCGCGATGAAAGCCCGCAAAAGCGGCACCATCCTGCTCACCGGTGGCGGATTAGCCCTGCACCCCAATCCCTCTATGGGCGCATTATCTATCGGCAAAACCGCGCTGCGAAGCCTCGCCGCCCAGCTCCACGATACCCTGATGCCCGAAGGAATCCACGTCGCTACTATCACCGTCGCCGGGTTTGTCACTAAAGAAAGCCAAACCCATCACCCCGACCGCATCGCCGATCTCTACTGGCAACTCCACCAAACGCCCGCCGACCAACTCGAATTCGAATATATTGTCTGAGCCAGGCAGCGTTTTTGCCGCCCAACCGCTCTACCATTCAGAGGCAGCTCAAAACAGAAACAGGTGACGGAACAGGACCTCGTAACGGGTTGCATACAGGGACACGCAAAATACCAGCAAGCGCTCTTTCAACGCTTTGCAGGTAAAATGCTCGTCGTGTGCATGCGCTACAGCCGCCACCAGATGGAAGCCGAAGATATCCTTCAGGATGCCTTTATAAAGGTTTTTGAACATCTGGAACAGTTTCAGTCAAAAGGCTCTCTCGAAGGATGGATTCGCCGCATCGTAGTGAATACCGCACTGAAAACGTTCGACCGTAAAAGCGTCACCCAGGAACAGATTGGCATAGACCCTGCCTGGGATACCCCGGATACAGCGCCCATAGGTGATATGCAACTCCACGCAGAAGACCTGCTCCGTATCATCCAGACGCTCCCGGAAGGATACCGCGTAGTATTCAACCTCTATGCCATCGAAGGCTATTCCCATCAGGAAATCGCCGAGATGCTGGGAATTCAAGAGAGCACTTCCCGCTCTCAATTGGTAAAAGCAAGAAAATACCTGCAAACACAGGTACAGGCATTACAAAAAGTCGCCGTATGAAAACGCCGCATCCTATAGACGATTTGTTCAATAGCCAACTCCACGACCTGGAAATGGCTCCTCCTATGCACCTCTGGGAAAAGATTGCTCCCCCTACCCGGCCTGCCAACCCGGCCGAACGTCGTCGCTCGCTGCTGCTATGCGGATTGCTGGCTGTGGCACTCAGCCAGCTGGTTTATTCCGATGCGCCCAATACTGCCAAAAAAATAAATCCCACGGCCAGTTCCGACCCTATCGCATCCCAGGATCGACCCGCCGTGCCAGCCCCCACCGCCTCTGATTCCGATAACACACTTACCCCCCTTCCATCCGCATCCCTTCAGCAGACTACCCCCTCGCGCCGTCGGTCCAAACGCCCCCTCCGACACACCGAAGGCGCGCTGCCGCTGCTTGCCCTGGAAAAAAATACGCCGCTTTCTACCCCCACCACTTCTGAATCAAAAGACGAACTCGCCGAATCGACCCAAACCGACGCGCCTATCATTCCTACCCGCCCTTCCCGCTTCGAATCGTATGCCCTCCAGGATTTTATGCCCGGGATTCGCTTCCTGGGCGAACGCTGGTTTGCTTCCCTCGATATGGCCTATTCACAGGAATGGGCACAGCGAACCTTGCTGCCCAATGACCCTACTCACCAATCGTATGCCGACCTGCGAAATACCACCGAAAAATTTCACAGCGCCCATAGCGCCGCCCTGCGCCTTTCCCTTATCGCTGCTTCCGGACTTACCCTCAAAAGTGGAATCCAGGTATCCACTATCTCTGAAACTTTTTCCCAAACGCGCAGCGAGTCAAAAATCATCCTCACGCCCAAAACAGACCCCAGCGGCCAGATTATAGGCACCGACACCAGCGTACAGGTTAGTGAATTCAGATGGGACTCCAGAAACCAGCTCTACACCATTGACATCCCCATCCTCATAGGATATGAATTTTCAAAGGGCCAGCTCAACGTAGGCCTCACGGCCGGCCCCCTCCTCAATATGGCTTTCAACCAACAAGGTAGCTTTATTGGGCCGGACGGTAAAAATGTACTCAACTTCTCCTCCAATCAACCCGACTCATACCCGGCATTCAAAAACCGGCTGGGGATGGGATGGTACAGCAGCGTACAACTGTCTTATCCTATCACCCCGAGTATCCGGGTATTGGCCGAGCCCTATCTGCGGGCCTTCCCGCATGACTATACGAGCTACGACTACCCCCTCGAGCAGCGGTATTGGGCGGGTGGAATCTTCATCGGGGTCCGAAAATTACTTGGCCCTTATTGGCTGAATCTCAAACCCTGATACCCGATCCCAACCTGTTTCGAAAAACAACCCGCCAATCAGCGCTTTTTCATTCGCCCGGATTTGGCTTTCACTTCTTTAGGTCTGGGTTCTTTCCCCATGGGCATATCCCCCTGGTTGTCGGGAGCCCATGCCAGGTCAATCTGCCGGCGTTCGAGGTCGGTACGCACTACGCGCACCCAGATTTCATCGCCCAGCCTATACTGCGCGCCGGTATAAACGCCTCGTATGCGCAGCCTAGAACCATCCAGTTCGAATGGTTCGCGAAATGTTTCGTAGCTCGCCATGCCTTCGCAGTGGCTGTCCTTTAATTCCACAAACACCCCGCGGTCCGAAAAACCAGCTACAAAGCCAGGGAAAATTTCACCTACGTGCTTTTCCATAAACTCGGCCTGCTTGTACTTAATCGACTCGCGTTCTGCTTCCATGGCACTGCGCTCCATTTTTGAAATGTGCTTACATTGCTCCTCCAGACGGGTTTTGTTGACCCGTATAACAGATGCACCCAGGTTTTGCTCCAGTATGCGGTGCGCCCACACATCCGAGTAGCGGCGAATAGGGGACGTGAAGTGGGCGTAGTACTCAAATGCCAGGCCATAATGCCCAATATTCTCCGTGGAGTACGCCGCCTTCGCCATCGTACGGATAGCGATTGGCTCCAGAATCCGCAGCGCCGGATTTTCTTCCGCCTGTTCGGCCAAGCGGTTATAAGAACGCGCGATATTCATCGGGGTACTGATATCCATCACCACCCCAAGCTCCCGGGCAAACCGCGCAAGGTCTTCAACCTTTTCCATATTGGGCTCATCGTGGATTCGATATACATAGGGAATTTCCTGCCCGTCGGATTTCCCTTTCTCTGCTATAAACGTAGCTACCTCCCGGTTGGCCAGCAACATGAAGTCCTCAATCAGCATGTGGGCCTCCTTGCGCTCTTTGACATACACCTCCATCGGCGTGCCTTCCTCATCGAGCACGAAGCGCACTTCCTCCGTTTCAAAGGCAATAGCTCCTTGCTTAAAGCGCGCAGCGCGCATCTTTTTGGCTACGCGGTTGAGAACACTTAACTCCGCAGCGAAATCGCCCTGCCCACTTTCCAACACGGCCTGTGCTTCTTCGTAGGTAAACCGACGGTCGGAATGGATGATTGTTTTTCCAAACCACCGGCCTACTACCTTATCCTTCTCATCAAACTCGAAGATGGCCGAAAAAGTCAGCTTGTCTTCGTTCGGTCGCAGGGAACACAGCTCGTTCGACAGGCGCTCCGGGAGCATGGGCAATACCCGATCTACCAGATATACCGAGGTGGACCGGAGGTAGGCCTCTTTGTCCAGGGCGCTGCCTTCCCGGACATAATGGCTCACGTCGGCAATATGCACCCCAACTTCCAGGTGTCCATTTTCCAACAACTGGAACGAGAGGGCATCATCAAAATCGCGGGCGTTTTCAGGGTCGATGGTGAAGGTAGTCACCCCGCGCATATCGCGGCGGCGCGCTACTTCGTCCGGATGGATTTCGCCGGGCAAGGCCTCTGCTTCCGCAGTCACTTCTTCCGGGAAAAACAGGTTGAATCCATTGTTAATCAGGATGGATTTCATTTCAATATCGTGGGTACCGGCTTTCCCCAACACATACAAAATCCGTCCCTGCGGGTTTTGAAATTTCCCACCAGCCCACTGCTCAATGCGAATCACTACCTTGTCTCCGTCGCTGGCACCCTGCGTTTCGCCGGGGATTACCATAATATCGAGCGGCATCAGGGTATCGGGCGCCACAATGGCGTATTGCGGATACTGCCAGAAGGTACCGATAAACTGCTCCCGTGCGCGTTCAACGACACCAAGCACCTCGCCTTCGGTACGCCGGCGACCCGGCAGCGACCAAAAACGCACCTTTACCCGGTCGCCGTGTAAAGCCGTATGCATATTAGCAGCCGCTACATAGATATCTTCTTCGCGTCCTTCTACCACGATATAGGCCGCACCGGTGCGCGTCATATCGACCACCCCTTCCAGTTCGTTGGTTTTTTGGCCGTCGGAAGGCAGCGAAGCCGCACCCCGCTTGAGTTGGAACTTATAGTCTTCCAGTGGCGCCAGGTGGTTTTCTTCCACTAGCTTTTGCAACGCATGCTGTACAGAATCCTTGTTGTTTTCAACCCCCAGGAGCATAGCTACCTGTCTTGGATTGAGTCGTTTTCTGGGATTTTGGCGAAACAGCCGGAGTATTTCCTGTTTGAGTTCTTTTGCGCTTAGTTTCTTGTCTGATTTATTTTTTCTTTTCATTCGAATCGTGGCGGCATTTTTCAATGCCTAAGATAATTGGATAATCTGTCCCTCCGGAAGGAGTTCCAGCGTTTGTTTTTGGCTGGCCGACGCGTCGTACGTACTGCCCTGCCGCGATTGTCCGGCTACGACCAGGATTTCCCAGTCTTCGTCAATCGTGGCTACCGACTGTATTAATAGGTCTTCGGTAGAAAAAGTTCCGGCCAGCTCCCGGCGGTCGATGCGCTGCCCCTGTTTATCTAAGGTCAGCATGGTGAAGGTGTATTTCATCAGCCCGGCCCGCCAGAAAACCAGGGCGTGAAAATCGTGGGTAGCCGGAATACGAAAACATGGTACAAATTCGGTGAACTCATCAGCCATTTCGTCTTCATGCGGCAGGATATAGCGCTCCAGAAGGTCATCCGCGATCAGCCCGTTGGTTTGGCTGAAGATATGGGCGCTTTCCTCCGTAAGCGTAATGGGTAGGTTTATTTCCGGAAAGAGTTCCAGCAGATACTCCAGGCTGCTCATGTGTTTTGGTTTGTGTACAAATTAGGTGGCACATCCGTATTGCGCTATGCTTCTGCTATGCTGCGTACGCCCGCCTGCAATACGTCGAGGCATAAATCAATTTCCCGCCGATGGGTGCGAAAGCTCAATACGGCCATCCGAATCCAATAGGTATCTCCTATCCGCGTAGAGGAAAGGTACACCCGCCCGTCGTCCTGGATGTATTGAATCAGTGCTTCGTTAAACCGGTTGGCGTCGCCACTGGCGGGTACATACCGAAATACAAAGATAGACAAATCCGGAAATGGACCGGTTTCAAAACCAATCGCCTGCAATCGGTGATAGGCGTAGTGCGCCAACCGTATTTTTTCTTCCAGCGCAGCCCGGAAAGGAGCTAATCCGAGGGATTGCAACGGCAGCCACATACGCATTCCCCGAAAATGGCGGGTCAGCTCGGGGGATAAATCAGCCGGTGAGAGTTCTTCCTCATTATCCATCGCATCCTGCAGGTAACTCGCTGTATAAAAATGTGCCTTGAATTGCGCCTCTACATTGCGAATAAGTACCGCCCCCAGACCGTAGGGCAAAAACAAGCCTTTATGCGGGTCGATGGCCACGGAGTCCGAACGCTCTATACCTTTAAACAGAGGCTTCATCGCTTCCACCATCCGAAAAAATCCGCCATACGCGGCATCGACATGGAACCAGCAACCGGATGCAGCTGCTATATCCGCCATAGCATCCAGCGGGTCGATGGTACCGGTATTGGTCGTGCCCGCCGATCCCACCATCAAAAACGGCTTCAGCCCAGCCTGTATATCCTGCGCTA
>Ga0172367_10004151_pt1 | contig 18230 bp, 18 predicted proteins | sample Lak10m_FD_114542 | JGI IMG/M metagenome (GOLD analysis project Ga0172367, IMG submission 114542) | Freshwater microbial communities from Kabuno Bay, South-Kivu, Congo - kab_022012_10m | ecosystem: Environmental > Aquatic > Freshwater > Lake | place: Democratic Republic of the Congo: South-Kivu...
AACCGCTGTTCCAGGTAGGTGTAAATGGAAGTTAGTTGCATGCGGTAGTAAAGCGGCATGAGCACGGTTCCAATCGCGAGATACCCCAAGGTGTATCCCAATACCACTTGCAGGTAGGAGAAGCTTTTGTTTAGCCCTTCTCCCCCCACTACCCCAGGGGTAGATACAAAGGTGACCCCGGAAATAGAGGTTCCCAGCATGCCAATGGCTACGAGAAGCCAAGGAGCATTGCGACCGGCCAGAAAAAACGAGGAGCTGTCGCTGCGCTTACCAGTGAAATAGGAAACGGTAATGAGCATCAAAAAATAAACCAGTACGATGGCGAGAATTACCCCTGGTGTCAGCGTAGAAGCCATAATGTTGATTTTAGGTTTGAAGAGAACGACTAATCCTGCTGCGGTGTATCGGAAGAAGTGGCCTGCTCCGGTATCTCGTCCTTTTCAGGAGCAGAGGTGCCCGCAGACTGGTCAGTTGTTTTTGGATGATGCCCAAACATAGTAAACAGCAGCATGAACAAGCCGGCCATAATACCCATGTCTGCCACGTTGAAGATGCCAGTGCGCAGCGTTTTGAACCCCATATTCATGAAGTCCACTACGTGCCCATCGACCAAGCGATCAAAGATATTACTCCCGCCTCCGCCGAGGATAAACCCAAAGGCCAGCTGCGCCCAATATCTCAAATCCGTTGTAGTCAGTACATAATACAGGATATACAACAACACAAGTACCGGTAAAACGGCCAGTATCCAATACCGGAGGCCAGCGTGTAATTCCGAACCCAAACTCAGAAACGCACCCTCGTTGAGCGCGTATTGAAATCTGAAAAAATCATTCCAGTAGGAAACAGGGTAGCGGTGCATGAGGTGAGCCGTTGCCCATTCCTTAGACCATCTGTCCAGTCCAATGGTCAACAACATAGGTACCAACAACCACGGTATTCGTTTGATGTGCAATGGCATAGCTGCGTGCAAAATTTTGTTTTGATGTTTGCCCGAACGAAAATGATAAATTTTTCAATCGCGCTGCGAAAATACAAGTTCTCCGAACAAATGTATTATCTTTCGCACAGAGAACTAAGGAAAAGGCTATGCAACTCTTGATTACGAATGACGCGGTCGTATTTGGAATTTTGATTGTGGTACTCGCGCTGGTGTTTTGGACATCGGGGCTGGAACATCGGTTTTGGAAATCTTTCTACAAAGTAGTGCCTCCGCTGCTGCTGTGTTATTTTATTCCGGCGCTGTTGCATTGGCCGCTCGGGCTTATCTCCGGAGAGACCTATCCGGACGGAAGCAAGTCGCAGCTCTATGACGTGGCGTCCAAATACTTGTTGCCTGCTTCCTTGATTATGCTATGTATCAGTGTTGACTTCAAAGCCCTGCTCAATCTGGGGCCCAAAGCGCTCATCATGTTTCTGGCGGGCACCTTGGGGGTAGTTGTGGGTGGCCCGGTCGCTTTGCTCCTCGTTACGAAGATGGCGCCTAATCTGATTCCTACATCGCCCGACTTATTGTGGCAAGGTCTCTCCACCATTACCGGCAGCTGGATTGGAGGGGGTGCCAACCAGGTCGCCATGAAAGAAATATTTCAGGTGCCGGATAACCTATTCGCCACTATGATTGTGGTGGATGTAGTGGTCGCCAACGTCTGGATGGGCGTGTTGCTCTACGGCGCCAGTCGATACCAGGAAATTGACCGCTGGTTGAAAGCAGATAACTCAGCTATTGAAGCACTTCGTATTAAAGTGGAGCAGTTCCAGGCTTCTGTGGCCAAAATCCCCACTACTACCGAGTGGTTCTTACTGTTGGCAGTGGCGTTTGGCGGGGTGGCATGCGCTCATTGGGCATCCGATCAGATCATGCCCTGGCTGAGCCAATACAAAGACACCCTAGAGTCGATGCACCTCGAATCCATTATTTCCGGTTTCTTCTGGATGGTGGTGGTGGCAACGGCAATCGGTATTCTGTTCTCTTTTACTGCGGCACGCAAACTGGAAGGGGTAGGGGCTTCTCGAATGGGCAGTGTCTTTATTTACATCCTCGTGGCCACTATTGGCATGAAAATGGACATTGGCCAGGTACTTCAAAACATGGGGCTACTGGCCGTGGGCATTGTATGGATGCTGGTACACGTACTCATCCTGTTGATCGTAGGCAAGCTTATTCGCGCGCCTTTTTTCTTTATCGCAGTAGGTAGCCAGGCCAATATTGGAGGGGCTGCTTCGGCTCCTATTGTCGCGTCTGCTATAAGCCCCGCTTTGGCACCGGTAGGGGTGCTCCTCGCTGTTCTCGGATATGCGATTGGTACCTATGGCGCCCTGATTGGCGCTTTCCTGATGCGGGTCGTGGCAGGAGGCTAAATGCACCTAGCCACTTACTTCCACATACGCTCGTTCAACCCTCCCACCTAACGGCGGGTTGAACTTACTTACCCGTACTGTCACCGATTGAAGCACTACGTGGTAGTCTTGGCTATCCTCCATCTCCTCCTGCTGGTCTTTATACTGTCCTTTTATCTTTTTCAATATGCGCTGTGCCAAGGTTTCCAGCAGACGAACCGGTTTCTTCATTTCCAGCTTGCAGATGTGGTATATGGTTTCATAGCTGATGGTTGTCTGAATATCATCTTCAGGAATAGATGCATCCCGCGCGTGCTTCTGTACCGATGTTTCCAAATATACATCTACCTGGTACTCATTTCCAACGACCTGCTCTTCTGCGTAGAATCCATGATAGGCATAAAAACGCATGCCTTCTAATGCGATTTTGAACATAATCTGTGTAATCTGTTTATAAATCCCGTACACACCGAATGTGCCGGGTAATACCGGTTTTTTCTCCGGAATGTATAGCCAAATACATTTCCGCCGAAAGGTATTGGAATTGGAGCAAAACGAGATGTCTGCCCCATAAACTACTTAAAGATATACCTAAAATCTGTACCTTTAACCCTTGCCAGAATTTGAAAAAAAATACCAGTTTTGCCTTACCAACAAAAAATACAGAAATGACGGAAAACGGAATTTCCAACCCACACGCCCATAAGTCTTCCAAGGAAGATCGCTTCCAGGGCCACGACTACTACGGAATAGATGAGTTGCTGGGCGAGGATCATCTGCTTGCACGGGAAGCTGTTCGTGATTGGGTCAAGCAGGAGGTTTCTCCTTATATCGAATCGTATTTCGATCGGGCCGAATGCCCGGCTCATTTATTTAAAGGACTTGCCGAAATAGGGGCGTTTGGCCCTAGCCTTCCCCTCGAGTATGGGGGAGGTGGTATGGATGAAATAGCCTATGGGATTATCATGCAAGAACTGGAGCGCGGCGATTCGGGTATCCGATCCATGGCGTCTGTACAAGGTTCTTTGGTGATGTACCCGATTTATAAGTTCGGTTCAGAAGAACAACGCCGAAAATACCTTCCGGCACTGGGCAGCGGCGACCTGATCGGCTGCTTTGGTCTGACCGAACCAGACCACGGTTCCAACCCTTCAGGTATGGTCACTAATATCCGGGATGATGGCGATGCCTACATCCTGAATGGCGCCAAAATGTGGATTACCAACTCGCCAGTGGCAGATATAGCGGTGGTTTGGGCAAAAGATGAACAGGGCATCGTACGTGGAGTAATCGTCGAACGCGATATGCCCGGATTTTCCGCCCCCGAAATCAAAGGGAAGCTCTCCCTCCGTGCCTCTGTGACAGGCGAATTGGTTTTTGAGGATGTTCGGGTGCCTAAGTCCAACGTATTGCCCAATGTCCAAGGGATGAAAGGCCCGCTTTCCTGCTTGAATAAAGCGCGCTACGGGATTGCCTGGGGTGCCGTAGGAGCCGCGATGGATTGCTATGATTCCGCACTGCGCTACGCACAGGAACGCATCCAGTTTGGCCGCCCTATTGGCCAGTTTCAGCTTACGCAAAAAAAACTGGCGGAGATGATTACCGAAATTACTAAGGCCCAACTGCTGGTTTGGCGCCTGGGCAACCTGGCTAACCAGGGAAAAGCAACGCCCGCTCAGATTTCTATGGCTAAGCGGAATAACGTGAATATGGCCCTTGCCATCGCAAGGGAAGCCCGCCAAATCCATGGGGGTATGGGTATTACCAACGAATATCCTATCATGCGGCACATGATGAATCTGGAGTCTGTAGTTACCTATGAAGGTACTCATGACGTCCATTTGCTGATTACCGGCATGGATATCACCGGATTGAACGCCTTTGTATAGGGCATCAGGAAGCCTATGGGCTATGAAAAAAGACCCGCCTATTCCGAATAGCTGCGTGGATATAGCACCCCAGCCCGGATATACGGCAGCGTTTCCTGAAGTCAGCTAATGTATGTACCAACAGGTTTTGTGCGCGTGGAAGGAGACAAAGAAGCCTTCCTCGTCACAAAACCTGTTGGTATTTACTACTATATAGGTTAGAGTTTTTACTTTTGCAGCGTTAATCCCGGTTTGTTGTTTTTTTCAACCTCAAACCAAAAACCGCCCCTTCGGCGTTTGGTAAAGAAAAAGAAAACTATCTATGGGTCTCCGATTTGTCCCGGCTTTATTCCTCGTTTCCTTTGCAGCTATTCATTCCGGTTTGTACGCACAGCAGCAAGAAGGCGTCATTACACTGATTAACCCTTCCTTCGAAGATATGCCCAGGCACAGCAAGGCGCCCAGAGGCTGGACCGACTGCGGAACGCCCGGAGAAACGCCTCCGGATATTCAACCGAGTGGTACGTTCAGCGTTACCAAACCAGCCATGGACGGAGATACCTACCTCGGCATGGTCGTTCGGGATAACGATACCTGGGAAATGGTGTCTCAGCGTCTAAGCGCCCCCATGAAAAAAGGGCAATGCTACGCATTCAGTATCTTCCTTTGCCGCTCCGAAATCTATGTTAGCGTCAGCCGAATGTCTGACGAAACGGCTAATTATACTACCCCTGCCAAGCTGCGTATTTATGGTGGCTTCGATTACTGCAACAAGCAGTATCTCCTCGGGGAGACAAACCTGATTATAAATACCCGGTGGCTCGAGTACCAGTTTAAGTTCGAACCCCTGGATAACTATACCCATATTTCTTTCGAGGCCTTCTACAAAACCCCGACTTTATTTCCTTATAATGGCAACATCCTTCTGGATAACGCATCCAACCTGGTTCCTATCAACTGCAATGAGGATGTCACCGAACGGGTACCCCAAAAACAGGCGGATACCCCTAAGATTACAGCCTCCGTTCCTCCGGTAAAAAGACCAGATAGTATATCCAAAAGCAGCACGCCCGTCACTAAGACAGACGATAATTCGCCCAAACCCGCAGAGCCTGGGAATAGCGACAAACCTGCTATCGTGGAAGGAGCGGATTTTTCAAAAATATCCCGGTCGGATTTGCGAAAAGGGCAGACACTGCGTATGAGTGGCATCCTTTTCGAAGTGGATAAATCGGTTATCTCGAAAGAATCCTACCCGGCATTGAATGAATTGGTGAAATTCCTCAACGAAAATACCGATATCTCCATCGAGATTGGAGGACACACGAACGGGCTTTGCTCCGACTCCTTCTGCGACCAATTGTCCACTTCCCGGGCTAAGGTGGTATCGGAGTACCTCGCTCAGCGGGGCGTATCTCGTAGTCGCCTACAATACAAGGGCTATGGACGCCGCAATCCGATTGCTTCCAACGACACCGTGGAGGGCCGCCGCAAAAACCAACGGGTCGAAATCAAAATCCTGGGAATGGATTCCGGCAAATGAGGCTGTCCCGCAAGTCCTTTGGCTGTGCATGCCGCCGAAGGATATGCTTTTTAAATACCACTGAAGGTGGCGCGGAATGCTTTCGGATAGTCACGCTCTAAGCGGCGGCTATCTGGTTTATTGCGCGTTCACTACAAAGCCCAATGAAGCCAAATCCCGCCAAAAATCGGGATAGGATTTTTCTACTACACCAGGTTCGGCAATCTGAATGGGGTGCAATAACGCCAGCGGTGCGAAAGCCATCGCCATGCGGTGGTCTTCGTAGGTTTCGAACACCGGCGGATAATCCCAACGCGCCAACCCATCGACGGTGAACTTTTCATGGGCATCCCCAGACAGGGGGGTGACCGTTACGCCGACTTTAGCCAATTCCGTTCTCAATGCACCAATCCGATCGGTTTCCTTGATGCGCAATGTTTCAACGCCATCGAAACTACCCGGAATCCCAAGCCCTGCACAGGTGACTGCCAAGGTCTGTGCAAGGTCTGGACAACGAATGAAGTCCCAGTCGAAATCACCTGTTTTGTTGTGTGCGGCTTTGGTCAATCGGATACCTTTGTCCGTAAACTGCGTATATACGCCCAAAAGCTCGTACATATCCGGAAGAATGGCATCCCCTTGGAGGCTATCGGCATATAGCCCGTGAAGGGTAATATCGGCAGCGGGGGAGAGGGCGGCCATAGAATAATAGTAGGATGCCGCAGACCAGTCTGCCTCAACGGTAAATGACCGAGGGGTATAGGACTGAGGGGCAATGCGTATGCTGGATTCGTCCCAGGTGTATTGGATGCCAAAGTGCGCCATGAGGCGCAGGGTCATCTCGATATAAGGGCGGGACACAATTTTTCCTTCGAGTACCAGCTCCAGGCCATGCGGAAGGGTTGGAGCGATGAGAAGCAATGCGGAAATATACTGGCTGCTGGTTCCGGCTGAAATATGCAGGGGGCTATCGACATGGATATCGGGGGGGCCAATTCGAAGCGGGGGATAGCCTTCTTTTTCCAGATATTCAATCTGCGCCCCCAGTTGTCGCAAGGCATTTACCAATACCCCCACCGGCCGTTGTTTCATCCTAGAAGACCCGGTCAATACCTGAGTACCCGGCTGAAGGGCGAGGTAGGCGGTCATAAACCGAAAAGTAGTGCCCGCAGCCCCCGCATCCCGTATATCCGTGTTGCTGGCCAGCAGCTCCTGAAGTAGCTGGGTATCTTTCGCGTTGGCAAGGCAGTTAATATCAAATGAATGGCCGCTGAGCGCCCGGATGATTAAAACCCGATTGCTGATGCTTTTGGAACCTGCCAGGGTGAGCGTGCCGTTCAGGGTACCACTGGGGTGGTGTAGGGTAATGGTCATGATAAGGTGTGTGTGAAGTGTGTAGGGATGGGAAGACAGGCAGTACTACTCCTCTTCTTCGTGGAAAGTCTTCTTGGCCGACTCCCTGTCTTGTTTTTCAGCCTGCTTTTTTTTGCGGAGGGTATCGTCCGATTTTTCATAGGCCAGGATAATCTCCCGTACCAGACGATGGCGAACCACATCATCCGCACTTAGGTTGATGGTGGCAATACCGTCGAGATGCCCCAAGAGTTCAATGGATCGCCGCAAACCGGACTTTTGGTGAAACGGCAGGTCTATCTGGGATAAATCCCCGGTGATAATGCACTTGGCACTCGGACCAAGCCTGGTCAAAAACATTTTGAGCTGCATGGTGGAGCAGTTCTGTGCTTCATCGAGGATGATAAAAGCTTGGTCTAGGGTTCTACCCCGCATGAATGCAAGCGGGGCTATTTCAATGACTCGGTTGGTCATAAACTGTTGTAGCTTATCGGCCGGAATCATATCGTCGAGTGCATCGTACAGCGGGCGAAGGTAAGGATCGATTTTTTCTTTAAGGTCGCCCGGTAGGAATCCCAGGCTTTCCCCTGCTTCCACCGCCGGTCGGGTGAGGATAATTTTCTTTACTAGCTTATTTTTTAACGCGCGGACCGCGAGCGCAACGGCGGTATAGGTTTTGCCCGTGCCGGCCGGACCGACGGCAAACACGATGTCGTTGTGTTCGGTGGCCTGTATCAGCTTCTTCTGATTACGCGTCTTGGCGCGTATAGGCTTTCCATCACGTCCATGCAGGATGACTTTATTTTCCTCGCTGGTCTCCGCAATACGCGCTTCGAAGGGGTTGGTATCGGTAAGCAAGTCCTCTACCATCTGAACCGGCAGCTCCTGGTATTCCTTCAGCAGACGCACCATGAGTTCAAACTTGCCCTTCGCTTTTTGGGTAAATTTCTTTTCGCCATCCAGCTTGAGGTAATTCCCGCGAGAGGTAATGGTTACCTCGGGAAACGCCTTGCGTAGCAGGTTTAGCTTGATATTATTTTCTCCGTATAGCTCGACAGGGTCGATGCCTTCTACAGTTAAGATGATTTCGCTCAATCTACCTCCTTAAGTTTTCTAAAAAGTTTGGCGTAAATTTAAGACTTTCGTTTTTTATCGCAGCATTACTTGTCGTTAATTATACCAGACTAACATGTCAATCGTAACCCTGACGACCGATTTTGGACAAAAAGACTACTATGGTGCCCGTATTAAGGGAGCTGTACTGAGCCGCACTCCCCAGTCTGTGTTGGTGGATATTACCCATTTTGTGCCCTGCTACAATATTGTCCAGGCGGCATTTATTTTCAAGAATGCCTGGGAAAGCTTTCCGGAAGGCACGATTCACTTGCTGACCGTCAACGATTTGGACGACGCGGCTTGCCGATTTGTCCTCCTGGCATGGAAAAATCACTATTTCATCGCCCCCGACAATGGATTGCTGTACCTGGTATTGGGAGAGGTTGAAGTGCCCGCCTTTTTGCTTCCGTGGCCGGAATCCCATGTTTTTCCGTTGGAGGAGCTGTTTTCCCGTGCCGTGGCCGGTTTGGTTCAGGATGCTAATCCGGCAAGCCATGGTACCCGGCTGCCGGCATTGCATCAGCGCATCACGTTCCAACCCGTAATCGCCCGCAATCATATCCGAGGCATAGTGGTCTATATTGACCATTTCGACAACGTCGTGGTCAATGTACGGAAGGACCTGTTTTTTCAGGTAAGCCAAAACAGGCCGTTTGCCCTGTACTTTAAACGCAATGATCCGATTACCCGTCTGAGCAATAGCTATTCAGATGTATATATAGGCGAAACCCTCTGTTGGTTTAACTCATCCGGTTTTCTGGAAATTGCCATCAATAAGGGCAAAGCAGCCTCTATGCTGGGGCTGAAAATGGATGATATCGTACAAATTGATTTCATTGAACTGAATGAAGCATGATACGCAGAGTAGTAAAAATGACTTTTAGGGAAGATAAAGTGGAGGCGTTTGAAGCGCTCTTCGAAGCAAAGAAACAGGCTATCCGAAATTTCCCCGGATGTCGGTATCTGGAGCTTTGGAAGGAGTCCGGGCGGCCATTTTCCATATTTTCGTTCAGTATTTGGGAGAATGAGCAGGCCTTGGAAACATATAGACATTCCGAGCTTTTTCAGCAGACCTGGGCACAGACTAAACCATTATTTTCGGAAAAAGCCCAGGCTTGGACACTCCAGGTAGGTAGCCAGCCAGACCAGCCGGCCTGGTACTTGGGGGATTAACTCGCCAGGAGCAACCCAAGAGAGCCCGCCGTTGCTACTTTTCGGGCACTTCACCCAGCACAGTACCGGTTTTTTATTAGTTCAATCACGGATTTAACACTATTATATTCAGCCTTTTATGCAAAAAGTAGATCTTCCGGATTATCAGATTTGGGTGGGCGCCGCCAGGGAAGGATTATCCGCCTTTCTGAGTGCCGAACGGTATTCGCGTATTTTTGTACTGATGGATGAACATACGGCTTCTGCCTGTTACCCGCTGCTGCCGACGGAGGTGATCGAGCAAGCGACGCCGGTGCGGATTAGGTCGGGCGAAGTATATAAGAATATCGAAACCTGTCAGGAAATATGGGGTGCGCTGATAGCAGCCGATGCCGATAGGAATGCCTTGCTCATCAATCTGGGTGGTGGCGTAATAGGTGATATGGGAGGTTTTTGTGCGGCGACGTACAAGCGAGGGATTGATTTCGTGCAGGTGCCGACCACGCTGTTATCCCAGGTAGATGCTTCTATTGGAGGAAAGCTGGGCATAGATTTTCGACAGATAAAAAACAGTATCGGGGTATTTGTCAACCCTCGTGCGGTATTTGTAGATACGGGGTTTTTGCATACGCTCTCTGTGCGGGAGCGCCGAAGCGGCTTTGCAGAGATTATCAAACATGCGCTGATTGCCGATGCGGCGCAATGGGAAATGATCAAGGAAAAGAACCAGCTGGTGGAGGTTCCGGAAGAGGATATCGTAATCGCATCGTTGCGCATAAAAAAAGCAGTGGTTGAGCAGGATCCCTTTGAGCGCGGATTGCGGAAAGCACTCAACTTTGGACATACCATCGGGCACGCGGTCGAATCGCTGGCGCTGGAAGGGCCGGAGCCGCTGTTGCATGGAGAAGCCATTGCAGTAGGTATGATTTGCGAGTCCTTTTTGTCGTATAAAAAAGGATTTTTGCATGCAGACGCCCTGGAGGAAGTCAGCCGCTGGCTCATCGACTGGTATGCTCCACGTCCATTGGATGAAGCGGCCTTTCCGGATTATATGACCTTGATGCGCAATGATAAAAAAAATCAGTCCGGAGGAATCAACTTTTCATTAATCGGACCGCCCGGCACGGTACATATCGACCAGTATTTTTCTGTCGAGGAAATCGAAGAAAGTCTTCGCTATTTCAACGCTGCCATAGTGCCATTCCAAAAATAAAAAGTATCCCCTCGGTCGGATTTAAGACCGTTCCCTAAGACAATGCAACACGGAGTAGGCAAAATATTAAAAAAAAAGTGATTATTACGTTTTCTTTAAAAAAGAGAAAAGGCGCAATAAAGGGCCTAAATAGAGGTTATTTTCACATTACAAAAATATAGTATCCCCCCCTATGCACAGTACTGTTACACCTTTCGGAACGGGATTCCGTTTCTGTTATTCCGCCTTAAAAAATGATTGGCATGAATTGGAAAGTAGGTGTATTAGCTGTACTGCTGTTTGCTCGTCCGGGATTATCCCAGCCTAAGTGTATTAGTGGCGACTGTATATCGGGATTTGGAGAGGCTGTATTTTATGGCGGGTCCAGGTATATCGGCCAGTTTTTAAATAGAAAACCCCACGGATTCGGCACCATGATTTTTCCGGAAGGTCATCGATATACGGGCAACTGGAAAAATCAAATTCGGGAAGGGCATGGAAAATTCGTTTTTGCCAGTGGGGTGGTTTACGAAGGAGATTTTGTAAAAAACACGTTCGAAGGAAAAGGAACGATGGTGTATTCCAACGGGAACACCTACGCCGGTGAGTGGGCAGAGAATACCCCAAACGGGTATGGCGAGATGACGTTTCGGAGCGGAAACCGCTACATCGGGTATTTTTTGAATGGATGGTTTGATGGGATGGGGACCATGTGGTATGCAGACGGTTCGATCTATGAAGGTTCCTGGAAATCGGGAAAATATCATGGAGAAGGGATGCTGACCCGTTCGGATGGCAGCCTGAAAACAGGTACATGGGCTGCGGGTACGTTTTCTGACCAACCGGCACCAAAACCGGCACTGGCTGCTTCCGGATATGAGACGCGTTCTTCTGTTGCGGATAAACCAGCTAACCCGGTAGAAATATGGGCTGTTTTGGTAGGCGTTTCGCAGTACACACACCTGCAACCGCTTCGTTACACGGATGACGACGCGTATAAGTTGGCTCTTTTCCTAAGTAGTCCGGAAGGAGGAGCGGTGCCAAGGTCGCATCTGGAAATCCTCATTGATGATGGGGCAAGACGGGAAAAAATCGTTCAGGCACTGGTGCAGGCGGCGAATAAAGCGGACGAGAATGATGTGCTTTTATTTTATTTCTCCGGGCACGGACTGGACGGTGCGTTTCTGCCGGTAGATTTTGACGGCATCCATAATGGGTTGCCTCATGTAGAAATAAGAGATATATTTAATATCAGCCGGGCAAAAAGCAAAGTGGTTGTAGCCGATGCCTGCCATTCCGGCTCGTTGTTTACGGCCAAGACCCCCGTTGGACAGATAATGGAAAAGTATTATGCTGCTTTTTCAGCGAGTAAGGGAGGCCTCGCGTTGCTGTTATCTTCCAGAGGGAACGAGTATTCGCTGGAAGACCAGTCGCTGCGGGCGGGGGTGTTCAGCCATTTTTTGATGAAAGGTGCTTCCGGACTGGCAGATTTGAACGGAGATGGCATCATTTCGATTCAGGAATTACATTCCTATTTATATGGAAATGTGCGCATGTACACCGCGAATGCCCAGACACCCCTGCTTTTAGGAAACTTCGACCCCAATATGCCGTTTGCCGTAATCAGATAAAAATCATTATCCCAAATCATAAAATGAATCACATGCAACCTCGATTACTGATGCTGGCAGCTTTTTGTCTGCTGGTTCTGACCTCCCTCGAGGCGCAATGTCTTAGCGGAAATTGTGCGCAGGGAAGTGGCATCATGATTTATAACAACGGAACCCGATATATCGGAGATTTCAGAAACAGCCTTCGCGAAGGCTGGGGGAGTTGCGTCTTCGCAGATGGAAGCAAGTACGAAGGCAGCTGGATCAACGATCGCCCGGATGGAGCCGGAATCAAAACCTTTGCAGATGGCAAAATACTAAAAGGCTACTGGAAGCGGGGAAACTTTGATCGGGAGGATGCCAATCTTTCCTTTGACCAAAATTATGCGAGCGGACAATATAAGAGCGATTGTATTTCGGGCGACTGTATCAACGGAAATGGGGTATTCCTATACCCAAACGGAGATATTTATGTCGGTGATTTCAAGCAGGGCAAACGCCATGGCGTAGGTGTTTGCTACTACGCCAACCGAAGTGAGTACCGAGGGGTGTGGGCAGCTGATCAGCCATCGGGCAAAGGAACCCTCCTGACCGCAAGCGGCGAAACAAAAACGGGCATTTGGAAATTTGGCCAATTACAGGAAATCCCATCGTCGAATACTATTCGGGAAACAGAAATAGCTTCCTCGTTTGTGCCCAACATATCTAGTTGCCTGGAAGGGAACTGCACGGACGGGTACGGGAAGTATATTTTCCAAGACAGCAGTATCTATACCGGTTATTTTTCAAAAGGGCTTCCGGACGGACTTGGGCAGGTGGCCTACAAGAACGGCGACCGCTACGAGGGTATGATGCGGGCAGGCCGCCTGCATGGGGAAGGTTCGCTGATTCGTTCCGGGCGGCGAATCACTGGAATATGGGAAAATGGGGTTTTCCAGGAAAGTACCCGCCCATTGGTAGCGGAGGTGAGTCCTAGCCCGACACCGGAGCCGGAGTCCAAAGTATGGGCAGTAGTCGTGGGTGTTGCAGCATATAGTCATCTTCAAGTGCTGCGCTATACGGATGATGATGCCTACCAGGTATATAGCTTTTTGAAAAGCCCGGAAGGGGGTGCCGTAGCAGATGAGCGGATTCGCCTGCTTATCGATGAGGCGGCCACCCGTACCAATATCCTGGATGCTATGAAATCCGTTTTTTTGGCCGCAGGTCCGGAAGACCTGGTGGTAATGTATTTTTCAGGTCACGGCCTTCCGGGAACATTTCTCCCCATTGATTACAATGGAGTAGATAATGTGATATCGCATGAAGAAATCAATGCTATCCTGCAAAGTAGCCGAGCCAGGTATAAGCTGTTTATTGCAGATGCCTGCCACTCCGGCGGATTGCTGGCATCCAGAGCACCTAACGCCTCTATTCTGGGCAGCTATTATTCCAATTTGGCTAAGTCTCAGCCAGGTACGGCACTGATTATGTCATCTAAGTCAGAAGAAACCTCTCTGGAAGCAAGCGGGCTTCGGCAAGGTGTATTCAGCCACTATCTCATTAAGGGGCTTAAAGGGGAAGCAGATTTCAACCGAGATAAGGTCATTACGGTGCAGGAAATCTTCGATTTTGTGTATTTCGGAGTCAGAAAATATACCGGAAACCTTCAGTCGCCGGTTATCCAGGGAAATTATGATAGAAACATGCCGGTTGGGGTATGTCGGTAAATAAATATCCTAATCGTATAAAAAACGGCCGCCTGGAAACGCACGAATCCCAGGCGGCCGTTTGCGTGTAAGCACCAGCGAAATATGGAAGTTTTACGGGTTGCAAGGGCTGTAAGTAGGGTGCTCAGAAAAAAATAATTTGCAATCGGCTTATTTATCAGATAAAGCGTATCTTTGCAGCCAATTTTTAACTAAAATATGTCTGATCCAATGAAAAACTATGAAGTAACCTTCATCGTTGACCCCGTGCTGTCGAGCGACGAGATTAAGTCGACAGCTCAGACATACGTCGATCTGCTCAGCAACAAAGGCTGTAAGATTGTACATGTGGATGAGATGGGACTTCGCCCTTTGGCGTATCCTATCAACAAGCGGCACTCGGGGGTCTATTTTTGCGTCGAATTTGAAGTAGAATCAGGAGATTTGCTTACAGATGTCGAACTATCGTTGCGCCGAGACGAGCGCATCATGCGTTTCCTTACGGTCAAGCTCGACAAGTACGGAGTGAAGTACAATGCCGATAAGCGCAATGGCCTGATTGGCAAGGTAAAGAAGAAAGAAAAGGTAGAACGTACGGAACGTAACGACCGGCCTCAGCGCCCGCCACGTCGCGAACCGGCAGCCGACGCTCCAGAACAGCAGTCGACGCCCAACGAATAATCAAGCCTTTCTTCTCAATTTCATTTTCCTTAAAGAGGTAAAAAAATGGCAACAAAAGACGATATAAAGTTTCTCAGCAATCCAAAGATTGGTCAGAACCGGAAAAAATACTGCCGTTTCCGCCGCTTTGGCATTCGCCATATCGATTACAAGGATGCTGAATTCCTGCTCCAGTTTGTAAATGAGCAAGGTAAAATCCTTCCTCGCCGTATCACGGGCAACTCCCTGAAGTATCAGCGGAAAGTAGCAGAAGCAGTAAAGCGTGCCCGCCAACTGGCATTGCTTCCCTATGTTACGGACTTACTGAAGTAATCCTTGTTTTTCAACCAATTTGCCTGATGCCAGGCAGTAAATTTAAAAGCCATGCAAGTTATTCTTTTAACAGATATTGAAAAACTTGGCTACCGCTTCGACGTTGTACAGGTCAAGCCGGGTTATGGGCGTAATTACCTGATTCCTCAAGGATTCGCGCAAATCGCCAATCGGGATAATCTGGCTCGCCTGGACGATATCAAAGCCAAGGAAGCAGAAGTAGAAGCAGCGCGTATCGCCGAGTTCCAAGCTCAAATCAGCAAGCTGGAATCTAAGGCTCTTTCCATTGGCGCAAAAGCTGGTACCAGCGGAAAAATATTCGGTAGCGTTACCAACGTGCAAATCGCAGCTGCTATCAAAGACAGCTTTGATATGGATATCGAGCGCAAAAAAATCGATATGCCGGAAGATATCAAAGAACTCGGATCTTACGTGGCAGAGATTCGCCTTTACAAAAATATGGTGGCTAAAGTACGCTTCGATGTAGTAGCGGAATAACACCGGATTCGTAATGGGTATATTTACAAAAAGGCCTTTTCGCAATCGGAAAGGCCTTTTTGTTTGGCACCGCTAATCCAACGTATTAGCCGGATACGCAGCTCAAAAATCACAGGAATGGCCGTGTTGGGTCAGCCATTTTTCCTTCTCTTCAAAATCAGGCATAGCTCCCGCGACCAAATCCCAGAATTTTGGGGAATGGTTCATCTCTTTTAAGTGCGCTAGCTCATGAATCATTACGTAATCCTGTACCTCCTCCGGAGCGAAAAGTAGCCGGGTGGATAGGTTAATAATCGTATTCCCAGAGCAGCTTCCCCACTTCGAACGTAGGTATTTGAGCTTCAACTGGCGGAAGGACTGCCTGAAATGAATAGCATTCAAGTGCGCAATGCGTGCGGCCATTTCCGGATAGTAATCGGCGGCAACTATTCTGCTCAATAGGTTTTTTATGGCATCAGATTGAATAGCCGGGCTTAACGGTGGGTTGTTCGCGAGCTTGAAGTGGATGGTTTTATCCGAAAGTAGCCGGGCAGAATGGGTGACCCCATTGAATACACTTATTTTTATACCATAGGTTCTTTTGCCCACCTGGATACTGCTTCCGTCCGCATAGAACCTGGGTAGGAAGCGCTGCAATACCGCCGGCTCATCCCGACAAATCTTCTTTGCCCAGTTTTGCAGCCAGAGCCAGGCCTCCTGCTCTTGCTTTTCATTTAGATAGCGTGGTATCCGAAGGATAAGTCCTTTGGTACCAACCGCTGCACGCAAGCTATTGCGGGATTCCCGGAACACCTGCACCTCTATTTCAAGAGGAGCGCCCTGAAGGTCGAGGTGCAGGAGTGCGTGATTAGGTAGATAGGACATGCCCGGATTAGCCGTGTTTGATGGCAAACTGCCGCATTACATCAACTAGTACCTGGGTGCTTTCCAGAGGCATGGCATTATACATGGATGCCCGGAAGCCGCCAACCGAACGATGGCCTTTTATTCCGTCAATACCCGCTTCCTTGCATACGTCGAGGAACGGTTTTTCCAAATCTGGATTGACGGTAAGGAACGTCGCATTCATCAGGGAACGATCGGCCTTATTTACCACATTGCCCTTAAACAATGGATTTGAGTCGAGCTCATCGTAAAATAGCTTTCCTTTTGCCGCATTATGCGCTTCCATGGCAGCCAGCCCGCCTTGATTTTTTACCCAGCGCATCGTAAGCATAGACACATAAATAGGAAATACAGGCGGTGTGTTGTACATAGAGCCATTGTCGATATGGAGCCGGTAATCCAACATAGAAGGCAGATGCCGGTTTACCCTCCCCAATAGATCCTTTCTGACGACGACCAATGTTACGCCGGCTGGCCCCATATTCTTTTGGGCACCCGCGTAAATCATGCCAAAACGCGAAATATCCAGCGGTCGGCTGAAAATATCGGATGACATATCTGCTACAATGGGAACGGAAGTTTCTGGCCAGGTGTGCAGCTGGGTGCCAAAAATGGTGTTGTTACTGGTGAGGTGTACATAAGTGAGGTCGGATGGGATAGCATACCCACTTGGGATATAACTGTAATTGTCGGCCTTGGAGGTGGCAAGCACTTCTACCTTGCCAAATGCCTTTGCTTCTTTAATGGCTTTAGATGACCACGCACCTGTATCTACATAGCCCGCTTTATCTTCCGGATTGAGAAGATTCATTGGCGCCATGAAAAACTGCGTACTCGCGCCACCGGAAAGAAATAGTACGGCGAAATCATCGGACAAACCGAGGAGCTCGCGTACGAGTTGCTCCGCTTCGTGCATCACCGCTTCAAATGGTTTGCTGCGATGCGAAATTTCGAGAAGGGATAGCCCAAGGCCCTCGAAGTCGAGTACAGCCTGGGATGCCGCTGCAAAAACCTCGGCAGGTAGTATGGCTGGCCCGGCGTTAAAATTGTGTTTTTTCATGATTGAGTAGTTTTTGTTGCTTGTCAAATAGACTTCCAGGTAATTCCAGGACATACACCTATTTGAAAGGGCTATTTCCAGGAATCACCGTGCGGCCAACCTCCGATGAAGCGTGCCTAGTATATATGGGTCAAAAATACACATAGACTTTATTGAATACGGGCCTCTTTGGAAAAATATCCCGTGCTTAGTCTAAAAGACTTCTTGTAGCAGTAAAGATGGTTTGGGTGTGCTATGAAAAAGAAGAGAATAAGCTTTCCCCCCTAATAGGATTTAAACAAGCCCAGGAGCGTAGGATAAGCAGCAGAATATAGCAATTCGGGGCCAGAAGAACAGCGTGGATGGATCGCAATGGAATACCTTGTATGGGTGCTGTGCCAGCGTTTCAATGCATGGGTTTGAAAATCAGAAAGATATATCGTTTGTAAAACAGGGGATGAACGCGCTAGGTACTTGGCTTTCTCGGTGCAGGTAACCCTGTGGTGTATGATAAGCAATATACGGTAAGCAGGTTCGAGGTGTTAACGATAAGACGAGCGTAGCTGTTAAGAAAGCAGAAATTCATATAATTAGTTATAAATCAGGTTGTTGAATAGATAATGTATTTGGCGGGCAAAAAAAAATCACTTTTATCGCAAAAAAAACAAAAAACCGTTGGAATTGTGGATGTGGTTATATTACCTTTGCGACGCTTTTGAAGGAAAGGGGGTTGAAGGGAAAATAAATTCAAAAAAAGATTTGAAAATATTTGGAGGGAATAAAAAAGCGCTTAATTTTGCGTCGCTTTTGGAGGGAGGATGAAGAAGAGAGAGAGGGGGAAGAAAAAAAATAAAAAAAGCGCACAAAAAATTTGGTAAGGTTAGAAAAGTTCATAACTTTGCCCTCCCGAACGGAACGGAAGTTTGGGAAATGATAAAAGAGAGATGGAGAGCCTGAAGAGGTTTTTCGATAAG
>Ga0172367_10004152_pt1 | contig 18226 bp, 18 predicted proteins | sample Lak10m_FD_114542 | JGI IMG/M metagenome (GOLD analysis project Ga0172367, IMG submission 114542) | Freshwater microbial communities from Kabuno Bay, South-Kivu, Congo - kab_022012_10m | ecosystem: Environmental > Aquatic > Freshwater > Lake | place: Democratic Republic of the Congo: South-Kivu...
CGCCACCCCGTGGGCCAGGTGATGAGCCGCGTCACCAACGATGTGGAGTCCCTGAACGAGCTCTTCACCGGCGGGCTGATCCTCATCTTCCAGGACATCCTGCTCCTGGCGGCCATCGCCGGCGTGCTGCTGTGGATGGACTGGCGCCTGGCCCTGGTGCTCTTCGCCGTGGTGCCGCTCATCTTCCTGGCAACTTTCCAGTTCAAGCGCCTCACCCGCGCCGCCTTCCGCCGGGTGCGCTCCCTGGTTGGCGAGGTGACGGGCTTCCTGCAGGAGACCATCACGGGCATGCAGGTGGTGCAGCTCTTCCGCCGGGAAGCCGCCACGCGCCTGCGCTTCGCCCGCATGAACGACGAGCTGATGCGCGAGAATGTGCGCACCATCTTCTACTTCGCCGTTTTCTTCCCGCTCATGGAACTCCTGGGCAGCGTGGCCACGGCAGCCATCCTGTGGGCGGCAGCCGGACGCCTGCTGGAAGGCAGCCTCACCTTCGGCGCCCTGGTGGCCTTCCTGGCCTACGCCGACCGCTTCTTCCGCCCCATCCGCGACCTTGCGGAGAAGTACAACATCCTGCAAAGCGCCATGGCCGCCTCGGAGCGGGTCTTCGAACTCCTGGACGAGGCGCCCGCGCTGGTGAGTGGTCCGGTGGGGGCATCCGGCGGCCCGGCCGAGCCGCCCCGGCGCGGCGAAGTGGTGTTCGAGGAGGTGTGCTTCGCCTACGAGGGCGAGAACTGGGTGTTGCAGGATCTCAGTCTCAGGCTGGAGGCGGGCACCAGCACGGCCCTGGTGGGCTGGACGGGCGCGGGAAAGAGCAGCGTGGCCGCCCTGCTCCTGCGCCAGTACGAGTTCCAGCGCGGCCGCATCACCGTGGACGGCGTGGACATCCGCCAATGGGATTTGAATGCCCTGCGCGCCCGCATGGCCATTGTCCTGCAGGAGGTTTTTCTCTTCTCCGGATCCATGGCGGAGAACATCCACCTGGAGCGGGATTTGCCTCCCGGCGCGGTGGAGGCCGCCGCCGCGCGCACGGGGCTGAACCGTCTGGCCCTTCAACGGGAAGGCGGCCTGGACGAAGCGGTGGGCGAGCGGGGGCAACTTCTCTCCGGCGGTCAGCGCCAGCTGGTGAGTTTCAGCCGTGCCCTGGCGGGGGATCCCTCCCTGCTCATCCTGGACGAGGCCACCAGCAGCGTGGACAGCCTGTCGGAGGAGGTGATCCAGCAGGCCATCGAGGAACTGATGCGCGGACGCAGCTCACTGGTCATCGCCCACCGCCTCTCCACCATCCGCAAGGCCGACCAGATCCTGGTGCTGCACCAGGGCCGTCTGGTGGAGCGGGGCCGCCACGAGGAGCTGTTGCGGCAGGAGGGCGTGTATCACCGGCTGTGGCAGCTGGAACAGCCTGTGGGAGCGGCTTCCCGTGGGAGGTGAACCTCTGCTCCAGCTGGCCGGCGGCGTGACCATCTCCTTTTGGGTCCTGCTCATGGGCGGCCTCCTGGGGGGCCTAACGGCGGGCCTCTTCGGCGTGGGTGGCGGCGTCATCGTCACACCCCTGCTCATCGGTCTTGGCGTGCCACCCCACCTGGCGGCGGGCAGCATGAATGTGGCCATCATCTCCAATGCCGCCGAAGCCCTGGCCCATGATCTGCCCAAGCGCAAGGTGGACGGGCGACTGGGCCTGGTGATGGGCCTGGGCGCCGTGGTGGGCGGGCAGGCGGGCACCTACTGGATTGGCGGCCTGCAGCGCCCGCTCGTGCTGGATCAGCTCATTCGGGGAGGCTTTCTGGTGGTGCTGGTGTGGCTGGCCGCGCGGCTTCTGCGCGGGCGCAAGCCGCGGGGCGAAGGCGCGGGGCGCTGGCTCTTCCACATGCCCCTGCGCTACACAAGTCCCTGGGAGGACCAGCCCGTGTCCGCCCTGGCACCTCTGCTGGTCAGTGTGGGCGGCGGCCTTGTGGCGTCCCTGCTGGGGGTGGGAGGTGGCATCTTCTATGTGCCCCTGTTGCTGGCCCTCTTCCACCGTCCCATGCAGGACATCATCCCTGTGAGCCAGATCGCTGTGCTCCTGGGCACCCTGTCCGTCAGCACCGGCCATGTGCTGCACACGGGTCATGTGGACCCGCGCCTGGCGCTGATCCTGGTGGTGGCCGGCAGCACGGGCACGGTGGTGGGTTCCCGGCTGAAGACCCTGCTGGAGAGCCGCATGCTGGAGAAGCTGCTGGCTCTGGTGCTGGTGCTGGCCGCCCTGCGCCTCACCCTGCCCTTGTTCGGCGTGGGTCTTGGCAACGCCGCGCTTGCCTCAGGCACGCCGCCGGGGGCGGACTGGCTGCGCGCCTACGCCGACTGGTGCGCCGGCGGCCGGTGGGAGCTCTGGCTGGGCACCGTGGGCATGGCCCTGGGCATGGCTCCCCTGCTGGGCTGGCTGCAGCACCGCCTGCTGGATCGGGTGGCGGGCAAGGCCTGAACTCCGCGCCGCGTCAGCAGCAGTTTCCGCCCTGTCCGCTCTGCACGCTGAAGCCTTTGCGGAAGCGGTCGTCGTGGTAGTCCACCACCGCCTCGTTCAACCATTCCTGGTCCCGCGTGCTCACGAGCACGGGCACCTCGTTCACCGTCATCTGCACATCGTCGTCCTGCGGCTCGTCCAGAGCCAACCCCAGGCGGGGTCCGCCTCAGCCATAGCCTGCGATGGAAATGCGAAGTCCCGCGCCGGGATTCTCGGCCAGGATGGGACGCAGTTCCTCCCGCGCCCGGTCCGTGATGATCATGTTGCCTCCAGGATTTCGCTCCCGTGACCGGTCAAAGGCGCCACTGCGCCCTCGGCAAGGCTCCCTTCGGCCAATCCGCAGGGAGCCGCCCGCGCACTTCGCCCCGCAAGAAGGCAAAGCCAAACTTATTTCACAACAGCAATTATTTCAGATTGCGAGTGTTTTATGTTCGACAAGCCCAGACTTTGTTAGTCCAGCCAAATTCTCGAGCTTCTCCCCAGCAAATGAGGGGGAAGTGCCGTGTCCTTGCATCACAACTTCATGCGCATCTGCTTGTTGGTTGCGGCGTTCACGCTGCCCCGCATGGCCAGCGCTTCTTCCGCGGGGCCTCCTTTCGCCCACACTGGTGCGCCGGGAGAGGCCAACTGCACGGCCTGCCACGCCAGCTTCCCCCTGAACAGCGGCAACGGGAGCCTGCTCATCGAGGGGCCTGTCGAATTCCGGGCCGGGCAGAGCTACACCTTCACCGTGCGTCTGCAGGATCCCGGGCAGTCCCGCTGGGGCTTTGAACTCACATCCCAGGGACAAGGCCTGATCAGTTTGCTGGAGCCCACCCGCACCCAGGTGGGCACGGCTCCCAACGGCTTCCAGTACCTGCGCCAGACCAGCCTGGGAAGCAGCGCGGGCACGGTGAACGGGCCGGTGAGCTGGACTTTCACCTGGACCGCCCCGGCCAGCCCGCCCAACCAGGTGAGCTTCTGGGCGGCGGGCAACGCCGCCAACAACAACGGCGGCTCCAACGGCGACTACATCTACACCACCAGCCTATCCGTGCCACTTGCCCTGGATCCCGTGACGGATCTCGCCATTTCTGCGGTGGGCACCAGCGCGGTGTTGACCTGGAGTCCTGTTCCCACCGCCACGGCCTATCGCGTGGAGACGGCGGCGGGTTGGGGCGCTCCCTGGCTGCCCCTGGCCACCGTTGCCGCCCCGGGCCACACGGATCCGGCCCCCGCGCTCCTGGCTTTGTACCGGGTGGTGGCCCTGCGATGACGCGCATCAACATGACAAGGAGGATCGCATGAAGAAGCTGGGATGGCTTTTCCTGGTGCTGCCGGCCCTGGCCTTTGCCAACGCAGGCGGCCCGCCCAACGGCATGACGGGAGCGCCCGGTCAGAGCAATTGCACCCAGTGCCACAGCGGCAACGCCCTGAACAGTGGCAATGGGCTTTTCACCATCAGCGGGCCGGAAAACTATGTGCCGGGCCAGAGCTACCCCATCACCGTCACGCTGCAGGATCCGGGGCAGCTGCGCTGGGGCTTCGAGTTCACGCCCCTCAACAAGGGCACGCTGCAGGTGACGGACGCCGCCCACACCCAGACTTCCAGCGCCGGAGGCAACAGCTTCATCAAGCACACCGCCACCGGCACCTTCGACAACACGGCGGACGGCCCGGTGAGCTGGACTTTCAACTGGACGGCGCCATCCGGGGACGAAGGTCCCGTCACCTTCTACGCGGCGGGCAACGCCGCCAACAGCAACGGCAGCACGGGGGGGGATTTCATCTACACCACCAGCTTCACCACCCAGGCGGCCACCAGCCTGCCCGAGGTGAGTGCCCGGGGCTTCGGCCTGCTGGAGGTCTTCCCCAACCCCTTCAATCCGGACACGCGCTTGAGCTACCAGCTGGCGACGCCTGGCGATGTGAAACTCGAGGTCTACGACCTGGGCGGCCGACTGGTCAGCCGCCTTGCCCAGGGCTGGCACAGCGCGGGTGTGCACACCGCCCGCTGGAACGGATTTACCCTGCAGCAGCGCCCAGCCTCCGCCGGTGTTTATCTGGCAAGGCTGGAGAGCGCCGGGCAGGTGACGGTGGCCAGAATGCTGCTGGTGAAGTAGCCTGCCGGCAGCCATTCCAGGGAAGGGCCCGCTCGCGGGCCCTTCTCATGCCCTCAACGCAAAGGGGAGGCCGCGGCCTCCCCTTTGTGTGTGGTGTCGCATTCCTTTAGCGGTAGTCGCGCAGGGCCTTCATGTAGTTGGCGCGCTCGAAGGCGGAAGGGTCGGCCACCTTGCCCAGGCTCATGCTGCCCTTCATCTGGCGGATGCTCTCGTATTCGTGCTCCTCCATCCAGGTGCGCAAGGTCTCCAGCAGGCCACGCACATGTTCCGGCCCGTGGATGAGCAGGCTGGCCGCCAATTGACAGGCGTCGGCACCGGCCATGGTGGCCTTGATGACATCCCGGCCTGTGTGCACGCCCGTGCTCAGACCCAGGCTGGCGCGGGTGACCACGCTGCGCAGGATGGCCGTCCAGCGCAGGCTCATGAGCAGGCTGGCGCTGTTGCTGAGGCGCACTTCGGGCACCACCTCCATGTTCTCGATGTCCAGGTCCGGCTGGTAGAAGCGGTTGAAGAGCACGAGGGCGTCGGCACCCGCCTGCTCCAGGCGCCGCGCCATGTTGGGCAGGCTGCTGAAGAAGGGCGAAAGCTTCACCGCCACGGGCACCGTGACGACCTTGCGCACCAGGGCCAGGTCATCCAGGTAGAGCTGCTCCACCGCCGCGCCGTCCATGTCGGGATGGGTGGGGATGGTGTAGACATTAAGCTCGATGCCGTCGGCGCCGGCCTCCTGCATGCGGCGGGCCTGATCCGTCCAGCCGCCGGGCGTTACGCCATTGATGCTGGCGATGACGGGCACCTTCACCGCCTGCTTGATGCGGCGGATCTGCTCCAGGTAGCCGTCGGGTCCACCCTCGAAGTGGCCCAGGTCGGGAAAGTAGCCCAGGGCCTCGTGGTGACTGTGGGCGCTGTGCTCCAGGTGGTGGGCCAGCTCCTGCTCGGCGTGGCGGATCTCCTCCTCGAAGAGCGAGTACATCACGATGGCGGAGATGCCCGCATCCTCAAGACGCTTCACCGTGTCCAGCTCGCGGCTCAGGGGCGAGGCGGAAGCCACAAGGGGATTGGGCAGATGAAGGCCCATATAAGTGGTGGACAGATCCATGTCGTCTCCTTGACCTGTAGTGCCAACAGCGTCGACACCGATGCCTATGTCTGGAAGGAGCCTTTGGCCCCACTCGTTTCCCGGATTGAACTGTTAAGGTACTGACAAGCCCTGCCCGGCGCAAGCCTGCCATGGCGGAAGCGCCCGCTCACACCCGCTTCCATGTTAGCTTGGCGCGCTGCGCCAGCCAAACACAAGGAGTCTCATGTTCCACCCCACTCCCTTTGCCATGGGCATTCGCACCAGCCTGCCCTTCGCCGAGGCCGAGGCCCGCGTGCGCCACTTGTTGGCGGAGAGCGGCTTCGGCGTGATGACCGAGATCGATGTGGCCGCCACCCTCAAGGCCAAACTGGGCCTGGACACGGCATCCTGCCGCATTCTGGGCGCCTGCAACCCGCCCTTCGCCCATGAAGCCATGGAGACGGAACCCGCGGTGAGCACGCTGCTGCCCTGCAATGTGGTCCTGCGCGAACTGGGAGATTGCCGGGAGGTGCTGGCCATGGATCCCTCGTTCATGGGCCAGGTGGTGCCGGGCCTGGCGGAACTCGGAGACAAGGTGGCTGCCCTCTTCCGCAGCATGCTGGAGCAGCTGGAGAACGAAGCGCCTGCCTGAGCCCATCACTCATCGGGGATGAGATCCGTGTAGATACTCTCCGTCTCGTGAAGGCGCAGGCGCACCACGCGGCCGCCCAGCGTGGCGTCCTTCAACTCCAGCCAGATCCAGCGCAGCAGGTTTTCCGTGGAGGGCATGCGCTGGTGGAACCAGGGGATGTCGCGCTCGATGTGGCTGTGATCCAGCCGCAGGAGGACCCGTTCCCTGACCGCCTGTTTTAGCTGGCCCAGATCGGCCACGAATCCCGTGCGTTCGTCCACAGGGCCGCTGACACTGACAATGAGCGTGTAGTTGTGCCCGTGCAGGCGCACATCCTCTCCAAAGGCGGCGTGGTTTTCCGCCTCGCTCATGTCCTCGTTCCAGTAGCGGTGTGCCGCGCAAAAATGGAACACCTTGTGCAAGACAATCATAGGGATCCGCCTGTCCATCTTGGATTTTCACCTCTCGAGCGCTAAGATGCCAAACTTTCTTCGCACGCCAGAAGGCCGCCGCCAGACAGGCTGGCGTACACCAGGATTCCAGGTCTGAGCAGGAAGGAAAGGCACCCATTGCTGACAAGTTTCGACCCCCTCAAGGGCAAGCGCCTCCAGATGCTGGACGAGGCCGGAGGCCTGGTGAAGGGCAAATTCCAGCCGTGTCTGGAGGGCGAGGCGCTGGTGGCGGCCTACCGTCACATGGTGCGCGCCCGCGTGGCCGATGAGAAGTCCCTGCTCTTCCAGCGCCAGAAGCGCATCCACACCCTGCCCGTGAACCGCGGGCAGGAGGCCGCCGCCGTGGGCAGCGCCCTGGCGCTTGGCAAGGACGACTGGCTGGTGCAGTCCTACCGCGAGTTGGGTGGCCTATTGGTGCGCGGCGCCAGCATCCGCAACCACCTGCTCTACTTCAAGGGCAGCGAATGGGGCAGCGTGCACGCCGACGCTCCGCGCATCCTGCCCCTCAGCGTGCCCATCGGCAGCCAGATCACCCACGCCGCTGGCATCGGCCACGCCATCCGCTACCAGGGTGGACAGGAAGTTGTGCTGGCCCACTTCGGCGACGGCGCCACCAGTCAGGGGGACTTCCACGAAGGCCTCAACTGGGCCGCCGTGTTCAAGTGCCCGGTGGTCTTCTTCTGCAACAACAACCAGTACGCCATCAGTCTGGCGCGGGGCAAGCAGACCGCCAGCGCCACCCTGGCCCAGAAGGCCATCGCCTATGGCATGCCGGGCCTGCAAATCGACGGCAACGACCTGCTCGCCGTGCACGCCGCCACCAGCGCCGCTGTGGAACACGCCCGCGCGGAGGGCCCCGTGCTCATCGAGGCCTTCACCTATCGCATGGGCCCGCACACCACGGCGGACGACCCCAGCATCTACCGCAGCAAGGAAGAAGAAGACGCGTGGATGCCCAAGGATCCTCTCATCCGCGTGCAACTGCTTCTGGAGAAACAGGGCCTGTGGGACAGCACGCGTGAGGAAGCCTGCCGCACGGAGGCCGCCGCGGACACGGATCAGGCCATGCGCGAAGTCGACGAACTCCATGAGACCCCCGTGGACGAGATTTTCGCCTGGCAGTACGCCGATCGTCCGGCGGAGCTGCGCCGCCAGCAAGCGGACTACGAGGCCTTTCTGAAGTGGAAGGAGGCCCGCTGATGCCCGCGATGAATCTGGTGCAGGCCATCCAAAGCGCCCTGGACTTCAAGTTGTCCGACGATCCGCGCGTCTTGGTCTTCGGCGAAGACGCGGGCCACGAGGGCGGCGTCTTCCGCGTGACACAGGGACTCCAGGCCACCTACGGCGAGCGCCGCGTGTTCGACACGCCCCTGTCCGAGTCCGTCATCATGGGCGCCGGTCTCGGCATGGCCGTGGCGGGCCTCCGCCCGGTGCTGGAGATCCAGTTCTGCGGCTTCATCTACCCCGCCATGAACCAGCTGGTGACCCATGTGGCGCGCATGCGCAACCGCAGCCGTGGCGTTTTCACCGCGCCCATGACCATCCGCCTGCCCTACGGCGGCGGCATCCAGGCGCTGGAGCTGCATTCGGAGAGCATGGAAGCCATGCTGGCGCACATTCCCGGCCTGAAGGTGGTCATCCCCTCCACGCCCTACGACGCCAAGGGCCTGCTCATCAGCGCCATCGAATGCGAGGATCCGGTGCTCTTCATGGAGCCCAAAAAGGTCTACCGCGCCTTCCGCCAGGAAGTGCCCGCGGAGCCCTACCGCATTCCGCTGGGCAAGGCCAGCCGCGTGGTGGAGGGCCAGCGCCTCACCCTGGTGGCCTACGGCGCCATGATGCGCGTGGCACGCCAGGCCGTTGAGCTGGCGGCCAAGGAAGGCCTGAGCGTGGAGCTCATCGACCTGCGCAGCATCTACCCGCTGGACACGGAGACCGTGCTGGACAGCGTGCGCAAGACGGGGCGCCTGGCCATCCTCCACGAGGGCCCCATGAGCTTCGGCGTGGCGGCGGAACTCATCGCCCGGGTGAACGAGGAGGCCCTGCTCTGGCTGGAGGCCGCCCCCCGGCGCATCTGCGGTTTCGACACCATCATGCCCCTGCCCATGGGCGAACACCACTACATGCCCACGCCGGAGCGCGTGCTCTACGAGCTGCTGCAGCTCCACAATTTTCCGGAGTGATCCATGGCCTATGTCTTCCTCTTTCCGGACCTGGGCGAAGGCCTCACCGAGGGCAAGCTCCTGCAGTGGTATGTGCAGGAGGGCGCCATGGTGAAGGAGGGTGATCTCATCGCCAAGGTGGAGACGGACAAGGTGGTGGCGGACATTCCCATTCCGCGCACGGGCCGCGTCAGTCGTCTGCACGGCAATGTGGACGAGATTCTGCTGGTGGGAAAACCGCTGGTGGAACTGGACACCGAGGGCCAGGCCTCGCCCCTGAAGCCTGCGCCCGCTCCAGCCGAGCCTGCCAGCGAGACCGCGGCCCCGCCGGCCGCCGACAGCAGCGGTCCTGGTGTTGTGGGCAACATCGAAGTGGCCACGGGCACGGATGTGATGCCCGCCTCCGGCGAGGGTCTCTCCTCCATCCCCACCTCTGCCTCCACACCGGCGGGCGCTCGTGTTCTGGCCACGCCCGTGGCGCGGCGCATGGCCCGGGACCTGGGCGTGGATGTGGGCGCGGTGGCGGGCAGTGGCCCCCAGGGCCGCGTGATGAAGGCCGACATCGCCCTGGCCGGTCGCCAGTCGACAGTGGCTCCCACGGCCGCTCCGGCACTCCGCGGGGCGGAGCACGCCGCCCGTGGGTCGCGCACGGAGCCCTTGAGCCAATTGCGCAAGACCGTGGCCGCGCGCATGGTGCAGAGCAAGTTCAGCGCTCCGCACGCCACCACCTTCGAGGAGGTGGAAGTGAGCGCCCTGGTGGCCCTGCGCGAGGCCCAGCGGGACCGTTACTCCGCCCAGGGCCTGCGCTTGTCCTACATGCCCTTCATTTGTCGCGCCGTGGCCCTGGCCCTCAGCCGCCACCCCAAACTCAACTGCCGCCTGGACATGGAGGCTGGCACGGTGACCTGGCAGGACGCCGTGCACCTGGGCCTGGCCGTGGACACGCCGGAGGGCCTGATGGTGCCGGTCATCCGCGACGCCGACCAGCTGGGCATCCGCGAATTGGGTCTGCGCATCGCCGACCTGGCGGAGCGCGCGCGCACCCGGCAGATCCGCCTTGACGAGCTGCGCGGCGGCACCTTCACCATCACCAACTACGGCGCCATCGCCGGCATTTACGGCGCACCCATCATCAACACGCCGGAGTCGGCCATTCTTGGCGTGGGACGCCTGCTGGAGACGCCGGTGGTGAAGGAAGGCGCGGTGGTGCCCGGGCGCGTGCTGCCCCTGTCTTTGGCGGTGGACCACCGCATCATCGACGGTGGCGACGCGGCGCGCTTCCTGCGGGAGTTGATGGGCCTGCTGGCGGATCCGGTGGGCATGCTGCTGGACTGAGTTCGCGCAAACACCTCCACCTCGAGCCTCGCCCTCGAGACTCGGGAGCACATTGGCCAGGGTGAGCGGGGCTCGCAACTCGCGTGTGGGACGCGAGTGCGAATCGTGCCGGAGTCTATTGGGGATTCCCTTGAACTCATTTGACTGCGTCATCATCGGCGGCGGCCCCGGCGGTTATGTGGCCGCCATCCGCGCCGCACAGTTGGGTCTGAAGACCGCCGTGGTGGAACGATCCCACATGGGCGGGCAGTGCCTCAATTGGGGCTGCATTCCCTCCAAGGCGCTGATGGAGAGCGCCAAACTCTTCGAGCGCGTGGGCCAGGCCAAGACCTTCGGTGTGGACGGCGTGGACCCCGCCGCCCTGAGCTTCAACTGGAAGAAGGCCGTGGCGCGCAAGGACAAGATTGTCCTCAAACTGGTGCGCGGCGTGGAATTCCTGATGAAGAAGAACCAGGTGGAGGTGCTGAAAGGCGAGGCCGCCCTGGAAGGCCCGGGCCGCGTGCGCGTGGGTGAGCGGCTGCTGGAAACGCGCCACATCCTGCTGGCCACGGGCGCCACGCCACCGGATGAGGAACTGCGGGCCCTGCCCCCATCGCTGGTGAAGAGCGTGCCCGCCTTCTTCGCCCTGGACGAGTTGCCCCAACCCATTCTGGTGTGGGGCGCCAACGGCGCTGCCTGCGAAACCGCCCTCATGCTGCGCCTGAGCGGCCACGAGGTGAGTCTTGCCTCTTCCGCCACGGAGCTTCTGGCCTTCCTGGACCACGACCTGCGCGACTATGTGCACAAACGATTGCAGAAACTGGGCATCGCCCTCCAGTTGGGCGCAGCTGCGCCACAGCCCGACGGCGAAGGCCGGGTGCGCGTGGGCGATCAGAGCTTCTCCTGCGCCCTGGTGGTGAACTGCGCCGACCGGCGCGCCGTGCTGCCCGATCTGGGAGGCCTGACACCCACTCGTGACGGACGCGGCTTCCTGCAGGTGGACGCCCACGGCCGCACCAGCGTGCCGGGCCTCTATGCCGCCGGTGATGTGACGGGGCTGCTGTGGGCCCAGGCGGCCAGCGCCCAGGGCACGGCGGCGGTATCCCACATGGCGGGCAAGGAGAATCCGGTGGATGCCGGGCTCATTCCCGTCAACCTCTACCTGGATCCGGAAATCGCCAGCGTGGGCATGACGGAGGAGCAGGTGAAGGCCCTGGGCGTGCCCTATCGCAAGGGGGAATTCAGTCTCTCCGTCAACGGCAAGGCCCTGGCCGAAGGCAACACGGAGGGCTTCGTGAAGGTGCTGGCCACGGAGCCTTACGGCGAAGTGGTGGGCGTGCATGTGGTGGCGGCGGATGCCACGGACCTCATCGCCGAGGCGGTGGCCCACATGAAGCTGGAAGCGACGCTGGAGGATGTTGCCGGCGTGATCCACGCCCATCCCACCTTGAGCGAAGCCTTCTGGGAGGCCTCCTTCGACGCGCTGGAGCGTCCCCTGCACAAATAGGCGGAGGTGGCGGTGGGACTGGAATTGATCAAGGCCGCAGTGGGGAGGGCCGAGTTCCACCGCCTGCTGGACTCGGGTGGTGGCTATCGGTTGGAGCGCTTCGGCAGCGTCATCACCGCCCGCCCGGACCCCAACGCCCTGTGGGAGCGACGCCTGCCCGACTCCGAGTGGGAAGGGGCCCACGCCTGGTTCCACACGGAGCGCCGCTTCGGCAGCAGCCACTGGGAGCGTCGCACACCCCTGCCTCAGCCCTGGCTGGTGAAGCACGGCGCGCTGACGCTGGAACTGGCCCTGACTCCCTTCAAGCACACGGGTGTCTTCCCCGAGCACGAGAGCAGCTGGAACTGGATGCACCAGCGCCTGCAGGCCTGGAGCGCGCGCCACGGGCAGCGCAGGGCCAGGGTGTTGAACCTCTTCGCCTACACGGGAGCCGCCAGCCTGGCCGCCGCCGCCGCCGGAGCGGAGGTTTGCCACCTGGACGCCTCGCGGGAAGTGGTGGCCTGGGGCCGTCGCAACCAGTCCCACAGCGGCCTGGACCAGGCGCCCATTCGCTGGATCACCGACGACGCCGGGGATTTCCTGCGCCGGGAGATCCGCCGCGGCCGCCACTACGACGCCATCGTGCTGGATCCACCCGCCTACGGGCGGGATCCCAAGGGCCAGGTCTTCCGCTTCGAGAGCCATGTGGGCCCCCTCCTGGCCGACTGTCGCCGTCTGCTGGCGGACGAGGCCGACTTCCTGCTCTTGCACGCCTACAGCATGGGATACAGCGCCGGGGTGCTGGGCGAATTGATGGCCGCCCACCTGCCCGCCGCCGCCATCGAGCTGGGAGAGCTGCGTCTGGACGAGGAGCCGCGCCCCGGCCTGCCCAGCCGCCAACTGCCCTGCAGCGTCATGGCCCGCTGGACCGCCGCGTGAGCCAGCTGCTGGTGCCGGAACCCCGTCCCGACAGCCTGCATCCCGTGGCCTGCTGGCCCGCCCACCCCCCTCGTGTCCTGTGGACGGACAACCACCTGTTGGCGCTGGTGAAACCCTACAACATGCCGGTGATGGACGACGAGTCCGGCGACGAGAGCCTGCTGGAGTGGGGCCGCGCCTGGCTGGCGGTGGAGGGTGCCAAGGCGGGACGGGCGTGGATCGGCCTGCTGCACCGGCTGGACCGCCCCGCGGCGGGTCTGGTGCTGCTGGCGCGCACATCCAAGGGCGCGGAGCGGCTGAGTGGGCAGTTTCGGCGCCGCACCGTGCACAAACAATACCGCGCCTGGGTGGAGGGCCTTGCGCCCGAGGAGGGCCGCCTGGAGCACCACCTGTTCAAGGATGAAGCCGCACGGCGCAGCCTCGTGGTGCCCCCCGGCACAGGTCTGGAGGCCCGGCTTGCTTTTGTGCGCACCGCCACGCGGGAGTTGCGCGGCCGCATGGCCAGCGAGCTGGCCATCTCCCTGGAGACCGGGCGCCCCCATCAGATTCGCGCCCAATTCGCCCATGTGGGACACCCCCTGCTGGGTGACCTGAAGTACGGCGCCGCTGCGCCCCTGCCCGAGGGCCACATTGCCCTCTTCGCCCAGGCGATGGAGTTCGCGGCCGTGGCTGGCGGCCATCGTCTGCGTCTTGAGGCGCCGCTGCCCCTGCGTTGGGGCGCCTGGTGACACGGGAGAGGGATGCCCTGCTGCGCCGTCTGGGCCACGCCCGCCGGTTGATGGTGCTGCACGGGCCGGGTCTGCATCCCTGGCCCTACGCCCTGGGGCGCGGTGCCGAAGTGCTTGGCGAGATGGCCCGCCACTTCCAGGAGATGCTGCTGCTGGATGAAGAGTGCGGCCAAGCGGCCTGGATGGGGCGTCAGGGCTTGCGTCAAGGAGATGCGGCCAGCGTGGTGGCGGCCTGGCGCTGCGGCGCGTGGATTCAGCGGGTGGGCGACGCACCCTGCGAGCTGGAAGCGCTGGTGAAGGCCAGCGTGCCCGGCGATGCAACGGATGTGCTGGACGACCTGTGGGAATCTTTCACCGGCGGGCCCCTGCCACTGGACTCATAGGCTGAGTCGATAGCGCCGGTCCGCCACGGCATCCAGGCGCCCGCGCTCCCGGCGCACGGCCTCCAAATCCAGATCCGCCACCGCCCATTGCCGGTCAAGCACGGGAGGCAGGAAGAGGTGCCTCTCCCCCATGCCATAGGCCGCGCTGCCTCCCATGAAGTCCGTGTTGCCGCTGCGTCCCTGGCGATTCACCCCCGCCACCGTGATGCCGTTCTCCATGGCCCGGGCGTGCAACAGGTGGTGGAAGGCCGCGTGGCGGCTGCGCGGCCACTGGGCTGGCAGGAGAATCAGCTCCGCCCCGCTCGCGGCCATGTCGCGGAAGAGCTCGGGAAAGCGCAGGTCGTAGCAGATGGCCAGTCCCACCACAAGAGAGCCCATGGGGAAGTCCACCTGGCAGACGGTGGGCGCGCTGCCTGGGCGGATCCATGCGGGTTCGCCCATGGGGCCGAAGAGATGGAGCTTGTCGTAGCGGGCCAATACGCGCCCGGCCTGGATCAACCAGCTGCGGTTCACCAGATCGGGTAGAAGGCCATCGTGCAGGCTCACGGGCAGGGATCCGGGGCACAAGAGCACAGTGGGATGGCCAGCGCTCCACTCCAGCAGCGGCGCCAGCTCCTCCTCCGACCGCAGGGCGCCACGCCGAAGTTGCCCGGCATCGAAGGCGGCGTTCCACAGTTCAGGCAAGAGCAGGAGGTTTGCGCCCTCCGCCACCAGCCGATCCAAGTGGCGCGGCAGCTCGCCAAGGGTCGGGGCCTGCTCGGGATCAAGCTGCAGAACTCCCAGCCGCAACCGCTGGACGGGAGTGGGCGCCTTCATGGAGAGGTGCTCAGGGACATGATCCTTCCTCGTGCTCGCGTCGTGAATCCGATTCCCACCGCCGCTGCCATCGCAGTCGAGCCTCGACCTCGCGTCCCGGGTGCCCGCGTCGCCACGCACCATCCCTCACTTGTGTCTCGACTTCCGTCTCGATCATCCCTGCCCACGCCGCAGGGATTCAACCATGAGTCTCGACTTGAGAGGTCGAGATTCGCGTGGAAGGGGACTGAAGTTAAACCACGCTCTCTACCCACCGGCCCCGGCGGTACTCCCACTGCAGGATGGCGGCATAGGCGCTAAGGTAGATGGCCAGCGCGCTGAAGGCCGCCAGCATGCCTCCCTCAAGCACAAAAATGATGACAGCGGAAAGGGGCAGGAAGAGCAGCCAGTTCAGCCCCACATCCGCCCTCATGACGAAGGCGGTGAGGCCCGCGCCTTCCAGGCAGCCGGCGGTGGTCATGCCCAGGGCGTCGATGGTCTGGAAGCAGCCCAGGAGGCGCAGAGGCAGGCGGGCCACGCCAATCACGCCGGGATCGCCGGTGAAGAGGCGCAGGAGAGGATCGGGAAAGAGCAGAAAGACCAGTCCCAGCAGAGTCATGAGCGCCATGCCCAGTTTCTGCGCCTCCCAGCCCGCCCGGCGGGCCTCGCCGGGTTGGCCCGCGCCCAGCAGTTGGCCAATGAGCGTGCTGGCGGCCATGCCGATGCCGAATCCCGGCATGAAGGAGAAGCTGAGCACGGTGAAGACCACATTGGTGGCGGCCACTTCCACGGTTCCCACATGGCGCATCATGGCGATGAAGAGGGTGAAGCCCGCCAGCACGAGGAAAGCCTGGGCCGCCGCCGGAGCCGCCAGCCGCAGCAGGTGGGCGGGGCTCTCCTCCCGCCGCGTGGCGCGCTTCAATACCATGCCCCAGTGGAAGTCCCACTGGCTGCGCAGACCCATGCGGTAGGCGCGCCACAGGAAGTAGCCCGCTCCCGCCGTGGTGGAGAGGGCTGCGCTGAGACCGGCCCCGGCCACTCCCAGCGCAGGAAGCCCCCCCACGCCATAAATGAGCAGGTAGTTGAGGGGCAGGTGCACGAGGTTGGTGAAAATGGCCACGCGCATGTGCTGCCGGGTGTCGCCCACGCCGTTGAAGAAACCGCGCAGCGCGGAAATGAGCACGAAGGGCACCAGCCCTGAAATGCGGCACAGCGTGTAGCTCAGGCAGGGCTCGTAGAGAGGGTCCGCAGGGCCTTGCAGCACCAGGCGGTAGTAGACGGGGTAGAGGCCCATCATGAGAAAGGTGAGCAGCAACCCCAGCGGAAGGCCCGCCTGCAGGGCCGATGCCAGGGCGCGTCCGGCGGCGGCGTGATCCTCCTGCCCTGTGCGCCGGGAGGCGAGGATCTGCGTGCCCGTGGCCAGGTGGCCCACGGCGCCCATCACCATCCACACGGCCAAACCCGCAAGTCCGGTGGCAGCCAGGGGCACCACGCCCAAACGGCCCACCATCATGGTGTCCACCATGCCCACCACCGTCTGGCTGAGCTGGGAGATCACCACCGGCAGCGCCAGCCGGGCCACCTGCCGCGAAAGGACAGGATCCAGCAGCCTCATGGAGCGCTGAGATCCAGCTCCTGGCCAGGCAGGGCCACATCCGTGCGCAGGGTGGGATCCTGCTCCAAGGCCGCCGCCAACAGGCGCTCCGCCGAATCCTTGCGCCCGGGCAGGGCCACCACATGGACGGCTTTCACGCGCCTCAGCATGTCCAGCAGCTCCGGCAGGCTGGAATGAGAGGAGAAGAGGAAGCTCTCCACCCGGCAATGGCGGGGCAGCTGCTGCCCGTCAAAATCCAGCACTTCGCCGGCCTGGGACTGGAGCACGCGCTTGGCGAAACTTCCACCCGCGGCGTGCCCCACGAAGAAGATGGCGTGCAGGGGAAGAGGCGCCAGTTGGCGGGCCACCTGCCAGGAGGCACTGCGGGGATGCATCATGCCGCTGGGCACGAGGAAGATGCGCGAGCCCTCCAGCTCCACCGCGTCCTCCTCCAGGTCCAGCACATCCACCATGGTCTCCGCGAACTTGAAATCGGGAAGCAGGCGGCGATCCCGGGCGGCGAAGTGGTCGTAGAGCTGGGCGATCTCCCAGGCGCGGCGCCCCACATAGACGGGCAGGGGCGGGATGCGCCCCTTGCGCTTCAAGCTGTGCAGGATGAAGAGCAACTCCTGGGCGCGTCCCATGTTGAAGACAGGCATGAGCACGCTGCCACCGACGGCGGCCACTTCGCGCAGGGCCCCGGCCAGGCGTTCGATCTCATCCCGGCGTGAGAGGGCGGCGTGACGCGGACTCCACGCCACGGTGCTCTCGCTCACCACCACATCCACGGGCGGGTTGGGATAGACCGCCCCCTGGATGACGCTTTGGGGGCGCCCGCACACATCCGCCGTGTAGAAGAGGCGGCGGCCCTCGTGTTCCACCAGCCAGCTGCAACTGCCCAGGATGTGCCCGGCATCGAGCGGAGTCAGAAAGAGGCCGGGCTCGGTGGCAATGGGGTTCAGGCGCTCGCCGCGCTCCACCAGCCGCAGGCGGGACTCCAGCTCCTGCACATCCGCCGCGCCGTAGAGCGGCTCCTCCAGGCTCTCCCCCGCGTCCCAGGCTTCACCCCACAGGGTGGCGTGCCGGCACAGTTGCAGGCGCGCCAGGCGCCAGGTGGCCTCCGTGCAGAGGATTTGCGCCCGGGGCCAGCGCCGCGCCAACACGGGCAGCGCGGCCATGTGGTCCACATGGGCGTGGCTGAGAAGAATGGCGTCCACGGGGTAGTACTCGGCGTGGTCTTCCAGGGCGCCCAGTGCGGGCAACGCGGCCAGCCCCTCGCGCAAGGGATCCAGCCCCGCCTCCAGTAGCAGGCCCGCACGCCCAACACCCAGGTAGCGCATGTGGGCGTCGTGTTCGCCCGTGGGTCCCAAGAGAGTGAAGTACATGGCTGAATGTAGCACTGGCCGGGCGCCAAGGGCAGCAAATTGAAGCTGGGAAAGGCAAGTCCGGCAAGGATATGCCACAAGCCACGGTGAAAAGGAAAGGCCGGGCTAAAGACGCCCCGGGCTGGTGCCGATCTCTTGTCCTGGCCGGTGAGCCATGAAGTCACCGGTCACCCGGTCCACTGTGGGACCGGTTACAACTGCTGCGGCGCCGGGGCCTGTGCCCCGGCGTTTTTTTGGCAGGCGGGGTTATCTCCGTGCCTCATCGTCTGCGGCCGTCTTCTGCAAAACCTTCAGGGCGCTGGGCAGGCTGGCCGCCATGTCCAGCCCCGCACGGCGATCCAGCCAGCGGGCCAGGGCCTGGGCATCCAGGCTGCGCAGGAGCAGAAAGCCCACATAGGCCAGGCACAGGCCGCGCAAGGCCACGGTGGCCAGATCGGCGGGGCCAAGGCGGGCGAAAAAAAGGATGAGCAGGATGGAGAGCAGAAAGGCCAATAGGAAGCCCCGGCGCAGCACATCGCGCAGGGCGCCCCGAGCCCGCTGGGGCCAGCTGGCCAGCGGTGCGTCGACAGGGGTCGGCGTTAGGGAAAAAGCCTTGCGCCGGGGCAGGTGACGGCGCAGCAGCGCCAGACCGTCCACCCGCCAGGCCACCAGCCCCACCAGCAGGGCCAGCAGGGCCTTCAGCCCGAAGACCCACAGGA
>Ga0172367_10004154_pt1 | contig 18217 bp, 19 predicted proteins | sample Lak10m_FD_114542 | JGI IMG/M metagenome (GOLD analysis project Ga0172367, IMG submission 114542) | Freshwater microbial communities from Kabuno Bay, South-Kivu, Congo - kab_022012_10m | ecosystem: Environmental > Aquatic > Freshwater > Lake | place: Democratic Republic of the Congo: South-Kivu...
CGACGCCGAAGTAACCGGTCTCGGGATTGATGGCGTAGAGCCGGCCGTCCGCGCCGGGCTTCATCCACGCGATGTCGTCGCCGACGGTCCAGACCTTCCAGCCGGCGAAGCGCGCGGGCGGCTTGAGCATGGCGAAGTTCGTCTTGCCGCACGCGCTGGGGAACGCGCCGGCCACGAAGGTCTTCTTCCCGTCCGGCGTTTCCACGCCCAGCACGAGCATATGCTCCGCGAGCCAGCCTTCGTCGCGGCCCCAGTGCGACGCCAGCCGCAGCGCCATGCACTTCTTGCCGAGCAGGACGTTGCCGCCGTAGTTCGAGCCGACGGAGATGAGCGTGTTCTCGTGCGGAAAATGCGCGATGTAGCGGCGCTCGGGGTTCACATCGAGCATCGAGTGAATGCCATGCGTGAAGTCGGCGCTGGAACCAAGCTGCGCCCACGCGACTCGTCCCATGCGCGTCATGATGCCCATGCTCAGGACGACGTAGATGGAATCGGTCAGCTCGACGCCCACGCGCGCGAGCGGCGAGCCGGGCGGCCCCATGAGGAACGGCACGACATACATCGTCCGCCCGCGCATCGCGCCGGCGAGCAGGCCGCGCAGCTTCGCGTGCATCTCGGCGGGCGCGGCCCAGTTGTTCGTCGGTCCGGCCTCCTCGGGCGTGGGCGTGCAGATGAAGGTGCATTGCTCCACGCGGGCCACGTCGTTTGGGTTCGAGCGGTGGTAATGGCAGCCGGGCCACTTCTGCTGGTCGAGGGGGGTGAGGATGCCGCGCGCGACGGCCTCGGCGGTGAGCGCCTGTTTCTCCGCCGCCGAGCCATCGCACCAGCAGATCGCGTCAGGCTGGCAGTGGCGGGCGACTTCCTCGACCCAGCGGGTGACGTGGACGTTGTCCGTGTTGCAGGAGCCGGGGAGTTTCGTGTTCATGGAGGCTGGGCAGCAGTTTTTCCAAGCGGGCGGCAGCGTAGCCGAAGCCATGTCCGTCCTGAAGGCAAATTGCGCCGCCACCCATGAAATGATTTGCCCGCCCGGACGGACGGCTGGTAATGGGCCGCTACCGGGTCAGCCAGTGGAAAAACCAGAAGACACCCCCTGCGGCCCCGAGAATCACCATCCAGCGGACGACATTGGCAACGAGCTGTTCCTTCGTCCGGCGGTCCAGCCGGGTCGTTCTCAGCGCGGCGACAAATCTCTCAAGCTGCCGGGGATCGAAGTGACGGGGATGACCGCTCTGGATCTGGGCGGCGATGGTTTTCAAGTCCGCCTGGCTCAGGCAATGGGTGGAAGTCATCTCGTGCTTGGCCTTGTCCACAACGTCGGATGGCACATGCCCGCAATGGTGGCAGCGCACCCAGGGACCATGCTTCAACGTCCCGCACTTCAGGCAGACGGCCTCGCTCATACCATTCGCCGCATGGCCCCTCCGGACGCCACCCCCCGGACCGAGTTCAGTCCGCGTCACCGGGACCGGTTTGATTTTGACTGACTGAGCATAGCACCGCGCCTCCCAGCGGGCAATCTGCCGGTTGAAGGGGCGCGCTCCCTTGGGTGAGCGCCGCCAGGTTGGGAGGGCCGCCGTGCGGCCCTACTGCCACGGCAGCTTGTCCAAATCCACGTTCCCGCCGGTGAAGATGATGCCGACGCGCTGGCCGTGAAACTTCTCCGGCGCGGCGAGCACGGCCGCCAACGGGACAACGCCGGACGGCTCCACCACGAGCTTCATCCGCTCCCACACGAGGCGCATGGCGGCAATGATTTGCTCCTCGGTCACGGTGACGATGCCGCGCGCGTGCCGGCGGAGGATGCCAAAGGTGCGTTCGCTCAACGATGCGCGCAGGCCGTCGGCGATGGTGGCGGGGTTGGTGTTGGGCAGCAACCTGCCGTCGCGCAGGGAACGGAAGGCGTCGTCCGCCAGCGCCGGCTCGGCTCCCCAGACTGCCATGCCCGGGGCGAGCGCGTGCCCCGCCAGGCACAGGCCGCTCAACAGCCCGCCGCCGCTGACGGGCGCGACCAGCGCGTCGAGTCGCGGGGCCTGCTCCAGCAGTTCGAGCGCGACCGTGGCCTGGCCCGCGATGACCGCCGGATGGTCGTAAGGATGAATGAACACCGCGCCCGTCTCGCGCTGGATGCGGTCGGCCTCCGCCTGGCGCGCCGTCAGGTTCGGCTCGCAGAGCGTGAGCTGGCCGCCGTAGGCCGCGATGGCGCGCTGCTTGATGAGCGGCGAATTGTTCGGGACGACGATGTGGGCCGGGATGCCGCGCAGGCGCGCGGCGAGCGCGAGGCAGGTGGCGTGGTTGCCGGAGGAGTGCGTGACGACGCCGTGGCGGGCCTGCTCGTCGGTGAGCTGCCGCACCGCGTTGAGCGCGCCGCGGAACTTGTAGGCCCCGCCTTTCTGAAAGTTTTCGCACTTGAAGAACAACGTCGCGCCCGCCAGCGCGTCGAGGCTGGAACTGGTCTGGACCGGAGTGCGATGAGCGGTGTCGGCGAGGCGGGCGGCGGCGGCGCGGATGTCGGAGAGGGCAGGGGACACGAGGAGGGACGGATTAAGATTGAGGTTAAGCTTACGAGCAGGAGAGGGAGCAGGGCTGACGCGGACCGTTCACTCTGGCCCCGCCGGAGAGACGGCGGTGGCGGTGACATCGAGCCGGTGGGAGTCGCCGCGGATCACGTCGAGCAGGTCGAGCTTCTCCAAGACTTCCCGGGTGGCGAGCTTGGCGTCGGCGTTCTTCGAGGTGGTCGTCGAGGAAAAACCGGTGCGGCGCTTCAGGTAGTGCAGCAGCGCCTGCCGGTAGTCTCCGATGAGCCGGGACAGCTCGACCGGGGCGGTGTGCTGCAGGAGCTGCAACTGGAAGGTGGCCTGCGCGACGTCCGGCTGGTGCTGGGTGAACTCCGTGTGCGCGATGACCTCGCGGAGGGGCAGGTCCTTGCGGCCTGGCACGGCGTTGGTGCCGAGGCGGACGGCGATGGGCGCGGCGAGGATGTCCTCCAACTGGCCGAGGCTGTGCGTGAGCGAGAGCCGCATGTGCCGGTCGCGCGCGGTGAAGTTCATCCAGACCACGGACCACCACTTCTCCGCGTCGAGCGGCGTGGGGAAGTGCGGCGCGAAGCCCCGGAGGAAGGCCAGTTGGGGATTGAGATACCGCGGCAACTGGCCGAGGAAATCCTGCAACGCCGCGCGCCCGTCCGGGAGGTTCATCAGCTCCGCCACGAGCAACTGCGCGGTGCGCCGGAAGACCTCCCATTGCTCGTCGGTGAACTGGCCCGCGCGGGCGTGGGCCAGGTCCGTGAACGCGACCAGCTCGCGGCCGAGCAGGAGCCGGCGGGCCTCGAGGAACACATCGGGGCTGGCGCTCTGAATCAGGGTGACGCGGGTGCGGATCTCCGGCACCAGGTTGTCGCCATGCAGCGCGAGCAGGTGCGTGGCGAGGCCCTCCTCAAGCCAGAGCGGAATCTCGGCGGGCCGTTGCGAGCGGTTGCCGCGGTTGGCCAGCTCGAGCAGCAGCACCCGGGTCAGCGCGCGCACGAGGCGCGGGCGTTCGAGCTGGCCGGGCACCACCATGCGATAGCGCCAGCCACCGGGAAACCACTGCGATTCCACGATCACCGGCTCCGTCGGACGCCGGTCGCCCTGCACGGTGATTTGAATGCGCCCCGCCCACGCGTCGCCCAGGCCCAGCTCCTTCAGCAGCTCCGTCCGCACGCGCTCGCAGGTGAGCACGAGCACGGTCGGCTCCATTTGCAGGTGGTTGGTTTCGAGCAGCGAAAGCGAGGGCGGCCCCAGCGCGGTGCCGGGGGCCGAGCCGAACACGATGAACTGCTGCGAACGGCTCTCCAGCCGCATCGGCGGCGGCTGGGGAATGCGCGGCTGCGCGGCGGCCAGGCTCGCGCAGCCGAGCAGCGCGAGCAGGACGCGCGCGGCGCAACCCGGCTGGGCGCAACGGGCACGAATGGCGGCGGAGTGGCGCATCAGTTTCAACTCGCCGCCGGCTTGGCCTTCGCCGGCTTGCTCTCCGGCTTCGCGGCCGGCGCGGCGGCGGGCTTGCTGTCGGAACCGCCCTTGCTCTCGCCGCCGGTGCTGGCCGCCGGGGCGGTGTCCTGCTTGGCCCCCTGCTTGTAGCTCTCGCTGCGGTAGTCGGTGATGTAGAAGCCGCTGCCCTTGAAGATCAGACCCGCGCCCGCGCCGAGGACGCGATGCACCTTGCCCTTGCCCCAGCGCTTCTGGCCGCACACTTCCTTGGGGCAGGTGGTCAGCCGCGCGTCCTTCATGGACTGGACCTGCTCAAACTGGAGACCGCACTTGTCGCACACGTAATCGTAAGTAGGCATGGCATTCAGAATCGGAGACCGCGCCGTGGATAATGGCACCCGGCGGCGTAGCGTCAAGGCACGCGGCCAACTTCCCATCCGCCGCCCGGAGCGTCACCGCGACTTGACCGGCACGAACGCCGCCGCGCGCTGGCGGCCGGCGGCCATCTGCTCGACGGAGAGCGCCTTCGCCACCAGGGAGCGATTCCTGACCGCCTCCGGGTCGCCCTTGAGCGCGGCGAGATGCAGCCACTTGTAAGCCTCCACCGGATCCTTGGCCACGCCCTGCCCGAGATAAAGCATCGCGCCGAGGTTCGCCTGCGCCCGCACGAGGCCCTGCTCGGCGGCCCGCCGATACCACCGCACCGCCTCGGGCAGATTCTTCGGCACGCCCTCGCCGGTGCCGTGGATCGAGGCCAGCACGCCTTGCGACCGCGCGTCGCCCCGCTCGGCGGCGGCCTGGAACCACCGCACCGCCGCCTCCGGGCTTTTCGCCACGCCCACGCCCGTCCGATACGCGCCGGCGAGGTAAGCCTGCGCGTCCACATGCCCCTGTTCCGCCGCCGAGGAAAACAACTTCACCGCCTCCGCCGGATCCCTGGTCACGCCCTTGCCCTCCCACAACTTCACGCCGGCTTGGAACAACTCCGCCGGCGTGCGGACTGGCATTGCTTGCTTCGGGAGGGCGTTGGTCGCTGCGGGCGGCGGTTCCGCTTTGGGGGGCGGCGCGTTTGTCGCGGCCGGCTTTGAGGGTTCCTTCCGGCCCTTATCACAGCCCACGCAGCACAGCAGCGCCAGGATCGCAACCAGGGCGGCGGGCGCGCGGGCGATCCGCCGCCAGTTGGACATGAAACTGCTCATGCTCGGCCATGCTGGCGGGATTCTGTCCGGCTGGGAAGCGCGGAGGAGCACGCCCCACCAGCAATCGCTCGACGGCCGCCCCAACTCGTCCGCCGGCTAGTCCAGGATGACGACCTGCATCCGGTTTCGATCCAGGGCGAAGCGCTTTCCCGGCGGCGGCTTGGGCATGGCCTTGAGATACTTTTCCTTCACCAGCGTCTCGAAATCCGCCGGCATCTTCCGGTAATCGGTGAGATAGAGGTGGATGGCGCTGGTCAGTTCCTTGTGGACGGGATGGCGCAGGGAGGCGTCGTTGGGTGCGGTGGGCAGCCGGTCCGGGCTTGCCTCCGGTGGTTTGGCAGGCTGCGGAGCGGGCTGGCGGGCGGGCGTGGCGGAGGCTGCTTGCGCGACCGATGCGGGTGGCTCCGGGGCCGCCGGCGCAGGAGTCGGCGACGCATTCCGACGGCAGCCCGTGAGCGAAACCAGCACGAGTAAAACTGCCAGCGGAACTTGTGGCGACACCCTCATGCTTCGACTCGATTGGGCAGGCGGCATTGACCTCGCTCAAAAGGCGGCCTCGTAGGGGTCGGTGTAAGTGGCGGCGACCGTGTCAGTGTCCGCCCCGGCGGCATTCAACAGGCCGAAGTCGCCGCTGGTGAGCTTCCGGTGATCCCGGAACTCCACATGGCCGTCCATGTGAACGAGATTGCCGCCGCCCTGATGCACGGAGGAATACCACTCGTTGCCGAAGGGATACGGCTGGCCCGGATAAAAGTTGGCGGGCCGGGTCAGATGCCAGTTGGTGTAGATGCGCGGGCTGGCGTTGTTGCCCGAAGGCCGCAACCACGCGACGTGCGTGCGCGCGGAACTCTCCTGCATGGCGATGATCCGGCTGGGGTTGGGCACCTGGGCGGTGCGCCGGTTGGCGGTGCTGGTGCTGATCACCACGGCGTTGCCGATGTAGATAGTGTCGTCCGTGGCATCGGCGACATTAAGCGGAGACTGCCACTCGATCCGGGCCGCGATGCAGGTGAACGCCTTGCTGTTGGTGCCGATGTTGGGCTGGAGGAGGCCGAGGAAGTTGGGCGTGGTGCTGATGGCAAACTGCCCCACCGAACCAGCGTTCTGCTGGGGTGTCTTGTCGTCGTATTCCGACGCATACATCATGAACGCCAGCGCGACCTGCTTCTGGTTCGAGAGGCACTGCGTCCGCTTGGCCTTCTCCTTGGCCTTGCTCAACGCAGGCAGGAGCAGCCCCGCCAGAATCGCGATGATGGCGATGACGACGAGCAGTTCGATGAGCGTGAAGCCGTGGGCGGTCGGCGACCGACGGCCGGATGGGCGCTGCATGTTCATGAGGACTTGGGGCGAAATTGCGCCGCGTCCGCTGACTTGGCAAGGGCAGTTTTCGCCGAGAGATGCGGAAAAGGCAGCCCGCCAAGGAACTAGCACGAAAACCCAACAATGTGCGGCCCCTGCGCCCTCAGCCCGTCAGCTTGCCGGTCCCGCCCGCAGGTCCGCCACGCACTCGACGTGCTGGGTCTGCGGGAACATGTCGTGCGGCGTCACCCGCACCAGCTCGTAGCCGCCCGGCGCGCAGAGGATCTGCAAGTCCCGCGCCAGCGTCGCCGGGTGGCACGAGACGTAAATCACCTGCTGCGGCCGTGCGCGACGGATGCGCTCCAGCGCCGCGCGCGGCACGCCCGTGCGCGGCGGATCAATCACCAGCGTGGTCGGCTCGCCGGGATGCCGCGCCAGCAGCCCACCGAGGTAATCCTCCGCCGGGCCGCCCACGAACTGCCCGTTCGTCACGCCGCGCAGCGTCATGTTCTCCTTCGCCGCCTTGATGGCCTGCCCGTCATGCTCCACGCCCACGAAGGACGTGACCAGGTCCGCCAGCTCCAGCGCAAAGAATCCCACTCCGCAATACGCGTCAATCAGCCGCCGCGACCCCGCGTCCCGCAACAGCTCCCGCACCGTCTCCACCAGCTTGGGCAGCAGGAAGAAATTATTCTGGAAGAACGAATCGCGCGGCACCACCCAACCCTCCGGCGTCACTCGCAGCGTCACCTTCAAGCCCCCGCGCGGCGGCGGGTGCGCGATCACCTTCTGCAAATCCTCGTTCAGCACCGGCTCCGCGATGGCGCACTCCGTGATGCTCACCACGAACTCGTTGTCCATGCCCAGGAAGCCCAGTTCGATCCGCTGCTGCCGCTTGTTCCACTGCGTCCGCACCATGATGCGGTTCCGGTAGCCGTAGGGCTGCGGGCACGGCACCACCGGGTCAATCACCGCCGCCGGAAACCCGCCGACCCGCTGGAACAAATCCGTGATCTGCTTGTGCTTCGCCCGCAACTGCGCGGGATACGCGAGGTGCTGATACTGGCAGCCGCCGCACTCGCCGAAATACTTGCAACGCGGCTCCACTCGCTCCGGCGACGCCGTCACCAGCCGCACCAGCCGCGCGCGCGCGAACTTCTTCTTCACCTCCGTCACCTCCGCCTCGACCACCTCGCCGGGGATCACGAGCGGCACGAACACCACCAGCTCGTCCACGCGCCCCACGCCCTCGCCGCCGAACGCGAGGTCGTGGATCGTCACCGTGATAAGTTGTCCCGGCGACAATGCCGGCGCGTCCGCAGCCATGTCCCGCGAGCATCGCGCAGGGCCGCAATGGGAATCAATCCTCCTCGCCGCGCCGCCTTTCCCCTTGTCTCGACTTCCCGTTCTGTTACGAACTCGCCGCGTGAGCGACGAAACGAAATTACGCCTCGGCATCCTCGGCTCCGGCAAAGGCTCGAACATGGTCGCCATCGCGGAGGCCATCGCCGCTGGCGGCGTGCCGGCAGAGATCGCCCTCGTGTTGAGCGACGTGCCGGATGCGGGCATCCTCACCCGCGCGCAGGAGCGCGGGCTGCCGACCAGGTTCATCGCGCCCGGCAAGTTCCGCACCAAGCTCGACGAGGAGGCGGAGGCGGCTTACATCGCGGCACTGAAGGAGGCGGGCGTGGAACTGGTCGTGCTCGCGGGCTTCATGCGCATCCTCAAGGGCGAGTTTCTCCGCGCCTTCCCGCAGCGCGTCATCAACATCCACCCCTCCCTGCTGCCCGCGTTCACCGGCCTCGAAGCGTGGAAGCAGGCGCTCGACTACGGCGTGAAGTTCACCGGCTGCACCGTTCACTTCGTGGACCAGGGCGTGGACACCGGCCCGATCATCGCGCAGCAGACCGTCCCCGTCCTGAGCCGCGACGACGCGGACACGCTGCATGGGCGCATCCAGTTCGCCGAGCGGCAGCTCTATCCGATGGCCATCTCCGCCCTCGCGCGCGGCCTCGTGCGCGTGGAGGGGCGCAAGACCGTGACCGTGAGCGCGGACCAACGAACCTAGCCGCTTGAAAAGTGCGGTTGAGCTGCCACCGCCTTTTACCTCTCAACTCTCAACCTTCAACTCTCAACTTCGAGAGTCATGTCCGCCGGCTACATCCACACCTTCTCCGCCGGGGAACAGGCGCGGCTCGTGGCGCAGGCGGCGTTTCTGGAGCCTTACATTTTTCCGACGATTGACTTCTCCGGCTGCGCGCGCGTGCTGGAGGTCGGCTGCGGCGTGGGCGCGGAACTGCAAATCCTCCGGCGACGTTTCCCGCAGTTGCACCTCACCGGGCTGGACTACTCGGAAGCGCAACTGGCGAAGGCCCGGGAACTCCTGCGCGCGGAACTGGCCGCCGGCGCGGTGGAACTCCGCCGGGGCAGCGCCTACGACCTGCCGTTCGCCGACACCAGCTTCGACGGCGTGTGCCTCATCTGGGTGCTCGAGCATCTCAGTGACCCGGTGCGGGCATTGCGCGAGGCGCGGCGCGTCCTGCGGCCCGGCGGCCTGCTCTCCGTCACGGAGGTCTTCAACGCCGGCCTGCGCGTGGAGCCGCCAGGCCCGGCGATGGCGGAATACTGGCAGGCGTTCAACACGCTTCAGCGCCAGCTCGGCGGCGTGCCGGACGTGGGCGCGGAATTGGACCGGCTCGCCGCGCAGGCGGGCTTCAGCGACATCCAGTCCCGCACGTTGCCCGTGCGGATGGATGCGCGGATGGGCGACCCGCATCGCCGCCGTGCATTCATCGGCTACTGGCGGACGCTGTGGTTGAGCGGCGCGGTGCAGTTGCTGGAGCGCGGCAGGGTGTCGCCCGCGCTGGTGGAAGCGATGCAGGCCGAGTTCACGGCGCTGGCGGAGAACCCGGCGGCGGTTTACGACTATTCGGCCCGGCAGGTGGAGGCGCGGAGGCCTGGTTAAGCTGCCGGCACCACGGGCACGCCCGCGAAATCTGCGCGCGGACGAAAATAACTTTCAAGGAAGCGGGGCAGGCCAGCGTCAATCGCTCGTGCCGGGATGGCATGATGAGCTGTATGACCGTGGACAACCCGAACAACGACGCGAAACCTGAGCCGCGGTCGCCTTTTCACTTCCTGTTCCAGCACCGGCTGTCGCTGGAAACCGAGACGTGCTGGTTTCTCCTGCTCGGGGTTCTGGACCTGGTGCTGACGACCGTGCTGTTGAACACCGGGGCGGCGCACGAGGCGAATCCGCTGGCCCGTTTCTTCCTGTTCGCGGGCGGCCTGCACGGCTTGATCGGCTACAAATGCGGCCTGCTCACGGTGGCGCTCGTGGCCGCGCAAGTCATCATGCTCCGTCGCCCGGGGGCGGCGAAGGCGGTGCTCCACACCGGCATCGGGCTGCAGTTTGCGGTGGTGGCCTACAGCGTCACGCTGCTGGTCAGGGTCGTGATCTGACCCCGGCCAGACGCCCGCACTTTCTGCTCACTCCGTCCGCCGTCCACTGCTAGGCTTTCCGGCATGAAACGCCTGCTTCTGCTCGCCGCGCTTGCGGCTGTCAGCTTTCAGTTTTCAGCTTTCAGCTCCGCCGCCGCCGAGGCGAAGCGGCCGAACATCCTCTGGCTCATCGGCGAGGATTTCAGTCCGCATCTCGGCTGCTACGGCACCAAGGAAGTCTGGACGCCTAACCTCGACCAGCTCGCGCGCGAGGGGATGCGCTTCACGCGGGCCTTCACCACCGCGCCAGTGTGCAGCGCGAGCCGCTCGGCCTTCATCACGGGCATGTATCAGACCACCATCGGCGCGCACCACCACCGCTCGCACCGCGACGATGGCTACCAGCTCCCCGCCGGCGTGCAGGTCATCAGCGACCGGATGCGCGAGGCGGGTTACTTCACCGCGAACCTGGTGGACTTGCCCGCGAGCTTCGGCTTCAAGGGCAGCGGCAAGACGGACTGGAATTTCACCCACGCCGGGAAGCCCTTCGATGGGCGCGGCTGGGATGAGTTGAAGGCGCGGCAGCCCTTCTACGCCCAGATCAACTTCCAGGAGACGCACCGCAAGTTCCGTGCGCCGGCCAGGGCTGATCCGGCGAAGGTGGCCCTGCCGCCCATCTATCCCGACCATCCCGTCGCGCGCAAGGACTGGGCCGAGTATCTCGACGCCGCAAGCGAGCTGGACCGCAAGATCGGCCTCATCCTCAAGCAGCTCGCCGCCGACGGCCTGGCCGACAACACGATGGTCCTCTTCATGGGCGACCACGGGCAGGCCCATGTGCGCGGCAAGCAGTTCGTGTATGACGATGGCCTGCGCGTCCCGCTCATCATCCGCTGGCCCAAGGGCATTCCCGCGCCGAAGAACTTCAAGGCCGGCTCCGTGAGCGACCAGCTCGTGTGCTCGCTGGACTTCACCGCCACGTCCCTTGCTCTTGCGGGCGTGAAGAAGCCCGCCGCCATGCAGGGCCGCGTCTTCCTCGGCGGCCAGTCCGAGCCGCCGCGCCAATACGTCTTCGGGGCGCGGGATCGCTGCGACGAGACGATGTTCCGCTTCCGCACCGTGCGCGACGCGCGCTGGCGCTACATCCGGAACTTCATGCCGGAACGCCCGTTCCTCCAGACCAACGCCTACAAGGAAGCGCAGTATCCCGTTTGGAACCTCATCAGGGAGCTTGGCGCGGCGGGCAAGCTGACCGATTGGCAGAAGAACTATTACCTCGCCCCAACCATGCCGCCCGAGGAGCTGTTCGACATGAATTCCGACCCGCACTCGATGAACAACCTCGCCGCCTCGGCCACGCCGGAGCATCAGGCCGCGCTCAAGCGGCTGCGCGCGGAGTTGGAGCAGTGGATCGAGGAGAGCAACGACCAGGGCCGCATCCCTGAACCGCCCGAAGTCACCGCGCGCAAGGGGGCCACCAAGGCAGGGACCGTTGATGCGCCCAAGGGCAAGAAGAAGAAAGCCTCCGGTAACTAAGCCCAGCACGCCCATGAAATCCGCCCTCGCCATCTTCGCGCATCCCGACGACATCGAGTTCGTCGCCGCCGGCACGCTGCTGCTGCTCAAGCAGCGCGGCTGGGAGACGCACTACCTGAATGTTTCCACGGGCAACTGCGGCAGCGCGGAGTTCAGCCCGGCGAAGACCCGGCGCGTCCGTCTCGCGGAAGGCAAGGCCGCAGCCAGCCTGCTGGGCGCGCATTTCCACGGGCCGCTGTGTGACGACTTGGAAATCCTCTACGAGGTGAAAACCTTGCGCCGGCTCGCGGCGGTGATCCGCGAGTCGCAGGCCAGCATCGTCCTGACGCACTCGCCGCAGGACTACATGGAGGACCACATGAACACCTGCCGGCTCGCGGTCACGGCGGCCTTCACCCACGGCATGCCGAATTTCCACTCCGTCCCGCCGCGCCCGACCTACGCGCATGACGTGACCGTCTATCACGCCATGCCCCACGGGCTGTGCGACCCACTGCGGCATCCGATCATCCCGGATGCGTTCGTGAACACGACTTCAGTCCACGCCACGAAGCTCGCCGCGCTCGCCGCGCACCAGAGCCAGCAAGGCTGGCTGGACGTGAGCCAGGGAATGAACTCCTACCTGCGCTCGATGGAGGAAATGTCCCGCGCCGTCGGCAAGCTCTCGAAGAAGTTCCGCTTCGCCGAAGGCTGGCGCCGGCATCTGCATCTTGGCTTCAGTGCGGGCGACATTGATCCGCTGGCCGGAGCGTTGGGCAAGGACTGGCTCGCCAACCGCGCGGGCCACTAGTCACTGTAGCGGCGGTCTGTGACCGCCGTTCCCAGTCGGCGCTCACAGAGCGCCGCTACAATGCTGGAATGCGCGTCGGCTTCGCAGGGTTGAACCCCAGCGCGTTCGCCGCCGAACCATAGGCCCCGGCGTAGTCGCCGAGTTCCGCCCGGAGGATCTTCGCCTGATGTCCGCCGGCCTGCCACTCGTAATGCCGCACGTAGCGCTCCAGCGGGGCGAAGAGCGCGTCGCCGGCGCGCGCGATGCCGCCGCCGATGATGACCGCATCCGAGTCCAGGACGTTGATCAGCGAGCCGATGCTGCAACCCAGCGCGCGCACGGAGCGGTCCCAGACTGCCTTCGCCGCCGGATCACCGTTCCCGGCGGCGGCGACCAGCTCGTGCGTGCTGGCGAAACGGCCCCTGGTGCGCTCGCGGATGAACTTGTTGCCCATGAAGTGCTCCAGCGAGCCGGGCGTGTTGAAGTCGTCGCGCGGGCCGTCCCAATCCACCGTGATGTGGCCGAGGTGGCCGGCGCGGCCGATCGCGCCGCGCAGCAGATGTCCGTCCACCATCGCCGCGCCGCCCACGCCCGTGCCGAGCGTGAAGAGCATCACGTCGCGCAAGCCGCGCGCCGCGCCGCGCCAGACCTCGCCGAGCAGGGCCGCGTGCGCGTCGTTGAGAACCGGAACGGGGCAGGGGGCCGCGAGATAATCCGTCCAGTCCAGCCGCTCCAGGCCGAGCAACCGCCCCGGCATCACCGCAATGCTCCGCGCGTCCTTCGCCGCCAGTCCCGGCGCGGAGAGGCCGATGCCCGCCGGCCCGCCCAGCTCGCGCCGCCAGGCGCGGACGAGCGTGCGGATTTTCTTCGCCCACTCCATGTCCCTGTCCACGAACGGCACGCTGCGCTGCCGGAGCTTCTGGCCCCCCGCCGTCACGGCGACCGCCTTGATGCTCGTGCCGCCGAGGTCGAGGCCGAGCCAGTATTCAGTGTTCAGTGGGCGTGATTTGGCCGGGCGCATTGGAGGAAAACTGGACACTGCTTACTGAATACTGCTCTGCCTTTCCGACACGCACCACCCGCCATCCACCGCGAGCACCTGGCCGGTGACGAACTTCGAGTCGTCGCTCATGAAGAAGACAGCGGCGGCATCCAAGTCCTCCGGCTGGCCGATGCGTCCGCCGTCGAGCGGCTGCTTGGTGCGGATGAAGTCGAGAATCGCCGCGTCGCCCTGCGCCCGTTCGGACATCGGCGTGGCGACGAGCGCGGGCGCGAGGACGTTGAAGCGGAGGTTGTCCTTGGCGTAGTGCGCGGCGGCGGTTTGCGTGAGGCCGATGATGCCCGCCTTGGCGGCCGCGTAGGCGTGCGTGGCAAAAAACCGCGGCGAGGGCGACCAGCCCAGCACGCTGCCCATGTTGAGGACGCTGCCCCCGGAGCGCTGCGCGAGGAACTGCCGCACGGCGGCACGGTTCGAGTAGAGCAGGGACGTGAGGTTTTCGTTCAGGGTGAACTGCCAGCCAGCGTCGGTAAGCTCGTGCAGCGGGCCGTCGCCGTGCCTGCGCCCGCTGCCGCCGGCGACGTGGTAAAGGCCGTGGAAGCCGCCGAACCGCTCCCCCGCGAGCGCGATGGCCCGGGCGGCGGTGTCAGGCTGCATCGCGTCGGCAACCAGGCCGGCAACGACCGGCCCGAGTTCACGCTCGGCGGCATGGACCCTTTCCGCGGTGCGTCCGACGACGACCAACCGCGCGCCCTCGCGCACGAACGCCTTCGCCGCGGAGAGGCCGAGTCCGCTGGTGCCGCCAATGATGACGAGAACCTTGCCACTGAGTTTGCTCACGCGGGCTTGATAGCGGGAGCGACCGCGCGAGGCGAGCTTTCTGCGAACCGACGGCGAACGGGCGCGTTGCGCCCGCTCCGGGTGGGTTTTGAAGCGCTTCCGTGACTCCGGCTGGCTGCCACCGGCCTTGGCCCAGCCCGCCCGCGCCCGGGAATGATTTCCGCCGCAATGGGCGCATCTTGACACTTGCTGCCCCGGAGCGCGGGTCTGCGACCCGCAGCAACTCCCATCGGTCGCGGCCGTCCGAGTCTGTCAGCGGGCTGGGTGGTCGGAAGCTGCTGCGGGTCGCAGACCCGCGCTCCGCCAGTTTTCGGGGGCAAGTGTCGAGATGCGCCCCGCCGCAATGTTTGTCCATCGCGCCTATTGACGCCGCCGGGTCGAGTTTGTATTTTCGCGCTCCTTCGAGTTCCAAAGTAGCTCAATGGTAGAGCACCCGGCTGTTAACCGGGTGGTTGTAGGTTCGAGTCCTACCTTTGGAGCCAGCTTTCTCGCCCGCCCCGTCCCCCCTCGCCGGGCAACCGCCCCGCTGGTCTGCTCGGATTCTCCGCGCCCGCCCCGGCACTGGCCGTCAGTTGCGGCGGCGGGTGATGTGTTCCGGGAAATCCTGCGCATAACGCTTGAGCAACGCGGGCACCTCGTTCGGCACCACGTAGATCTTGCCGCGAATCTCCTTTCGCTCGCCGGGTTGGAGGCCGCCGAGGCGGAAGTCGGAGTGGAGGCAGCGGGCGACGCCCTGGAAAAGTTCCTGATATGGCTCCCACGCGGTGGCCCAGATCATGCGCTCGTCCGCGCTGAAACAGCCGATGAGGCCGTTGCTGGGAATGTGCTGCGAGAGCGGGCGCGGGTTGACGTCCGTGCGCGGGACGTGGGCGGGACACCAGACCTGGCCGGGGATGTAGCGGGCGGTCCTGGCCCAGTTGCGCGTGGGCATGCGCTCCAGCTTGCCGTCGAGAAAGAGGAAGCATTTGGGCAGGTAGTCGTCGAGGTTCCCGCCGCCGTCCTTGCCGAAGCCGGTGAAGGGCGCGAGGCGCACGCAGGGCTGCGACCAGTGGGCCTCGGAGGTCCGGGCGGTCGGGTTGCGGGCGACGAGGCGGAAGTCCACCTCGTCGTCCCCGGCCGTGATGGTGTGTTCCACGATGACGCCGTCGGCGAGGGTGTCGCGGAGGCGGAGGACTTTCCGGTCGGCGCTGAAGGAGAGCAGTTCGTTGGTGTGCCGGATGACGGTGTGTTTGACCCAGTCAGCGTCGGTGGAGCCGGGGCGGCAGTAGGCTTCGAGGTAGTTGATGCGGATGGGGCCGCCGGGGAGGTGCGGGCCGGCGATGATGAGCCAGTGGTTGGTGCGCTCCAGGGTGAGCGTGCGCGGCCCGGCGGCGGCGGTGGAGACGAGGGCGAGCGTGAGCAGGAGGGCTTTCATGGTGGACACGGGCATTAGACGCGGCCGGCGGGGGAAGGCAAACAGAAGTTCGAGGCGGTGCTCTCCGCCGCTGGCAATCTTGATTCCCATGCTGCCCGCCCGGTCGGAAGGAGGGGTGAACCGGATCAAGGTCCGGGTTGCGCGTGGGAGACGGAAGCGCCTCCCCGCTTGCCTGATTCCACCAATTCTGCCTACTGTCCGCGCGTGTCACAGCAGCAGACGCTACGGGAACCTGTCTCCTTTTCCGGCACCGGCCTTCACAGCGGCAGCCGGGTGAACATGACGTTTCTGCCGGCTCCGCCCGGTGCCGGCCTCCGCTTCCGGCGCGTGGACCTCGATGGCAGGCCGGAGATCGAGGCGCGGGTGGAGCACGTCATTGACACGAACCGCTCCACCACGCTCGGCAAGGGCAACGTCAAGATTCACACGGTCGAGCATGTGCTGGCGGCCTTCAGCGGCGCGGGGGTGGACAACGCGTTCATCGAGCTGGACGCCAGCGAGCCGCCCATCGCCGACGGCAGCTCGCGCGAATACGTGCGGATGATCGAGACGGCGGGCGTCATCCCGCAGGCCGAGGCGCGCGCGCCTTACCGGGTGACGGAGCCGATTGAGATCCAGGTGGGGGAGACGATGATGCAGGTCTTCCCGCACGACCGGTTGAAAATCTCCTGCACCAGCTCGGGCGGCGGCGGGCGCTTCACGCAGTTCTTCAGCCTCGAAGTCACGCCGGAGACGTGGCCCAGGGAACTCGCGCACGCGCGGACGTTCTGCTTCTTCGAGGAGATCGAGTTCCTCTACAAGAACGGCCTCATCAAGGGCGGCAGCCTGGAGAACGCCGTCGTCATCCGCGATGACGCGGTGCTGACCACCGAGCCGCTGCGCTACGAGGACGAGTTCGTGCGGCACAAGATACTCGACATCCTCGGCGACCTCGCGCTGCTGGGCAGGCCCTTCCTCGGGCACATCGTCGCCATCCGCCCGAGCCACACCGGCAACTGCGAGCTGACCCGGCAGATCACCGCGCAGATGCGCAAGCCGGAGAAGGCCGTGCAGACCTTCTCGCCGCCGCCCGCCAAATCCACCGAGGAGAATCCCGTGCGCGACGGCGCAACGCTGGACGTGATGCAGGTGATGAAGATACTGCCCCACCGCCCGCCGTTCCTCATGGTGGACCTCGTCACGAAGATCGAGGGCAACCGCGTGGTGGCGCAGAAGAACGTGACGATGGGCGAGCCGGTCTTCCAGGGGCATTTCCCCGGCCATCCCATCCTGCCGGGCGTGCTCCAGCTCGAAGCGATGGCGCAGGTCGCCGGCATCCTGATGATGCGGCAGGCGGAGAACGCCGGGAAGCTGGCCTACTTCATGTCGGCGGAGGAAGTGAAGTGGCGCCGGCCCGTCCGCCCCGGCGACGTGCTGGTGATAGATGTCACGATGACCAAGATGCGCGGCAAGATCGGCAAGGCGCGCGGCGAGTGCAGCGTCAACGGCGAGGTGGTCAGCGAGGCGAACGTGACCTTCATGCTCATGGACAAGGAATGAAGGGAATGGCGAGTGGCGAATTAAGAATGGCGAATCCGTTCTCCAACCCCGCTGTGTATGAATGACCTCAAAGACCGGACGAAGCGTTTCACGGTGGCCGTGCTCAAGTTCTGCGCGAAATTGCCCAAGGAGATGGAGTTCCAGATGATTCGGGGGCAGTTGGTGCGTTGCAGCGGCTCGGTCGGAGCCAACTACCGGGCTGTCTGCCGGGCCAAATCCAGTGCGGATTTCATCAACAAGCTGACCATTGTGGAGGAGGAGGCCGACGCGGCCACCCCAGCCCGCCGCATCCGATGACCGATTCGCCATTCGCCATTCGACACTCGCCATTCCAATGATTCATCCCTCAGCCGTGGTTCACCCCGCCGCCCAGATCGGCTCCAACTGCCACATCGGGCCGTTCTGCGTCGTCGGTGAGCACGTCTCGCTGGGGCCGAACTGCCGGCTGCATTCACACGTCGTCGTGGACGGGCACACGACGCTCGGCGCGGGCAACGAGCTGTTTCCCTTCGCCGCCATTGGCCTGAAGACGCAGGACTTGAAGTGGAAGGGCGGCGTCACGCGCACGGTCATCGGCGAGCAGAATGTCTTCCGCGAGAACACCACCGTCCACAGCGCCACCAACGACGGCGACGCCACGGTCATCGGCTCGCACAACCATTTCCTCGCCTACACGCACATCGCGCACGACTGCCGCGTGGGCAGCCACGTCGTCATTTCCAACGTCGGCACGCTGGCGGGGCACGTCCTCGTGGAGGACCACGCCATCATCGGCGGGCTGGCGGCGGTGCATCAGTTCTGCCGCATCGGGCGCATGGCCATCATCGGCGGCTGCGCCAAGGTCGTGCAGGACGTGCCGCCCTTCATGCTGGCCGACGGCAACCCCGCCGAGACCAAGACGCTGAACAAGGTCGGCTTGGAGCGCAACGGCGTGTCCGAGGAGGCGCAGGCCGCGTTGAAGAAGGCGCACAAAATTCTCTTCCGCGACGGGATGACCGTCTCGAACGCGCTGGCGAAGATCGAGAAGGAAGTGCCGGCATTGCCGGAGATTCAGCACCTCATCGCCTTCGTGAAGGCGAGCGGGCGGGGCATCAGCAAGTAGATACGGTCTTGAGTTGGGAAGAAGAAAAGACGGCTTTTAAGGGGAAGGCATCTGTTCGGGAGTTTTTGGCGTTGGGCGGCCAACTGGGTTCCAGGGCTGGCCGGAGCGCAGAACCC
>Ga0172367_10004156_pt1 | contig 18212 bp, 16 predicted proteins | sample Lak10m_FD_114542 | JGI IMG/M metagenome (GOLD analysis project Ga0172367, IMG submission 114542) | Freshwater microbial communities from Kabuno Bay, South-Kivu, Congo - kab_022012_10m | ecosystem: Environmental > Aquatic > Freshwater > Lake | place: Democratic Republic of the Congo: South-Kivu...
ACTTGGTGCACAAGCAAAACGATTCAAGGATTGGTGGATCATCTCTCCATTTACGTGCGTTATCACAATGACGTGCTCACTCCGCTTTTGGATCAAACCCTGTCCTCAAGCACAGGCTAGGGAGCCAGTTTAAAGTTCTTTGCAAATAAAATTGCTATGGCTTCCACTCGAGGAATTCAGGCGTTGTGTAATAGTCAAAAGATGATTCTATTTAGAAGAGGAATTTATCTATCCAGCTTTTAAAGAGCTCTAAAAAAGAAGAAGATCGAGAAATTGCTAGTCAAGGTTTTCAAAAAAATGATGAAATTCGTGTGCTCATTCGTGCTTTGAAAAAACGCGACCCAAATGAGGAGTTCTTTGCTACTGGGTTGGAAAATCTGATGACTACAGCCGAAGTGCAGAAAAAGTGCTGGGATCATTATTTGATGAGCCACGTTAGAATCCATATGGAGGCGAGGAAAAGCGCAAAAAAATAGCGTAATGGATATAAACTGGTTCAGAGGTTTGTATTGGGAGTTCTCACTAGACGGAAACCAGAAAAACTTCGTATTTGATCTTCGGGATAATTAAAACGACGAGCTACTGGTGCGTCCATTAAACGCATTGTGCAGCTTCCTCCACGAAGGAGGCTATTAAATTTGGAATCTTGAATTTGGGTATTGATCCCAGAATGAATATATTTCACTGTAGGACCTGTCGACTTATCTACCCATTCCCAGATATTTCCAAGAAAATCATAAAGTCCATATTTATCAGGTTTGAGGCTAGCCACATCGTGGATTTCGCCTTCAGAGTTTTCCATCGTCCAAGAGTAAAATAAAGGGTCGTTAAGATGTGGAGAGGGTATTTGTTTTTCTATTTTTAGAACAAACTCCCATTCTGCCTCTGTCGGTAATCGATAGTGGTAATGAGGATCCAGTTCATTAAGTCGTTGGATAAAAGCTAGGATATCTAGCCAAGAGAGGTGCTCAACAGGATGATTCAAATCAACAAGGGTAGGCTTCTCATGAACTAACAGGCTTGTTTTATGAGTCAGAAATTCAGACGGGTTATTTCCCATGATTAATGCCCATTGAAACTGAGTGACTGGGGTTAATTGCATCTCAAAGGGATCGTTTACAATAATTTGATATTGGTCCTCGTAACTGTTCCATTGTGAAGAGTCTCTCGATTGCGGTCCTACGGTGATGATCGTTCCCTCGCGATCAGGTGTAAAAGACTTAAACTGGAAACTCTCAGTTCGAATATTTTCAGGAAGTGGCTGATTAAGTTGCTTTTCAAAAATAGGAAGAAAGCTGATTTTTAAAATCTCAGGTTCGATGAGGCTGTATTCAGCGTCGGTTAGAAGTTTCCTAAACTCAGGATGAAGAGCTAAATAAGCGGCTTTGAGTCGAAGAAGGTCAGGACTATCGACCTTGGTCTTTAACCAAGCTCGTGCATTTGAGTTATGCTTGATGATCGATTGAAGTGCTTGAGTAAAATTGGTTGGATTTTGGTCCGTGCGATTTTTTAATGCTCGAATGCCAAAGTTCCGGATGGCTGAAATTTGAGAGAATAAACAGTTTTCTAAAACTCGATCACCGATATCCGTATTGATTTGAGCCAGGAGCGAGGGAATCCATTCTTTTTTAAAGTAAATTTCAAGACCGGTATCTTGAGAAATCTCAATTATCATTTTAAAAAATGTCACCGGGTCGATTGCATATCCCTTTGTTTTCCATAGTTTCATCCACGAGGCAATTTCGGCTTTCGATTTTCTAAGACGGTTTCCTTCTAATTTGATCCACTCTGTAAAAAGAGTATCTAGATGAGTTTTCTGAGAGGAGAGAGTATTTTGGATAATGTCTCGAATGGCCTCAAGCTCTGGAAATGAAATACGTCCAGAAATAATTTTCAAATCCAGGTGGTCTTTAAACTTTAAAAGAATAGCACGATCTTCGGTCTTAAAAGCTTTTCCTTGCGATAAGAATTCAAAGTATTCTACAGGTGATAAGTCTAATATTTGTGGAATTACACGAAGCGCATTTCTGTTTTTCCAGATGATAAAGTCACCATCTTGTACAAGGTCTCCATTTTCATAGTATTCGCGATAAGCTCGAATAAAGTCGGTTCCTTCTCGAGCGTTCGGATTCGCTTCGAATCGAACTGTAAGTCCTGTCCGCGCACCACCTTTATTGCCAACAGCCGTATAAAAGCCATTACCATAGATTGCGGATTCTCCGACTGTTCCTTGTCGAGAGATAAAAACATTTGGAATGCCGGTATGTGCACGAGTAATGTTTTCATAAGCAGTGATTTCTCGAGTTTCGTGAGAAACAACAGTGATCCCGAGTGATCCTGCAGTTCTTCCTGTTCCTTCTCCAATAGGTTTTTGGCGCAAAGGTTCTTTGCTGAGCCACCAGGCCATTGATTCATACGAGTTAGGATTATTCCTAATAGAAAGCATTTTTTTTCGAAGTCCAAGCGATTCAAGTGTATTCCAAGCTTTTTCAACATCGAGTGCATTTTGAAAAAGTTTTTTACCGTGTTTCTCAATCCAATCCCCGGTGTAACCGGGCTTGAGGTCCCTCATAGAATCAAAGTTTTCGATTTCTTTTCGAAGAATCTCGAGGTCGGATTGTTTAATGGTGAGATCGTATTGAAATGCTTTGATGAGCGCTCGAATCACTGAAAAAATGGGTGGGTTCTTTCCAGTTTTTGCTCGCGGCGTTTCTTCATGTTGAGGTGAGTGATAAAATGTGAGTGTTCCTTGGGTAATATCTTGTAAAAACTGAGAATGATCAGACCTATGCCAATCACGAAGGTCTCTCACTACTGATTCACCTAAAGGAGGATCAGTGAGTTCGACCATTCCTGTCGAGTTAGAGTCTGTATGTTGATTCATAAATCCGAAATCATCCAGAAGACCTCCCTTATCTTCTGTTGTTTCGTAGAGACTCCTGACTTCCCATGGAGTTGCTTTTTGACCCGCAAAATAGGGAAATCGTGTTTTCAGCGTTTGTTCAAATTGGGCAGCCTGGTTTGCCGTGCCATTGACGACAATATCTAGGTCTTGGGTCGAGCGATAAATGTGGGTATAGTCGTAATCAAAACGATTCGCTTGAAATCGTTGGTCTCCCTTTTGACGCAGAAGATCCCACTTTACGTAGTGGCAGTAGCCTGCGGCGGTTCCCCCAAATAGCCAAACACGCAGTCCTCTTTTTTGAGCTTCTTCTCGGATAAATTCAAATTCAGGAACTAGGCGACGTCGATCTGAAATTTTATCGGCCAGCTCGTCAGCAGAACTGAGTTGAATTTGAGTTGTTTTTATTGGGTTTAAAAAGAGAGGTTCGCAGTTCTTCGTCTCGAAGACCTCTCCCAGAGCGTAAGGAGTCAACAAGAGTAAAAAAGCGAAAAAAATGCTTCTACTGAACAGACTCAATTCTTGAAACTCCCGGAAATAAAGACCAATCTATAAACTACTTAAGTAAAGAGATCTAGTATTTATTGTGTTCAAGGATTATCTCCTGATTTTAGGGCTTTTATTTTAGGGTGTCTTGAGTAGTCGTAGAAAATCGATATCCGGTGGAGTCATTACCCCATTGCCTTTTTGAGGAGTAAAGAGTTGCTCGACGGTGAAATCCATTCGGACGTCATAGGTTCGTTCGATTTGATTTCTCATGAATTGTTCGCCTTCGTACCATTCTTTTTTTACGTCATTATCACTGCAAGCGATGAGTTCGCTTGAGTTGGTTTCACCCCATCGTCTTTCGGGACAATGATAAGGATCGAAAGAAAGTTGAAAGAGTCGGTGATAAATTTCATCGAAGGTTAAAACCCGGGTCGATTGATCCGATTTTGTGTATCGAATTTGGCAGCTTTGAATGGTTTCTTCATAGGTGTCCAGAAGATCACTTTTTAAATCGGTGCCTGAATAATCGAGGTCGGGACTTTGTTGTTTATTGAGTTCTAAAAATTGAGCAACTTTTTCTTTAAGTTCTAAGAAAGAGGTTTTAATGCGGGCATCTCTGGACGGTGTAGAATAAGTCTCCCAGTCGCCCGACGTTCCGTAGATATTGGTTGGAAGGCGAATTGGGTGGGGGGCGAGACTGATTTGATTTTGAACAGCGACTTCAACGGCATCAGCGCGATCGTGGAGATCTTGACAGAGTGCTTCAAGCATATTCTTAAGTTCTGTAAGAGGTTCGTATCGAAAACCTGCTCGAGCTAGGCGTTGACGAATAAAATCATAATAATCAATCACCTTGCCTTCGAAAACAAAGAGCCCTTTTTTCCACTCTTTTGTGGGGCTGGGTTGATTGCCGTAAAATTGCTCATCCGAAAAATCTTTGATTTCTCGATTGATCACACTTGCCATACGACCCCCAATCCAGTGGCCTTCATCATCGAGGCGGGCATTCACTAAGCGTAGAGGGCGCCAATTTTTAAAGCCTGCGCCCATTCCTGGATTGGCTCGAGCAAATTTTTTGCCATAAGTTCCTCGAGTGATCGAATTATCGGGATGGGCATCCATATATAAAACGCGCCCATCGTTTTCTATTTTGTAAACAACAGCAACATGTCCGTTAGGATCATATATGATACTTCCAGGTCGAATGCTTTCGCGATCAAGAGTAGTAGGATAAAAATCTGTAAAGAGCGTGGCATTATCCAAAGCAGGATTAAATCTGAACATTGCCGACGAGACGTCATTACTGATTGTCTGAAGTACCTTTATGGCATTGGGAATTTTATCAGGAGAAGGAGTGATGATATCCGCTCGAGCTTTAACCCGATTTCCTTTAGGAGTGTAGCGAATATCACTACCACCCTCGACTGGAGCGACTTCATTGACGTAGGAAAATGGGAGGCCATTTTTCCAAGAAAAGTAGGTTCTCAGCAGGAACGGCAGATCTGCACAATCTGAAAAAAAACGAACCGTTTTAGGGTCGCTTTGACGGTAAGGATTAGCTGAATTTTTTAAACATTGATCAAAGCTACGGCAATTGCTTTCACCTAGTTGAGCCACAAATTCAGAATAATGTTGTTCATCTCGGCTAGTCCAATGATCGCGTCGAATCCACCAACGTTGTTCCTCGGCAGCATAAGAGGTGCAGGAGGATGTTCCGATAGCTAAGAATTCAAAGCAAATGACAAATGCGATAAAACTATGTAAAAAAGATGAAAACATGAATTTAACCCCCACTTTATGCGAATGCATATCGCATAGCATTGAGGGAGAATCAATCTTACAAAAAAGAGATGGAGTGTCGTGATTCTAGGAGTTAATAATAGAGTTTAAAATCGCAACACCCCGCGTAAAAGACTTACTTTTTCTCTAAAAGACTTCGTAACATCCAGGCCGTTTTTTCATGAGTTTCCATTCTTCGAGTCAAAAGATCTATTGTCGGGGCATCTTTATTCTCTTCGATTAATGGAAAGAGGGATCTCGCAGTACGTACTACTGCTTCTTGTTCTTCGATCAGGTGTTGGATCATCTGTTCAGCAGAGAAGTGGCCAGGGTTGTGCTCGATCGAAGAGAGTTCTGTAAACTCAGAATATGTTCGTGGAGCAGGAAAGCCTAAAGCATCGATTCGTTCCGCGATTTCATCCACTGCTAGCGCCTGTTCATTGTACTGAGTTTTAAACATAAGATGGAGTATTTGAAACATGGGTCCAGTGACGTTCCAGTGAAATTGATGAGTCTTCAGATAAAGCGTGAGTCAGAGGAGTTAAAAAGAAGGACTACCGAGACAGTTTTGAAAAAAGATGTTAGATAGGTCGTCAAAGAAGTAATAGAAAGGTGGGGGCAATGTTTCTTTTTTCTTTTTTGTTTTGGCTTGGTGCATTTGAAAGGCTTTCTTATTCCAGCGAAGTGGATTCAGATAAAATGATTCGCCAAGAAATCTCGCAATGTGCAACACCCTGTCAATATAACTGGGTCAAGCTGCATCGTGATCGAGTAGATTCTTTTGATGCTTATTACACTATAGAAAAAAAATTAGATGAAAAAAAGAATTCAATTCCTGTGATTCTGCTTCACGGAGGCGGTTTAACTTCAAATATGTACTTATCTTTGAGTAAAGCCTTAGTAAGAGAGAATTTTCAGGTATGGAAGATGGATACTCGAGGGCATGGGCTTTCGAGTAATCCGAGCGGTGCTTTTAGTTATGATCTATTGACTCAAGATGTTTATGAATTTATTCGAGCGCATCAGATTCAAAATCCGATTTTGATTGGATATAGTGATGGCGGAATTACTGCGTTAAATTTTGTCGTAAAATACCCAAAAATAGCGCGAGCAATTATTCCTATTGCAGCAGCTCCTATTCCTCGTGATTTGACACATTACATGAAAGGAATAGAGTTTTATTATGGGGATTGTCCTGTCGGCGCTAGTGAGACACAATGGCTCGAGTCGTTACTCTTGAATGATAAAATGATTGAACACTACACATCGCGACATTTAGATGGAATGAAACTTTTGAAAACTGCGTGGCAAACTTGGATCAATCCTGCTCCGATTGATTGGGCTGATTTAGCTCGGATTCAGACACCTGTGTGGTTGATTCTTGGAAATCATGATGAGTTCTTTACTCCTGAGAATGGACGACGTCTCCAGAAGGAAATTCCTCAATCTCAGCTCTCCCTAGTTGAAGGGACGCATATTTTTTTCAGAAAAGATCCTGATTTCTTTGAGAAGGTTGTTCTGCAAGCCTTGAAGTCGATTTTAAAAACTTATTGATACCCATCAGGATCAGTGAGAGATCCGCGACAAGGACTCGTCGGAGATACGCCTGCTCCTCCATGTGCTCCGCCGCTACAGGCTTGGCCTGTCCAGGTGAAAGTTCCAGCTGAAGTGGTGAGTGTGTCATTGAGGTCATCCGTGCATGTACCGCTTACGATGCTGTCGACAGGCGCAATGAAGTTTTTGAGTTCAATGAGTCCATGAGATGCTGATTCGGATGTCATCGGAAAAGTTGCAGTCCCCGTGCCTGCGGAAGATTGATCTGAGGCAAAGAGCAATCCCATGTCGGCTGGAATAGTTGCCGAGTTAGCCATATGAATCGAAGCACCTACATCGCCGTATAAAAGAATGGGGTATGCATTGGAGAACATGGCTGAGTGGGTGAGAGCATCAATTCGAATGGACTCATATAAGTCCATCAGAATGTTGAGATCCGCAGGGGATGTCGCTCCATTTGTGGCTGCGCGCGAGTTTCCTTGTTGAACAATTTTATAGTCGCCTTCGTGACAAATAGAGCCGCTTTCAGAAACGCAGGTCACCGTTGGAAAAATAGTTTGAGAACTGGGTAGAGCGGCCTTCGGGGATGCTCAGATCTCCAAGATCTGTTTTAGCTAGGCTATTATCTGATCGTTTGAAGGTGATGGCTTTGTCTCCTGACCAGATATCGACAGATCCTTGATCGGATCCTTGACTGTCAGCGGATCTGAGCGACAAGCTCGTCATATGGATGGTGAGTTCAGAAGGGGTAACAAAGCCAGTGCCACCACCGCTAAAACTCGCATGAGCCAGCGAAGAAATCAGTGTCAGCGCAAAAAGAGAAAACGTAGAGATCGATAATGAGTCAAATTATCAATACCGTCTTGCAACTGAAGCAGAGTGGGAATATGCCGCAAGAGCAGGGAGTGAGAAGGCTTATTCTTTTGGAGATCATCCTCAAGAGCTTCGTGATTATGGTTGGTATTTAGATTATTCTAAGAATGAAACTCACGATGTGGCGGATCTTAAACCAAATGCCTTTGGTCTTTATGATATGCATGGAAACGTTGAGGAATGGGTCGTTGATCGTTGGAGTCTGATCCGTCCTCATCATGCAGATTCTGTGGCAGTTGATCCCGCGGGGCCCGGCACAAGTTCTCAGCGTGTACTTCGTGGGGGTAGCGCGGAAACCCAGGCTGATTACTTAAGATCAGCGAGTCGTTCTACAATTGATGAGGCAGGGCGGTCTAGCTCGATTGGGTTTCGGTTAGTCCGGGTTCGGAAGTGAGTTGTACTTTTGCCTTTTTATCAACTATAAGAGCACCTAATTATGTGTGCCATGCCATGTTCGTCGTTTTCAATGACCCCATCCTCTATGAAATCATGGAAACCCGAGGTTCTTTCTCCAGCAGGTAGTCTGGACAAGCTCAAGACAGCCGTTTCTTACGGTGCAGATGCTGTTTATTTAGCAGGGCAAAAGTTTGGACTTCGTTCAGCTGCCGATAACTTTACTCGGGATGAGCTGGCTGAGGGGTTGGAGTTTGCTCATTTGCGAGGGGCAAAGGTCTACGTCGTTTTAAATAGTTTTCCTCATCAGAGTGACATTGATGCCCTGCCTGCTTTTGTTCGGGAGATTGCTGAACTTGGGGTGGATGGCGTGATTGCCTCGGATTTGGGTGTGATTACGGTGGTCTCGCAGAAATCTCGCTTGCCCATTCATCTTTCAACTCAGGCCAGTTGTCTGAATGAGGAGTCCGGCCGGCTATGGAAAAAATTAGGAGTTACCCGCTTGATTTTGGGGCGTGAAGTGACGATTCAGGAGGCAGGCAGAATCAAGCGAGCTACTGGATTAGAAGTCGAGCTTTTCATTCATGGCTCGATGTGTATGGCTTATTCTGGAAACTGCACTATTTCAAACTTTACACAAGGGCGAGATAGTAATCGAGGGGGTTGTGCTCAGAGCTGTCGATTCAGTTATACTTTAGAAGACTCGCAGGGAGAGGCTCGATCGAATCAGTATTTCATGAGTTCAAAAGACCTCATGGGCATAGACTTATTGTCCTATTTTTTTGAAGAACAGATTGATTCTATAAAAATCGAAGGTCGAATGAGAAGCTCTTTGTATGCAGGGTTGATTTCGAAGATCTATCGTGAGGCGGTAGATACTTATTCTGAGTTACGCACTTTGCCGCAAGCACAACTGATTCACTGGCATCAACAACTTGCATATCTTCCTCATCGTCAATACATGACCGGAAGTCTGACTGAAGCTGCTGATCAAGGAAGTACCTTGGATCGAGGTGTATTTGACGATCAATCGCATTATGAGTTTCTTGGATTGATCAGAAAAGTTGAGCTCAACCGTTATTTGCTTTTAGAAGTGCGATCTGTTTTTCGAGTTGGAGATGAGATCGAGTTTGTTCCTTTTCAAGGTCAGCCTGTTTGCTTGACTGTAACAGAACTTTATAATTCGATAGGGAGTCCTATCTCTGAAGCAAAAGTGACCTCGTTAGTGAGGATTCCTTATATTGAAGGAGCTCAAATCGGGAGCCTGATCAGAAAGGTGACCCAGTTATGAAACTTGTTGCTTATGCTCGAAATTCACAAGAGTTAAATGTACTCAAAAACGCAGGTGCAGCTGAAGTTCTTCTTTGTCATTCTCAACTTTCAAGACTTGGAAAGCTATCAACATCTGAGTTGAACGCATTGACTTCTGAAGCTCGCAAGCTTGATCTTCGTCCCATTTTGGAGTGGGATATTTTGATGACCCATGAAGGTTTTACTCGTGCTCTTGAGACTCTTCAGGAGATTTCATGGGACTCCTTGTGCGCGGTTCGTGTACAGGATCCAGGAGCGTATGAGTGGATTCTTGAAAACCGTAAGGAAATGCCGATTCAATTGGTTCTGGAAACTGGGAATCGTAATTTAGAGGGGATTCGTCGGTGGTGTGAATACGGTAAAGGAAGGGTCGAGCGTGTTGTTTTATCGATAGAACTACCTGAATCGCGGATTTCTCAGATCATTTCATCCCTTTTTGTTCCTGTCGAAATCCTGGGGCTTGGACCCATTTTGCTTCTTTATACACCTCGCCATCTTCTTTCGAATCAGTCGAATCATTTTGAGTGGATGGTAAAAAAAGACGAAAGAGCTCAACACTTGATTCAGACCGTTGCTTCAAGTGAACAGACGCTGCACAGTGGGTTTCGTGTGATCGAGAATCAACATGGAACTCTTCTTTTTCATGCAAAAGATTATTGTTTGTTAGATCAGGTTCGCGAACTCCGTGAAATGAATCTAGACGCCTTTCGTGTGGATTATCGACTTGAAGAGAGCTCTGAAGGACTGAGTCAATTGAATGAGGTATTGCTTCATCCCGAACAATCGAATGCTCGCCAGGTGATCGAAGCTCATCCAAGAAAAGTGACACGTTGTTTTTTTAAAGCGAATGCAACGGATGTTCTTTTTAAAAAATTAAAAAACACAGAAATCCAAAGACAAGATTCAGGGTTTATTGGGGATGTCGTAGAGATCTCTCGCGGTCAATACACAATTATTCATGTGTTGAGTCAGAAGTTGTCATTGAAAGTAGGTCAAGCTCTGAAGTTCATCACCCCTGGAGGTCAAATCGTTCAATATCAGGTAGAACATTTGACTGATTTAGATCAACGTCCCGTTCAGGAAATTGGAGCGGGAGATTTTGGAATGATTCACTACGTTAAGCATGCTACTCCGGGATCTTCAGTTTATCAGAATCTAGAGTGACGCAAAGGTCTGCTTCCTTTTAGACATTTGTCTTTTCATCGATTATAAGATGGGGGTAATTCCTCTTTTTCGTGCGAACCTAAAGAGGGGATTCGAAAAAGTGGGGAAAATCATATTAAAAATATCGTCGATAGGGAGGTGCTGATTTTATGAAAATTACGCAGACGTTTATTTCTATTCTATCTTTTGTCGTTTCGGTTGCAGCTTTTTCAAGTCAGACTTATGCAAGTGCATTGCATGATTTTGATGATCGGGGCGATCTTCGACAATTCCGCATTGCGCCCGATATGGAATATTTCGGGCGAACCAAGTTAGGTAATATTTTCTCTGATTCGGATGTCATTAATTTTGGCGCGTGTGGAACTCGTGAGAATTCTCCAGTTCATGCTGTACAGCTTGAGGTCAGCCGAGCAGAGGTTGAAATCCAAGAAATTGTTTTACAATTTGGAAACGGCGAAGAACAGCGTCTCTCTGTGCGTTCTTTCTTTCGGCCAGGTACTTCTTCTCGTGTGATTGACCTTGAAGGTAATTTTCGTTGTGTTCAGAGGGCTTTTATTACGGGGAGAACTCTTTCGTTTGGTCCGGAGGGTGTAGTTGCTCTCTACGGCCTGCGTAGGGTGATGCCTGAGCCTAATCCAGGGAATGGGAATCGCTTTCAACGTTTCTTAGGAGCCACTTATCTCGAGTTTCGTGGAGATTCAGACGTCATTCAACTTGGGCGTTGTGGTCATAATCCAAGAGATTATGGTCCAGATCGCGCCTCAGCTCTTGTTTTTCGTGTCACTCGAAACAATGCCGAAATTGATCACATTGTCGTTCAATTTGGGAATGGTCAGAGTCAGGAAATTCAGGTGCGTAACTTCTTCGAGGAAAATAGCTGGTCTGTCCGAAAAGATTTAGACGGAGGCCGCCGTTGTGTGGATAAAATCTATGTTTATGGCCGTACAGTAGATACTCGAGGCGGTGGAATGGGCGAATCTCGATTTGAAGTTTATGGTCTTGATTAAAAGCTGATCTTGGTTTTAAAGCCGGGCTAGCCAAAGGTTGCTTTTGTTAGCTCGGCTTTATTTAATATGGTCCACCTTTTCTTTCCAATTTCTCATTTGAAACTGATACTTGCTATATCCATTCTTATTCAATCAACTTTTATTGAGATTTTTTTGAATAATTAGGTTATACGGTGAGTCAGAATTTGGGAAGTGACAATAATATGAGAGTTTTGAACAAAGTTGCATTTTTGATTTTAATACAGCTTGCATGGATATCAGCAGCTCAAGCAAGCGATCTTGTGTGTGTCGAAGGTAAAATGAAGGTTACCTTGGGCAAAGTAAAAACCTCAGACGCGGTTTTCAAAATTCAGGTTTTTTTTATTCGAGAAACCGGAGCAGCGGACTCATATACGAGAGAAATTCTCAACCCCGATGACACGTTTTATATTGGAGATGACAGGGACGAACTGCGGGTTGGAGATGTCTTTCCTCTTTGGCACAATCCTCTTTTGATTGAATTGATGAATTCAAAGGTTTCTTCTGATTCGAATCAGGCACCTGATACGCGACAATTTGAACCTCGACGTATGGGCGGTGCCGCAAAATGGATTTTGAACGTTACTTTTAACAACCTCCAATTAAACCCTCATTTAACAAGTGAGGCGTTTTTGAGAAAGATCCAGAAATTGGAAGTCATTCGGACGCGGAGTGACTCAGAGTCTGGTGAATTATTCCATGAAAAGATGGAGAATCTTCATATTTGTGGCAGTTCCTCATAAGGGATGCTCACAGGTTTTTCTAAAGAAATGAGTACATTTTGCGATCTTTTAATGAACTTCGATTGAGTACCCCTGTTATGCGTGCGATTTCTGATTTGGGTTATGAAAAGCCCAGCCAGATTCAGGCTGAGGCACTCCCTATTCTTCTTGAAGGTACAACAGATTTTATCGGTCTTGCTGCGACAGGTACAGGTAAGACAGCTGCTTTTTCAATTCCTTTAATAGAACAAATTAATCCCAAAAAGTATTCAGTTCAAGCACTGATCCTTTGTCCAACTCGTGAGTTGGCCCTGCAAGTGACAGGACAGATTAATCAGTTGGGTAAATACAAAGGCGTTCATGCATTGCCCGTTTATGGGGGGTCTGGCTATGCCGAGCAGATTCGCGGTCTCAAACAAGGGGTTTCGATCGTTGTAGGGACGCCAGGGCGTGTGATCGATCATATGGAGCGAGGCACGCTTCGCTTAGACGACGTACAGACCGTTGTTTTAGATGAAGCAGACGAAATGATTTCGATGGGCTTCAAAGAGGATCTTGAACTGATTCTTCAAGGTGTTCAAGGTGCCGACGACTCAAGAGATACTCAGAGTCATATATGGCTTTTTTCAGCAACTATGAGCACCGAAGTGCGGAGAGTTGCAGAGACTTATCTCGAACGGCCGAAACAGGTTCAGGTCAATCGAAAAGAAATGCTCCCTGAAGCCATTGAGCAACTTTATTACGTAACTCAAGAATCAAATAAACCTGAAATTCTCTGCAAATTAGTGGATGGAGCAGATGAATTTTATGGCCTTATCTTTTGTCAGACCAAAGCTCAGGTCATAGGTTTGACTCAGTATTTGACTGATCGAAAGTATAAGGCGGATTGTTTACATGGAGATATGGATCAACCTGCCCGTGAGCGAGCAATGCAGGCTTTTCGGGATCGACGGATTAGTCTTTTGGTTTGTACGGATATCGCATCACGTGGATTAGATGTGAAAGACGTCACTCACGTGATTAACTACTCAATTCCTCGAGAATTGGACAGTTATGTTCATCGTATTGGTCGAACGGGTAGAAGTGGAAAAACAGGGATTGCCATGAGTTTGGTAACTCCTTCACATCGAGGCCTGATTGGTCGAATTGAGCGAATCACACGAACTAAGATGAAAGAAGGAAAAGTTCCGACCCGTAAGGAAATTGGTCTTAGGAAAATTTCCCGTATCTTAACTCAGTTCGAGGTTCAAGAAAGCGCTGCTTGTACTCGTGCTATTGACCTGATGGATCCTCGATGGAATGAGATCCTTTCTGAAATGAATTCTGAGGAAATTGCAGCACGGTTTCTTTGTATGATGTTTCCAGAGATTTTTGTTGTTGCGCCTAAGAGTAAAAATAAAGGCCAAGCTCATCATTAGAAGATAAGATAGATTTTATTTTTTGAGAGTATTCACAAAACGATCCAGGTCGTGTGATTCGCCCACTAACGATAAAATATCTTGTGATTCAATTACTAGATCGGAGTGAGGGTTCATTATTCTGGTTCCTTGACGTTCAATGCCTACGACCATTGAACTAAAATTTTCTCTTAGGCCGAGATCACGGATCTTTTTTCCGTGCAGGGTGGATTGTGGTTCTAAAAAAATCCGACGAACCTCGTAGGATTCAATCGAAGCGCCGGGGCTCTCATTTATGCGAGGGCTTTCGATCGTGTTTCTGATCTTCTCGATTTGTTCATCAGTTCCAAGTAGCAGAAGCTCGTCTTTTGGGAAAATTTGGTAATCGGGTTTAGGAGCAATGATGACTTGAGAGCCTCGTTGTATGGCAACAATATTGATTCCAAAGCGATTTCTGAATTGGGTTTCGAAAATTTTGCGTCCTGCAATTTCAGAGTTGGAATGAACTTTAATACGAACGAGATGTCCGTCCCACGGTGCAAGTTGTCGGTAGATGCTTTGACGACGTTTGTTTTTCTGTTGTTCTTTGAAAACAGAAAGAAAGCTGTTTTCGAGCCAATGATAATAGCGTTCAAGATGATGCATGTTTCTTGTAGAGAGTAGAATAAATAGAAATACGGTGGCTAAGCCTACAGGAAGAGCATCGAAAAAAAATAAGCTGAGAAGCGAAAGAAGAGCTCCTGTAAAAATTGAACCCAGAAGCGGAGCTAAACGAGGTTGTTGTGAAACGTTCTGAAGTGGCCGATGAGGAAACGATTGAATCATCGACCACAAGAAAGGGGATGCAAGGATCAGAGTCAAAACCCACGTAACCTCGGGGATCCAAGTTTTTTCTAATCCCATTTGGTCGAGTGCCGTGACTCCATACTCCACCATAGATATCGTGATGAGGATAACGACAAAAGCTTGAGTAATCCATTTAAGAAGAGGGCCTTTGATTTCTGGGCTATTGAGTGTCCAGCTGGGCTGTGTGGTTCTCCACGTTGAAAAAGCAGCAAAAGCCTCGCGAAATTTGGGTGGAAGAGCTTTTTCAAAACGATTGGCAATACGAGGAGCCCATCGGATCAAGTAAGGCGTTGTAAAAGTCGTCACCAGAGATGCTGCGACGATGATGGGATAAAGTTCAGGGCTCATCGTTTTAAGCGTGATTCCGAGTGAGGCAATAATAAACGAGAATTCTCCAATTTGCCCGAGGCTGCATCCAATGAGAATCGAAGTTTTTAAAGGCTGTCCTGTCAATGCAGGGCCAATGGATGCGTGAATCAGTTTTCCTGTGATGATCAATATTGAAAGAAAGAAAATGATCCCCTTGTATTGCCAAAGAAGACTAGGGTCGATGAGCATTCCTACTGAAACAAAAAAAATTGCTCCAAAAATATCCCGAACCGGTTTGAGTAATTCTTCGATCCGAGAGGATTCTGTACTTTCTGCCAAAATAGATCCCATGATGAAAGCGCCGAGAGCCGGTGAATATTGAAAGTAAGCAGAAATAGCAGAAAGTCCTAAGCAAAGAGAGATGGCAACGACAGCAAGGATCTCATCCGATTGAAAACTGGCTACGTATCGAACAAATCTGGGCACAATACAAAAGCCTGTTAAAAACCAGCTTCCGACAATGAGAATGAGTCTACCTAAAGAATGAGCTACAGTCAGTGTTGAGAAGTGTCCGACTGAGGCAAAAGTCGTTAATGTCACCAAAATGAGAATGGCACAGAGATCTTCGACAATGAGGATTCCAAGAACCATTTCTGCAAAACGTCGAGCCTTAAGATTAAGTTCGTCTAAAGCTTTAATGATAATGGTCGTTGATGAGATGGAGATCATCGCACCTAGAAAGATCGAATCTATTTTGGACCAGCCTAAAATTTGACCCGTGATGAACCCCATGAAAATCATGGAAGTCACTTCGTAAATCGCGGTGAACCCTGCTGTGATTCCTACGCGGGTAAATTTTCTGAAACTAAATTCCAACCCTAAGCTAAACATTAAGAAAATGACTCCTAAATCCGCAAGAGTCTTGACGTTAGGAATATCGGTAACCAATGGAAACGGCGGGGTGTGAGGGCCGACAATGAGTCCTGCAACAATATAGCCTAGGACAACGGGTTGACGGATCTTTTGAAATAAGAGTGTAACGCAACCAGCGATAGCTAGAATAATAGCTAAATCTCGGATGAGCGGAGCGAGGTGCATAAAATGATTACTTTCTTTACAAGTGATTTACAGCAAGTTGAGAAGGAAGGGTAGACTCGATATTTTTTAATAAAGAAAGTCTTTGTGACAGAGATGGCAGTGAGAAAAAAACGATGAGCAAAGGAGTTGCGTTCGGCTCCGCGCATCGTTGATTTAAAGAAGTGAGATTTCATCGGACACTATTTGAGGTAGATCTCCTGCGAAATCGTTATCTAAATTTGTTAAATATTTTTTAAAAGTCTCTGTTTGCTGCATGTGGTCGTTAGTCATATTTTCGCATTTTGAAGCAGCATAAGATGGAGTCTGGATGACAAAAAAGGAAGCATTAAAAAAATGTATCAAGACGACTTCTTTGTTATTTTTTGACTAAATATTCTATTATTGTAGGAGATTTAATGTATCCTGTTTCGGACCATTTTGATGGTCATCATTTTTACAATCCTTGGGGTGGAAATGGTAAAAAAACATTTTTGGATATTTTGAAATGGAAGCTCACCAGCCAAGCTAAAGACTGGCCAGTAACCCCAACTCATGCTTCGGTTATTCCTCAGTTTGTGAAAGAGGGATCTGTGGCAAGTGAGCATGTGACTTATCTGGGGCACTCCACAATATTGATTCAGGATCAGGATACATCTATTTTGACAGACCCGCAATTTAGCGAAAGAGCGAGTCCAGTGAGTTTTCTCGGGCCTAAACGGTTTCGAAGAGCAGCTGTTGAAATTGATAATCTGCCACCAGTAGATATCGTGCTAGTGAGCCATAATCATTATGATCACTTGGATCTGACGAGCTTGGTTGAATTGGATTGGTGGCAGAAAGAGGGAGGAATTCAATTAGTACCTGTCCAACACTGGTCGGCACGAGGCCTCTTTGATCGTAATGAGGCTTTGTGGGGAGGTTTTCTAATTCATTTGCTTGATGAAAAAATGATAGAAAAGAAAATATTCTTTGCTGGAGATACAGGATACGGCCCTCATTTTAAGATGATTCAAGAGAGAGTTGGGCAGATTGATCTCAGTATTCTCCCGATTGGCGCTTATGAGCCTCGATCGATTATGAAAGAATTTCATATGAATCCTCAAGAGGCGTTACAGGCGCATTTTGACTTGCAGTCAAAACAGAGTTTTGCGATGCATTTTGAAACCTTTCGAATGACCGATGAAGGATATGGAGAGCCTCGTCAAAATCTACGGCAGGCTCTCGCTGAAAAAGGCCTTTCAAAAGAGGTTTTTTTATACCTCAAATAGGTGAGACTCTCTTATTCAAGTAATCTTACCAAGGAAGTCGATCACCTTCGTAATCAATAAAAACCCCACTGTCTGAATGCTTAAGTTGTTGAATGACTTTCCAGATTCCTTGCGCAGATTCTTCGACTGGAGTAGGGGCTTCGGGGCCACCCATTCGAGTTTGGACCCAACCGGGATGAACAACAGCACATGTGAGCCATTTTTGGTCCTGAGCTAATGTTTTTGTGATCATATTTAAGGCTGCTTTAGATGCGCGGTAGGCGTAGCTCCCTCCGGATTGATTGTCGCCAATTGAACCCATGAGGCTGGTGATCTGGATCGTTTTGGGATCTTTAGATTTTTTAAGCTGAGGTTGAAGAGCGCGAGTAATCAAGAATGGAGCGATTGAATTGATTCGAAATGATTTCATGAAATCTGCAGCGGATTCACTTTCTGTATAAACTCCGGCATTATTGATCAATATATCGACGCAAGGCCAATTTTCTACAGCGCGGGAGATCGTACTGAGTGCGGAATCTTCGGCTACATCCGTTTTTAAAATTTCAAGAGACCCGCCCGATTTTCTTTGAAGTTCTTGTAGTTCAGGGGATGTCATCAGGATGACGAGCGATTGCTAGGACGTGGTGGCCTGCGGCGATTGCCTGAGAAGTGAGTTCTAATCCTATTCCTCGAGATGTACCTGTGATGATGATTCTCAGGTGTTGATCTCCTGTTAATGAATATCCTCTCAAAATCGAACTCACTTAGTAACCTGATGAGTTAGAGGACGAATCAAACGTGCAATCACGTCGGATTTTGGATGCGCAAATACTTCTTCTGTATAGGTTTGTGGCAACATCGAGTTTGGTGGCTTGATCGCCAGAGTACGAGCCAGTCCCACTCTTTGTCGTTGCTCACCCGATAGGTTTTTTATCATTCTGTCTTTGACTTCGAGCAAATCGACTAAATTGAGCATAGTTTTCGCAATTTCATTGCGCTTGGATTTTGTTACTAATCAGTGCGTAAGTAAAGCCATATATGGTATGAGCAATGAATGCAAGCCAAACGTCCATTTGATGCACGCAAGTTAAGTCATTCGACTTTGGAAGAGATCCGTATTCGTG
>Ga0172367_10004158_pt1 | contig 18211 bp, 26 predicted proteins | sample Lak10m_FD_114542 | JGI IMG/M metagenome (GOLD analysis project Ga0172367, IMG submission 114542) | Freshwater microbial communities from Kabuno Bay, South-Kivu, Congo - kab_022012_10m | ecosystem: Environmental > Aquatic > Freshwater > Lake | place: Democratic Republic of the Congo: South-Kivu...
AGTTAACCGAGAGACTTTAATGGCTGAATCTGTTCTAGTTGTCCCTCCAGAGAAATCAGCGCCCACAAGTATACTTTGAGCCAGAACATCTAATTTCTGTCCTGGGTTCGTCGTTCCAATCCCTACATTACCCGAGGTATAAGAGATATTAGAGCCGTTTGTAGACCACTGAGAACTGATCTTATTGTTAAACGTGGTCCAATCTGTATTCGATAAATAGCCGCTAACGGTTGAGCTAGCCTTTGAAATTGACAAAGAATTAGCGCTTAGCGTGAGTGGTGCTGAAGCACTAACTAACCGATTTTGATAAGCTAAATCCCAGTTGGCGCTATTATTCGGCGTAGTTGTAAAGGCTGATGTTCCGTTACCCAAAACTATGCCCGACAAAGTGGTTGTACCAGTCCCTCCGCGGTTTACGGCGACCGTGGTGGCATTCCAAACACCCTGCGTGACACTTCCATCGTTATTAACCGAAAACTTGCTTTCTGAGCCCGTTTTGAGGCTCAGTAATGTGGTGCTGGAATTACCTAACTTATTGCCATCCGGATGCGAAAAATAGAGCTCTTTTGACCCCTCAGACCATAAAACTCCGGCATCTGCCTGAGTACCGCGATTAAAGGTTAAATACATATCATCGGCCGGCGCAGGCGTGCCAGTGAAATCATTTCTTATGATCAGTCCGAGATTAGTGACACCGAAAGCGATATCAAGATAATCAGCGTGAATGTTGTTGGCCCAAACGTTCGCCACCTTCTTCACTGCCTTACCAATATCCTTAACATTGACGATATCTTGGTCTTGCATGTCCACTCCCCAAAGATCTACGAGCTGAGCGTTATTATTATCATTCGGAAACCAAATCGGAAAGCCATCAGCTAAAGCGACAGCTCCCAGGAATAGTCCGAGAATTATTAAAATTGAGATTAAAACTTTTTTCATATTATTTAAAAATCATTAATTCAACTTTTTTCGGCTGGCCGTCAGTAAAGCTGGCCTGCAAAATTAAAGTTTGATCAACAAGCCGCAAATTAGTAGGGCTTAGCCATCCATTCTGCGGAATAGTAAAACATGCTCCGCCTGACTCTTTATAAATCCTCAACTTGGTAGATTGAGAATCAAGCTTGATAAAAAATTGTCTGGTCTTTTTAGGCAGTACCACTTCAACATCAGTATCGGCCGTGGGAATGGTCGCATTAACGACGTCAAACTCTTCGGCGGCATTACTGCTGTCTCCTCCGGGAACGATAAGCTGTCCGGAAGCAGAACGATTTAAATTTACCGGCCGGCCGTTTCGGTCAACGACATAAACAGCCAAAGCCTTATCGGGATTTTGATGCTTGACTAAGTCGACTCTAAAAACAGAATTAGCGATACCCTTACCGGCATCGGCTAAAAGATTTTTTATACCAGTCAACAATTCTCCCAGGCCAAAACCCTTATACCAGCCAGGCTGCTTAACCTCGGCCGACACTTCGCGCGGCACGTTCTTGCCTATGGCTTTAGCTAAATCTTCAATGTTCTTGATAGACATCTCTTCGGGAAATTCTGGAATCTCAATTTCCTTTTGATCAGCCCAATTAATAATTTCAGCCTTAATCTGCTCCGGAAAGTTTATTTTTACATCTCTCTTGGCACTGGCGACAGAAAAAATCTGATCGATTGCTTCGGAAAGTTTCTTTTTCATCTCGCTGGCACTGGCGACATCCTTCCTGTCAATGCCATTTAAGACGTCTTTGAGTTTTTGGACTTTATCTTTATTCATATTTATTCTTTCAAGAAATTGTCTAATCGCTTATTAATCTGCTCCATCTGCTTAGTAACCTCTTTGGCTACAGCAGAATTAATATCGGCTTTTTCGCGGCTAACCGCTTTTTTATCCATTATCGGAACGACGGTACAGCGGCAAGAAGGATGCAAAGCTCCGCCGGTAACTGGCAGATAATCAAAAGACATTGATTCTTCTCCCACCTCAAGCACATCATTTTTATTAAAAAAATTTTGGTTAAGATCAATTATCTTTCCATCCATTGAAGCGCAAAGCGGACAGGTCAATTCGTCCTTCATCGTGATCCATTTCTTCTTCGCAACAACGCCGGTCTGCCTCCAGGCTTCCTGTTTAGCCTCGTTAAGGGTGCGAAATACTTCAGTCCTGGCTATGCGGTCCACACGGCCGTTATATGCCTCATCAAAGACCTTAGAAACCTCGTCTTTAATGACGGCTAATGTCGCTCCTTCTTCAATTTTCTTCGCTATCCTCTCGCTTAGTGTTTCAATCGTATTGTCAGTAATTTCATCCCCGGCTTTCTTGGTAATTTTGTTAAGATATTTTGCTATCCGTTCGTTATTAGCATCAAATTCTTCATCAAGATCAAAGGCGGAATACTCGTCTATGCCAATAAGCTCGAAAATAGAGCGATTAATAGGCAGGAAGATACCAAAAAACTTCTTAGCATAGTCTTTTAAAGCCTCAAATAAGCCGCTATTTGCCTTTTTGAGAGCCTTTTCCTCGCCGATAAGCCCTAAGGCCTCGTCTTTCATGCTCTTAAACCATTTTTTGAGCTCTTTACGGTATTTATCCTCAAATTTAGTTCCGACTTTAAGGTGACTATTTATTTTTTTCTGCTGTCCTTCGGTTAACTCATCAAAAGACGAATGATCGTCATTAATTTTAATGACAAAAGATTTCTTATCATCCTTTGCCGGCTCTTTTTCATCCGCTCCCAGTTCCATCATATTGAAAGAAGTATAAAGCTTATCCGCTCCTTTTATTTCCTCAAGTCCTAAGCTTTTTCTGACCTCGTTTTTAGTCATTACGATATCAACCATCTTGGCATAGAGATTAAGCTTATAGTCTTTGTCTTCCGGCACTGGGTCATCTGCCCGGAAAGCCAAGTTTTTAGCGCTGGCATCTAATAATGGAATCAAGCGCTCATTTAAAACTTCCTCGATCTTGATGACCTTAGGTTTGATAGTAAAACGCTGGAAAGGATAAAGGGCGGCATCGGCATTGGCTCGATTTACGTCATCGGCAATCATTAAGCTCTTAGGCAAACCCAAGAGCAAAAAGACATCATCTCTGTTAAACTTCTTCTGCTCGATAAAAGCCAAACTGCTCTGATCGGCGCCAATCTTTACATACTTCAAGCCGCCTGATAAAAGCGGAGTCTTTCCTGAATTGCCGGCGCCGGCATAATCTTGGTCCCAGCGGCGCTTAATTTCTTTATGAGTATCCAAATCAATATCGGCATCGGTCTCTAAAACGCCATCGATGCGAGCGCCATTCTTTAAAAAGTTTTTATTCCATTCGCGGATATATTCATCCTCGTAGACGGTAGCCAAAGCCGCCTCTAAATCTCCCACGCCGCGATACGGTGTTTTAGGATTAAGAAACTTAGGATTAAAATTGATAAACGGAATGATATTATTTTCCTCCGCTAAAAATTCCTTTAATTTCTTCCCTTGGCCATAGACATATTTTTCAATATCGCCGTTAGAATTAACCACGATTTTCACCCAGTCCGGTCTCAGCGGCCAGATTTCCTTAATCTTGTTGCCCTCTTTGACGAGATGCCAGAAAGCATCGCCATGCAAACTTAAAAACGACTGAGTAGCCTTGAATAAGTCCGTCCTGGACATCAAGGGGTTAGGTCGTTTTAATAATTTATTTATTTCGTGGTCAGGCACTTCTTTATCGCCCTGGTAAAGTTTTATCCCGACTGAAGCCACTTCGTTGGAAATAATATCAATACAGCGATAAACCCATCCGGAATATCTATCAAGCAGATTCTCCTTATTGGCGCCGCCAAACAGGCCGGCCACCTTAGACCCGAGAATGTCAAAAAGCGGACCCCTGGCCATTCCCTTAGTATTATTCCCTTGAAAAATCTTGTTTAAGAAATTCATAAAAACCTGCTTTGTTTAAAACCGCTAAAACACAAAATAGGAAATAGAGCCTTTTCCTAGATATTAGCGGCAAAAAAACTCTGCAGGTGTCCTCTTGCCATTATTTAATTTTCTAATTTTATTATATAAAGCCGTCAAATACTATCCAAAAAGTGTGCAAAAAAGTAGCGAAAATGCCGATAAATAAAGGAAAAAACATTATAAAAAATCGGCAAAAATTATTCCTCAAAAATCTTAATTTTCCAATAATAAATTTGTTTCTGACTGAGTCTTGTTAATAACTCCATTTCACACATCTTCAGGCCTAGGCGCCGGCAACGGCGAAGCTGGATAAGCTTCTTCTCGCCGAACTTTTTTATAAATTTTTTCTCTGCCTCCTTCATGTTTTTAAATTAAACGATTAAACAATTAAAATGCTTGGCTTTGGCTTGTCGTTAACCTCAAACCAACAGCGCATCATGATCATATCGGCGAAGTCAGGACTGCGGCCGATATTCTCTTTTATCTGCTCTTTGCCGATTAAAGCGATTTTCCCATCCCTATCGATATCCTTCTGCTTAATCTGCTCCAGCTCCTCAATAATCAAATCTTTGAAATTAGAGTCATTAGGCTCGTCAATTCCTATCTCTCCCCGGTCCGTAAGATCTGCCAGCTTGAAATAACACTGAGTCCGGAGATTGGCGAAATTAACTTTTTTATTCGGGTCAAGCTTGGCCGCATAAGGCTGAATGGGAGAGGAATTATTAACAAAACCCTTGCACTTTAATTTATCCACGATACCGCCTCCCACGCCGTCCTCATCAACCAAGACATTGGAACGCTTAACCTGTTTCTTCTCCGCAAAATTAGCTATCCACTCGGCCGATTTCTCGGTGTCTTTTTTGATGTCGTATGGCAAGTCGTGAATTTCTTTAAGCTGTAAGCCCTCCCAATAGCCGACAATCATCCTGTCTCGGCCTTTCCTGGCGGCATCAACAATAATAAACTTCTCGGTCGATATCAGGGCTTTATTCGTGAATAGATCCACTAAGCTGTCATATTCAAACAGGCAAGATGGGTCATCGTCATACTCCCAATTACCCTCAAGCAAGCGAGATCTGATTATTTTATCCTTAATGTTCTTCAGGTTCTCAATATAGTATTTAGAAATGAACTTATTATTTTTAGCTAAGGCCTGAACGAATTTTTTATTGTCTGGGAGCTTACTCTCTGACCAGGGCTTATAAAAATCCTGATAAACCCAATTCTTCGACGGATTGCAGGTTCCGAGCAATTTAGGCTTTAGGCCAAAAACATCAAGCTTATATCTAATTCTAGAAAAGACTATATCCCAGGCCTTAGATACAATCTGATTCACCTCGTCAATGAAACCTCCTGTTATTTCCAGCGAGCCTAAGCTGTCAAAATTAGGGTCGCTAGGATAGAGAAATAAATCCTTAAGTAAAATCATGCTCCCATTCGCAAAAATGATGGTGCTGTCCTGGGAGTTATATTTATAATCTGATCCCTCCTTGATCCCCCAAGCGCTGCAAATGTCAAAAAACGTCACAAGAGTCGTTTCTTTCAGATTCTTAAGCTTAGCGCGCCCCATGAGCCACCTAGACTCGGGATATTGGCCGGCCATAGCAATCAGCCAGGCGCAACCGAGAAAGCTCTTGCCTCCTCCGGCTCCGCCTCCAAAAATAAGCTGGACGGTTAAGTCATCGAGTAAATAGCACCATGCCTCACTCTGTTTTTTCGTTTGTTGCCAAGATATCTCCTTCATTAGATTCAGCATCCCCTACCACAGAAATGTTAAGTTTAAATCCCCTGTCTCCTTGATTTCCTAAATCAATGCCCATCTTAGGCTTATACCGAGGACTTATTGACCTTAAATAAAATGTTATCGCTTTTAAGTTATTCTCCACGATATGCTTCATCAGCCTATCCTCAACCTGCGGAATAATCTCGTCCTTAATCGCCTCAAACTCGGCGGCAAAAATTTTGTCCTTCTTAATCCAGTCATAAAAGGTGACGGTCGTTATATTCGCCTTCTGACAACTGGTGGTAACAATAGCGAGATTTTCTCGTAATAATTGCAGAACTTGAGCCTTTTTTCTTGACACTCTTTGTTTGACCGTGCCCTGATTTTTAGGCTTTTTCTTGCTAGTGTTAGATTTATTAGATTTTTTAGCCGATAAGGACGGCTTTTTTACCTGTGAATTTTTCATATCTTAACTTAATAACATCGCAATAAATCGGGTCCAATTCCATCAGCCTAGCTTTTCTCTTGAGCTGTTCACAAGCGATTAAAGACCCTCCACCGCCCCCAAATAGATCCAAGACAATCTCTTCCCGGCGACTGCTCATTTTAATGGCTCTCTCCGATACCCTGACCGGCTTTTGTGTCGGATGCTGATATTCTGTCGTTTTATCTCGGCGCAAGTACCAAACATCGAGCCTATCCTGAAACCGGTCAAAATCTAAATCTAAAACATCGGTCGCATTTCTAATATCTTTATTGCGGTAGCCCGTGCCTTTTATTTTCTTGCCGAATAAAACTGGCTCATAGCATCGGTGATAAGACTGGCCGCGTGCCAAGATGAAATGCTCTTTAATCCAGACTATCTGCTGTTGAAAATAAAGCCCGGCATCTTCTATCGCTTTACGGAAAATCGGCTCGGTGGAATATCCGCAGAAGATATACCAAGACATTTGCTTTTCGGTGAATTTATGAATGTTCTTAAACGCCGCCAAGAGAAACTGATAAAACTGCTCGTCTGAAAGATTATCGTTAAAAATAGTTTTGCCATGATACTTGTCGCTGTGATAGGCATAATTGACGTTATAAGGCGGATCAGTAAAAACCATATTAGCCAGCCGGCCGTCCATCAACTTCTCGACATCTTCTTCCTGGGTAGAGTTTCCGCACATCAAACGGTGCTCGCCCAACTGATAAATCTGCCCTGGCTTAGATTCCGGAACGGTTATTTTAGCCGCTTCTTTTTCGACATTAAAATCGTCCTCCTCAACGCTTTCCTGAAATATCCTGTCTATCTCCAAATTATCAAAGCCGACGTCTACTAAAAATGATTCGTCAAAACCTTTTAAAAGATCTAAATCCCATTCCCCGGTATTCTTATTAAGCCTCAGATTAAGCTCCTTTTCCTTCTCAGGGGTTAAATTAACGAATACGACAGGTATTTCCTTATATCCCAGTTTCTTCGCCACCTTAAGCCTCTGGTGGCCTCCTACAACGACATTCTCCCGGCCCGGATACTTATTAGCCACAATCGGGTCTACCAGGCCGAAACGCTTTAAACTTTCGGATAAATCCTCTTCCTGCTTACCTGTCAGCCGGCGAGGATTATATTCGGCCGGCTTAAGATCATTGATTGGCACTTTTTCTATCTTCATACGGTTAAAGCGCCTGCCTCCCACTAGCGCTGTTATTTTTTCTTTTTAATGATTTCCTTTAAATCCTTACCCTCCTGCCTCTTCTCGTAGACAAAGAACTTGGCCGCAACCTCAGAGAGCATAATCCGGAGTTGCTTAAAGCTCATATTATCCACGAATGTCCTGGCATCCAGATGCGGCGCCTTAAGGGCCGAAGAAACGCCATTGCGATAACCGATCATGATAAACAGCCCATTATTTTTCTGATTGTAGGTTCTGTTTGTTTTTCCTGATTTTTCTCTGGCTTTTTGCTCGGTCAATAAGATGCCTTTAATTTTTTCAAATAATTCTTGATTGCTCATAATTTTAGCGAGTAAATTTTTTATACTTCAGGAAATAATCTTCGAATGCGACAATTAATTTCCCTTTATTTATTCCATCGGCCTGCCAATAGCATTTGGCTAGAGCCTGGACGAAACTGCCGCCGTAAGTTTCCATGGCCTCAAGTATCTTACACATCTCGTCTTGATTGTTTTGATTAATTTCGGCCATAGATTTTCTTCTCAAAGATGAAGGCATTATTTTTCCCGATTCTGAGCTCAATGGTCCTGTCTTCCATAATTGTCTTTGTCTCTTTGATATTTAATGAATCAGCGTACCTTTCCTTAGCTATTTCGACCGGCGGCAATTCTTTAGCAATCGCATCGGCCTCGAGCTCCTCGTACTCTTCAAGAATTTTCTTGTGCTTCCGGTAAAAGGCGTCTCTTTTTCTGACCGACTTGGATGCCTCTTTAAAAAAATGCTTTAATTCGTCTTGCATAAAAGGGATATGCCGGCAGAGAAAAAAATCCCTGCCGGCAAATTATTTATTCTAGTTCGGCCGCTTCCTCCTTAATCTCTGTGACAGGATTATCTACGGCATCCTCGGCTTTATTCGCTTGATAAACGGCGCCGCCAAGATAAGCATCAGGAACACCTCGGAAATAAACCGGGGAAGTAGGATCTTCGCTCAAATGAACACAAAGAACCTGCATGTCGCTCCCATCTACTAATCTGATAGGATATGACTCCTGGAAGGTGGCCAGCGGCTTTTCGCTATTCTTTCTCCAGTCGTGTCCCTGAATCGGGAAATTTTCGTTAGACATATTTTTATTATTTTTAGCCGCCGGTAACCCGGCTTAAAGCTTTATTTTGTTTCAAAGGCAAGATACTTAAGCTCGTCTCTTGCAAATCCGTCTCGTAATCTGCGGCTAGGGTGGATATCGAGCGGCGGATTAGTTTCCGGGAGATCCCATTCAACCATAACGCCCTCTTTGTAAATCTCGGTTATTATTCCCCTGCAACCGGCAGGCACTCCGGAAAAGTCAGCTAGAACCAAACACTTATCTCCCACGGCACATTCAGACTCGTTTTCAATTTTTTTTAGAAATCGCATATTAAAAAGGGATATTTTCGACTCTGATCTCTTCCTCATCATTCTGTTCTGCTTCCATTGGCTTATTTGCGGCCGGGGCAGATTTTGCCGAGTCCAAAAATTCAAACTCCCGGACAACTATCTCAGTAACGTATCTCTTAACGCCATCCTTGCCCTCGTACGAGCGATTATCAATTTCCCCCTCGATATAGAGCTTGCTGCCCTTATGAGCGTACTGAGCGATAATCTCGGCCGCTTTGCCCCAAAGAACGAGATTGTGGAATGTGGTGTATTTATTCTTATTGCCAGCCGAATCGGTAATGTTTTTATTGGTCGCCAATGAAGCTGACCCGACTAACTTCCCGGATGGAGTGTTTCTCAACTCCACATCCTTGGTCAAATTTCCAACTAAAATTGCTTTATTCATATTTTTATGAAATTATTTTGTCTATTAACCCATATCTCAGGGCATCTTTAGCGGTGATAAAAATGTCAGAGTTTGATTCCATATACTTCTTAATCTCGGCTTCTTTCATTTTCGTCCGCTCTTTGATTATTTTTGCCAGCAAGAGATTAAGGCGCTGGATATATTTAGCATCGTGCTGGATTTGGGAGTTTTTAGCGTAGCCTCTATCTGATGCAACCTCGTGGATTAGGATATCGGAATTTTTATACGCCTCTCTGTAGCCCTTATGGCCGCAGATAAGGAGCAGAGCGCCGCAAGAGTAGGCTTTACCCATAACGATAGTTCGGACCGGCTTTTTAATACTGTCTATTATGTCGATCAGTGGAAGCAGAGCTGATACCTCGCCGCCGTTGCTGTTAATGTAAATTTTTATCTCATCAATGGCTTTATTGCCTGCCATTTTGATAAGTTTAAAAGCGGTATGCTCCATCATCACCTGGTCAAACAGATAATTGATAATCAAGACTCCCTCTTTTTCCGATTCCTCCCGACTCTTAAAATTATTCTCTAATAATTTTTTTGAAATTTCTTCGTGATCTATAATCATATTTTTTTAAAGCTTGGGATAATACCCATTAACTTTTTCAAGCGGCAACCCAAGCTCTTCGGCAATTTGCCCGGAATTGTAGCCTGCTTTTTTAAGCTCTTTCATTTTGTTAAGCGTGCGCCAGTTAACTTTTTTCTCTTTCTTCACTTTGCCGGTGACGAAGTCTTGGAGCTCTTTTACCTTTCTGTGATACGGCCTTTTAGGCTCTACCCCCCCCCGGATTCTTTGACCTCTTTCATTCCACTCACTTTTAACTTAACGCTAAGATCTTTTCTTGATAGGGTTGCTTCATAAAGCTGCACCTGTTCAAACTCGCACACTTTCCCTGTTTCCGGGTCATAGCTGATTAGCTCGCCGGTCATTTTGTTGTGATAATAATTGGGCATATTTATTAAAATTATTTATTAACCCAAATTTGGGCCTTTTTCTGTAAATTGATAATCTCCCTTTTTTATTTCATTTTTTAAATCAACATCAGGTGGCTGATTAGCGTTTCTGGGGTCTGGCATATTGATAAAATCTCTAAGTCCCGTTATCCGCTCTTCAACGTTTTCGTATTTAACTAATGTCTGACAATATAAAGAATCTGAATCATTCTCTTCAGGCTTCCAAAAAGTTTGACCAAATGGTTGCCATCCTTCTTTTATTCTTCTGGCCACTGCCTCCTCTAAAAAATTAAAGTGATGGCTAAATTCAATTTTATATTCTTTTATTTTTACTTTTTGCATATCGATTAAATTTAATGTTTCTCTAATGGCATCATCCTGGCAGTCAAGAAATTCTAAAATTCCTTCGACCTGCCTAGATTTTAATTTTCCACCTCTAAACTCAATAAGCTCTTTAATGTGTTCACTTGGTTTCATAAAAATAATTCGATTAGTTTTCTTAGCAGCCGCCAAAAATTTATCTTTCTCCCAAGCACATAAGCCGAGATTTCCCTCTCCTCAAGATAGTCATGTGCATTTTTCATCCGGGTAGACAAATTCATAAATTTTCTTCTTAAGCCGGATAGAAACAAAGCTGACTTCGATAATCTCTAAAATTTTTTCTGCCTTATCTTGAGGTAGCACCAAATCTTTGATGACATGGATTAAATCTCTAAATCCTTCCGTCTCCCTAATGAGCTCTTTGGCTTCATTCTCGGTAAGCGTTAAAAATTGTTTCATAAATCGACCTGCTCGGGATCGGGAATTATCAAACCTAGAAATTCCCTGGCCCAAGACTGAATATCCTCTTTATATTTATTAAATCCGGTAGTTAAAAGCTTGGTGGTACTCATTGGTATCTTCCTGGTTGCCTCAGATCCGTCTTTGAGCTTTATAACCACGATGTCCTGGATGCAAAACTCGCCTTTTAAGAACTCATGGATTTTCTCAGGGTCCTCATGGGCATATTCCGCTATCATCTTTACTGCCACCCCCCAATACCATCGGTTCTGCTTATTCGTCCTCGGCCGGCCGCGGCGACTAACAACAACTTCAACCTCACCAATTAATGTTTTTAAATAATCGTTAAAACGTTGCTGATTAAAAAGCACTAAAGCTCCGCCCCTGATCTCTCCGTTAAAAATTGGTTTTATTTCTTTGTTGAACATCTTTTTGCTTTAAAAGGATTCCATGGCCTGCCCGATATTTGCATCTGACGAACGACGGTCAGCTTTACGCCGGGAATCCCGGAATAAATAGCCTCAAAAATCTTCCACTTCAGCCGCCAAACTGCAGTCGGCCAGCCCTTAGTTTCCACGTATTCGATACTCCCATCCAAGTGATAGACAATAAAATCGATAAAATAACTGCAGACCGGATGATCATTAACTCTTAGCTTTATCTCCTGATGGATTTCAAAATCTTTTATTTGCCCTTTCTGCTTTTTCTCTTCCATCTCAAGACCATATGAAGCCTCAAATTTGCTGTCATAGGTTTTGCCGAAGTAGGTGGTCTGCTTGGCGTTGGTAAAATATCGGTTAACAACTTGGTACATGTATTTGGGCTTTAAGGAGATATAAGCTCCTGGCTTTTTCAATAAATTGATTGATAACAAATGTGCTGGGGTTCTTTTTCTCCGCTTCAGTGTTGGCCGCCTCATACGCCTTTGCCACATCCTGGTACACTCCGTAATTTTGCCAATCAGGAATAAACCCCTTAAAAAATTCTCTTGCTTTCTGAAACCGCTCCATAATGTCGCCCTGGTTAATCTGAATCTGAACGGCCGGAGCAGGGCTGGCCGGCGACATTTTCTCAAAACTCGCATGCTCTAACTTATACCAGTAAAGCTTGCGGTTATTGTCGTCTAACCAGCCCGATATTTTATGGCCGTCTTTTTTAAGATCGTAGATTCTCGCTCCCAGGCGGAACAATCCGACTTCTATCGTATCGCTCGAGCCAAAGAGTTGCGCGGTAATATGATCGCTCCGGTGCGGATAACCATCGGACAAAATTTCAAATATGCGGTTTTTAAGTGATTTTTTGTCCTGCATATCTTTATTTTCCTGTTAAGGCTTTAATGACTTTATTTCTCGGTTCGCTCCAGACCGTCTGCATCATGAGCTCAAAAACTAACCGCAGCTGCTCGTCTATCGTCATATCTTCAGCCTGCTTTTTAACGGTGGCCGACCAATCCTTCCGTTTCATCACCTTCTTGCTATCCCAAGTTTTCTCTTCTTTAATCACCGGCTCCCAGTCGTGGCGCTCGCAAATCGGCTTGAGCTCGTCTTCCCTGGAATCGCCGATCATCATGTCAATCATCAAGTTGGTGATATTATGTGAAAGTGGCAGAGTCACTTTTTTTAAGGCATCAAGAATTTCCTTATTTTCTTTCGCCTTTTTAACCTCTTCTTTTTCCTTTTCTTTCTTTGTTTCCTCCCGGCGCTTCTGTTTCTCTTCCGGAGTCAAAGCATATTCGCTATGGCTTGAATGATGAATTTTGCATTTGGAATCGCGGCAGATATAGACGATGTCGCCCAAATCCTCGCCTTCGGCGACAATAGCCTTTTCGGTAAACTCGCAATGCTTTTTCTTGTTCGTGCTCAGCATTTCGTAATTGCTTCGGCTGAGAACATTCTTAGAATCAGTACTGCCATATTGCTTACTGACTTTTACCGAAATGCCTTCTTTTTCCATCCGGTAATCAATGTACTTGTCCATCTTCCGCTTCCAGCATTTAAGATCGGTGCAGGCGCCTTCTTTTACCTCGCCGAATAGGCTGAGAGAGTTGGGCTTGCACTCCACGCATTTACCGACTGCTTCGTTGGCCGCTTTATCTTTTAGCCAGGGCTGATTATCTAGCTGGTTGTAAAAGGTCTTCTCAATCCACTCCTTCAGCTCCTTGACGGTCGGCATATCCCATTCGTCTTCAATCCACTTAAGCACCGCCTTCTGGTCGTTTTCTGAGAGCTTGGCGATAAGGACCGCATGGCCATCTAAGATTTTCCCGGAGCGATAAGCGCTTGATGCCTTGTCGGTCAGATTGGTGAGAAATAATCTCTGGCGAACATAGGAATCAGACTTGCCAACCTTAGCGGCAATGGTTGCCACCTCGTATTTAGATTTTTCCATCAGCTGGCGATAGCTTTTTCCTTCCTCAATCGGGTGGATATCTTCTCGCTGCAGGTTTTCAATGATCTGGACTTCTCTCGCTTCGGCATCGCTCACTTCGACTACTTTTGCCGGGATAAGTTGCAGGCCGGCGAGCTTTGATGCTCTTAAGCGGCGGCTTCCGGCAATAACTTCGTAACTGATAATTTTTCCGTTAATCTTCTGCGGATTCATTCTGACTATTACCGGAACAAGAACTCCCTTCTCTTTGATGCTGGCCACTAAATCTTCAAATGCCGGCCCTTCAAAGTCTTTGCCGCGCGGATTGGTGAGAGATTCGTAGGCCTCGCTTAATTTGATTTCTTGGAAATTAGTTTTCATATTTTTAACTATAAATTTAATTATTGGCGCTCAAGAATGCGGACATTCAGATTTTGAACTCCGAATCCTTTTGCCCTTTGATATTCATCCTTAGCCATTGCTATATCGACTCTGTTTTTATAGCGGCTGTTAAGGCGGTCCTTAACGATGCAGTCTCCAAAATTTTCTATGTGCAGGATGGTTCCAAAGGGAACGAAATTTGCGGCGCAGATCCTTTCTCCGCTCGCGATATCTTTGCAGATATCATCTCCGTTAGCCGAGATACATGGCGAGCTGTCCGTCTGGCTGGGATCTCCGGCATTATAAGCGGTGACCTCGCGGATTGTTTCTCCCACTACCTCAAAAATCTGAATATCTTCTATGCTTGGGTGATTTATTTCTGCGGCCGCTTCCGTGGTGGCTCCTTCCGCCGGGATCAGCATCGATGCTAAAACCGAGGCAACTATGAAGCCAAAAACTATTAAGACTGAAAAGAACAAGTTTTTGATTTTTTTAATTTTTATCTGCCTAAGGGAATCTCTTCTAAATTCGCTGAGGCAGGAATTGCTTTGTAGCATATAATTTAGAGTTTTAATGTCATCTTTTCCGTTAGCTGCGATCTCATTTTTGCGAGAGCTTCTTGATTTCTCTCAATCTGCTCCGGAGTGGCATGAGTGAAGATAAGCGCCTTTTTTTCTTCATCGATTTTTTTATTCTTGAAAGAATTTCTGATCGGCTCTTCATCGATGTATTTTCCGACCGTCTCGAGCGTCCATTTTTTAAGATTCGGCGTATCGTCTCTCAACCTTTTCATCGTGTGAATTATCAAGTTGATGTCGTAGCCTTTAAGATCTTGAGCGGCTCGTAAATTTCTTTTAATGAATGATGCCGGCTGTTCAAAATTCTCCCACTCGACCCTCTTGGCTTTGGCATATAAACCAATGATTTGAATATGCCTCTGCTTAGACTCAATCATGTCTTTCAAGTAGGCCTCGAGATTGAATTCTTTTGGCTTATCCACAGCCGCAGAGCTTTTGCTCTGCAGAGATATACTCTCTTTACTTACTCTTTCTAATACTATTGTTCGGTTTTCCGAACAGATACCGTTCGGTTTTCCGAACACTATGTGTTCGGTTTTCCGAACAGATAGACTGATTACCCTACCTTTTCCACCGGGGTTATCCACAGCAAGCCAACCATCATTTACGAGCTCCTTGATGTACTGACTGATCATGGTCCGACCACGGCGGCCGAGCTTCTTTGCCAGGTATAAATCGGATGCAATACAGGTTCCGTCTCGCTTGGCTAGGGAGGTTATTAATCCATATAAAAGAGCCTTCTGCGGAGATCCGCTTTCAGCTAATTCGGAGGGGATGACATAATAAAAATTTTGTTTAATTTCTTCTTTCATATCGACAAGCATGGGGTGCGGATTTTTACCGCTTCAAGAGATTTATTTTCTCTTGAATTTCCTTGATTCGTTTCGTGTCACGACTATTAGTCTTCTTGGTTATTTCCCTCAGCTCGTAGACCATGAAATTCCTGGACTGGATATTAGACTTTAACCTGACGATTTCGGCGATCAGGAATGGTATATTTTCATGATTCATATCTATTTGCCGGCGTTATAACCTTGAAGAATTCCTATCGCCGTGTGAGCAGTTTTGTAAGACAGATTCTCTAGTCGACCGCTAGGAACTTGCAAACCGAACATCTCAAGAAACATCTGAATCTCGCCATCGTAATCGTTTCCAATTTTCTGTAGAGCGAGATCGCGAATCTTTTTTAATTGCCAATCAGCCGCCATCATTTCTCCCCCTTGATCAGAAATCGGAGCGGCCGGTTTGTTGTTTTGACCCTGATAATAATCTTTCGCCTTTTTTTGGCAGTCCTGGCAGAGCCGATATTTATAGTTCTTCAGGCTATAATCGGCCACTCCCTGCGTGATGCCCTTTTGGCACTTCTCGCACTTAAATTCTGTTGCCGGTGCGGCCGGACGGCGATAATTATTCTGAGCACTCGTGGTTGGGTTCGTGTTTACTTTCTTGTATTTAGAGTTTTCACTCCCATTGTTAAATTGCTTATCATTCGGCATATCTTCAACGTCCTGGGTAAAGCGGCCGGAGCTGTTAGTAACTTCCAAAATTGCCCCGACATAGCTTCTCTTCTGCGCCATCTTCATGATCGTGTTCTCGACATCGTAGAAGTCCTTTTTCTCTACCCGGTAGACAACATATTCGCCATACTGGCCGTTTTTCTTAATCTGCTGGCCGTTTCTTTTTTGTTCATCATTTGCATCCTTAGCATTGACGTTGGTATAGCGGTATTTTGTCTCCTTGCTGTTGCATGTGCCTTCGCAAGTGGCTTTGATATTGCCGTTTTTATCGAATATCGTGGTCCGGTAGGTGTACTTAATGAATCCAGGCTCAACGATTTTCTCAACTTGAATTTTCTCGTGGGTCAGGAAAAAGAGTTTTTCCAGTTTTTCGGCGCCTGGCTTTAATAGGCTGGGCTTTTCAACTCCGGGAACTTTTCCGAAATCGATATTTTCCGATAACTGGCTGTCGATAAATTCGTTATAGTTCTGCAGAAACTCCTTATATTCGTCTATTTGCGCCCTCGTAGGGAATGATGGCAAATATCCCGGAGTCTGTGGTACAATTGAATTGGTTGGTTTTTGGCCAACCGGTACAATTGCTTGACCCTCGATGACCCTCCCGTTATCGGGGGTCTTTGTTTTTAGATTTGTCGTATTTGGCATAGTTTTTTTAATCAAGCGGCTGGCTTAGGCCATGACCGATTGATTTTGTTATTTTTTAGCTCTTCCTGGCACTCATAGCAGAGCACCCTACTTACATCGAACCTGAAATATCTGATATTAAGGGAGGTCACCGGCTTGCCGCACTTTGAGCAACCGCCGCCCCTGATCCGGAAAGACGATGCTAGCACTCCCCAATTAAGTTCGCGCCAGATATCATCCCAGGTCATTTTGTAGCCCTCAATCATCTCCTTCATAACTTCGATGTTTTTGGATCTATGATCCATAAATCACCACCTTTCTAGCCGCCGGTATTCTGCCGACGGATTATGACCTCCTAGGGGGCAGAGCCAATACCGCTGCGCATAGCGGAGTTGGTCGTCCGCCCCTCAGGAGGCCGTAGTTTTTAAAAAACAAAAGACCGAAAACAAAACGAGCGTCGCTGCCTAAAGCAAAACTCATTTTTGTTTTTCGGTCTTTTATTCTCTAATTATCCACAGCCCCGAAAAGGGCTTAATTGGGTAAAAACAAAAAAGGCAGCGACTATTTACATAGTCACTGCCCTTTAAAACTGGGCTATTTCAGCATTTTTGAGCTCTAGCTCATCTTCTTCCTAATAAAGGCCGGAACGCTCAAGTCATCGTCGTCCTGATTAGTAGATTTCTCCGCTTTCTTCTCTAAAGCCGGTTTAACCGGAATATTCTTGAAAACCGAGAATTTTCCCTTACTCTTGTCAACATTAGTGCTAGGGGCAATCTCTTTTTCACTCTCTTTCTCGGCAATAAAGGTATTGGGAGTATAAGACTTAGTCATTTCAATTTTCTGGCTCTTGCCATGACCGTCAAAACCTGTCGCCACGACCGTAATCTTAATCTGGTCCTTCATCTTCTCGTCGACAACCGCTCCGAAGATGATCTTCGCGTCGTCATCAGCCGCCGAGGTAATAACTTTAGCTGCTTCGCTGACTTCAGTCATGCTCAAATCCGGACCGCCGGTAATCGTAAACACTATACCGCGAGCGCCGTCAATCGACATGTCAAGCAAATTAGAGTTAATGGCGTCTTTAGCCGCCTCGACCGCCTTATTCTCGCCTGAGGCCTGTCCGATACCCATTAAAGCCGACCCGGCATTAGACATAACCGCCTTGACATCGGCAAAATCGGCGTTGATTATGCCAGGAACAGTAATAATTTCCGCTATTCCCTGGACACCTTGACGTAAGACGTCATCGGCAATCTTAAAAGCATCCAGCAAAGAGGTTCTTTTGTCAATAACTTGTAATAATTTATCATTAGATATGGTAATAATCGTATCGACCTTATCAGCTAGTTCAGAAAAGGCCCGATCAGCAATATTCTTACGTTGACCGCCCTCGAACATGAAAGGTTTAGTAACCACGGCGACCGTTAAGGCGCCTAAATCCTTGGCGATCTGGGCGACAATCGGCGATGCTCCGGAACCGGTGCCGCCGCCTAAGCCGCAAGTTACGAAAACCATGTCACAGTCTTTCAAAACTTCACGGATCTCATTTTGCGACTCTTCTGCCGCACTTTTACCCAAATCAGGATTCATACCCGCGCCCAGACCTCTGGTCACGGTCTTGCCGATATGGATCTTTTCCGTCGCCTTATTATAATGTAGAGCCTGGACATCGGTATTAATTGCGACAAAACCGACACCCTTGATACCGCCGGCGACCATACGATTAATAGCGCTACCGCCGCCGCCGCCGACACCGACTACTTTTATTTTAGCGAAGGTCTCAATTTCCGGTTTAACTTCAGCCATAGAATTATTTGAAAAATTAAAAAATTATTTGGGCATTATCTTATTCCATAAGCCCTTAGTTTTTTCC
>Ga0172367_10004159_pt1 | contig 18211 bp, 19 predicted proteins | sample Lak10m_FD_114542 | JGI IMG/M metagenome (GOLD analysis project Ga0172367, IMG submission 114542) | Freshwater microbial communities from Kabuno Bay, South-Kivu, Congo - kab_022012_10m | ecosystem: Environmental > Aquatic > Freshwater > Lake | place: Democratic Republic of the Congo: South-Kivu...
CCGGTCGAAATCAAGCTGCGCCGCGATGCGCGGCTGATGCTGGAGCAGATCCCCTACTTCATCAATGAAGGAGTGACCTGCTTCAAGCTTTCCGGACGCGAGCGCCCGCTGGCCATGATACGCGACCTGGTACGTTTCTATCGCAAGGTGCTCGATACTGTGCAGAACGGCGAACAGAACCTCGACCAGTATGTTGACGAACTCGCCGAGCTGCGCGGACGCTGGGTGCGCGAGAAGAGCAAACGCGTCGACACGCTGATGGACCGCGCCAACAGCTACGCTGTCTGAGGAACTCCGTGGAAACATTGCCTGTATTGCGCGCAGCGTTCGAAACTACCGGCAGCGGGCGCTGGTTGATGCAAACCATCGTCGGCCACGCCTTCGACGTAGCCAATGGCTTCCGGCTGGAACTTGCGTTATCGGACGACGGCGTCAAGGGCGGATTGCAGGCGACGGAGGCAAAACTGGTTGCCGGCGAAATCGATTTCATCGACACCGACTGGCTTTCCATCGCCCGCTGCCGCCAGGCCGGCCTGCCTATCACCGGCGCAGTGCCTTATGGTGCAATTTTTGGTGGCCTTATTGCTCCGGCATCAGGCGCAGTGCGAGCACTCGCTGACATGCCGGGGAAAACCATCGGGGTCGTTCGCCGGCTGGATAAAAACTGGCTGCTGTTGCGGGCGGCTTGCAAGCTGAGCGAAGGCTTCGATCCGGAATGGGTTTGTCGGGTCGTCGAGACCGGATCAAAAACCACGCTGCGCGAACGCTTGTGCAACGGCGAGCTGGATGCGGCACTGCTGTTCTGGCACCAGGTGCCAGAACTGGTAGAAGGCGGGGAATTCCGCGAAGTGTGCGACATGCTGGAACTGCTGCCGGTGCTGGGAGTGCGCAACGTGCCATCGACATTTTTCGTGTTCCACGACGCACTGATAGCTGCCAACCCGGCGCTGGTGCAGGGCTTTTCCAGCGCGCTACGCGCAGCTCATGAAGTATTGCGCGAAGACACTGCGGCCTGGCATCAGGCCATCGGCCGACAGACCAACAGTGGTGCAGCGCTACGTGCCAAATGGTTGTCGCGGGTAAAAACGGACTGGCAGGCGGACATGGAACACGATCTGGAACTGCTCGCCTATTTTCTCGGCACTTTCCTGACAGCAACAGAGTTAAACGGTTTGCCGGAGGGCACCCTCTCGGCATCATTAATCCAAAGCGAGGCATGAGATGACAATATTGATGGCCCCCGGCGGCACGCTAGACATGGCTATAAGCGCATTCGAACACGGTGCAGACTCTGTATTTGTCGGCCCCAAGGGCTGGAGCAGAAGGCCTGCCAGCGACGAACTGACCGATGCCGAAATTGAAGAACTGGTGCGCTACGGCAATCGCCACGGCAAGGACGTGCGCGTCGCGATCAACGTAATGCCGGCCCCCACCGAAGTCGATGCGTTCATGGACAAAATCGCCCCCTTCGCCGAATGGGGTGTCGGCGGTGTGATGGTCTGCGACCCGGGCCTGATCCCGCTGGTAAAAAAACGCTTTCCCAAGCTTGAAGTGCACGTCAGCGTCACTGCCGGGGTGTTCAACACCGAAGACATCAGCTTTTACGACGAGCTGGGCGCAGATTACATCGTGCTGCCCTATCGCTGGGGGGTGGAGGAAGCCAGCGAAATCCGCCGCGCCAGCCCGATGAAGCTGGAAGCCTTCATGTTCCAGACCTCGCATCGCGGCCGTATTTGTCCGGGACGCTGCTATTCCAGCAGCTATTTCCACGTCAAGCATTTCAAGGATGCAGACAACAAGGATCACTTCGTCGGCTCAGCCTCGCGCGGCGGCAGCTGCTACCGCATCTGCCGCGTCGAATGGTCGTTGAAATCCGGCGAGCACCAGCACGAGGAGGCCCCGACCCTGAAAAGCAGCCCGGAACTGCTGTTGTGGGAACTGCCGGAATATGTGGCGATGGGGGTCGAGCGTTTCAAGATCCCGGGGCGCGAACGTTCGCCCGATCTGGTAACGGATATCGTTGCTTTCTACCGGCGAGCGCTGGATCACGTCCTGGCCGGCAACCAGAACATGTGCCCGTTCGTCCCGGAGTGGGAAGAGCTCAAGCGTCGCTGGTCCGGCGAGCGTGTCAGCCGCGACGACAATCAAGTCGAGCGAGCAGAGCTGGCGGCGTGAGTTTTCCATTAGTACTTGGCTTCGATGAAATCGGCGAGGCCCATGCCCCGCTGGTCGGCGGCAAGGCATTTCATCTGGCGCAACTGGCAAAGGCAGGCTTCCCCGTCCCGGCAGGATTTTGCCTGACCACGCATGCAACACATGCCCGGGACGATGCCGCCAGGGAGGCGCTGCTGGCGGCTTACCGGCGCATGGGCGGCGGAGCGGTAGCAGTCCGCAGCTCCGCCCCCGGCGAAGACGGAGAAGATGCCAGCTATGCCGGCATTTTTTGCAGTGTGCTCGGCGTGAATGGCGAGGATGCCCTGATCAAAGCGGTAGAAAAGTGTATGGCTTCGCTGCATTCGCCCCTGGCAAGCCTGTATCGAAAAAACCTCAGGGTCGCCACCACGCCAGCCATGGCGGTGTTGATCCTGCGCATGGTGGACGCACGCGCAGCGGGCGCCGCCTATACCTGCGCCCCGCTCGATCCGGCGCGACGCAACATTCATGTCAACACCGTATGGGGGCTGGCCGAGCCGCTGGCATCCGGCCGGGCGGAAGGCGACGGCTTCGTGGTTTCGCGTTCCGGCAAGCTGTTGCACCGCACCATTGCCGACAAACCATTCCAGCTGACGGTCGCCGGCGAACTGCCGGTCGCCGAAGCCGAGCGTAAATCCGCCAGCCTGTCCGATGCCGAGGCCAAAGCCGTCGCCCTGCTGGCGATCAAGGCCGAGAAATTCTTCGGCAAGCCGCAGGATATCGAATTCGCTTTCGATGGCAGCCAGCTCTGGCTATTGCAATCGCGCCCTATCGCCGTCAGCGCCGAGGATGCGGCCGAGGTCGCCCAGTTCCTGCGCCGGGAGCGCGCCAGGATCGCACGCAAATGTACGCAATTGCGCCGTAGCGGGCGCATCACCGGCACCGAAATCGTGTTCAGCAACGGCAACATCGGGGAGCTCCTGCCCACGCCGACGACGATGAGTTTCGGCCTGTTCCGGCGTATTTTCGCCGGCAAGCGCGGCGGCATCGTCGCCGGGCGGCACCGTTTGGGTTATTGCTTCCCGCCAGCCGTCGCCGACCACCTGTTCGAGCGTATCGCCGGGCAACCGTATTTCAACCTGGAGCTGGATGCCGCCACCTTCGATTACGGGGCTTCGCCACCGGTCCAGTATTACCTGAACCAGGTACTCACCGACCCGGTGCTGGCCAACTATCCGGAAGTCAATTTGTACTGCCAGTACTACGCTTCCATCGCCGAAACCGGCGCATTCGACGACTACTCCCGGTACAAAACCGTCAACGCCGCGCGGGCGTTTCGTGCCCAATTGGTCGGGCACGCGCAAGACTTCTTGCACCGTTTTGCCGATGACACCGAACCCCGATTGGCATGCCGCAAACAGTCCGCCTGGGCTGACCTTTCCGCTGCCCAGGCGGTTGCGGCCATTGCCGGGCTGATCGAGGAACTGCGCAGTTTTGCCTGCGTCGAATTCGTGGTTGCCGCACGGCTGGGATTCTATTTTGCAGCGCTCGCGCGGCGGCGCCTCGTCCGCCACCTGGGTCCGGAGGCCGATGCGCTCTATGCGCCGCTGCTGTCCGGCCTGCCCGGCAGCCTGGTCACCCAGCAGACCTTGTGCCTGCAACAAGTCGCCAACGGCGAGCTGTCGCTGCAAACATTTCTCGACCAGTTCGGTCACGCCGCCCGCAACGAACTGGAGATTGCCGAACCGCGCCTCAACGAAGCACCGGCTATGCTGGAATCCATGCTGCACGATTTACGTCACAGCGGACGTAGTCCCAGCGAGGATTTCACCCATAAAATCGCCCAGCGTATCGAGGCAGAAACGAAGCTGGAAGATATGCTGCAGGCTCTCGGCATCGCGGCCGACGAACAGCGCGAGCTGCAAGAGGACTTGAACATCGCGCGCCAGTTCCTGCCGCTACGCGAAACCATCAAGCACCACTACACCGCGCACTATGCCGAGATCAGGCGCGGACTGCTCAGGCTGCAGCAACTCCTCAACTGGGAAAACGGACTGATTTTTCATTTGTATCCGGAAGAACTGGCGCGCACCCTGCGCAGCCCGGACAACATGTTGCTACGGGCCCGGAAACGGCAAAAGGATTGGCAGCTATCCGCCAAGGCGGTACGCCAGCAGAGCCTGCCCGACGTGATATTCGCCAGCAACCTGGCGGCCATCGGTCGCCCATCGCGCCAGGACAGCCATGAGCGCCTGCTGCAGGGCACCCCGCTGTCGCCCGGCAGAATCCAGGGCATCGCGCGCATCATCGACCCGGCGTCGATAAACAGCGACGAGTTCTCCAGCGATGAAATCCTCATCCTGCGTTCGGCCAACCTCGGCATCGCCCCGCTGCTGCGCGTGGTGGCCGGCATGGTGGTGGAAGTGGGCGGGCTGCTCGCGCACGGCGCCTGCCAGGCTCGAGAAGCCGGGATTCCCGCAGTGGTGCTGCCGGAAGCGACGCACTTGATACAGGACGGCGAGCTGATCTGCCTGGACGGCAACCTGGGCACGGTGGAGATCGTAGCGACCGAACAATCGCAAAAATCCGGACATGAGCGCTGCTATGAAACTGTTTGATCTGTCCGGCAAGACCGTGCTGGTCACCGGCGCCGGTGCCAACGGCGGCATCGGCCATGCGCTGGCATTGGGGTTCGCCCGCGCCGGGGCACTGCTTGCCATCGCCGATATCGATGCTGCTGGCCTGACGCAAACCCGGGACGAACTGCTGGCGCTGCCTGCAGCCACCATCGGTATCGAATGCGACATCTCGGTCCCGGAGCAGGTTGCCGCCATGTTCGACAACGTCGACCGCGAATTCGGCCGGCTCGACGTGCTGGTCAATGTGCCTTTTTATTTTCCAAAACGGGTCAAACCGCACGAGCTGGAGCTGAACGTCTGGGAACGCATGCTGGCGGTGAACATGACCGGTTATTTCCTCTGCTGCCAGCAGGCGTTGCGCCGCATGCTCAAAAGCGGCGGCAGCATCATCAACATCGGCTCCAACGCCGGCGAATCGGCGCTGGGCCGGGGCGCTTTTCCCTATAGCGCGACCAAGGCCGCCATCCACCAGATGACCAGGGAACTGGCGGTGGAATATGCTGCCGCCGGCATCCGGGTCAACGCCATCCTGCCGGCGCAGACGCTCACTCCCGGACTGGCCCCGCACCTCGACAACCCGGTGTTTCGCGACAATGTGCTGCCGCGCATCTTGTCCGGGCTGCCGCAGGGGCGCCTGCTCGCCCCCGAAGATTACGTCGGTCCGGCCATTTTCCTCGCGTCCGAGGCCGCAGCAGCAGTCACCGGGGTATTGCTGCCGGTAGACGGCGGCAACCTCGCCATGAATGCAGGCGGCAGCGCCAACTGGCCCGGCCCCTGAGGAACCCGGCATGCCCTACATAAGCATAGAAACCCGCGGCGACTGGATCAAACCGATGGCCGCTGCACTTTTCGACAACGTCGATGCGGCTCTCGTCCGGGTGCTCAAAGTACCGCCCGACGATGCCATGATCCGGCTGACATGCCACGAAGCGGAACTGATCCGGCTGCCGCGGACAGCCGATCCACATTTGGTGTTCGTCGAAGTTGCGCTTTTTCCGGGCCGCAGTCCCGAGGTTAAACGTGCGCTCTACCGCGAACTGACCGCAGCGGTCGCGGCCCTTGGCGTAGCGGAAGCGCAGATCACCATCGCCCTGCACGAAATCGGACTGAAAGACTGGGGCATCGGCGGTCGCCCTGCCAGCGAACTGCAATTCGCTTTTCCTATCGGGAGCTGACCCCCGCAGGCTTCGCGATGAACCTGGAAAAAACAGTTCAAACCGCCAAGACGCCAAGTCCGCCAAGAAATTCCAAGCGGTTCAGAATGAAGGCTCTTAACTTGGCAGGTGAGCGCCGCATTGATAGTTACTTGTTGCAACAGCCTGGCGCTCTTGGCGTCTTGGCGGTTCATAAGGTTTTAGGATGAAACTTCTGCGCTACGGCCCCAAGGGCAAGGAAAAGCCCGGCCTGCTCGATGCCGACGGCAAAATCCGCGACCTTTCGCATTTTCTGCCCGATATCGATGCCGCCGCGATCTCGCCCGCCGGACTAAAGTCCATCCGCCGCCTGGACCCTGCCACACTGCCCGAGGTTTCCGGCCGGGTCAGGCTTGGCACTCCGGTTGCCGGAAGCGGCAAAGTGGTCGCTATCGGCCTCAATTACCAGGCGCATGTCCGCGAAGGAGGCTGGGAACAGCCCAAGGAGCCGGTAGTATTTCTCAAGGCGACCTCCGCCATTTCCGGGCCGAACGACACTATCCAGCTACCGTTGGAATCCCGCAAGACAGACTGGGAAGTAGAACTCGCCATGGTGGTGGGGCGCACTGCCAGCCGGGTACCGGTCGACCGGGCGCTCTCCTGCATTGCCGGCTACTGTATCGGCCATGACGTGTCGGAACGGGAACTCCAGTTCGAGCGCGGGCCGACCTGGGACATCGGTAAAAGCTGCGACAGTTTTTGCCCGTTGGGGCCGTGGCTGGTTACGAGCGACGAAGTGGGCGACCCGCAGAATCTCGACCTGTGGCTTTCGGTCAACGGCACGGTCATGCAGTCGGACAATACCCGCGACATGATTTTCAGCTGCGCCGAAATCGTCTCCTATGTCAGTCGCTTCATGACCCTGTGGCCGGGCGATGTCATTCTCACCGGCACCCCGCCAGGATCCGGCTTCACGCGCCAGCCGCCGCGCTTTCTGACACCTGGAGACTGGGTAGCTCTAGGCATCACCGGGCTGGGCGAGCAAAAGCAGCGGGTACGGCTGGCGCGGTAAAAGACGTGCCGATACTAAGAACCTGACTTGCCCAGCAGCATCGTCAGGCCCAGCCCCACAAGCAAGCCCAGCCCATCGGCAACCAGATCTCCGGCCTCGGCAAAGCGGTCGGGCGTGAAGGACTGTAACACTTCGATCAACCCTCCGTAGGCAAGCAAACCCAGCATCACTGTTGCCGTACGTTCAGGATGGGATTGGCACCCCAACACTGCGAGTACGACAAATGCCAGCAGATGATTGGCTTTGTCCCAACCTGTCGTGGGCATATTAGGCGAGATGGGCATCAGGGATAATCCGAGGACGAGCAGCAGGCAAGCCCAAAACATGTATCGCCACTGACGATTTGAAACAGTGCTGAGCTTCATGCTGAAGAGCTGAATCCGAAGGAGTTAAATCCTAGCGGAGAATTCGATATTGTCGATCAGCCGGGTTTTGCCCTGCCTTGCCGCGCCCAGCACCACCAGCGCCAGATCGTCAGCGGTCGCCGGAGCCAGCGTAGCAGCACTGCGTATCTCGATGTAATCGACGACCCAGCCCAGCATGGTGAGATATTGGGTAGTTTGCGCCTCTATCGCGGCAAAATCGCGGCGTCCGCCCTGCACCGTCTGCACCACCTGCTTCAACACGCCATAAAGGCGCGGCGCCTCGACCCGCTGCTCGGGCTTGAGGTAGCCGTTGCGCGAACTCATGGCAAGGCCGTCGGCTTCGCGTATTGTTTCCCCTGCCACGATGGCGACAGGAAAATCGAGCTGGCGCGTCATCTCGCGCAGGATGAACAGCTGCTGGAAATCCTTCTTGCCGAAAACCGCAACATCCGGCTGTACCAGATTGAACAGCTTGGCGACGACTGTACAGACCCCGCGAAAATGCCCCGGGCGAACGGCGCCACAAAGCTCATTGGCAATCGCGGGCGGTTCGATCTGGATGGTTTGCGGCTGCGGGTAAAGTTCGTTATCGGTCGGGGTGAAAACCACGTCCGCCCCGGCTGCCGCGAGCTTTTCGAGATCGGCCTGCAAGGTGCGCGGGTAACTCGCCAAGTCTTCGTTGACGCCGAATTGCAGCGGGTTGACGAAAATACTCACCACCACGCACTGGCCCAGTTGCCGCGCCTGTTCGACCAGCGCAACGTGCCCGGCATGCAGGTTGCCCATGGTGGGGACAAAAGCAATGCCACTCACCCCGGTCAACCGAGTACGCAATTCGGCAACAGTAGCAATCGTATCCATCAGAAACTGTGCTTGGCAGCGGGGAAACTGCCAGCCTTGACCGCTTTGACATACTCAGCCAGCGCAGCCTGCACGCTTTCGGCCCCCAGCATGAAGTTGCGCGCGAATTTCGGCGTCTTGCCGGGATAGATGCCCAGCATGTCCTGCACCACCAGCACCTGCCCGTCGCAGCCAGCCCCGGCGCCGATGCCGATGGTGGGTATGGTCAGCGCTTCGCTCACTTGCCGCGCCAGGGTGGCGGGCACCATTTCGAGCACCAGCATGCAAGCCCCGGCCTGTTGCAACACCAGGGCGTCGTTGAGGATTCTATTGGCGCCTGCTTCGTCCTTGCCCTGCACCTTGTAGCCACCCAGTTCGCGCACCGACTGCGGGGTGAAGCCCAGATGGCCGCATACCGCGACCCCATTGGCGACCAGATGACGCACCACGTCGGTCTTGTCGCCTTCCAGCTTGACGACGTGCGCCCCGGCGGCCAGCAGCTGGCGGGCGTTTCCCAGCGCCTGTTCGGGGGTGCGGTCACTGTCGTACGGCAGGTCGGCAATAATCAGGCTGTTTTTGGCCCCCCCGGCGACGCAGCGGGTGTGGTAAGCCATGTCTTGCATGGTCACGCCCAGGGTATCGCTACCACCTTGCAGCACCATGCCCAGCGAATCACCCACCAGCAGCATGTCTACGCCCGCCTGCTCTTCCAGCGTGGCAAAGCTGGCGTCATAGCAGGTGAGCACGGCGATTTTCTCGCCGGCGGTTTTCATGACCTGTATTTGCGCAAGCGTTTTCATGCCAGGTTGGGATTGAAATATTCGCGCCGTCCGCGCATTTTTGCTATGCGTTCCAGCAACAAATCGAAAGCTTCGTCGTTGCTCGCCGCATCGAAATGCTCGTTGTTGATGATGAGCACGGGGGCGGTTTCGTATTGATGGAAAAATTCGCTATAGCTGGCCGCCAAACGCTCCAGATAATCGCGCGTGATCGTTTGCTCGTATTTGATGGCACGCTTGTTGACGCGCTCTAGCAGTGTTTCGGCCGGCGTCTGCAGGTAGAGCACGATGTCGGGCGGCGTGGTTTCGAGTTGCAGGTGCTGGAAGATGTTGCGGTACAGCGCAAACTCGCTGTCGTTGAGCGTGAGCTTGGCAAACAGCGGGTCCTTGTCGAGAAAGAAATCGGCGATGGTAGGGCTGCCGAACAGATCAGGCTGCGCCAACCCGCGCAGTTGCTCGGCGCGCTGGAACAAAAAAAACAACTGCGTCGCCAAGGCATGGCGCCCGGGATCTTCATAAAATTTGGGCAGAAACGGGTTGGCACCGGCGTTTTCCAGCAGCAACTGGGCAGAAAAACGTTCAGCCAGCCGCTTGGCCAGCGTCGTCTTGCCGCTGCCGATCGGGCCTTCGATCACTATGTAGGGATATTTCCTGGTCAGGCTCATGACAGTTTTTCCACACCCTGATTCAGGCAATGCTGCAACAGCCGATCAACCCGCCCCCGGCCCGGAATCTCCAGATCGGGCGCGATTTCCGCCAGCGGAAACAGGACAAAACCGCGCTCGTGCATTCTGGGGTGCGGCAGGATGAGATCGGGTGTTCGCATGACCCGGTCATCATAAAACAAAAGATCGAGGTCCAGCACGCGCGGCGCGTTGGCAAAGCTGCGTTCGCGACCAAAGCCGGACTCAAGCGCCTGCAGCGCCTGCAGCAACATCGGAGGCTCCAGCACGGTGGCAATCTCGGCGACGGCATTGATGAAATCGGGCTGATCGTCATAGCCTACCGGAGTAGTACGGTAGAGCGAAGATTGCCTGACGAGGCGGGTTCCGGGCAGTTCGGCCAGTTTGGCGCATGCGCGGGTGACCTGCGCAACCGGATCCTGCAAATTGCTGCCGAGCGCGATGAAAGCGCGCGCGCTCATGCTGCCGGTTCTGGTGTCGAGCTCGCTGGTCCGGTCGGCTTTTTGCGGCGGCGACGGCGCTTTTTCGGGTCGGCATCCGGTTGCAGCATGCGATTGCGTGTTTCCGTGTCGGCATGGGAGAAGGCATCCCACCACTCGGCCAGTTCCATCGGCAACTCTCCCGATTCGCAACGCAGCAGCAGAAAATCGTACCCGGCGCGATAACGCTCGTTCTCGATCAGGCGGAACGGGCGCTGCCCGGCGCGCTGCTCGAAACGCGGCTGCAAGCCCCAGATTTCCTTCATGGCGATGGAGTAGCGCTTGGGGATCGCGAGCTTTTCGGCCTGGATGTCGGAAATCTCGTGCATGGCCTCGATCAGCGCGGGCAAGGATTTCATCCCTTGCGCCTGGTATTTCTGCCAGGAAGCCAGAACTTCGTGCCACAACAGCGTGGCAAACAGGAAAGACGGCGACACCGGCTTATCCTGCAACACGCGGTCGTCGGTATTCTTGAGCGCCAGTGAGACGAAGCGTTCGCCCATCGGCTGCTCCAGCACCACGTCCAGCAGCGGCAGCACGCCGTGGTGCAGGCCGTGCTTGCGCAGCGCGGCGGCGCTTTCCATGGCGTGGCCGGAGAGGAACAGCTTGAGCATCTCGTCGAACATGCGCGACGGCGGCACATCCTGCAGCAGATCGGCCAGCTTGGGAATAGGCGTTTCCGAGGCCGGGTCAATCTTCATCCCGAGCTTGGCGGAGAGCCGCACGGCACGCAGCATGCGTACCGGATCTTCGCGATAGCGGGTATCGGCATGACCGATGACCCTCAGCACCCTGGACTTGATGTCCGGCACCCCGTGGTGATAATCCCAGACCTCTTCGGTTTTCGGGTCGTAATACAGCGCGTTGATGCTGAAATCGCGGCGTTCGGCATCTTCCTGCATGCTGCCGAACACGTTGTCGCGCAAAATGCGGCCGCTTTCCGCCACTTGCGCATCGCCCTCGTCGGCAAGATGGCTGCCGCGGAAGGTTGTCACTTCTATCGTCTCCGCGCCGAACAGCACATGCACAATCTTGAACCGCCGGCCGATGATGCGGGCGCGGCGGAACACCTGCCGCACCTGCTCGGGTGTAGCGTTGGTCGCAATGTCAAAGTCCTTGGGGATCTTGCCCAGCATCAGGTCGCGCACTGCGCCGCCGACAATGTAGGCATCGAAACCGGCTTTTTGCAGGCCTTCGGTAGTCTTCAGCGCGGCGCTGCTGATCTTGTGGCGGTCGATGCCATGGGCGCGACGGCCATGCTTCTGGAGTGAGGAGGATGCGCCTGCCACCTTCTTTTTCGGCTTGAAGACGCGCTGCAACAGTTTACGGATCATTGATGGAAGATAGTGTCGGGATGATTCAGGTTGCGCGATTATAGCGCAAAGGCGGTTTTCGGCATCCGTCACAGCTTCGGCTTAATCAATCCTTAAAATCCTGTTACTCTTACGACTTGCATAAGATAACCCATTCTTTCATTAAGGACAGCACATGCGACTGATACTCCTTGGCGCACCCGGCGCCGGAAAAGGCACCCAGGCCAACTTCATCAAGGAAAAATTCAACATCCCGCAAATCTCCACCGGCGACATGCTGCGCGCAGCGGTCAAGGCAGGCACCCCGCTGGGGATCGCTGCCAAGAAGGTCATGGATGCGGGCGGGCTGGTCTCCGACGACATCATCATCGGCCTGGTGAAAGAGCGTATCAAGGATGCCGACTGCGCCAACGGCTTTCTGTTCGACGGCTTCCCGCGCACCATCCCGCAGGCCGAGGCGATGAAAGAAGCCGGTGTCGGCATCGATTTCGTGGTCGAGATCGACGTCGAGGACGCCGAGATCGTCAAGCGCATGAGCGGCCGGCGCGTGCATCTGGCTTCCGGCCGCACTTATCATGTAGTTTTCAATCCCCCAAAGGTGGAGGGCAAGGACGACCTCACCGGTGAAGACCTGATCCAGCGCGAAGACGACTCGGTAGAAACCGTGCAGAAACGCCTTGAGGTCTATCACAGCCAGACCAAGCCGCTGGTCGACTACTACGCCAATTGGGCAGCCAGCAGCCAGCCCGGGGCACCCGTGCACGTCAAGATCGCCGGTATCGGCTCGGTGGAAAACATCCGTGAACAGGTTCTGGCCGCATTGAAATAACCGAGGATTCCGCCATGGGTCGCTTTCATGACTTCAAGATCTGGGTGCGGCTGTTTATCGCAATCTGGGTCATTCTCTTCATTACCTGGGGCAGCATGATTGCCTGGACAGCCTCCAAACAGAAGGAACTGGCCTTCGATCAGGCGCGCGATTTTGCTGACAGCGTACATGAAATGACCATGGCCAGCCTCACCGGCATGATGCTCACCGGTACCGTCGCCCAGCGGGCGGTGTTTCTCGATCAGGTCAAGCAATTGAAAGGCTTGCGCGATGTGCAGGTGGTGCGCGGAGAGCCCCTGATCAAACAGTTCGGCCCAGGCACGGCAGACGAAACGAGCGACGACCCGGATAACAAGCAAGTAATGGCCAGCGGCAAGCCGGCGTACCACATCGAAGAGGACAGCAAGGGCAAGTACCTGAGCGCGCACATCCCGATCATTGCCCGAGCCAACTACCTCGGCAAAAACTGCCTGGCCTGCCACATGGTGCCGGAAGGCACGGCGCTGGGTGCGGTGAGCCTGAAAGTCTCGCTCGACAAGACCAATAAGATGGTTCGTGATTTCACCGTGCAAATCATCGTGGTGGCACTCGGCCTGTCCATCCCGCTGCTGTTTTTCGTCTTCACCTTCATCCGCAAGTTTGTTACCGAGCCGCTGGAGGCGATGACCAAGGGCCTGCGCGAAATCGCCCAGGGCGAGGGTGATTTGACGCGCCGCCTCACCGTCACCAGCAAGGACGAAATCGGCACCGCTTGCAGCGTATTCAACCAGATGATGGAGCAATTCCAGGGACTGATCGGCAAGGTCGCGGGCTCTGCCTCCGAGGTCATGACCTCCGCCCGCCAACTGTCCTCCGACTCGCAACAAGTATCGGACAGTTCAACCCTGCAACGCGAGAAATCTGCTGAAACCGCACAGGCGGTCGACGGCATGGTCGGCAGGATTGCAGCAATCGCCGAGAGTGCCGACCATTTGCAGCAGCAAGCCAGTGAAAGCCAGCTGAAGACCAGGCAAGGTGAAGAAAGCCTTGCCGAACTCTGCAGGCAGATCAAGCAGGTCGCCGAGTCCGTCCGCGAGATCGCCGGCGCCATCGATCACTTCGTCGAAAGTGCCAACTCCATCAGCCATACGACGCAAGAAGTGAAGGAAATCGCCGGCCAGACCAACCTGCTGGCGCTCAACGCAGCGATCGAGGCCGCGCGTGCCGGCGAGCAGGGCCGCGGCTTCGCCGTAGTAGCAGATGAAGTACGCAAACTCGCCGAAAAATCCGCCTCGGCTGCCAACGAGATCGACACCATCACCCTGGCCCTGCGCGAGCGGTCTTCCCAGGTCGAAGTGTCGATGCGCAAAGGCCTCAACTACATCGAGAGCGGCGAGCAATCGCTGGGCAAGGTGGAGCAGGTCCTGGCACATGCCCGTGAGTCGGTCGAGCAGGTCAGCGCAGCCGTCAGCAGCATCGTTGCGGCTACCGACGAGCAACGCGCCAGCAGCGATTCCGTAGCCCTCAACATGGATACCATCGCGCAGAGCGCCGACCTTGCCAGCAGCATCGTCGCCGAAACAGTCACGGCCGCACAGCATCTGGATACCCTGTCGACCGAATTGCAGGCCATGGTCGGCCGTTTCAAGGTCAACTGATCAGACCATCAGCCAATAAAAGGGGCGCCATCGGTGCCCTTTTTATTGGTTTCATCAAGCAGAAACAACAGGAAAAAAACAATGATTACCATCGGCATGAACTATCAGGTCATCCCCGGCAAGGAACAGGAATTCGAAAGTGCTTTCGAAGGCGTTGTGAACGCACTGAGCAAGGCCGAAGGACACGACAAATCCACGCTCTACAAGGACTGCAAGCAAGCCGGCAATTACCTGATCATGTCGCAGTGGGCGGACGAAACGGCTTACCGAACCTTCATCCAGTCAGAAGCTTTCCGCAATGTCACCAACTGGGGCGCCAGCAACATTCTGAGCGGCCGCCCCAGCCATCAGCTGTATAAATAAACCGCACAACTCATCTTAAAGACTGCAAAAAGGCGCGCTTCGCGCCTTTCTCAATCTGGCAGGAACTACCGGGCTATCATCCAGTCCACAATCCGCCTGATCTCAGCTTCCGGAACTGCACTTGGCAGCATCGCCTCAGAACAACAAGGCGCCGACACCGACCCCCAAGGCCACAGCGCCGGCCCCCAGTGCACAGCGCTGTGCGAGTTCCTTGCCGCCGATGACGATGACAAAGCCGAATTTGAATGCAAGATTCGACAGGTAAGCGATGGAAATCGCCAGTACCGCCTGGTCTGCCATCAGTTTCCCTTGTTCAAACAGGCGCAGGCTGGAAAGGAAAATCGCATCCACATCGGTCAAACCCGAAACGAATGCCAGCAAGTACAGCCCCCGGCTCCCCGCCACATCCGACAACCAGGCCGCTACCAGCAGCACTACTGCATAAAGCAAGCCGAAGCCAACGGCGATCTTGATCTCGGTCGGGTTCTTGATTTCCGGCATCGGCAATTCTGCGTTGCTCTTGCCCATGCCACGCCACAAATAGAACGCGCCCAGACCACCAAGCAACAATCCGCACCCGAACACGGGCAACAAGTGAGGCAAGATGTTGGGCGAAACAAAGCCGCTGACCATGCTTAACCGCAACAGTACCACCAGGTTGGCGATGGTAATCACCACCACTGCCATATTGAGCATGCCCCTATCCTGTCCGTGCTTGGCATACACCATGGTGGTTGCCGTACTCGATGCCATCCCGCCGAGAAACCCCAGCAACGGCGCGCCGTAACGCTGACCGACGATGCGCAAAGCCACGTATCCCGCCAGACTGACGCCGGAAATCAGCACGACCATCCACCAGGTCTGGTAGGGATTGAGCGTTTCGTAGGGGCCGAACTCCTGATTAGGCAGGATAGGCAGAATGATGAAGGACAGCACGGCAAACTGCAGCATGGATTGCAAGTCGGAACGCGACAGGCTCTTGGTCATACTCTGCAGCTCCGGCTTGTAATGCAGCAGTATGGTCATGGTGATGGCCAGCATGATGGCCAGCGTACTGTAGCCGTACCAGATGATGGCCCCCAGCCCCATGCACAACATCAGCGCGGCGGTCGTAGTGGTACCGGGATCCTCGTCCTCGTCGTCGTCGAGGTAGGAACTGATGATCATGGCGCCGATCGTGACAAGCCCGGAAGCCAGTATCCACGGCGACCCCATCCTGTCGGACAGCATCGCAAGCAAGGTACCCAGCATGGAAACCAGGGCAAAGGTCCGCAACCCCGCCTTGGCCGCCGGGCTGCGCTCGCGCTCGACCCCGACCAGCAGGCCTACCGCGAGGCTGGTGGCAAACGCCGGTAAATATTCCAGTCCGTTACTGCCTTGAGCGAAGAATTCCATGGCTATCAGCTTCCGATCCAGATGTCATCATGGTAACTATTTTTTATCATGAAACATGATTTCAATTGTGCCGGCCCGACAAGGCGTGCCACAATCCAAACGAACAATCCACAGAATCGTCGTACAGCTTGCACCCACAAGCCTCCTCGTCAATTGCATATCTGGCCATATCGGAATTGCCCGACATCTGCATCATGAAAAATCGGGCTATCTCCAGGTATTCATCCAGGGGATAAATGCAGTTTCAGGCAAAAAGCCTCAATGTCCTTTTTGACAAGTTGGCGTCAACTCAATAGAATTGCGCCTTTCGTTTTTCCGGTGATGTAGCTCAGCTGGTTAGAGCGACGGATTCATAATCCGTAGGTCGAGGGTTCAAGTCCCCCCATCACCACCAAATAAAACAACGGGTTACAGGTTAATAGCTTGTAACCCGTTTTGTTTTTCCGTAACTTGTAACCAGTTTGTAACCGTATTTTGCGAATCCGTGGGCTGTGATTTTCCTGCCGATTGATAGGTTGATATTCTACATACACTCCACGACAATGCTACATGGCTATTCAATTCCACCCTGAACAGGGAACAATCCTAGCGTGCGACTTCGATGGGTTTAAAGCCCCCGAGATGATTAAGCGGCGGCCCGTTGTTGTAATTTCACCAAGGCTTCGGAATCGAGGGAATCTTTGCTGTATTGTCCCATTGAGTACCACACCACCGAACGATGTTGCCCCGTACCATTTCAAGTTGCACGTAACGCCAACGCTCCCGGCTCCCTACAATGCAGACTTTCACTGGGTTAAGGCTGATATGCTTTATACGGTATCTTTTGAAAGGTTGTTTTTGCTACACAATGGCAAGGATGCCAACGGCAAGCGGATATATGACGTAAGGGTTATCGACAAGACTGACTTGCTCAAAATACAGCAATGCGTTCTGCATGGCCTAGGGCTTACCCCCTTGACTGAATATCTGTGAACCACTATATTGGCTCTATTCCCGCTCTGCTTACGCATCGGGCTTAAGTCCTCTTCGGAGGCCGCTACGCAAGGGAGATTGCAATCCAGCGTGGTGTCTATAAGGCCCTGTCTAAACCACAGGGCCTTTGCTTTTGGTGCGCCAAAGAAGCACCCGCTTTAGTTTAAAGTAAACAATAAAGTATGTTTATTGCAGTCGAGGTTCGCAAGTTCCAGACGCTGAACCAATAGGAGCATCATTGTCGCTTATAGAGATATAGCTGAGCTTCTTCAATTTTGTTTTTTTCCCAAATCCAGTTGTAAATAGAACTAGAGAGTTTTGTGCTACTGCAGTATCTCCACAATAGAATTGTGAACCCCAATATAAATTAAAAGTAGCTTTCATAAGGCCAGTTCCATCCCACCTGACGATATACTTATTTACTGAGTTGGCGTCCAAACTATAACTACAAGAATAGTTAGTCCCGTAATAGACATTTGAAGTCCGAACAAAGCCATAAGTAATATTACCTATGCCATCGGTCTTGTATTGAGCAACAGTCGATGTGGTAATGGTGGGGGTTGAGCCATCAACTCTCTCAATGCCAGTTAACTGTGTTCCAGAACACACAATATCACCAGTTAAGGATTTCATCATATTGCTATCGGGAGTCATTCCTGTATTAGTAATATCAAAGGCGAGTGCAATATTTGATTGCTGCAAAGCAAACAAAACATAGGCAAAGAAATAAATTAAATTTCTCATAGCTGGTTCCTTTGGTTAATTAAGAGAGGGTTCAAACTTAACCTACGCTCAACGAAACTTTTCCACAATCAGGAAAATCCTACAAGAGTGGTAGGATTGCAATTGTTCGTACCCCAAGGGATTTCCGGTCTGGATTCGGGACGCTTTCACCACCAGATGACTGATAGGGGGCGCTGGCCGACCGTTGGCTGAGTGACTGGACTAAACCGCGACCAGTCCGAACAGTTTAGCCACCTTACTTGCGCGATAAGGCACAGTGGTAACTATGCAAAAACTCTACTTTGGCTTGGCCGTATTCGTTGTCCTGCTATTCGCTTGGATGTTCAGATATGAACAAGAGTATGGCGTTATGTATTTGGATAGATGGACTGGAACATTAGTAGAGATTCCTGATAAAGAAGCTCCAAGGTAAAGTGCTATTGGATTAGCTAGGATTGACGATGAAAATTACCTCAGTATCGCAGCAAACGAAGAAGGCGAAAACGCTGGAGACATTGCGCTCGCTCACTCCGAAGACGCGAATGGCAGTCTTGAAAGCGGCAATGGAACAGAAGGATATGAGCCGGGAACAGAAGAAGGCTTCGACCTAACCGGCTGTTACCTTGGGGTAACCACAAGGCAACCTGTAGTAAATCATAGGTTTTATAAGGTTTGCCAGAAGAATGTTAACTTTTACTAACATTCAACTTTTCCCAAGTTTTTCCAAGTTTTCCCTAGGGAAGCCCTGAACAAGTCTGCCGCCCTGTAAAATTGTGAATGAGCCAACCACTCTCTCAAGCCACCATGAAACAAATGAGTTTTGCCGCCAGTGAATACGTGAAGAAGCCGAAGCAGA
>Ga0172367_10004164_pt1 | contig 18196 bp, 15 predicted proteins | sample Lak10m_FD_114542 | JGI IMG/M metagenome (GOLD analysis project Ga0172367, IMG submission 114542) | Freshwater microbial communities from Kabuno Bay, South-Kivu, Congo - kab_022012_10m | ecosystem: Environmental > Aquatic > Freshwater > Lake | place: Democratic Republic of the Congo: South-Kivu...
ACAGGGATTAGTGGATCATCTATCCATTTACGTGCGCTACCATAATGAAGTATTAACTTCACCTCTCGAGCATACGCTGATCTCAAGCACAGGCTAGGGAGCCAGTTTTTGACTCATCTAGGTACTAGATCTGAATACTATAAGTTGCTATTGCACCAAAAACGCCGCTCCTAATCATTGCAATTGCAATGGCTGTCAGTAGTAGAGCGACCACTTTAGAGATCACCACGCTACCATCTCTTCCTATCATCCGAGTGATCTTTTCGGAACGACGTAGAACAATTAATGCCAAAAGAAAATTAGCTACCATCGCTACCAAAGAGAGCCAATACCCTACTGCGTTGACCTGTAAAATTAAGCTAGTCAATACACCAGGCCCTGTTATCAACGGAACTGCCAATGGAACGATCCCTGTTGATCCTGAACTTCTATTACTAGGCTCAGGCTTACCCACGAGATCTGCTAATGCGATCAATAAAAGGACAAGACCTCCCGCGATCTTAAAATCGGGAATCGTAATTCCAAGGTAATCAAAAATTCGATTACCTAGAAAAAGGAAAACAACTGCAACCCCAAATGCAACACCCACCGAGGTATTAGCAGTAGATGCCCGTTCTTCACGAGTCATTCCCTCGGTCATCATAATATAAAGAGGGAGGATACCAATAATATCCATGGCAACAAAGATCGCTACAAATGTAAGGAAAAAGGTCTTCAGCAGAGAATTCTCTCCCTTATTCGTCAGATAGATATCTTGAGTTCGATCTCCATTATCCTACAATGCTAGTCACCATACAAGGATCGACAAGATACTTCCGACAAATATCTCTCATTTCTTTCGCAGAAATTGCTCGAATTCGCTTAACAAAAGCCTCTTCTTGAATCATCGGAATGCCATAAAGTGTTTCCAAGCCGTAATGAGCTGCAAGTGCACTATCGCTCTGCAGATCCATAGCGCGGCGCCCCAAGAAAAATTCTTTGGCACGCGACATCTCTGCTGCCGATGGACCCTTTTCAACTAATCGTTCTAAAACAATACGAATACCTGCAAGAGCTTCATCGCGTTTTGCTGGAGAACAAGCAATGTAGGTTCCGACGTAACCGCGCTCAATCCCTTCAAAGCTCAAAGGAGAAACGGTATAAGCGAGACTTTTCTTTTCGCGCAATTCGATAAAAAGTCGACCACTTTGTCCTCCAAGAATGGTTTGAAGAAGCCTCAAAGCGTGGCGATCTTCAGCATAAATCCGAGTTCCAAGCCCTCCCAAAATAATATGAGTCTGTTCTCTATTTAAGTGTTTCTCGATCCAACGAGGCGCTTTGAGCGGCTCTTCGTCAGATAAAGTCACCGGAATCTCAGCTTTCGCTTTAAAAGGGTTGAGTTCACGAACTTGCTGATCCACCTCTTGCAACCATAAATCCAATGCAGAACGTTTAACCGCCCCACTTACAGCGATCACCAAACGCTCAGGACGTATCCACATCGAATGAAAAGCTCTTAATTTTTCGGAATCAATTCGCGAAATACTTTCTATCGATCCAATCGTCATCCGTCCGTAAGGATGCTTTTCAAAAAGGTTCTCCAAGAAAAGTTTTGAACAGAGCTGTGAGGTATGGTCTTCAATACTGCGAATTGAGTCTTCTACCACACGGCGAGTATGATCCACTTCGCTCTCAGGAAAAGTAGGGTGTAACAGAACATCTGTAAAGACTTGTGAAAGCTGACCCCAATCACGAGATAACCCGGTCAGCTGAACCCCCACAGAGTTTCTGCCGCTAAATCCGTCCAGATTTGCTGCTTTTCCTTCAATAATACCTGCAACAGCCCGCGCATCTAATGAAGGAGTTCCTTTATTCCAGGTCAAAGCCATCATATGGCTCGAACCCCAATCTTTTTCCGCGCTCTCGACAGGGCAAGCTGTCTCAAGCCTAAGACCACCCAGAGCGGATGCATGAACACTCACCACCTGAGATTGAGGTCGTTCATGATAGACAACGCGAACGCCGGACGGGAGTTGAATCAACTCAACAGGCAAAACTCGACTGTCTGCTGAACTCTTTTTACGAATCGTTTTGGCCACTGGAATTTCTACGGCCAAAATTTCTCGAGCCAACTCAGAAATCTGAACACAGTCAAATTCAGATTCAGATTTAGGAAGCATCAGCGCTCCACTCATTCGCTCAGGAATGAAGTATTTTGAAATAACTTCACGAATTCGAGCAGAGTCTACTGCACGGATCTCATCGAGATACTTACGATCAAAATCTAAATCACCCATAAGAAAACAAGCAAACCCCAGGTGACTTGCCATGCCATCTGCAGTTTGCATCGCATAAAGTTTTTCGCTCTCAGTATTCACTACTACGCGAGCAAGCTCTTCAGAAGTAGGACCTTCTGTCCGCAGTTTCACAATTTCTTTAAAAATCTCTTCGGCTGCGGTGTTCAGCTTAGATGCACTGTCTACCTCTGCCTCGATGTAAAACATTCCAGGATCTTTTGGCACATAAAGTCCAGACGACACATCTGTGACCATCGATAATTGGTAAAAAAGCCTTTGATAAAGACGCGAGAGTTCACCCATTCCAAGAATGCCAGCTACCAAATCAAGTGCGGGAATATCTTCATGCGAAAGATCGGGCACACGAAATGAAATACTTAAAGTAGGAGTTTTTACATCAAAGCTCCTTTTTTGAATTTTCGGTAATCCTGTTCTCATTGCAGGCTCTAAAGATCGTGATTGATGAACCACGGCTCGCTTAGGTAAAACTGCCGCACCAAATCTTTTTTCAAGATGCTTCAGAATAGTACGTCTTCGTGAACTCTTAGCGTCACCCAGTGGACCCACAAGAACAAGGCCCATATTCCCGGAGAAATAGTTTCTTCTGTAAAAAGCCTCTAGACTAGACACAGTCGCCGCATTCAAGGTTTTTGTAAACCCGATTACTGGTCGCCCATAAGGATGCTTTTTAAATGTTTCGGAAAAAAGAGATTGAAATAACTGACGCCCAGGAGAATCTTCATTCTTTCTTAATTCTTCGAGGATGACTTCTCTTTCGCGAAGAAAATCTGTCTTAAGGAATCGTTGGGGTTTAGCCATCGTGCCAAATGCATCCAAAACTTTTTCCCAATGCTGAGCGGCACAAGTCACGTGATAAACTGTTTGATCAAAGGAAGTATATGCATTGATATCGCCCCCTAATGACTCAATGGTTTTTGCCATTTTTCCTGTCGATGCTCGACCCGTTTCTTTGGCCGCAGCGTCTTTAAAGAGCATGTGCTCTAAAAAATGTGCATATCCCGCTTCTTGAGGTGACTCGTCTGCACTTCCTGCGCGTACCCACCAATATGTGGCAGCCACCGATCCTTCGTAATGCTGCAATACAACAGGGATTCCATTGGACAATATGATTTCTTCAGAGGCGATCAGCTTAGACATGATCGTAAAGTATTCTCTTAAGCCGTCGAAATCCAGATCATTATTTTTATTATTTTCTGCAACATTACGAGCGAATTACCGGCAATTTACTGACAGGCTAGACAGGAATAAAAGACTTCGTTATTCTAAAATTGGAAATAGTTTTGAAAGCTCGCCTCGGTCTTTGCTGCAGTTCACTGAATAAGTATTCCTGTTTTCCGAACGTGCTCCCAAAACATCATCTATCTATCAACTCATGATCGAAAGGAATCTTTGTCACTTTATGAATAAGAAGCTTTATGTAGGAAATCTCCCCTTTTCTACTGAAGAAGGACAGTTGCTATCCTTCTTTGCTAATGATGGTCGCCAAGTTGCATCTGTAAAAATTCTCAGCGATCGTGAAACAGGCAGATCTAGAGGTTTTGCTTTTGTAGAAATGGCCACGCCCGAAGACGCGCAAAAAGCAATCGACGCCCTCAATGGTGCAGAATTCATGGGACGACCTCTCATCGTCAACGAAGCACGTGAACAACCCCCTCGTACAGGTGGCGGCTTTGGTGGTGGTCGCGGTGGTTTTGGCGGTGGTGGTGGCTTTGGTGGCGGCGGCGGACGCGGTGGTTTTGGCGGAGGTCGAGGAGATCGAGGCAATCGCGGCGACCGTGGACGCGGCGGCTATCGCGATTAATTTCCCACTCATTTTCAAAAAAGAGCCAAAAACAGCATGTTTTCGGCTCTTTTTTTACCTCCTATTATTCCTCAACGAATCAACTTCCTCCCTCGATTACTTCCATGCTAGAAGACTCTCACTTTCCGTTATGACGCAATCAACGACTCCTTCTTTATCTATTCGCTCGCTCTACATTCACTTTCCATTTTGTGAATCTAAATGTCATTATTGTGACTTTTATTCGCTTGGAGTCGACCGAACCCGTCCTAAAGATGGTGAACATTTTGAAGCGGCCCTTCGCCAAGAATGCGCGCGCCAAGCACATCTCCTCGCTCCTGAAATAGATACCCTTTTTTTTGGGGGAGGAACCCCCAGTATGACCTCTCCGGAATCTATGGCTCGAGCATTAGAACCGCTAGATCTTCATTCGCGGATCAATTCAAAAACTGAGTGGACCATGGAAGCTAACCCCTCCTCGATCACTCTTGAAAAAATGAAGCGCTATCGAACCTTGGGCGTCAACCGAATCAGCATGGGCGTTCAGTCCATGATCGAATCTCAACTATCTCTGCTAGGAAGAGTTCATTCACGCCAAACAGCTCTCAAGGCTCTTGAAAGCATTTTTGCAGCAGACTTCAACAATGTTTCAATGGATTTGCTGTGCGGTATTCCTGGTCAAACATTAGCGGATCTAGATTCAGCGATGAATGAACTGACCCAATACCCAATCACTCATTTAAGTTGTTACTTACTCACACTTCCTAAACATCATCCCATGTTTAAGGATCTTCCCTCCGAAGAAATTCAGCTTCAGCACCTCCTTTTTATCGACGAAAAGATGCGATCTCTCGGCTTTGAACATTATGAAATTTCAAACTTTGCCAAGCCGGGTAAACAAGCTCGACACAACCTCGCCTACTGGAAAGGGGCCTCCTATTTGGGATTAGGCCCTTCGGCTCATTCATTCGATTCAAGTCAATCCATTCGCTGGAAAAATTTTTCTTCTTTACACCGTTATGTTCAACTTCTCGAAAAAAACGAGTCCGTGATCGAATGGAGCGAAACCCTCCGAGAAGACCAACTCCATATGGAACGCTGGATGCTGAGCTTACGCCTAGCTGAAGGATTTCCTATTTCTTGGCTAAATACACCCCTACGCCAGTCGACCGCTCGAGAACTCCAATCACGGGACCTATTAGAAGATCACCCTGATCTCCCTGGTCGAAAAAGACTCACTGCCACCGGATTTGCCCTTTCAGATCAAGTAATTGCAGCTTTAGCTTAAAAGAATAATTTAAAAGAGCACTCCCAGTTTGACTCTTCGGCGGGCATCACCATAATAATCGAAAATCAAAAAGAAGGTAGCGGAGGGCACTATTGAGATGGACGCCACAAAAGAAACTTTGAAAAAAGAAGGCGGAGCAGAAACAGAAAATAAGAGCACTGAAGCCCAAGTCAGTGAAGCTCAAGCGCTCCAAAAAAAGATTGAAGAACTTGAAGCTCAGGTCAAAGAAAAAGAGCAAAAATATCTTTATCTTTATGCCGAATTTGAAAACTTTAAAAAACGAGCAGTCAAAGAAAGATCAGATTTATTGAAATTTGGCTGGGAATCCTTGGCCCACGACCTCCTTCAAGTCGTTGATAACTTAGAACGAGCCATTGCTCACATGCCTGCCGGCTCCGATAAAGCTATCACTGACGGTATTCAAATGGTTCTCAATCAGTTTATCGGTGCATTAACTCGTCAAAACGTTCAACCGATTGAAAGCGTTCACCAGGTTTTTGATCCGAATCTTCACGAAGCCGTAGGGTCGGAACCTTCGGAATATCCGGCAGGAACTATCATTAAGGAGCAATTACGGGGCTATATGCTTCACGGTCGCCTCTTACGACCCGCTCGCGTGATCATCAGCGAAGGGAAAAAATAATCGAGTTCGAAACCATAGATCAATTTTGACAAATTTATTTTCAGAACCATTTTTAAAACAAAGAAAGCTATTGAAATAGAAAAGGAAAATACGATCACCTTGATCGTTCAGCCTGATCGCAAGAATAAGGAAAAATCATTATGGGAAAAATCATTGGAATTGACTTAGGTACCACAAACTCCTGCGTAGCTGTTCTCGAAGGCGGCGAGCCTAAAGTGATCCCAAACGCTGAGGGCGCAAACACGACTCCCTCGATCGTAGGATTCACTCCATCTGGCGAAAAAGTCATTGGCCAGACCGCTAAGCGTCAGGCTATTACCAACCCTGAAAAGACTATTTTTGAAGCAAAGCGCCTGATCGGCCGTAAAAACGTTTCACGAGAAGTTCAAGAATTCGTGAAAGTGACTCCTTTCAAAATCGTTGAATCCAAAAATCAAGACGCTTGGGTAAAAGTAGGAGATCGCGAATACGCTCCTCAAGAAATCTCTGCCATGGTTCTTCAAAAAATGAAGCAAACTGCGGAAGATTACCTCGGCGAACCTGTTACCGAAGCAGTGATCACTGTTCCTGCTTATTTCGACGACGCTCAACGCCAAGCAACAAAAGACGCAGGTCGTATTGCAGGCCTCGAAGTCAAACGCATCATCAATGAGCCTACCGCAGCTGCATTGGCTTACGGCCTTGATAAGAAAGGCCAAGATCAAACCATCGCTGTGTTCGACTTAGGCGGTGGAACCTTCGACATTTCTATTCTCGAAATGCACCACGAAGGTGGCGAAAGCGTTTTCGAAGTGAAAGCAACCAATGGAGACACTTTCCTCGGTGGCGGAAACTTTGACCAAAAAATTATTGACTGGCTCGCTGACGAATTCAAAAAAGAATCCGGCATTGATCTGCGCAAAGATAAAATGGCCCTTCAGCGCTTGAAAGAAGCCGCAGAAAAAGCCAAACACGAACTATCGAGCATGATGGAAACCGAAGTCAACCTTCCATTCATCACCGCTGATGCTTCTGGTCCTAAACACCTCAATATCAAGCTCACACGCTCTAAGCTCGAAGCACTCGTAACAGACTTAATTGAAAAATTGGTTACCCCTTGTGAAACCTGCATCAAGGATGCTGGCGTCAGCAAGAACAAAATCGATGAAGTCATTCTCGTTGGCGGCATGACTCGCATGCCACGCGTTCAACAAAAAGTGAAAGAAATCTTCGGCAAAGAACCTCATAAAGGAGTGAATCCTGATGAAGTGGTTGCCGTAGGTGCAGCGATTCAAGGTGGCGTGCTTAAAGGTGACGTGAAAGACGTTCTTTTGCTCGATGTCACTCCGCTCTCGCTCGGAATTGAAACTTTAGGTGGCGTATTCACTAAGCTCATCGAAAAGAACACCACAATTCCTACCAAGAGATCTCAAGTGTTTTCGACAGCAGCTGACAACCAGAATGCGGTCACGATTCATGTTCTTCAAGGCGAGCGTGAATTTGCTGAATATAATAAATCACTCGGACGCTTTGATCTGGTGGGTATCCCTCCTGCTCCGCGTGGAATGCCACAAATCGAGGTCACATTTGATATCGACGCAAACGGCATTGTGCATGTAGGCGCAAAAGACAAAGGCACTGGTAAAGAACAATCCATCCGCATTACAGCCTCAGGTGGATTAACCGAAGAAGAAATCAAGAAAATGCAGAAAGAAGCTGAACTGCACAAAGCTGAAGACGAAAAGCGTAAAGAACTTGTCAATGCCCGCAACACCCTCGATGGATTGATTTACACCATCGAAAAAACGTTGAAAGAAAGCGGCGACAAAGTCGATGCTGCAAGCAAGAAACAAGTCGAAGACGCCTTAGTTGAAGCTCGTAAACACCTTGACAGCAATGAACTCTCTGATCTTCAGAAGGCTACAGAACAGCTGACTCAGGCATCCAACAAAATGGCTGAGCAAATTTACCGAGCAGCTGGTGCTGAAGCACAACCCGGAGCTCAAGCAGGAGCCGGTGCAGGTCCAAGCGGATCAGCTCAGCAAGAAGGTAAAAAAGAAGATGATGTGATCGATGCAGACTTCAAAGAAGTCTAGAATTTCCTAAGTAACCCAGGCACTCTTGTTTTGTTCCATAACAAAGCAAGAGTGCCTGAAAACACTTGCGTCAGAAAAAAACGGGTCTAAAGTCTAAAAAAATGTCCAACAAACGCGATTATTACGAAATTCTGGGCTTGCAACGGGGAGCTGGTCTTGACGAGATCAAGAAGGCTTACCGAAAACTAGCGATTCAACATCACCCTGACAAAAATCCTGGCGACAAGAAGGCCGAAGAAGCTTTTAAAGAAATTTCTGAAGCATACGAAGTTCTTGCAGATCCGCAAAAAAAACAAATGTACGATCAGTTCGGCCATTCGGCTGGAGGAGCCGGACCTGGGCCAGGCGGCATGGGAGGTTTTGATTTCTCCCAACAATTTGGTGGTGGCGCGACCATCAATGACATTTTTGGCGACATTTTTGGAGATATCTTTGGCGGCGCAGCAGGTGGCGCAACCCGCGGTGGGCGAGGGCGTAAACGTGCTCGCTCAGGAGCTGATCTTAAAACAAACGTTGATATCACTTTTGAAGAAGCTGCCTTTGGAACCGAAAAGGTCATCACTATTCCAAAACATGTTTCTTGTGAAACCTGCCATGGATCAGGAGCCAAACCAGGCACACATCCTGAAAACTGCTCTCAATGCGGCGGAAGCGGAGAAGTCAGCTTCCAACAAGGATTCTTTGCAATTAGTCGCCCCTGCCCCAAATGTAATGGTGTAGGACAAACTATTCCAAATCCTTGTTCCACTTGTCGAGGAACCGGACAGATCCAGAAGAGAGCTCAGATTGCAGTTAAAATTCCTGCAGGGGTAGATACGGGCCAACGCTTAAAACTTACCGGTGAAGGCGAACCAGGAGATCACGGGGGCTTCCCTGGCGATCTTTATGTTCAGATCAACGTTTTACCTCATGATATTTTTACTCGCGAAGATTTCGACGTCATTTGCGAAGTGCCTATTACCTTTGCTCAAGCAGCATTGGGAGCTCAGATCGAAGTTCCAACTCTTGAGGGCAAAGTTGAACTTAAAATTGTTCCAGGAACACAATCTCATAAAATCCTTCGACTCAAAAATAAAGGATTAGCAAAACTCGGATCTTATGGCCGAGGCGACCAGCTCGTTCGCGTCATTGTTGAAATTCCAACAAAATTAAATAGCGAACAGAAAGAGCTTTTGAGAAAATTCGAAGAAAGTAGCGCAGAAGGCGCTCACCCCATGCACCGCAGTTTTTTTGAGAAAGTGAAACATCTCTTTGGCTAAACAACTGAGTCTTTGTCAGGTTACTTTAAAAACACTCGTTTGCATTTTGGGAGTTTCCTTTCTCATTGAACTTTCTTCGATGAAAGCTTTGAGTTCGGATTCTCGGTCACTGGCCGCAACTCTTTCTTCGGAATTTATTTCAGACGACGAAAAAATCGATTTTTTGTCAGTACGAGAACTTTATACCAAGGGTAATTATCAAGAAGCTCTGCAAAAGGCTGACGAATTCAAATCGAAACACACCAAGACATCCTTGATCGGTCAGATCGAAAATTTGACTGGCCTTTGTTATCTTTCTTTAAAGCAGCCTGGTACTGCAATTAGCCATTTTACACAAGCTTTAGAGAATGCTTCCACGCCGAGCGACAATACGCCTTTCTTGCAGTACAATCTGGCTAGAGCTCAGTATGAAGCAGGTCACCTCGATGATGCACGAGAAACCATCTCGAGAGTTCACACTGAATCTTTTGATCCCGAAAATCTTTCGAAATACGAACAACTCAAATTAACACTGGGGGAAGTCAGACCTAAAGAACCTGAACTCCCGGTCAACTCAATGGCCATTGGAGTTTTATTACCGCTCAAAGGCAAATTCAGTCAATTTGGTGAACACGCTCTTCAAGGGATTGAACTGGCTTTTAATATTTTTGACACATCGAAGCCTGATCCTAAAATCACTTTAGTAATTGAAGACAGCGGTGACCAACCTGAACAGGCAATCAAAGCCTTTAATCGACTCGTCGAACGTCACCATGTAGTTGCTGTCATAGGCCCATTGCTCGCTAAAGGCATCGATCAAATAACGCGTCGCGCACAGGAACTCAAAGTCCCCCTTCTTTCTCTCAGCAAACAAACAGGATCTACAGCTGAATACGTGATCCCCGCGGGCATGACATTCCAAATGCAAGCTTATGAAATTGCGCGCCATGCTATCCAAAAAATGAATATTCATCGCTTTGCGATTTTATCTCCAAAGGACAAAGTAGGAGAAGAATTTACCAATTCCTTTTGGGATGCAGTTGAATCGCTGGGCGGCACAATCACTGGTGCAGAATCTTATAGTCCAGGTGAGACGGATTTTCGCAGTGTTGTGGATAAACTTTCTGGTCTTTACTACACCGAAGCACGCCAAGCTGAGCTGAATGAATTAGCTCGACTTCGCACACAAAATCAAATTCATAAACGGACTAGAAAAACTGAACAGTACTATAGTCTCAAACCTATCGTGGATTATGACGCGGTCTTTATACCGGATGAGCCCAAAGTTACTGGACAAATTCTTCCCACATTTGCTTACCGCGACGTAGAAAATATTTATTTTCTAGGACCTTCTGCATGGAATTCACAAGAACTCATATCCCGCGGTCAAACATCTGCAGAGAAAGCGATTTTTGTAGACGCATTATTTACGGAGAGCCAATCACCCTCTGTTCAACGGTTTATTCAGGAATTCCATCAAACTTTTGATTCAGATCCAACCGCAGTGGATGCGCTGGCTTATGACGCTACTAAGGTACTGAATCGCGCTCTCAGCTCAACTAGCCCGGATCGTTCGCGCAAAGACCTCTTGGAGCACATTAAAGACATTAAAAATGAAGAAGGCGTAACTGGGAAAATCTCCTTTCGTGACGGGCAATTATACCGCGAATTAGAAATTCTAACAGTTAATGAAGGTAAAATAGTTGAGTACAAAAATACACGAAAGACAGAATAGTTAATTATTGATTGACTTAGTCAACTATTAAGTATAAAATAATCTCCATTGAAAAAATGGCGAGGAATGGTTGATGAAAATCTCAGGTTTTTTAAACATAAAAAATAGACACGCTGCGCAAACGGTCATGATAGCCATGACCCTTCTTTCATCCTCTCAAACAACCCTCGCACACTCCCTGCGCAAACTTTATGATGCAAAAGGAAATCTTCTCAATCAAGAGGAACTCCATAAAGTTGAAAGTAAAGCACAAGAGGCTTTAGTAATCGATCCTAACGCTGCAAAAAAAGCAAATGAGCGCTTTTATTCAATCGAGATCCAAACTTTTACGGGGCTGAATTCTTACAGTACCGATGTCCTTGATATTACCAAGTCCTACTTAGGCATTACCTTGGGGAGTGCCGATTATGCTCAGTTTCTGAATAACTTTTCTGAGTCGAGTAAACACACCACTGTTGTTCAATTCAGTGCAAAGTTTTCTTTAATACCAGCACTTTTCCTCGATACAGCCAAAAACAACGTTATAAAAGATATGGATGCCAAAGCTGAGCAAGTTCGTGCTCAGTATCTGGCAGGTGCTGCGGTTAAGATCCATCAAAAGATTAGCCAACTCATTCAAAATAACACCATCAACCAGTCTGAAGGCCAAGTCATGGAGGCTAAATTCATCAGCTCGGCGAAGAATATAATTGATTCACAAATCTCGGAAGCCAGAGCTAATCATACTAATAAATTAGTCAATCGTGTGGAATCGATTCAAAATGACTATAGCTTTCAAGAGTTCGCTCTCAAAATTAGCCATAAGGCTTTTAGCAGTGACGAAGGCGCCTTGCTGATTTTTGGACAAGTAGGCAAAGCCGCGATCAATGGGGGTCTCGAACCAAATTCTGGCATCAACTCTCTCACCCCTCTGGTTTGGTGGGGACCTCGCGGAATGAGAACTGAAAGTACGGGGACAGTGCAACTTGGCTTAGAGTGGATCACTAAAAATGATATTAAAGTTGGCGTCGAAGCTTATTTTTTCCATGATCGACCTCAGGGAGTCTCAGGCCGTCTCCTTGCCAATGACTTGATCTACATGGACAATGCTCAATTTGAGCAACAACGACAATTCTGGGAGATTAACTCAAACCTCGAACGCTTTTACGTAAAAATGCCTTCGAAGATTGCCAAAACTGAAGACCAGTTTTTTCTGAGCACTGCTGATTACAATGGCAAACGCGCTTTTGGTGCAGGTACCTTGATCCGGATCATGCCTAAATTGAGTATGGAAGTCGATGTAGCATTAAATCGACCCCAGTTCGATTATGCAATCACCGAATCCTTGCTTTTTCATGCGAATGATCGCTTGACTCTTTATTTTTTGAATGAAAACACGAGAAATATTCGTCACGGATTCGATGGTGACAATACCCCAAAATTCATGAGCGTGAGTTCAGCAGGCGTAGGAGCAACCTATCGGTTGGTTGAGATTCGATTCGTCGGCATCCGAGGAAGCGTCGACGTCAATGCCGAATGCCGTTACTTTTATGAAGATATGGCTTCAACCATCCAAGCTCAATTGGGTTGTGGTGGCGGTATTCTGCTGAATGCTCAATATTAAGCAATACCCTCAATATAAGTTTTGTTGATCAGGAGAGATTGCCCACCTTAAAGAACAGAGGTACAATTTCTCAAAGGATGACAAGGGACCGTCATACGATTCAATAACGACTGAAGGGTAGATGATCACATGGAAGTGATATCCGTACTTAAATTTGTATGCTCAAATAACCTCATTTCCTCCCTGACTCTTCCCACACGAAGCAACAGAGGGGTATAGCAAACCATGAGTAAAAATCTTGAAGTACTCGCGGCCCAATTAGGCAAGCTTCTGAGCCAAAAACTAGACCCTAATCAATTTGAGGTGCTTGAAGTATTTCCAGTACCTACTCAAACGGATCGAATCGTGCGTCTTCGCGCTATCGAAGACTTGGTCCAAGATTTTGATGGCTACTTAATTAAAATCAAACCTAAGGAGGGAGTTGATTTATTGAGTACTGGGAACCCTACCCATTCAAAAAACCCAGGTAATTTTGTTCATCAACCAGATGGCAAACTCAATATTCCATTTCTTTTCGAGAATGCTCAATTGCTTTATTCAAGTGGTGACTACCCACTTGCAAGGAACATCTATCAAGCAATCTTTCAAACGGGTAATCGCAACATTGAGGCTCTCAACGGCATTGGTCTCTGTTACGAAGCCGAGGGGAATTTAGAAGAAGCAAAAGACTCTTACGAGAAGTCGATCGCATACCGTCCAAATTTTGACGCTTTTCAACACCTTGCATTGATTCATATCCAACAGAAAAACGAAGGGATGGCAGTTGAACTTCTCGAGCGTGCTCTTGAACTGAATCCACAAGCAGTAGACCTTCGCGCCAAGATTGGTTCTATTTTGCTTCAACTCGGGAAAATTACTGAAGCAAAAAAGCAATTTGAAGACGCATTCTCAACTCATCCACGCCACGATAAAGCGCTCGCAGGCATGGCATCGTGTTATTTGGCCGAAGGAAATAAGCGACTTGCTCATGATTATTTAGTCAAATCACTCCAAATTGAACTCAATAATCCTAGTGCCATTTATCAACTAATCAAATGTGCTTACGAAATTAAAACCTATGCCAAAACAGCACAAATACTCGAAAAGTACATTCAGATCGCTCCCGTCAATACAAACCTTTTGTACAGCCTAGCTGGCCTCCAATTTCATCTTGGAAGATTTGAAGAGGCTACAACTACCGCACGCAGCATTCTCCGGGTTTCGAATGACCATTCAGGAGCAAAGGACTTACTAGGTATGATTGATCATTTTTCTAGTATAAAAGCTTAAGAATGAGTTGTTTAAACTAACTCTTATTTTTGCCTGTCATGGAGGACAAATGGCTACTGATACGACACGATTACAGGGAGAAATTGTAGAGAATCCAGAGAAAAAAATGCTCAACATTGAGCAATTACTTAAGAGCTTTTTGCAATCTCTTATTTTTGAGCACAAAAACAAAGAAACACCTACTTCAAGAAATAAGAAGGAGCAGTAAACTTGCCAATTCGCGGCGGCAATTTCAAAAAAAAGATGCGTTGTCTTGTGATACAGTTGACTCAATTCGGGGACGCTCTCCAGAGTCTGATGGCATTGAGAGCAGCAAAACTCCTTTATTCGAACCTTGAAATACATTTTTTAGTAAAAAATAGTTTTTCAGAAGCGGCGAAAAAAATTCCATGGATTCAAAAAGTCATTAATCTTCCTACGGATGAACTTCTCGAGCCACTTCTGAGCGGTGAATCCAATCCACAAGAAGTGATTAACGAAATCACTCAGTGGGTCATACCCCTAACAGAAACAACATGGGACTTTGTCGTCAACTGGTCCTACTCCGAATCGAGCAGCTATTTGACTGCTCTCATTCCTGCTCGCGTCAAACTGGGATATTCACGAAGCCCAGATGTGAACTTTTCATCAGTAGATGGCTGGAGCAATTACATCCAGGCCATTATTCAAGGCGGTAGCAAGCAAAATATCCATCTGACCGACATATTGACTACTCAACTCCTGACAGCCTTGCAAATCCATATGGGCGAACCCGCCGACAATGGCGACAGTCCGCTTACATCTAAAAATTTCTTTGAATTAAAATCCACTGATCAAGACATCCTCTCCAGTGAACCTGTCACAAAAAATTCACAAAATGCGATGACTCATGTGATGTGGGAAGAACTCTCCTCGCGCAAATGGATTGGCATCCAGCTTCCGAAAACAACTGAAAAAGATCATCTCTGGAGCATTAAAAACTGGGCCAAATTAGCGAGCCTGATCCTAAAAAATAATCAGGACTGCCATATCGTACTCCTCGGTCAATCCACCGATCAAAACACAGAAAACGCATTTTTATCTGACCTTCAAAAAGAGATTTCAGACGCTCACCTATTCAAAAGATTAGTATCACTCGTAGGTAAAACAGATTTTAATCTTTGGGCTTCTGTCGTAGGTCGTTGTCATTGGGTCCTTGCAGAAAACACAGCTGTCATTCACTTAGCAAGTGTCCTTGGGACTCGAGTAATGACCTTCTCGACCTCCCATTTAAATTGGCTCGAAAAAGGGCCCTATGGAAATGGCCATTACATCATTGCATCAAACCAAGAAAATCAATTGATTCATCCTGAAGTAACGTATTCAATTTGGTCTTATGCAATGAACGAATGGTCTCACCAAAGAAAACATTCACTTCTTGAACATTTGACTCGATCCGGCTGGGGTGAATATGTCGAGTCCATCCAAGTATATCGATCCAAGATCCGCAATACTCAAGAAGGAGGCGGGGTAAAATACGAATTTCAACTAGACCGCCCTTTTCTTATGGACGATTGGGTTGCCATCGTCACAGGTCACATCGCTCGCGCTTGGTATTGCGGATGGGTGCCCCCCATTGGACTAGAATTATCTCGACTCATGATTAATCCACAACTCATGAAAAATCTGCGTGAATTAAAAAAATCCTCAGATGTCTTACTCAAGATTTGTGAAGAGGCTTGCAAAACAGCTCTTACTCTGAAATCTAAAAGCACTCGATTACGCTCTGAAAAAATCATGAATTTAGGCGATCAAGAAGAACTCAAAGCGCTTCGAAGAAAATTAATTGAACTCGAGGAGCTCATTGATCGACTAGGTAAAACACACTTTCCACTTTTAGCATTTGCAAAAATGTCCAAAGTTCTTATGCAAAACATACGAAATGTTACAACATCCAACTTAGGACATGAATGCGCTGAATCTTATCAATTTCTTACAGAAGGGATCAAAATCCTAAGAGACTGGATTACTTATACACTCAGTCTCGCAAAACCTACCTCTGTCCGAGAATCCCCGCTTAAGGAAATACACCCGACATAAAATCAGTTGGAGAATCCTATGAAAAAGAAATATCTCGCTTTTCTGATTCCACTCCTACTAGCCATTCAGCCTGCAATGGGTACTGAACCTCTTAAAGGATGCTCAGGACTCTTTTTCAATCTACCGATTACTTCTGAAGTTGCGCCCCAAGTTTCAACCAAATTGGCTGCTGAAATTCGTGACGCTTATTCAAAATACCTTAAAGAAGTGAGTCCAACCGAGGAAGACACCATCATTTCTCTCATTGCTGCGGCCGAAAAGAAATTCTCGCGTGCCAAGGTTCAAGCAGAACTAAAAACTGCTCTCACCGAGTGCCGACTAGGCTCAAAATAACTCAATTAACTACTCTGCCGAAGAAGCGCTCGATAACACCGTAGGAGCTTCAGAACCTTGCTCTAAGGCTACCGAGAAAACTTCTCCTCTGCTGCTATTCGAATTCTGTCGCGCATCGTATTTTTGATCAGGTCGCATGAGTTGCTCGATATTGGGCTGGAAATTAAGGCTGGCGACACAGGTATTTGGATTATTCAGACTGCCTGAGGTTAACCCACCGCAAGCTCTCGATCCCTCTACAGCCGCAAGATTTTTTAAACATTGATTCAACTCAGACTCGGTTTTAACTCCTGCACTTTTGCAAGCACGAACAGCTTCTGGTGAGTTTGCATAACTCAGTCCCACTCCAAAAATCATCACCGCTAATTGAACCATGCTTAATTGAACTGCTTTTTTCATACTATACCTCTCTATTTGCATGATGAATGCAGAACACATACCAATGTGTAGAATCGAATTTATTGCACAGTTATAAAATATCTTAATGATTTTCGGGTTAGGAACATGATCAATTGACCAATTTTTATTCTGTGAAATATTTAAACACACTCATGAAAATCACATTTTAATTTCTAACCATATAATTTAACAATAATATAAAAAGATGACATTCACTGATCTCGCGCGAGGATATTCGCGTTTTTTTCTATTATTTTTGCTTCTTTTTATGAATACCCCCGCCTCAGTTTTTGCTGCAGGAACAAATACCTGTCCAACCTGGTTTAATCAATTAGGTCTAAATATGGAATCAGTCCGGATTCATCCTTTAGTCGCGGACTTTCTTCTGGAGCATCGGTTTACTCTTTTGAAATTGGCCCGGGATGGAGATGTACTTCAAAGGTCCGGGTTTATAAAACTATTTAAAGCTAGCCATTTGCCTGAACCGGGCCAAAGCATTGAGGAGGCCATTAACTTAAAGGAACTCTCCGAACGTCTTTTGGTATTTCGAGATACTGGCTTAGGAGCATCAAAAGAAAATAAATACCTCCTCGACATCGGTGGGAATAGTCATAAGCTCCCTTTTGAAAATCACCTTCGTCTCTATACAGATAAACCTAGTGCGTATTATTATTTTGATCCTGAAGGAAACAGCCGGATGCCCACTCAGGGAAAACATCGGTATGACTTACTTTACCCCGAAGAGGGCACCGAGGTCATCTATCGCCCAGAGTCCTATCCGAAGAACCTCTGGCACATTGCTGAGACGACAAAATGGAAGGAACAACAAGCTCAAGATCAAACGATCCTCACTCTTCCGCCACCTCCTGGAAAGGATTCTGAAAACACGGTTCAAACAATCCCTGCAATCCAGCTAGAAAAGCCAACTTCTAAACCTAATCCCAACCTTGCACAAACAGCAGCCGGTGTGCTCCGCGCCAAAAAAACCGCTGCAATCGATCAACGACTTCAAAATCGTGCCCTGCAGCAGTTGAGCGAAGTGCGAGAGCTTCAAAGAAAACTACTCAATCGGAATGCACCCCCCACAGAGGATTTCGCAGATCAACTAGCTACAATCCGTCAGATTCCTCATTCGTCTGATTCAGAAGAAGCCTTGATGAGTACAAGGTCTGCGAACCTTTACGCACAGGAGGCACGGGAAGGGCATATCAAATCAGTTCAAGAAGCCGTCTCATTTCTTCCGAAACTTAAAAGTATTTATGAGCAAATCAATGATGGTTTTCAAAAAATTAAGATCACACAAGAAAAACTAGATCGCTCTAAAAACCCTGAGGAGATCAAAACATTAGAAGCAACTCACTCCTGTCCGGTTCGGAGCGGAGCGTAAAAATAGGTAAAGCCTGATTTCTCGATATGGTATGAGAGTTTTGGACAAAAAATTCATTCCTATCAGGAGACCAGGCTTTGGGCTTTTCTAC
>Ga0172367_10004166_pt1 | contig 18193 bp, 18 predicted proteins | sample Lak10m_FD_114542 | JGI IMG/M metagenome (GOLD analysis project Ga0172367, IMG submission 114542) | Freshwater microbial communities from Kabuno Bay, South-Kivu, Congo - kab_022012_10m | ecosystem: Environmental > Aquatic > Freshwater > Lake | place: Democratic Republic of the Congo: South-Kivu...
ATTTTTTTATTTGTATCTAATTTTTTTTTAATTTTTAAATATTTAGTTAATATATCTAATTCTTTTTTTGTTTTTTATATTTTTTATTTTGATAAATTTATTTTTAAAATAGTTTTATTTTGAATATGATCTTTTATTTTTTTTAATAAATTCTTTATTATATTTTTTATTTCTTCTTTAAAAAAAGTCGTTATTTTTATTATTTTTTTTGAAAATAATATTTCTTTAATATTATTATATTTAGTTTCTTCTATATTTATTAAAGTTGTATTATTAAATAATATATTTATATTATTAATTTTTCTATATGGATATTTATAAATATTATAATATTGTTGTAATTCTAATAAAATATTCTCTTTTAAAGTTAATTGTTGAATTTCAGTATTTTCTAATATTTTTTTCATTTCTTTAACTAATTTTTTTTCAAATTCCTTTTCTTCTATTTCTTTTAATCCTTGTTTTAAATATGTTTCAAATATTTTTATAAAATAATAATTATTATATATATAATAATTATTATTATTTATAAATATAAATATATATATTGCTATATCAAAACCTATTTTTTTCATATAATTTTCTAAATTATATTCTTTATCTTTTATTTCATCTATACTTTTTATTCCATTTAAATATTCTTCTAATTTTAAATAATAATTTACTCTTGAATTTTCAATAAAATCTAATATTTGTGTTTCACTTCCATAATTATTATAATTTATATTATTATATTTATCATTTAATAAACTTAATAAATAACCAAATGTATTATAACTTTTATTATTTCTAAAATTATTATATTCTATTTCTTCTAATATTTTTGAACATTCTTTAAATCCTTCATATATTTTATCTTTATTTATTATTTCTTCTGACATTTCTGTTATTTTTAATAAAAATGCTAAATGACTTGTTTTATCTTTTAATAAATTTATTATAAAATTATCTATATTATTACCACCTTTTTTTATTATCATTATTCTATTATTATAAAATAATATGATAATTATAAAAATAATAAATATTTAATTATTCTATATTTTCTATAACTTTTTTTATAATATTTTGTATTTCTTTTGCATTCATTAGATCATTATTATATATATCTAATGGTAAATTTTTAAAATTTAGAATTATTGTGTTAAAATATGTTATTAATGATTTATGTTCTTCTATATATTTATATCCATATATAAATAAATTATAATATTGTTGTAATAATATTATATCATTATTATTATTTAAACTATCAGATACTGAATTATCTATTTCTAAAAGTTTATTATATTTATTATAAAACTTATCTAAAAATTTTTTTTTATTTTCTTCTAAATAAAAATTTTTATAAATTTTGTTATGTTCAGCAATAAAATATTCTAAAAATTTTTTTCTTATATTTTCTACAATTTCACTATTAAGAAATATATCTATATTTATATTTGTATATATATAACAATATATTATTATATCACAAAAAATTTTATTTATGTAATTAAATAAATTATATGTTTTTTTTTCATCAACTTTATTTTTAATTGCATTTTTAATATTGTTTACATATAAATTTTCTAAATTATCTAGATAATCCTTATCTTCGTATTTAATTAAATTAATTTTATTTATTAATTCAAATAAAATTCCTTCAAATCCATAATTATAATAATTAATATTATTATAATTATAATTAAATGATGAACTTAATATACTATAAATAGATATATCTTTGCTAAATTGTATATCTTTTTTATTTTTTAAATATTGTATTATTAAATAATTAATTGAACCTAAATTATTAAAGTATTTCATAAAAATTTTATAATTAAATTTTTGTATATTTACAAAACCATTAATAAATAAATAAAATGCTAAATGTCGTGCTCTTAATAATAATATATTATTTATAAATTTATCTTCTAATATATTTATACTTTTAGAACTTTTGCGATTTATACTATTCATTCTATTATAGTTAATATTTTTAATTTTTATCTTGTAAAAATATATTTATTTTTTCTTTAATATCTGTTATATCTCCAATATCTCCAATATCTCCAATATCATCTTTATTTGTTTCATACAAATTTATATTTTCTAAAATAATATGTAAATCTTCTATTTTATAATTCTCATATAATATTGTTTTTTTTATAATTAAAATATATATTATATATAAATCCTTTAAAATAATCCAGATTTTTAATTTATTATTATTTTTTTCTGTATTTATTTTTGATTGTATTGTATTCACTGTTACTAAACTATTATATCTAGTGTTTAATATTATAAATATATTTTTAATTATATCTCCTAATTCTTTAGTAAAATGTATAGTATATAATATATTTTTTTGACTTTTTATTAAATCTGATTTAGTTTTAATATATTCTTGAATTTTAGTTAAAGTATTAACAAGTATATTTAAATGTATAATTTTATTAAAATATAATAGTAAATTTTCTTCTGTATTATAATTTAAAAATAATATATAATCATAAATTTTAAATAAATTATCTATTAACCATTTATATTTTTTTTGAAATTTACTATTTAATTGATTAAAATGTTTATTTATATAAAATTTAATTATATCTATATTATTCTTTTCAAATTTATTTATAGGTAATAATAAAAAATTATAGAAATAATAAATTATTTTTATAAAATAATTTTTTACTTTATCATTACTAATTTTTAAACTTTTTATTAATAGTTTAATTATATTTTTTAAATTTATATTTGTATAATTTTGATCACTTGAAATAGATTTATATATTGTAATTAATTTAGTTTTATCACTTTCCTCATCCGATTTCTTATTCTTATTTTCATTTAAATATTCTAAAAATTTTATTAATTTTTTTAATTTAAACAAATTTAAACGCAAATTATTAGAATCAATAATATTATTAATAATTCTTTTATTTTTTTTATTATATAATTCCAATATATTATTATAATAATAGATTAACATTTTTAATATTGCATTAAAATCTAATTTGTATTTTATAAAATAATTATTAATATCTGCAATATTAACACTTTTATTATAATAAATACTTGAACTAATACTACTTATTTTATCCTCATTTAAATTAAGATCTTTTATACTATTAATTTCAATTAATAATTTTGATGCTTTTAAATAAATAAATATAAATTTTTTTAAATCTTTTTTTAAATTTGTTTCTTTATCCAAACTACCTCCATTGTGAGTAATTTTGTATTCATTTAAATTATATAACTCATAAAATGATTTTTTATCTAGTTCATCATAGAATTCTAAAAGTTCTTCTATTAAATGTTTTTTAAGTTGAGATAATTTTTTTATTATTTTAGGTTTACTAGAATTTTTTTTAACTGGAGGAGATAAATTATCTACTTTTATTTTAGATTTACTAGATTTTTTTTTAACTAAAGGAGATAAATTATCTACTTTTATTTTAGATTTACTATTATCAACATGTATATCATAATCGGGAACTATGAATACTTTAGATTGTAAATTATTTAATTTTAAAAAATTTGAAATTTCATCATAAGAACGCATATTATCATATATTATTTTAGAAGTATCAAATTGTAATATAACAGTATTAATAAATATAATTTCTGTACTTAATATTTTTATTGTTTTATGTGTATATAAATTATAATATTGTTGTATTATAATTTTAAAATTATTATAATTTAATTTATTTGTTTTATCTTCTGATAATAAGTCATTTATATAAATATTAGTATTTAAAAACTCTTTAATTCTATTATTAAAATTATTAATAAATTCATCTGTAAAATATTTAATATATTCATAAATACTAATATTATTATTTTTAAATATATATTGACATATAAATATATCATATCCAATTTTGTTTAAATAATTCTCATAAGTATATGTGGTTGGATTTGTATTATTATTATATGTTTCAAAAAATTTTATATAATTCTTTAAATTGTCTAAAAAATTTATATCATATATATTATATATGCATGTCAATATATGTCCCTCTGTTCCATAATTAATTTTATTTATATTATTAGAAGAATTACACATATTAATAAGTAAACTAAAATTTTCAATATAATTATCAGATAGTAAAATATTAATATTATCTTTATTATATTTATTATAACCCTGTAATATATTTATTTTAAATATTTCTTGAAAATTTATTAAGCTATCAATATTTGTTAAACCATTAATATGTAAATATAATGCTAAATGTGCAGATTTATTGGATAATATACACTTAATAATACTGATATTATTATTAATCATAAATATTATATCTAATTATATTAAATTTTATTATATAATAACTTATATAATTCTGTATCTTTATTATTTTCTATTATATTATTTTCTATAATATAAGAAGGAATGTTAAAATTATAAATAGTATTTTTATAATAATTAATAATATTATTATTAATATTTTTTGTTTTATACATATATAAATTAAAACATTGTTGTAAATATTTTTTAATATTACTATTATCAAATAAATGTGTTATATCATTAGTTTTTATAATAAGTTTAAAATCATTAATAAAATTATTATTAATTTCATATATAATTCTATCAAAGTTATCAATAAACAAAGTTGTAAAATCATTTTTATAATTTTCATTTGAATTATATATAAAATGATATATACATATATCATAACCAATTTTATAAAAATAATTATCAAAAGTAATAATATCATCGTCAACAATGGTAAAATTTTTGTTAAATTCTTTCAAATAAATATTTAATTTAGATAAAAAAGATTTAGATTTATTATTAATTAAAAAATCTATAATATATGCTTCAGAACCATAATTATTTTTATTAATTTTATTATTATCATAATTTAAAAAGCATATTAATTTACAAAATATATTAAAATCATAAGAAGATTTATAATCTATATACTGATTAGTCAAAATTTTTTCACAATTATTATAAGCTTTATTAATAGATTTTTCTATATTTATATAATTATTTTTATCTTTATTAATAGAAGTAATACCATTAATATAACAATAAAAAATAAAATTATTTACTTTATGATTAAGTAATTCACCAATAAATGTATTAGAATAACCACCTTTATAATATTTCATATTCTATATATATAAAATGTATATATATATAATAAAAAAATAAAAAAACGCTTCTAAGAGGACTCGAACCTCTAACCTAACGATTAACAGTCGTTCGCTCTAACCTATTGAGCTATAGAAGCTTAATATATATTATAATCTTATCTTTATATCATTTTATAAAAAATAAAATAAAAAAATAAAAAAATGAAATATATTTAAAAAAAACAAACCAATAGTCAAAATGCCTAAAAGTAGTATTAAAATAATATATTACAAAGAAATGAGAAATTTAATAAATCGAGTAAAACAAATAGGATTAAATAGTTGTGGAATATTATTTGGAGGAGTGGTAAGAGATGATATAATTGGAAAATATTATAGAAAAATGTTTATAAATAAATATTTAGATTATAATAATTATTGGGATAATAATTATGATATAGAAACAAAATATAGAACAATAATACCAAAAGATATAGATATATATTTTAAATCAGAGAATAATAGTACAACATTTATAAATGATTTACGAAAATTAGTTCAAAGATTTGGAGGAAATATTAATGTAACGGTAAATAATAATATAAATCATATGAATTATATAAATAATTATGTAAATTTTAAACATAAAAAAGTAAATATACATATAATAGTTGGTGGAAGTTTAACACAACCAGGAATAAGTTTATATTTAGATATAGATATAATAGAAATAGATGGAAGTCGAATAATGAGAGATAATATAGAATATATAGATGAACTAAATAAAATAGAACCACCATTTAATAATTTAGATTTCTTATCAAATATATTTATAATAGAAAAACGAAATTCTATAATAATGACAAGATTATCAAATTGTACAGGAACACCAATAGATAATATGTTATTTTCAGAAAAAACAAATATGGCATCAAAAATAATAAAAGATATATTAAATTTTAAAACACAATTTGTAAGTAAAATAGATTGTTTTAATACTGAATATGTAAATTGTTTCCGAATATTAAAGATGATAGAAAAAAATTTTCCATGGAATATAACAAATATACCATTTAAATTTTTAAAAATAATAGATATTAATGAAATAATAAATGATAAATGTTGTATATGTTTAGAAGATATAAAAATAGATGATATGACAAAAGATGAAATAATGGAAAATTATAAAGAAATAGTAGAATTAAATACAAATAAAAAAAAGAAAAATTATTTACATAATAAATGTTTTATTAATTATTTAAAAAAAGAACAAAAAGCACGTTATGTTGATGATAATTCAAAAAAAATAGAATGTAGATGTCCTTTTAGAAATATATTTAATTTTAGAGATTGTTATAAAGAAATAGAATATTTATAATTTTTTTATTTTTATACTTAAATTATATAAAAATAATTTTTTATATAAATTTAATGGAAAATATATTTATTAAAAAAATAATAAATAAAAAATTAATAAATAATACTGAAAATATAAAACTAAAAGGTTTATTTAATTATAATATAAATAAAATAGAAATTATAGAATTTGAAAAAAATAAAGATATTGACGAATATGAATATATTATAAATAATAATAATAATGAAATAACAGATAAAGAACAAGAAGAAATAAAAGAATATATTAATAATATAAATGAAGAAATAAAAAGAATACATAAAATAATAGAATATATTGTAACAAATATAGAATTATTAAAAATAGAAATACCAAATTTTAAAATATATGATTATTCAAATATATCCAAAAATATAAGAAATAAAGTAAAAACTAATAATCATCAATTAGATATAAATAAATTTATATTAAAAAATAAAATAGAAGATAAAAATATAAAAGATATTACAAAAGAATTATTAGATACAAATGAAGATATAAATTTAAATCAATTAAAAAAGATGAGTATATATATAATAATACAAATAATAAATATATTTAATAATTATAATAAATGTTTAAATTATTCAAAACAATTAATAGAAGAACAACCAGAAATAATAAAAAATAAAGAAGAAAATTTATGTAAAATAGATAAAGAATTAATAAAAATAGAAAATGAAGAAATTATAATAAATCATAATGGAATAATAAAAAATAGTTATATTTCAAATAATAAAATAGGAAAATATATAAATATTAAAAAAAATAAAAATAAAAAATATGAAATATCATTTAAATAAAAATAATTAATAATCCTAATATATATATAAATTTAATTATAAAAATTATTTTTTTTATTAATATATTATCCTAATATATATATATAAATTTAATTATAAAAATTATTTTTTTATTAATATATTATCCTAATATATATATATAAATTTAATTATAAAAATTATTTTTTAATAAAATTAATGTTTTTAAAATTATAAAAATATTAATTAAAAAGAGATTATCATAATATCTCTAAAAATTTATATTTAAATATATAAAAATAATTATAAAAATAAAAAATATTTTTTATTTTTTTTTATTAAAAAAATAATTAATGTTTTTAAAATTATATAATATTAATTAATAAAAAATGTGTTATATTAAAAAAAAATATTTATTAAAAAAATTAATGGATTATCCTGATATATCTAATAAAGAATATATTAATTTAATAAAAATTAAAAATAAAATAAATAATAATAAGGAAGAATTAGAAAAAATAGAAAATAAAATTAATTTGTATAATGAAAAACAAATAATAATAGAGATGATTAAATTAACGAACATACCATTCGAAGGCGATTGATGAATTTGCACCGGTTATATCTTGACAACAATCAATAAAATCACCAGCAGAATAATTATTATAACCAGTTCCAATACCTCCATAAACATCATTAGAATCGTTTACATTACCTGGATTTTCATTCCAAGCAAAGCCCCAACGAACATTACTTTTAGAACTACCATGTGATGGAATTTCATAATTAATTCCATAAAAATTATAAGCACCTTGAGAAGACCATAGTTGTGGGAAACCATCAGGTCTAGAATTAAATTTATCAAGAGCTTTGGCAGTTTCTTTATTATATTTAGAAGTTAAATTAACATGAGAGTTATTTCTTTCAAATTTACCTCTATGTATAAATAATTCAACAGGTGGAATTAATTGATTTTTACGAATATTAACATTTGTTTCTTTCCAAATCCAACCTCTTGAATTTTCATAAGATAAATTATCAAATTTATCACCACCTTTATAATATATTGGTCTACCATCAGATATATCTTGTTTATGATAAAAGATAGCCATCCATTCACTAGCAGGATATCGATTAAAAGTATCAAATTTAGCATCTAATCTATTAATTTCAGTTTGATTATTATCATAATTATTATAAATAAGATTACCAATACTAGAAATAGATAAATCAACAGGATTACCATTATTAGTAATTGCTTTAATAATATCATTATAATCAGATTTATAAGTATTATAAGTAGTCCAATAATTAGAATAAAAATTAAAATTTTTACTTCCTTTAACACCACGCATTGCTAACATCCAACCACCACCAGCATATTTAGTATCCATAATACAATAAATATATTTATCACCAATATTAGGTAAAGTAATCCAATAATAATTATCACCTAATTTAGGTAAATTACGTGCTTCTCTAGAGAAATTTAAATAAGGTAAAATACGACTATTAATAGCAGTTCCGGAAGCAGAACCATCTCTATCAACTTCTTCCATTTTAGGATTAATACGACGAATAGTATTTTCTAAATTTAATGCATTACTTTCAATAGTATCTTCATCAATTTCAAAACCTTCATAAGTATAATTAATATAAACATATAAATAAATTAAAGAAAATAAAAAAACTATAAGAAATATATTAAATAGAATTATTTTTATATTCATTTTACTTATTATGATGAAAATAAATTTTTTATTTAAAACTATGATATATAAATAAATTAAAAATGAATAAATATATCACAAAAAGGGATGGTTCAATTGTTGAATATAATGTAAATAAAATTAAAAATGCATTAATTAATGCATTTAATAATACAAATGTAAATAATCCAAATATAGAAGAAATTATAAATTATATTACAATTGAACTTGAACAAAAAGAAAATAATAATAATTACAATATTGAAGATATTCAAGATTTAGTTGAAAAAACTTTAATGTTATTTAAATATTTTGATACTGCAAAACATTATATTAATTATAGAAATGAACATAATAAAAATAGAGATAATACAAGTTATTTAGCAAAAATTCCAGATGATGTTAAAACCCCTTGGGGTATGTTAGGATATATTACATATAAACGAACATATGCAAGAAGAATAAATGAAAAAGATGATAATGACGAAAGAACAGAAGAATATAGAGATACAATATTAAGAATATTAAATGGATGTCAAAAACAATTAAAAGTTAATTTTACAAATAATGAACTTAAAAGAGCATATAAATATTTAATGAGTCTTAAATGTTTAGTTGCTGGTAGATTTTTATGGCAACTTGGAACAGAAACAGTAAATAAACTTGGAATTATGAGTTTACAAAATTGTGCATTTGTTAAAATTGATGAACCTGTTAAACCATTTCTTTGGATATTTGATGTTTTAATGTTAGGAACTGGTGTTGGTTTTAATATTCAAAAACATAATATTGAAAAATTACCACCATTATTAAATATAGATATTAAAATTGAAAGAACAAATACAAAAGATGCTGATTTTATTGTTCCAGATTCACGTGAAGGATGGGTATCATTAATGGAAAAAGTATTAGAAACATATTATTATAAAGGTAAATCTTTTACATATTCAACAATACTTATAAGAAGTGCTGGAACAAAAATTAAAGGTTTTGGAGGTATAGCATCAGGACCTGAAGATTTAGTAAAAGGTATTAATTCTATTCAAACAATATTAAATAATCGTAAAGGAATGAAATTAAGAAGTATTGATTGTTTAGATATTATTAATATTATTGCTTCTGTTGTAGTTGCAGGAAATGTTAGAAGATGTTTACCTGTAGGTTCAAAAATTCATACAAAACAAGGATTAATTAATATTGAAGAAATATTAATTGGTGATAATGTATTAACTACACAAGGATATAGAAAAGTAAAAAATATTTTTAATCAAGGATTACAAGATATATATTCAATTCCTACTGAAAATGGTTCATTTAAATGTACAAGAAATCATAAAATGGCAGTTTATAATGAAGATACAAATAATTATATATGGAAAACAACAGAAGAATTAGAAATTGGAGATAAATTAATAATTTCTTCTATTCCAATTGATGGTAATTCAAATATTAAATTACCATCATTTAATTATAATGATAGAAGAGATAAAATTATAGCACCTGATTTTAATTTTGATATTGCATGGTTATTTGGTTATTTATCTATAAATAATAATTTTGATAAAAATAAACAAATTGTAATTAATTGTAATTCATTAGAATTATTAAATAAAATTATTAAAGTTATTGATAAATTTGGTAAAACAATTAGAATTATTACAGATATTGATAATATTTCAAATAATTATATTTTAACTATTATTTCTAATAATTTATATGATTATATTTATACACACTTTATTAATCAAATTCCTTATTTTATAAATGAAAGTATTTTAAATAATCGTATTGGTTATATTATTGGTATTTTTGATAATAATAATACTATTATTGAAAATAATAATATTATTATTAATAATTTAACTAATTATACTTATTTAAATGATTTATCTAATCTTTTATTTTCTTGTGGTATTATTCATATTAAAAAAGATGATAATATAATTATTAATGATATTTCATCTATTAATTTTTTAAGTCAATTTAAATTAATTAATAAATATTATCCTATTTTTACTGAAAAAGAAAAAAATTTATATATTGCTAATCATAAAATTCATTTATCTTCTGTTATTGATAATATTTCTATTATTGATAGTTTTAGAACTTATGATATTGAAGTTGAAGATATTCATGAATTTTTCTGTAATGGTTATTTAACACATAATTCTGCACTTATTTGTTTAGGTGATTATGATGATATTGATTATTTAAATGCTAAACGATGGGATTTAGGTAATATTCCTAATTGGAGATGTATGAGTAATAATTCTGTTGTTTGTGATGATGTCACAAAATTACCATCTGATTTTTGGAATGGATATAATGGTAATGGAGAACCTTATGGTTTAATTAATATTGAACTTTCAAAAAAAATTGGTAGAATCAAAGATGGTAATAAATATCCTGATCCTGATGTTGAAGGTTATAATCCTTGTGCTGAACAAAGTTTAGCTAATTATGAAACTTGTTGTTTATCTGAAATTTATTTATGTAATATTGATAATTATGAAGAATTAAAAGATATTGCTATTATTGTTTATAGAATTTGTAAGCATTCTTTATTATTAGGATGTCATCAAGAAAAAACTCAAGAAATTGTTCATAAAAATTTAAGAATGGGTATTGGTATTACCGGATTTCTTCAATCTTCTAATGAACAAAAAAGTTGGTTAAATAATTTATATGAATTTTTAAGAGAATATGATAATTATTATTCTAATAAACATAATATTCCCATTTCTATTAAATTAACTACTGTTAAACCTTCTGGTACTTTATCTTTATTAGCTGGTGTAACTTCTGGTGCTCATCCTGCTATTTATCAATATTTTATTCGTAGAATTCGTATATCTTCTTCTAATAATTCTTTAATTGAACTTGCTAAAAAACATAATTATTTTATTGAATATCAAAAAAATTTTGATGGAACAGATGATAAAAATACTATGATTATCGAATTCCCTTGTTGTTATCCTGAAGGAACTATTTTAGCTAAAAATATGACTGCTATTAATCAATTAGATACTATTAAAGAATTACAAACTTTATGGAGTGATAATTCTGTTTCTGTTACTGTTTATTATAAATTACATGAATTAGATGATATTAAAGAATGGTTAAAAAATAACTATCAATTTAATATTAAATCATGTAGTTTCTTATTACATAATGAACATGGATTTAAACAAGCTCCTTTTGAAGAAATTAGTAAGGATGAATATGATAATTTAATTAAAAAAGTTATTCCTATTACTAGTGGAAAAATTAATACTGTTAATGATAATGAATTAACTAATGATTGTATTGGGGGTGCATGTCCTATTAGATAATTCCAAAAATTTATTTTTCCTAATTTTAATAAATTAATAAAATTTCAAAAATATTTTTTCTATAGGAATTTTAATTTTATTATCTAATTTACTAATGCTTTTTTTTATAGATTTTTAAAACTATTTTTATTTTCATTTAATAATATAAATCGTAATATATTAAATTTAGTATATATTTTTTTAGTTTATTTTATTTTATAAATAGCTATTTATTTTATAGAGTATCATAATTGATATTATTGAAATAAATTTAATTTTATATAAATATAATGAATTACTAATGAATAATTCATATTCAAATGCTAAAATTTCTATTAAATAAGAATAATAACATAATAATAATAATTTTTTTGAATTTTGATAATATCCTCCAAATAATCTTATTGAACCATATGTTAAAATCCAATAAGCCATAAATCGTTTTATTATCGGATTTTCTCGATTTTCTTTAAGTATAAATAAATTTGGATGAATATTTGAAAAATAATTATTAGTAAATAAAATAGAAAATGCGCTTAATATATCATATATACCATTTAAAAAAATAATTGTTTTAATAATCATTTTATTTAATTTCATTTAACTTAAATTTTTTATATATAAAAATTATTCAATTAATGTTAGAATTGCTGATTTTTTATAAATATTTTCATCAATTCCTTTTTATAATAATAACTTAAACGATTAATAAATTTAATACAATTATTATCGATATGTTTAGCAATTGTTGAATTATGATTTGAAATTAATTTAAACAAACGTCTTTCACATCTTCTTGCAATTGCTCTAGAAAGATGAATATTACCTGAAGGAAGAATAAAATTAACTAATTTAGGTAATTCACTTGTCATATTATCAATTTCTTTTTTTAAAATTTTGGTAAATTCTAAATTTTTATCAAACGCATATTTTTTTATTTTATATAATTAGAAAGAAATATGGAAAATAAATTTATACAAAAAAATACAATATGTTTTACCAAATACATATAATTTATATAAAAAAATTTTAAATATTATAAAATTTATTTCAAAATTTATTAATTTATATTTAAATTTATTGAATTATAATAATATAATAAAAAATTATTTAGAAATAATTAATTTTATTTTAAATGATACCAATTTAGCAAAATCAGTTTTTAATAAATTAACTAATAAAAAAATAATTGAAAATAAAAGAAATATTAGAATAGAAAAAAGAAATATTAGAATAGAAGAAAGATTAATTAATACAATTAATCAAAAATTAGTTGATGATTATTTACAAAATTCAAATAAATATAAAAAAGATTTACTTAATTTTTTTAGTAAAATTAAAAAAACTTTAATATATTTATTTAATGAAAAAGAAGGAAAAGAAATTTTTGAAGCAATATTTAAAGAAATAAATATAAAAATTAAAAATATGCAATAATAATTTTAATTATTAAAATAAATATAATTAATTATTGATATATAATTCATATTTACACCATATAAATGCTACATTTTATATTAAATATTAATAATAACATAATAATAATTTTTTGATTTTTTTATATAATATCCTCCAAATAATATTATTGAACTATATATTAATATATCATTAATCCTCTAATTATTAATTTTTTTTAAATTTTATTTAAAGATAAGAAAAATAAATAAAATCCTATTATTGTATTTTTATATATGATTTAATTAAATAATTTAATTAATACTATTAAAATTCTAAAATTTATTATTATTAGCTTATTATTGCTATTTTAATATTACACCTACCTAAAATAAAAATGATATATAACTATATAATAAATATTTATATTTATTTTATTTTGATTTTGATTTTGATTTAGAACTAAATTTATTTATATTGTTTATTCGATATTCTATTTCTTCTAATACTGTATTATATATTTTACCTGATTCAGATTTAAGATCAATCGTAAGTGATATTCCTTTCTTAACTATTTTTAATAAATTTAATAATTTTATTTTATCATCTTCTGATACATTTATTTTACGTTTTTCTATTTTATTATCAATTCTTTCTATTATATTATTTTGTTCTTTTATATTAGATGTTTTATATAATCTATGATATACTGCCACTGCTAAATCAGTCCTAAATAGTACATTAAATACTATAACTGCGAATATTGGATTCATCACGAATTTTGATATATCTGCATATGTATTTATTAAGCCATGTATAAGGATAATTGTATTTTTTATTTTGTCCATAATTTGTTTTACTTTTAATGGAATATTATCACCCCCCCTTTATTATATTTTATTAATTTCATATCTATAATATATAAATAAAATATAGTAAATAAAAAAAATTAATTTTTCTTTCCATAACTGTACACCGCTTTTACAGCATAATATACCATGTATTATAGTATTATTTTTTTAAGGTTTATATTTTCTCTTAACATAAACTTCTCATAGTCTCAAGTATTACAATTATAACATTTACAAGTTGTTCTAAATTTATTTACTAAATATGTATCATATCATGATTTCTAAATAATGTTCACATTCTTTTAGATTTTATAGATGTAAACTTTTTTAATTAAATTAGATTTTATATTTTATTGAGAATGTTTTTTAAATACTATTTTTATTATAAATAAAATAAATTAAATAATTTGTGTAAGAATATTAGATTTTTTATAAATAGTTTCTTTAAGTTGTTTTTTATAAGAATCAAATCTAGCAAGAGTAAATAAATAATCACTTAAACGATTAATAAAAATAAGACAATTACAATCAATATGATTATATTCAGTTTTACAATCAACTAATTTACGTTCACATCTCCTAGTAATAGCTCTAGAAAGATGAATATTGCCAGAAGGAAGAATAAAATTAATTAATTTAGGAAGTTCAGAAGTCATAATATCAATTTGTTTTTCTAAAATAGATGTAAATTCTAAATTTTGATCAAATAAATATTTTTTAGTAGGATTGGCAATAATTGTTCCTAAATCAAATAACCAAATTTGAATATCTTTTAATAAATATTCAGAATCAATAATACCAATAAAACTATTTAATTCATCAATATCTCCTAATAAATCAATTAAAATAGAAGATTTTGAAACTCTAGTAGAATCATATAAAGATGTAGAACCATTATCACCGGTTTTTGTATAAATTTTCATTTATTTATAGTATAAAAATAACTTTAAATATATTATCATAAATAAAAAAAATTATTTAATAATAAAGCGAATAAAGCACCTACAATTTGTGCGGCAATATATAAAATAGTTAAATCACCGGTTAATTTACCTTTAATATACATCATAATACTAACAGCTGGATTATAATGACCACCTGATATTTTACCACCAAAATAAATAGCTGCTAAAAGACCAACAGCAATAGCAATAGGTCCAAAAGAAGCATCAGCAACAGCATTTAGAATAATAGAAAGGAAAAAAAATGTACCTAAAAATTCAGTTAAAACCGCCTTTAATTCCATATTTTACTTTATTAATAATATTATATTTTTTTTGAATTATTATCACTTAAATATTTTGGAAATTCAGGATATAATTTTAAACAATTAAAATAAAATAGTAAATCTTCACCACCTAAAGATGTATTATCTTTAAATTGATTATAATTATTTTTACAAATATTATAATTAATACATTCATTATTATTAATATTTTTATCACATTTACACCATTTTAATAATAAATCTTGTTCATTTTCATTATATATTTTAAAAATAGGTTTAGGCATATCAGTAGTAATATCACAAAAATTAGTATTTTTATTAATATCATTAGTATTAATTTTAACTTGTTCAAGTTTATTTAAAATATCATTTAATTTTTGATTTTCTTTAATTTTTTCAAATTCTATATTTTCTTCTTTTTGTTTATTTAAATTTTGTTCATATAATTTAAGTTCATCTTCTTTTTCTAAAGTTTTATTAATAGATTGTTTGACTAATTCAGCAATTGTTAAATTAATTTCTCTTTCTTTTTTAATATCACTTATTTTACTTTCTAAATTAATTTTTTCATTTTCTTTATTTTTTGTTTCTAATTCTAATTTATTTAATTTAATTTCCATATCTTTAATTTCTCTTCTTAAATTATCAGTATTTTTTCTAATTTCTTCATTTTCTTTTTTTAAAGTTTCCAAATAACTTACTTCTTTAGCTGTTTGAATAATAGGATTTATTTGAAGATTTTCAAAAGTTTCAAAATAATATAATTTAAAAACTTGAAATAAAATAATAAAAATAATAATAATTATAATAGGAAATAAACATAATAATTTAATCATTTCTAATATTATTTTATAAATAATCTTGAAGCCTTTTCATTATTTATTTTTATTTTTATATATTCTTGTTTAATTCTTTCTAATCTTTCTTGTTCTTCTTTTTCTTCTTTTAATTTTTTTTGTTCTATAATTTTTTTTTCTTTATCAGTTAAATTTTTTTTTGTTTTATTATCTCGATAAATTTGATATTCATCAACAGAATTAAAATCTTTATGTTTTTTAATTAAATTTTCATCAATTAATCTTACATTTGTATAAGCTTTTTTATAATCAGTATATATTAAACTATTTCTTCCATCTTTTTCAACACTACTACTATAATCATCTGGTCTTTTACCACCAATTTCTGTATAATTCATTTTTTTTGCAAGAATCATTGGTTCAGGTTCAATATATTTAATAATATCTTTAGAAGGAGGTGGAACATGTGTATTAAAAATAGAATTAAAGGTTTGATTATTAAATTTATTTAATTTAAAAAGATTTTCTTGTTCAAAATCTTCTCTATTTTTAGAACTTTTTTCCATTAAGTCACCATAACCAAAATCTTGTTCTTCATTTTCTAATTTACACATATTAAAAGTTCTATTAAATTTTTCATGAAAATTTTCATTAATAGGATGAGGTTTTATTATTTTTTCTTCAGGTGAATAAAAATCATTTGCTTCTTTTTTTAATTCAATATGTGTTTTTCCTTCATTTCGTAATTTATATTCATATGCTAATTTTTTAAAACAATCAGCAATAAATATAAATACTAATTTATTACCTCCTTCTTTATCCGGATGTGTTAAATATGCAGTTTGTTTATATGCATCTTTTAATTCATTCCAAGTAAAATTTTTAGGAACTTGTAGAACTTCATATGGATCTAAAATTTCAAAATTAATTTTATTAAAATCAAATGATTTATCTTTTTTAATTACATTATAATATTGATGATAATTATATTGTCTAGATGTAGAATTACCCATACCCATTATTATTAATAATTATAAAAAAAAAATAAAAAAAAACTAATTAAATTTATATAAAAATATAATATATATATATTAATAATATGCAAATTTTTATAAAGACTTTAACAGGTAAAACTATTACTTTAGAAGTTGAAAGTAATGATACAATTGAAATGCTTAAAAGTAAAATTCAAGATAAAGAAGGAATTCCACCAGATCAACAACGATTAATTTTTGCAGGAAAACAATTAGAAGATTCTCGAACATTAGCAGATTATAATATTCAAAAAGAATCAACATTACATTTAGTTTTAAGATTAAGAGGTGGTTATTAAATTATAAATAAAAAAATATTCTTTATTTAATTCACATAATTTATTATAGTATTATTAGGTATTAAATTAATATATTTAATTATTATTATTTTTTAATTAATATATTTAATTATTATTTTTTAAGAAATTAATATATTTAATTATTATTATTGCATTTTTTTTATTTTTTTAATTAATATATTTAATTATTATTGCAATTTTTTTATTTTTTAGTTAATATATTTAATTATTATTATTTTTAATTAATATATTTCAGTATTATTTTTTAAGAAATTAATATATTTAATTATTATTATTTTTAATTAATATATTTCAGTATTATTTTTTAAGAAATTA
>Ga0172367_10004169_pt1 | contig 18189 bp, 22 predicted proteins | sample Lak10m_FD_114542 | JGI IMG/M metagenome (GOLD analysis project Ga0172367, IMG submission 114542) | Freshwater microbial communities from Kabuno Bay, South-Kivu, Congo - kab_022012_10m | ecosystem: Environmental > Aquatic > Freshwater > Lake | place: Democratic Republic of the Congo: South-Kivu...
AGCAAAACAAATGGGCACTAGTGTTGGTATGATTGAAAAACACTACAGCCATTTAGACGCTGTAAAAGCAGTTCATCAACTGCGAGGTGAGGAAAGCAGGCAGCTAATTAACTCTGAAAGCACCTGGAGTTTGGACTAGGCAAAATTCGGTTGTCCATTTAGTCAAAAGATCAAATACTCGTTCATATCATTCAATGAACGAGAACAATGACAGCAGATCTTCAAAGCGCACTAGCGCAATTCACTGGTACAGAAAAGTACTATCGTTTTTATCCTCGAGTAGTCTTAACTGATGGCACAAAATATCTAGCTGATGCGGCTGGATGTTATTGGTTGATGGATTTGTATGCTTCACACTTGGCTAGTGTTGATCCAGAAAAGGAAAGCTTCACATGCCTGAAGCTCAATAAGAGGGGTTTAGGCGCTGAGGTAGTGATTGAAGATGGGAACACCCACACACTAGCCAAACAGACTATCGAATATACGGATTTTCCGTTTGAACAATTTATGTTCTATGCTGTTTGGTCTAGTGAGTTCTGGGTGCTTATGTTGCGGACTGAATACTAGGAGATTAAACCCTTATGAATGTTTTGGGAAACTCCACACCATAAACTGCATGTTTTCCTCTAACACCCATTGCTTTCAGATATGGAGTAAGAAATTTCAACGCTTTATCAATATTTTCTTTAGTCCATTGATGTTTATATCCATCTAGTGCATTGACTGTATAGTCAATCATACAAAATTCATACTTATTAATATTAATGACTAATGTATGAATTTTTACAGAGCTTGGGTTCTTACCACATCTGGTATCTTTAAGATGCCAATTACAAACCATAAAATTCTCCTTTTTATGAATAGCACCGTTACTTAAGTAACGGTGCGTTGTGCTAGCAATAAGTTAATGAAGCGTTGGTATACCATCGATTAGGTCAGGCATACCGCCAGTCGTGCCATCAAACGGAGTATTTTGAATCATATTTTTATACTGATCTGGGTGCATGAGTTTGACTAATTGTCCATTTAGAAAAGCATCCAGAACAAACAAAATGAAACAGTCATCGCAGAATTCAATCCACTTAGGGTTGCCTGCGTCTACTTTGTTAGGATGTTTTGTAAAAAAAAGATCTTGTTTTTTCAATTTCCCGAGTAGCATCTTGTACATATATTTTTTACCTAGTCCATTGCACCAAATCTCGTCTGGCTGAATATCGAATTCCGACATCAACTCCTCAATCTCACCAATAGTAGTTAGCACCGTTGTATGAATTCCAAGAGGTTGAAGATTAATTGCGGCTTTTGCACTTAGATTTGAGTTGATATTAAAAGTGTTTAAATGTTGTTGTTTTTCCATCTTTACTCTCCTTTATTGTTTAATTCTTTAGTTTTTGAGACTAGTGTTGTAGTGAAATCCTTAGCCAATTCTTCAGTCCCAAAACCATTTGCTTTCATCCAATCAACCAGCATGTCTTGGTTAAATCCAAATTTCTGGCAAAGGTCATAAAACTTATTTGTTCCGTTGTGCTGCATGGTCACGCTGTTAATAGCAAAAAGATTTAATGCGCGTTTTTCAATATCAGAACTTGGGTATATGGCACCTAGCACATCAATTTCGCCAGTTTTGAGATTCTTGTTACAAATGAGATAGTCAAAAACTACATCCGACGCATAAGGCAAACTGACATTGCTGTTCAAGACTACTTTTCCAATAGGATCGCGCTCGTATAGCAAACCTGTTAAGGCATTTCTTGCGTTAGCCCACTTATCTGATTCAGCTTTCTTTTCCTCAGCACTAACAACAGAGAGCCGTATTTCCTCAATGCCACCCTTATCTCGGATAAAGTCTGGTAGTTGCTCAGGTGTAATGTTGTTGTTCATTGCCACCTCAATTACTCGTCCATAGACATGTGCTGTTTTGCGACTAGACCGGACTATGTATCTAACGACGATTGAGCTAGTTCGGCTGTTTGTTTGCGTCTTAATGCCGTAGTCAGATTTCAACTTGCTACGCATTTCTTTAACCACTCGCACAGACTCACCACTTGTTTCTACTTCAATACAAACGCGCAGCATTTGTGCTAGCAATTCGTATAAAACATTGTTAGCACCTGTTACATACTGCTCGTGATAATTCACATGCTCTTCTGCTACAACATCAGCCTCAGCGATTAAGCTGAGGACTAATGCTTTATTTGATTGCTTAGCCATTAGTCCTCTCCTTAGTTATTTTCCAAATAATCAAAATTAATAACTGTTACTGGGCCTGCCATATACTCAACATTTTTTCTAATCTCTCTTAAAAACCAGTTGCCATCATCTGAAGCAAAGCCACATCCACGCTTGTTTTCAAATTTCCTAGAAATATCCCAAAGTGAAATCTCATCAAAAGCTAAGCTACTCATACCCATTTCAATTCCCTTCAAAAATTTGTTAATCAGTTAATTCGCTGCAATCTGAATATCAAATTGCATAAGTCGGATTGTGGCTGATATAACAACTACTTCCGAAAAAACAAATAAACTGTTATAAATAGGCCATGAAAAAACAAAAGCCATTCTTCAAAGGTATTCTTGGGTTCACTAGATCTGATGATGAGGTGATGGCAAGAGATGCTGAGGGCAGTATCTATAGGTGGTGGTGGGAGTTCATGCGATTAAGTCCTGTGTTCTGGTACGCAAGAACCAGAAGCATTGAACCTGTTGATCCTAAAATCGCGGAAACATATAGCCTAATTGGCGATTTAAGTGATGATGGTTTTTATAGATGGTGGAAAGAAACAGGACGACACAGTTTTGCTGAAGCTAAAAGACCTCATAAGGTTCAAGCCTTAGATCTTAATAATCTTGACCAACATTCATTTAAAGAAAAAGCTTTTTACTTAGAGATACCTCTAACGATCAGAAGAGAGACGATACTAAAGCAAATCAAAGAAAAGCTAGATGAATATCACGATGGTAGATATTTGGATTTAGCTGCAACTTCAACGGCAAAGCTTAAGCTTTTTACTAAACGATATAGACTCAGAAGTATTGAGCTTGAGTATTGGGTCTTGTTGTACCGAATGCTGTATCCAAAGATTGAGATATGGAGAATTGGTGATCGTTTGCAGATATCACCACATCTTAAGATTAGAGGATTACACGGCTGGGAAGAGTCACATCTATTTGGCAGATTGAGTAGTATTAGTGGCAGATACTTATACAAGGCCAAATTCTCACTAAACAATTTAGTTTATGGAAACTTTCCCAATACCACTAAATTAAACTTTGGAGATGACTTCATGCCTTTTGGTAAAGAGCATCATGCTGATTACTTAAAGGCCACTGAGCTAGATACCAAAGAATACAAATCTGAGTTTTATCTTTGGTTAGAAGAAGAGTTTGGAAACATACTTAAGCATGAGGTGATTAGAAGAAATCACTTAGAAAATTTGTACCGAATGCCTGATAGCAAAGTAAGAAAACGCATACCAAAATTCATATCAGGTGAATCTGATTTGATATAAAAATTTATTGATAATTTTCGAGCACAGTGCATTATTTTCTATTAAAGTTGAAGAATTGTCGGGGGGATTTTATATGTCGCAACATTATGAACACCTATTAGCTGTAGATACCAGCAGAGGTATTAGAGCGAATGTGGTTTATCAATCAATTGGTGATAATTTTATTGGGTCATATTTTGGCTATGAAGGTGGAGGGGCATATAGCGATTCATTTTTTTGGATAAATGCCGACGGGGACGTTATCACTAATTGGAATACCTCTGAATTTCCAGAAAGTTACCGTAAACCACTTGAGACTCTTGCAATAATTCGATACAGCTTTGAAAGTGATGAGGAGGAAGGTGATTTATCCGATTTAGGTTTAGAGCTAGAGTTAAGTGATAACACTACCGAAGAAGAAAATCATTGGGAATATTGGTCAGATAACTTTGACTGGGATGTAATTGTGCCACTTTCAAAAGCGTGGGCTTTATCAATGAAATGGGAATATGATTAAACGTCGTTTACACGACGCTTAGATTAATTCCACCGCATTTCGCTTCATCTCATCATTCACATCAATATATCTTTGGGTCACTGCAATACTCTTATGACCTGCCAAACTGGCTAAAACACGAACACCAACCCCCTTAACCGCTAGTGAAGTAATGAATGATCTCCGGCCTGAGTGGCTAGAGGCATTGTTAAGCCCCGCTCGTTTATATGTCCAAAAGAACCACTGACATAAAGTATTAGGTGTAAAACCAAGTCGATTGCTGGAGTGGAAGAAGGGGATCTCTGGATTGAAGATCTGACGGGTCTTTAGATAATTAGCAAACTCATCACGTAGCTTCTGCGGAATAAACACCACACGTCCTTGATCGCCTTTAGTTTGACTAGCACTCAAGCGTATTTCCCTTTTGATTGTGCGATCTTCATTTAAAACGTCACGCATCTTGAGATTGGCAATTTCTGCCACGCGCATACCTGACCAAAAGCTGGTCAAAATCAAACAGCGATTACGCACCGCATAACGACTTTTACTGACGTACCGAAGGACTTGATCTATCTCAGCTTGAGAAAGTGTTTTTGCTTGTGCCATTAGTAGTGCTCCTTGATAAAGAAAATATTAAATGCAGCTTATTTTCTTATTTATCAAAGGACAACCGAATTTGGCACTAGCTAAGAGATATTAAAAAACAATAGGTTAAGTATGAAAATGGCGCCAGGTAAAGATTATTACAATTTTCTTTACCTACTTTTTAATCAACCTTAAGAATCATTATTTTTCATGTACTGTTGAAACATCAATTTTTTTAAAAATGAGTGATATTCTCGGGGTGTTTTTTTATTAATGAGTTTCTCAAAATTTAGAAATAATTCGTCACTAAAATCTAATGAATTCGTAATACTTTGAATTACTTTTGATACTTTATAAGAATCAAAATCGCTCCCAGAAGTAAGTTGATCACAAATTTGATTAAGATTTTTTGTTAATCTTAATACTAAAATTCTAAATAGCAATAAACTTTCAGCGCGAAACTCTTCATTAATAGTGCAGTTGTATGGCCAAAAACACATTGAGCTATCATCAAGATGCTCAGACATTTGAAAAAGACATTTATGTAATAATTTTTGATCGGTATTAAGTTTATCAAGATTAATGTAGGTTCTAACATCTATGACTCGAGCAACCTTATCATCACCTAAAGTTGTTAGTTTGCATAAAAACAAGCCTTCTTCGGCTGGTATAGGAAGACTTAGAGATTCAATTTCATGCTCTGTGAAGTGGTTCTTTACGTTTGAATATGAGAACAGGGTTGCCCAAAAAGCAGACCAAAGTGGAATAAATCTAAATTTTTCAACCAAGTTCTCAGGAGAAATTTGGTTTATGCTTTCTTGGGTATATGATCGTTGAATGATCCTTGTTATTACGTGCTCCCCAATATAAAAGGCGGAATACCTTAGACCGTCAAATTGGTTTTGAAAATGACTCCCTAGATTATGATCTTCAAATTCGAAATCAATGATTCCTCTAACACCCTTCTCTGTCCATTCCTTATAAGATCTGTCTTTAAATGCTGTCGCTATGATATATCCATTTACTGGATGTTTTTCTGACCCTGATTCTACATAAGTAAAGCTTAGGGGTTTGAAAAGTTTTTTATGCTCAGAAAGATATTTTAGATTGCCTTTCTTTGACCTCACATCAGATTTTTTTACTAATTTAATTGCTTGGTCGAATAGCGCCTCAGTCCTTTCTATCCAATTGCTTATAAGTTGTCGTGCTAATCCCCTTGCAAGCGATTCGTCAATAATCATGAGAATTTCCCATTAATAATACTTTTGTTAATAAGATACATCGACTCTTTAAACGAGTAGAAATTATGAAGGTATTGTGCATAGTCAATAAAATAAAAACTCAACCTATCCGTCATCAATTGAAAGACATAAGCTATTTTTTGAACTTTCTTTAAGAATACAGTATTCAGCTTCCCAAGTTATTTTAATGAGTGAATAACTATATGGAACACCAAGAGGCGAATGAACTATTGGATAGTAAAGAGTTAGCTTACCCGAAACTTCAGTGGAGAACCCAATTCGCTCTTTAGTTGAAATACCATCTAAAGTTAGATTAAAAGAGCCCGATAGGTGATCCCAATCAACTTCGAAATTACTAAGTTTTATCTTTTTTGGTGTTGGGAATACTTGAACATTCTCATTCAACCATTTTTGTAACATCTCATTAGGGGTTTCTAGGTTTTAGAAATTTTTAATTAACCACCTCAAACAATTCTTTTAGAAAAATCATGATCTATCTTCTTTTATTTTGATTGTGAATTAGCACTATTAAAGTACCTACGATAAAAATAATCCAATACCTTAATGGGGCCCTAGTTCTATAGAGTATGAATAAGACTAAAAACCAAAGAAGAAATGTGAACATGGTCTAAATACCGTTAACCAATTAGGTCCTGAACAACTATATCGGACTCATTAATTACAACTTTCAGATTTTTAATGTGGCCTATAACATTCTTTGCGCGAAATTGCCCATGATGAGTTGTTCCAATAAAATCTTCTATAGGATCTTCAATTAACACTTCTGCGCCATCTGAAATGCCCTTAGGTATTAGGTAAGCTGCAATAGGTGTTTGTTGGAAGTATGGGTAATAGAAAAAGAAAGGAAATATCTCTTTATATTTGGATTTTCCTTTTACGCCAGTATTTGATGTTCTAAAGCTATATCTAAGATCTCCTGATGTTTCAATTCTGCCAGTTTGAGGGTCTTGCCCAATCGATAAAATTGAGTGAAGTTTTTGAGTCTCGTAAAAAACTCGCCTGATATCTAAGTTGTAACCCATAGCTGCAGCTCTATTGATGTCACCTATCGTTCTGACAGTTTTAATGACTATCCTTTTTTTGGCATCTATCTTGCATTGCTCAACATCTGGGATTGCATCCATATCCTTTAGAAAAATTACTTTATCTGAGCTTTTAGATGCATGAATACAAACAGCAGACCATCGACTGTTAACCAATTTGATAGCTTCTTCGGGATCTAATGCATCTAGGTCAATGACATTCTCGTGGCAATCATCACAAGTTCTCCATCGATTTTCGCCTGCTTCCACAATTAGCTGATTCCAATGCTTAGCTTTGGGGCAACTGACCACCTTAAGAAACTTACCGTCAGGGGCATATAAACTGCTTGTTTTCTCATCATATATAAAACGAGTGTTCATCTGCACTTGTCCTTCTTATTCAAAAATCCAGTCAGGTATTTTGTCTACATTATCAAAGTCAGCTCTACCAACAAGCTTGCCTGGCGGAGTACCTTTTAAATAGACCCCATCTAACTCAGGATCATATTCAATCCAATCACACTCTAATGTTGCACCGCCAAACATTCGCTCATAAACACATACATCAACCCATCTATTTTCTATTCGATTCTCATCAAATCCAAAGATAGTAAATCCCATGCCTTCCCATTGATATACTAGGTGACTTATATCTGTCGGATTCATTGCTCCGTCATGAAATAGATGCTCGTCATACCATACTCGACCCCCAATCAAATGTGCATGATCCTTAAGACACTGCTTCCAGCCTCCAGGATATTTTTCTTCGATTGTTTTAATGGGGACAATAAAATCGATAAACATAGTCGCTATAGCCATTTTTAATTCCTTTGATCAAGCAACTTAACTTTGGGGGGTAGTGGCACAATTTTGCTATCAGCCCATCCATCAGGTGGTGGCGGATAGTATCCGCGCTGAATCGGTTGTACATATACTGGGGGTGGGATGTATGTCTGCTGGGGCGGCACTATATAAGCAGGAGGTAATGCATAGACAAAGCCAGGTGGATTGGCTGGCACGGGGTAATAGTATCCCTCCGCTGATGCTTTGCCACAGCAAAAGACGGTCAAACAAATCAAAAGTATTTTATTCATATTACTGCCCAATAACTAGTTTTGAATTTTTCAGGTTTGTATCTTTTAAATCAAAAATTGCTGGCTCTGATAACGGCTTGAAGTCTTTTAGGGCATAAATGGCATTAAACAACTTGCCACCTTTGAAGTAGATCACGTTTATAGCGTCATCTCGAACTATGTCAGTTTTAAGAATCTTGTCAGCATCTTCAATAATAGTTTTTTGCCTATCAGCATTCGCACTCATCAATAATAAAGATACTTTTGCGGTCTCGGCGGCGACACTGTCGTTAAAATTTTTGATGTAGGTACAAGCAATCACCTTAGGATCTTTGTCACTGTAGTCAGGCAATGTCTGGATTTCTTCAACTTTATTTTTGTAGTTGTCGAAAAGCAAATAAGCCTTATCACTTTTTTCAGGAGTGATTAGCAAGTTTCGAGTGATGGATGATGATGATCTATAGTTGACGCTATAGGAGTCTCTTGGCTCCTCAATCTCAGCCATCCATAAGTGGCCTCGCTTCACTACTGACCCTATTTTTAGGGTGATCACACTGTTGTCAGTATTTTTATCTGAAAGCTTTGCTTCTATCTTGACCTCATCCGGCTTGGGTTTGAAGGTGTCCCAAGCAAGCATTCCAATACCTAAAGCCACTGATCCCGCAATAACCCAAACCAGAACAAATAAACCGATTTCCGTCATCACTTTCATTAGACGATGAACTTTGCTCCAAAACATATAAATCCTCCTGTAAAAGAATACTTGTCAAAAGTATGAATATCTGAGAAGCTCATAGAATGAGCTAGTAAAGAATATTTGTAGCTCAATATATGAGCCACAAGCTCTGCATAATCATCTAATGCCTTATTGAGATTGGATTTATGAGCAATAACGAACGCATCTATCGAATAGATCAACTTCTGCAGGACAGAAAGACTGTGTCATTTCAAGAGCTATTGGATCGCCTTGAAGTTTCTCCAGCTACACTTAAGCGTGATTTGGCATATATGCGCGATCGTCTTCATGCCCCTATCGTTTACGACCGCGAAATGAATGGATATAGATTTGATAGTCCAGTATCCGAAAAAAGGTATGAGTTGCCTGGGCTATGGTTTAGCCCCGAAGAAGTTTATGCACTCCTAACTATGCAGCACTTGCTAGCCAATTTAGATAGTGATGGATTGCTTACCCAACACATCAAGCCACTTCAAGCCCGATTAATTGCAATGCTAGATGATTCTGGCAGCTCATTCGAAGAAATCCAAAAAAGAGTAAAAGTTGAAAAGATGGGATCAAGAAAGTTTGATCTCGACCACTTTCAAGAAGTTGGGTCAGCCTTAGTGAGAAGAAAACGGCTCATTATCGAATATCAGTCACGTAGTAAGGATGAGAATACTAAGCGAGAAATATCTCCACAGAGATTAATTTACTATCGTGACAATTGGTATTTAGATGCTTGGTGTCATGTTAAGAATGCGTTAAGGAGCTTTTCTGTTGATGTTATAAAACTAGTTGAGTTGCTTGATATTGAAGCTATCAATATTGATGAAAATGAGCTAAACGCCGAACTGGGAGCAGGTTATGGAATTTTCGCTGGCAAGAATGTCCAGTGGGCTTTATTGAAATTTTCAGCTGATAAGGCTAAATGGGTAGTACAGGAAAAATGGCATCCTCAACAAGAAGGCATATTGGAGGCCGATGGCTCATATTTGTTGAGATTCCCTTTTAGCGACATAAGGGAATTGATAATGGATATCTTAAAGTACGGAGCTTCAGTCTCAGTAATCGAACCCAAAAGCTTAAAAGATGCAATTATCTTCGAAATTGAGTTAATGAAAGCTAAGATCGGATAAAAGCTTAGGTAATAGACTTCCCGCCAAAATCTAATCAAAATGTTAATATTTAATCATGCAGAATGGTCATAATTTAAAAAATGTCAAGTTTCAGTCAGATTACAGAACGGGTTCTAGTGATCCTATAGCTGAGTTCTATCTGCCATGCTTAAAACAAGCCTCATTATATAAAAGAGCAGTTGGTTATTTCAGATCGAGTGTTTATCTTATAGTTGGGCAAGAAATTCTAGATTTTGCTTCAAGAGGCGGCAAAATATATCTGATTTGTTCACCAGAACTAGATGCTAAAGATCTAGAAGTCATTTCACAAAATAAATCTTCTGCAAGTCAGGTCGCTGAGAATAGTTTGAATCGAGAAATTGAAGAATTGATTCAGAACCCTGAGGCTTTGGATCCTGTCAAAATTCTAGCAACTCTTCTAGCTAAAAAAGCACTTGAAATTAGAATCGCTTTTCGGCCAGATTTCCTAGGGATCTATCACGAAAAAATAGGCATTTTTTTAGATAGTAATAATAATAAGGTGAGCTTTATAGGATCGGCTAACGAATCATATAGTGGATGGCATCATCAAGGTAATTTTGAGTCTATAGAAGTATTTTGTAGTTGGAATAGTTACGATTCTCAACGAACTTTAAAACACGAAAATAACTTCGACAATTTATGGCTTGGGTTAACGAAAGATATTCAAACACTCGCTTTTCCTGAGGCTGCCAATTACTGTTTAAGTAGACTTGCTTATCAATCTTTAGATGAAGCAAAAGCGAGCATTAAAGCCTCTGAAGCTCCATCTTCGAACCTTGATATTAAAAAAAGAGTCCTTCTGCCACATCAAGAACTAGCTATAGAAAACTGGAAAAATCAAGGATCAAGAGGTATTTTTGAACATGCAACAGGTAGCGGAAAGACATTTACAGCTCTAGAGGCTGCAAGGAACCATGTGAATGAATTGCAGCCCTTACTAATACTAGTGCCGAGTGAATTGCTGCTCAAACAATGGGTTCAGGAAGCCCAAGATGAGTATCCAGATGCGCTAGTAATTGCAGCTGGTGGCGGTAACGCTGGCTGGAAGAAACCGGGAAAATTGAAAAGACTAACAAATCCTCATAGCAAACAAAAATTGATCATTATTTCTACTATGCAAACAGCCTCGACGGATCAATTCAGAAAGTCGCTAGATCAAGGCAAACATATCATGCTCGTTGCTGATGAAGTTCATCAAATAGGCAGCCCTCAGAATTCGAAATGTTTAGATATTAATCTTGGCGATAGACTTGGTTTGAGTGCAACTCCAAGAAGGTATGGTGATCCTGAAGGCACAAAAAAAATATTCGAATTTTTTGGATCAGTTGTTGAGCCTAAAGTGACTCTGCAGGACGCAGTCAAATCTGGACGTCTTGTTGAATATAACTACTTTCCCCACCCGCTTCATTTAAATGCAGAAGAAGCTGAAAACTGGAATAGACTTACCAAGCAAATAGTTTTGGAAATAGCTTGCTCCAAAAATGATGAATCCCAAAGTTGTATAAGTGATAAAGCTAAGAGGCTTATTATTCAGCGTTCTAGAATTGCTAAAAAAGCTGCAGCAAAAATTCCATTAGCAATTGACATTCTTAAGCAGTACTACAAAGAAGGGCAGCGTTGGCTCGTATACTGTGAAGATTCGGATCAAGTGAATGAAATGATAGTAGAGATCAATGCAAAATTAAACTTCATAAAACCAATTGAATATCACACAGGAATGAGTGGTGATCGTGAAGCTACACTTGACTGGTTCAAAAAGTTTGGTGGCGTTCTAGTTTCAATAAAATGTTTAGATGAAGGTGTTGATATTCCATCAATAACACATGCGCTTATTCTGGCATCCTCCCAGAATCCAAGACAGTTCATTCAGCGTCGTGGACGTGTTTTGAGGAAAGCTCCAGACAAATATCTCGCAGATATTCATGATGTTATTGTTACACCTATTGATTTAGCTGAAGAGCCTGAGCAGCTATCTCTATTGAAATCTGAATTAATACGAGCACTCGAGTTTTCACAGTCATCAATTAATAGATCTGCTGGTGCAAAACTCAGGCAAATCGCGATTGATATTGGATTTGATCCTGATAAAATTGTTAATGATGGTCTAGAAGAAGACGAATTATGAATGATTTAAAAAAAGATATAGCTATTCAATCCCTACTCTCTTCACTCAAGGAAGTTTCACCAGATCTTTCAGAGGAGTTGTTGCTCGAGATTTATGCCCTTGAAAAGCAGAACCAGTTCAATGGTGATGAAGAGTCTAGATTCAGAGCAGTAAAAGCTCTTATTGACCGACATATCGACGAACAGATTGGATGATAGAGTGAAATTAAAAAGTCTCACTATTAAGAATTTTATGCCATATAAAGGCATATCTAGCATAGATTTTCCTATGGAAGACTCCAGAAACACCTTGATTGTTTTTGGCGACAATATGCGAGGAAAGACTAGCCTTCTTAATGCTATCAGATGGGTATTTTATGGCTATGCTTATGGCCGCCATTTAAGAAAGATACCTCTCCATCTATTACCTAATTCTGAAGCTGTAAAAGAAGGCGATTGGGAAATGGTGGCGCAAATAAAATTTGAGGCTGGTGGAAATCAATATGATTTAAGAAGGATTGCTAGGCCTAAAAAGCATGTCGCCCATATTCAGAGACCAGAGGATATAGAAGTCGAACTCCATTTACAAAAAAATGGAGCTGCACTAGCTGGTAATTTGATTGAGGAAGAGATTAACCAATTCTCACCAGAGCAGGTTTCAAGATTTTTTCTTTTTGATGGTGAACTTTTACAAGAGTATGAGGAATTGCTTATTGAGGGTAGCGACCAAGGTAAACGCATCAAAGAAGAGATTGAGAAAGTGCTTGGCGTACCAACTCTAACAAATGGCAGGGAAGACATTAGGAATATTCTTAAGCTAGCCCAGAAACAGCAAGCAATTGAAGCCAGTAAAACAAAAGAGCTAGAAAGCATTGTAGAAAGATATCAAGAACAAGAAACTAAACTTGAAAGCCTGAAAGCAGATCTTGAATCATTGACTATCTCCCTGAATAGAACTCACGATGAAAGAATATCTCTCGATGATGAGATTGAAAAATACGAGACAGTCTTTGTTAAAAAAGCCCAGTTAGATAGTTTTAGATCTAGACAGAAAGAAATTGATAGTGATATTAAATTTAAAACCACAGAAAGAAAAATGCTGGTTGGTGAAATTTGGAAAGATTTCTTAGCCCCAAGATTCTCCTTAAAACGTGACAATTTGATTGAAGAGCAGACAGCTATTCATAATCAAGCGAATGAAATTAATAAAATAAGATTGCTCATAGAACAGGCAACTATAGCTATTAATAACTCAGCTTGCCCTACTTGTGGAACAACGATTGACGAGAATAAGCTTAATAGCAATAAGGCTAGATTAAGTGAGCTTAAAAGCAAGTTAGATGATCTGAAAGTTGATGAAGATCGCTCTTTCGATATAGCGGTTCTTATTAAGACAATCAACAGAGTTCTTGAAGATAAAGTGGGCGCAAGATTAGTTGATCTTGATTCTTCACTTTCTTCAGATGAATTCAATTTGTCAAAAATAGAAAACAACATTGAGGATCTTGAGGAAGAGTTGAACAATTACGGTATTGAACAGCTTCAACGAAATAAACAAAAAAGAGATAGTTTGTTAAGGTCTGAAACGACGCTTTCTAATGAATTAGAGCAAACGAGAACATTGATTGATAAAACTGAGGCAGAGATAAGAGCACTTAGCACTCAGTTGCAAGGTAAAGAAACATCAAAAAAAACTCGTGCAGGAAAAACTATAGAATTATGTCAACAAATATTCGCTGCCTTCGACTCTAGTGTTGAAAAATTCCGAAGCAATTTGAAAGAAGGTGTTCAATCGAATGCGAGTCTTGCTTTCAAAGAAATGACAACTCAAGAAGCATATTCAGGTCTCAAGATAAATGAGAATTACGGCCTTACAATTCTTGATCAAAATGATCATGAGGTTCAATTAAGAAGTGCTGGTGCTGAGCAGATTGTGGCTTTGTCATTAATAGCAGGATTAAGCCAAGCGGGTAGAGCCTCAGGGCCAGTAATAATGGATACTCCATTCGGTCGACTAGACACGAAACACAGAAAGAATATCCTAAAATACCTCCCTAAATCAGCCACACAGCTAGTTATGTTTGTGCATGACGGTGAAATAAGAGGATCTGAAGATCTCGAAGTAATAGCATCTAGAATTGGTGCGCAGTATGAGATAAAAGAAGTTTCTCCTTCCCACTCTGTTATCCAGAAAAGATAAAGGAATAATCCATGGAAGACATCACCAAGCTTGGTCTCAGTGAAAGAGGAGATTTGAAGTTAAAGAGACTTCAAGAAGAAAACCATTTTTTAGATATGAGGGACGCATTCCGAGTTGGCATAGCTTTAGCAATAGCCTTCAAAGTAGCGCCACAAGAAGATAATACAAAAAAAGTAGGAAGATACAATATTTCTCAGATAGACGAGGATAAGTCTATTGAAACTGCAATAAACTTATTGTGCGATACACAGGGTATTCCAACTTACAGATGGGCGGAGCGTCTCGCTGAATGGGGTGTAGCAAAACTGTCAGAAGAAAGTGAAAATGGGCAGATAAATTTTGCTAAGCTACTCGAAGAAGCAAACTCTATAGCTAGAGAAGATTAATGCTATCGCATCCGTTAAGAGCCTATCTGATTCTCCTATCAGGGAACTGTGATATTGAAACCTCAGTTCATCGTGATCTTGAAACTATTACTGATGTATGGAATAAAACGCAGAATAAAGATGAGCTAGTTGCCATAATTCATGTGGGTTTTATTAGGCTCGATACTGAGAAAATTAAAGAATTAGATTTAAACAAATATATTGGCAGAATGCTGCTAACAGAGAGTGCGAAGTGGTCATTATTTTCTATTTGTGAGACATCGAAAATCTATATTGCAACTATCGACAAAATCCCACTTTATATTGCACTTGATGGTTGGGGTTATTCAATAGATGATCATTTTTCAAATTTGTCAATTCCTGAAAGCAAATCGAAGTTATCAACAACTCTCTCAGATTGGCTTGAAGATCTAGATGCTACTAATCAAGACTTAGCCAATGCTCTTGCTAAGGTAGGAATTTATTCTGAAAAATCATATATAGACCTGGAATCAGAACTCCCAGCGAAATATAGACATGAGGCTGGAGTTTATAGATTTTCCAAATTAGCATCATATGAGGACAACGATCCTATATCGATATTGGGGAAATTGCCCCCGTGGTTATTGGGTGTTGCATTAGTTAGACTGAACCTTAAGGTAAGAACTTATAATGCGCTTCTTTCAGAAGCATTTACTAAAACAGAAGATTTAAAGACACTATCTACATCAGACTTGTTAAAGATTCCGAACTTTGGTGAGACGTCTAAGCAAGATCTTTTAGATAAATTAAAAAGTGCGCTTATACATGGCCTTGGTATTGAGGCTTATGTAGCAGAAAGACCTATTTCTATATCTAAAAAAACTCAGTCTGACTTACCAAAGTCTGAACAAGTTACTCAAGAAGAACCTCTTGCTAATTTAGCAACCTTTTATGAGCAGCTAAAATATGAACTTAATAAAATGAGTTCAATAGATCGCGATGTTCTCGCGAGCAGAATGGGTTTTGATACTGAGTCTGCTAGTTTAGAAAAAATAGGTCAAAAATTCCAAATAACTAGAGAGCGTATTAGACAGATCGAATCACGTGCGCTCAAAAATATCAGCGTTAGTCAAACATGGGTTCCTGCTTTAGAGCAGAGATTGTTATCGCTGCTTAGAGAGCGAGAATTTCCACTACTCTTTTCTGGGCTTGAAGAATACGATCCTTGGTTCAAAGGAGTACAAAATTTCGAGAGCTGTTTTAGTTATATTTTGGATAATAAGCACCTAGTAAATGGAAAATTCTCATTGATTGAAGTTAATGGAAGGCTAGCCGTTTCTGAAATTGATACCAGCGAATGGGAAGGTATTCAGAAAAGAGCTACAGAGAATGTGAAGAGGTTAGTTAGCAAAAAGTTAGTAATGAAGGATTTAAGAACTTCTGTTGAAAATTTGCTTCAAGTTCGCGGAAGAGAACTTAGATCGGAGCTGTGGAATATGATCAAAAACCAAGCTCATTTTTCAACAACAAATGATGCTGAATTTTCAATTCTAGTAGGTTATGGAAAAACAATTGAGTCTGTTGTCGCGGCCATCTTAGCTGACTCTGATAAGCCTTTACACTTTACTGAAATAGCAGAGATCTTTGTTGCAAAAGAGGGAAGAAAAGTCACATATCATCAAATTCATGCAACAGCTGCAAATGTTGGCCTATTATTTGGTCGCGGAAGCTATGGATTATTGAAGCATCTTCAACTAACAGCACATCAAGTTAAACAGATCTCAGATTCGGTGGTTAGAATAATCTCAGAAGGTCAAGACAGTCGTCAGTGGTCAACTACCGAGTTGCTTGGATACATAACAAAAACATTTGGTACTTTCGATAATATACTCAATATGTTCACACTTAATATATGCCTGAATAATAGAGAAGAGTTGAAATATTTAGGAAGAAATGTTTGGGTTTCTTCTCGGGGTGATAATGATCAGAGTCAATCGCGAATTGATATCACGCAAGCAGTAACTTCGTTATTAGTGAAGTTCGGTCGTCCTATGACAAATAAAGAAATAAAGGTTGAGTTGGCAAAAGACAGAGGTGTGAATGCGAGTTTTCAAATCCACCCGATTGATTCACTGATCAACTTAGGTGGAGGCCTCTGGGGATTAATCGAAAGGGATATTCCATTAAATGTAGAAGACCAACGAAAAGTAACTTCTGCTATGAAACATCTTTTGGATACTTCACAGCATGGGTTGCCTGTAGAAAATATAGTTGAGATATTTAGGAATGACCCAGAATTAATCAGCAAAACTGATAATCCAGATATTTATGCTGGAGTTGCAGTGAAATCAGGATTGATAAAGAGGTCTAAAGAAGACTGCCTATATCTGGCTGAGTGGGGAAATGATCGTCTAATGAGAAGATCCGAGGCGATATTAAAAGTGCTAGAAAATAATCCCAGTGGCTTAGCTGTGGATGAACTGGCTCGTCAGGCACAGAATTTACTCGGTAGAAATCTTAAAAGAGATACTGTCTATCCCATCCTCTCGTCTCTTGGTGCTTTCTTCAACCATGATAATCAACTTTGGCAACTTAAGAATTAAACGGTTGTTTTAGCTAGCTGTTGCTGCCCAGCTCTTATCTTCTGCCTAGCTTTCTCAGCCTTTACAGCTTGCTGTGCTCGCTTAGCTTGGTCTTTCATTGAGTTAATGCGTGCCTGATCAGGCGTTAAAGGTTTTTGAGGTTTGATGGTTGTTTCGGTGATTTCGTAATAGCGCATGGTAAAGATTCCTTAGTGTTTCTTTTATTTACCATGCGCTAGTGCAAGGTTAGGCTTTGACTTGAAGTGGAATACCTATAACATTCTTAGTGCCATACGTTGCTACTAACTGCCCCTTAGCAGCGTTCACATTTTGTGCAAACACTCTAACCTTAGTTGTTAATTGGCTATTGCCAAGTGGTACTTTTACAAAACATTCATAGTTATTCATCGTTACACTCCTTTTTTAATTAATGTTGGAATAGCTGAGCTAATTGTTTCAATCTGCTGATCAAGCTCGCCTGCTTCAACAGCTTGTTTAATTTTTTCTAGCGTTGGCAATACTTCTGCTTCAGCGTCTAGTTCAACTGCCGTCATTCCTTTTGCTAGTGCTATTACTTTTGATCCGTAATGGATACTTAAACAAGTCTTACCGTTATCAGCTAGCCAATACCAAGGACGAATGCGTTTAGGCATCTGCACAGTGGTTTTTTCACCTGTTTCCTTATTCTTGATTGTGCGTAAACGCATAGGTGCATAAATCTCACCTAGTTGTTTAGCACGGCAATACTCCATTTGTTCCCAGATTTTCTTGATCAGCTTATTACGTCTGTGCTGCACAGGTGTCATATGTTGGCTGCGCTTTGTATTCACTAGCTTTAAGTTATTTAGTACGTTCATTTTGATCTCCATAAAAGTTAAAACGCAGCCTTACTATATTGTCTGATTTGTTGGATGGACAACCGAAAAAGGCCTATTGATAAGCCTTTCAGAGACATTTTGGTTAAATTGATTTAGCCAAAATAGCTAAAAACTAGTGGTTTTTCCCTATAAAAATTATTCCGTTCAGTTTTCTTTGATAAATATTTTTGCGAGTTGCTTTGTTTAAGTTGCCTAAAAGAAAAGAAGTCGCAGAAGCGTTGCTAATTGAGTTGTTACAACTTGCTGAAAAGCGAGTGTTTAGTTGCTAGTTACACCTGA